>Ga0206106_100031_pt1 | contig 373916 bp, 276 predicted proteins | sample 1B1ome_FD_148677 | JGI IMG/M metagenome (GOLD analysis project Ga0206106, IMG submission 148677) | Enriched microbial communities from leaf-cutter ant dump, University of Wisconsin, Madison, United States - 1B110A | ecosystem: Environmental > Terrestrial > Nest > Insects nest > Nest dump... | reverse complement strand
ATCGGACTCCGATTGAATAGGCGCCCGCTGTCGACGCTACCAGGTTCCAGGAAACGGTAGAGTTCACCACATTGTCCACATTGGCGTAGCCTTCGCCGATAAAGCCAGCGTTTTTAGATTCCTGAACTCCGATTGAGGAGCAAAAGTCCTCCCCTTCCAGTTTGCCCGTACAGGCAGTGACTCCCGTTGTGCCGCCGGTGCAAACGCCGCAGGCATCCAGTACAGCCGTGCCGTCGACAACGCCGGCGCAGTCTTTTTTCACTTCACAATCGTCACCTTCGCCGACCAGACAGTTTAAGTATTCTTCAATATTGCTATACCCGTCGCCATCGTTGTCCGCGGCGTCGTCTTTGACTCCAACTATAAAGCCATGATCATTTTCCCAGTTATCATCCATTCCATCGTTGTCGGTATCCGTGATCTGATTGTAGGTTTTGTATTCAGGAAAACCGCCTACCTGATTTTCATTGTCGACAATACCTTTATTGGAGCCAAACGCGCCGCCATAATTGGTAACCCCGGTTTTCGCGCCTTCAACAGCTCTGGCGTCTACGGCATCTCTTTTCAGACTTGCTCCCGCGGTTTCCAATACTTTTATGAACGCGTCTTCGGCGGATTGAGTAGCTATGCCGGCGGAAGCTATTGGAGATGAAAGTTTGAATTGGCTTAGTGGAATTGACGCGTCGGAAGGTTGTACACCACCATTCCAGTTGTCGGAAGACACAGCCGGGTTTCCGTGCATATAATTGCCGGCTATGTACCATTTGCTGATTGGATTTCCATCGGCTTTAACATCGGAAGGGTTGATGAGGCGATGCCGTACTCCTCCGGAACCGGTCGCGGCGCCGGGTTTGTAATAGTTGTTTACCATATTGTAATTTCCGGCTTCGCCGCCATAGGCGCTATTGAAGCCCCAGTTGAAAATCACATTATTTCTGAAATCCACTATTTCGGTAGAAGCCGTAGACAAATGGTATCTGGCTCCGCAAAATCGCGGGGTTCTGCTGGTATGGTTCGCGATCAGGTTGTGATGAAAGGTCGCTCCCATGCCGCCCCATATCCCGCCATAACCATGGTTGCCTTTGGGATGCGCGGATTGGTAAAAACTTTCACTGATAATACAATATTGCATGGTAAAGTTGGTGTTGTCGTAAAAACTGGCCTGTTCATCATTTCCCCATGAAAAGGAACAGTGATCCAATATGATATCGGAATTGTTTCTGCCCCACGACGCGTCGTATTCGGTATTTTGAAAACTGCCTGGTCGGAAGCGCATATACCGAATGATGACATTACTGGCTGAAATCTGGACAGTATAGTTTGCAATACAGATTCCGTCACCGGGCGCGGATTGACCAAATATGGAAACATCTCCATTTGAAATATTGATCCCCGATTGAAGGCGGATAACTCCTGAAACATTAAAAACGATCACTCGCTTACCACTGGCTTGTATGGCTTCTCTGAATGAGCCGGGACCCGAATCGTTGAGATTGGAAACGATATAAAGCTTTCCGCCGCGGCCTCCGGTCGTATTTTTGCCAAACCCTTCCGCGGTAGGAAAGGCAAGCGCCTGGGCATTCGCGTTTTCGCGCATCAGACACGCGGCTATTACCAGAAGAAACAATAAAGGGGTAAAGATGACTTTGTTCATGAAATAGCAATTTTCAGTAATACGTACCTACGTAGACAAGTGGGGAAATGATAAGTAACGGCAGAGCGTGTTTTTTTTCTGTTATGGCTCCTGTTTCGGAAGATCCAAAGCAAGGTATAAACACATGTTGGGTCCATGTTTTCAATAGAATACCGATCCTGAAGCCGGAAGCAACATTTTTTTGTTTTTTTTCTTAGCCATATAATACGAAAAGAGCATCTATGGATGCTCTTTTCGTAAACCTTTTGCAGGCTCTGTATTAAATTTAAAAAAAATGAGCCTTTTAAAAAATCAATACTTCACTACTTTATATACCTTATCCCCTATTCTGGCAAAGTAGACACCAGACGGCAGCTCATGACCAAATTCAAGCGAGGATACATTAGCGTAGGTTCTTACCAAAGATCCTTTGCTATCCATGATATCAATGTTCACCGGATTGGGAGTCGTGATATGAAAACTGTTCCGACTCGGATTCGGATAGATATTGACCGACTGAATCGCTCTCGAGTCGGGCATGCTCGTAACGATTTCATCGCAGGACGCGGCGCTCAGGCCGGCACTTACAAAGCCTACCTGGTCAATGTTCGCTAAACCGTCCGACGTATTGGCGACCAGGGTTATCATGTTTACTCCCTCGCTGACGGGAAGGGCGACATCGACGGTCTGGTACGTGGTAAACGCGCCCGTAGAAGGAAAAGACAAGTTCGCTACCAACGGCGAACCGTTTACCTCAATAGCGGCCGAGCGATCACCCGCGCCGCCGCTCGCGTACCGGAATGAAAACGTTTTTGAACCGGAGGTAGCAGAGGTGATATGAAATGTTATGCTGGAACCTACCGCATTTTCAACATTGATATAACCTGTACCAATGTATCCGGCATTTTTGGATTCCAATATTCCATCAAAACTACAGGCTTCGTCCTCAGCTTCTACAACGGAAGTACAGGCCGTATTGCCGGTAGCGCCTCCAACGCATCGACCGCAATCGTCGAGGGTGGCGGTGCCGTTTCCTATCCCGGCACAATCCGGAATGCCAAGTACGGTAAGTGTTCCGCTTCCGGTAATTATTCCCGGATAATCGGTTGCCGTGTATGTTCCCGGATTAAGCTCGGATCCGTTGATACTCAGTGATTCTACCGTAAGGTTGTTGTCTAAATTTAACACTCCCTGTTCCAATACAACTTTATGTATGTACACATTGGTTGCGGCTATAGTAAGACCCGCACCCTCGGAGACACTTACTGTATTGGATCCTATACTATTACTGTTGGAAATTCGTAATGTACCTTCGCTAACAATCCAATTTCCCGTGTAATCGGCCGCGTCTACATTTAAGTCAAGTATTCCTGTATAGGTCTTTGTGAGATTCTGGCTTCCACGTAAAGATCCTTTTAACCAGAATACCGAGTTCGTTTGCGAACCAGCCCAGATGGTAGAGGCTTCTTGTACGTCTATAGCGGAGGTCAGACCATACGTGGTATTGCTGGTAAATACTTTTAGGGTACCTCCCAGCAATTCAATGTTGGGTACTGAAAAAGTACCGATCATCCGGAATAGCCCGTTCGGCTCTACCCTGATCAAGCTGGACAGATCACTATAGATTTTAACTTCTCCTGTTCTGATTATCGCCGTATCAATGGCAGTGGGCAGTCCGACAGGCGTCCAGTTTGAAGCATTTTCCCATGAGTCATCCGCCGCGGCCGCGTCGTATTGGTAAACAAAAGTGAGTGGCGTTGTCCTGGCGGATTCCAAAAACGGATTATTTACACTTTCAGCTACATAAGCACTAACATCACTATCAGTGATATACCGAAAAGTGGACATCGAACTTTGGCTCCCCGAATATTTTTGATTGAACGCTTTCGCGTCATTAATTCCTGAGCTGTTATAGGCCTTTAATAATTTGTATCCATAATTGGTTCGGGGGTTCCAGGCCAGCGAAGGTATATTTTTGGTAGTAGTCCATAAATAGGGCATTACTGAAGATGAACCCGATGTCGATCTGTTGGTATACGATCCCACATCTTTGAAAGGAGTTGAGCCTACTACATATTCCTCGTCCCAATAGCCACTGGATTCTTTTTTGAAATTTTCAAAACGGTTTGCTTCAGCGTAGACAAAACTGCCATCTCCCATTATCACATTCGCGTACCCGGCATTGTCAACGGATGATGAATTGTTTACATTGAAATTGTTGTAGGTATGCATTGTACCGTTGCCAATCTGCGGTGTACGTCTTACATTGCTGTCCCAAATATTAAAAGCTACCGTTGTCCTATCTTCCGATGTAACTGAATTTTGAGTGCCATAGGCCACACACCAATACCTGTTGCGAAGGACATTATAAGAAAGTGTAATAAAATCAGGATTTCTGTTTTTGTCCGGACCTGCCGATGAAGTATTTATCCAAACAAATTTACCTACCTCATCAGGGTGTTTGGGAAGTGTTGAATAAAATGTGTTGTGATCTATCCAAACATTTTTTCCTGAATATACCTGCAAGACGATGACATCTTCACGTCCCTGAACAGGAAATGTCAGGTTTTTGATTACAATATTATCGCTTGGGGGGCCTGGATTTGCAGGAGGATTTGCCCAACCATAATAATTGGTTACCAAGCGCGCGTCTGTAAGCGTATTGGCTGCAAAAGACCCGATTAAGGTTTTATAGCTGTCGATTCTGATGTCATTCCCCTGATTAATACAATCTATGTTGGCTGTCAGTACCACCGTCAATGGACCGGATTTTCCCAACTCGTTTCTTAATTCAGTCAGGTTGGAAACGAATACTGTTGGTCCTAAAAGTCCCCCTATAGTACTGGCTTTTATTCCTTCATTGACTTTACAAAGCGCCCCAAAACCCTCAAGACCATCCAGGTCCAGACGCCACATTTGATTATCAGCGCCTGAATAGGTGTCTAAGCTCACATTGCTTCCTTTATACGTTAAGGCTTTCCCATTGCCAACATTGATGATTTTATAATACAAAAACTCGCCAAGAAAGTCCTTTGTTACACCGGTTATTTGCCATCGTTGGGTGGCATTATTAGCCCGTGTGGCAATCTGAGCAATATTATTGCTTCCGGCTGTTATGAATAAACCGGTAGTAGAGTTTTCAATTTCAAAAACACCGGGGCTGATGTAATTAACGCGCCAGTCTTCATTTTCATTTCCCGTAGGAGGATAAATATTTAAAGGTGAACCGGACGCGAACCCTGTAATATTTAAGTTATTGGTTGTGTTGTAAGCCCCAAAATTTACTTCCGATACGGGATACGTTCTATTGGCCGAATAACCTAAACGATAGGTCATGACAATAATAGCCAGGATAATTTTTATTTTTTTCATACGTCTTTATTTCTGCTAAAGGATCATACCCTCTGTTATCAATATTTCACAAACTTGTATGCTTGATTCCGGATTCTGGCGAAGTAAACTCCCGGCTTTAGGTCGTCTCCAAATTCAAGCTCCGAAACATGGCTATACGTTTTCAGAATTTTTCCTTCCACATTCGTAATTTCAATGTCTGAAGGCACGGATGTTCTGATATGAAAACTGCTTTTACTAGGGTTGGGATATAGCTCGATCGCTTGTATCTCGTCGCTTTTCGTCATATTGGTAATGATCTCTTCGCAGTCCCCCTTGCTCAGCCCCTCACTTACATAGCCGATCTGGTCTATATTGGCGAGTCCGTCTTCGGTAGCGGATACGAGTTGGACGATGTTTGTACCGGCATCCAGCGCCAGGCTTACATCGACAGTTTTATACGTGGTAAAGGCGCCGGTGGATGGGAAGCTAAGATCAGTCGCCCAAGCGACGTCATTGACGTATATGGTAGCTGGCCGGTCGCCAACACCGCCGTTGGCAAACCGGAAGCTAAGCGTTTTCGCGCCCGCGGAAGTGGAATTTATATAAAAAGTAATTTCAGAACCGACTTCATTTTCAACATTGATATAACCTGTACCGATGTATCCGGCATTTTTGGATTCCAATATTCCATCAAAACTACAGGCTTCGTCCTCAGCTTCTACAACGGAAGTACAGGCCGTATTGCCGGTAGCGCCTCCAACGCAACGGCCGCAATCGTCGAGGGTGGCGGTGCCGTATTCAACGCCCGCGCAGTCGACAGGTTTTGCCGATACGGTGACGCTAACGGGCCATGACATGGTTTTATTTCCGCTATGGTCCGTAGCGACAGCCACGATGGAATAGGTACAGCTCGTAAACGAGCTCAGGCTATAGGAGAATGGAGGCGATTGATCTTCACCCAATTTTACCGTGCCATTATAAAACTCTACGCTGGAAACGCTAGCGCTGGTATTGGCGGTGATTGTCATTGAAGAAGGATTATTAAATGAACTGCCATTCGTGGGCTCTGAAACAGAAATGACAGGCATTGCGCCTGATAAACCCGCAATATCTGTATAGAGCGGTAGTGTTCGCCATCTTCCTCCCGCTCCCGCCCCATTTTTTACGGAAGCCGCGACCGTCGACAGGTTTTCCAACGTGTACGCGTAAGGAGGTGTAAAAACAGCGTCTTTGAGATCTGAAACATCTCTGGTATCTTTTTTAAAAGGTCCGCAATTATTGAATTGATTGTTTTTTTGATGCAGTCTGGCATTGTCGGCGACAATTAAAGGCTGGCTCACTTGGTCGAAGACGGAACCTTCTACCAAAATTTCGGAGTAATTCAATCCTCCTACCGCGTAGTATTTATTTACATTGTGGTAATTGTTTATTATGTGCACCAGATTGCCTCCCGCCGCGTCAGGATTGCGGCCCTGGCAGTTTTCCCAATAAACATGGTCGTATGTGAGCTTCGAATTATCGACCGCGGCGGCATAGTTGTCGCTTTTGGAACACATAAATTCATTATCTCCCTGCACATAATTCCATGACCAGGTTTGTCCGTCGCTCCCTGAAACATCATTGCCATCGCTAATCCACTTAAAAGTACAGTGATCGACCCACACCTTGGGCGCGCCGTTAACCGAAATGCCGTCTCCGGCTTCTATAATGTGCGGATTTATATCCCATACTTTTAAATTTCTAAAGATCATGTTGGACTGGCCATTGTTACAGTAAAAGGAAGCTCCCCGCAACGACGCGCCGCGCCCCATACCTATATAGCTCTTATCTTTGCCAACCCATATGAGTCTCGCCCATGACTGAATATCGCGCACGGTTCCGGGACAATTATTTCCCAGGTCGACATAGTCGCCTTTGTACGCGTTGATTGTTGCATTGCAGGGCACATAACACGTCTTTGTTGTTTTGAATTCTCTGAAGTCATAAGTTCCCTCTTTTAACAAAATAATCTTTTTGCCGGGCGCTAAATTCTGAGCAATAAAATCATCGATGTTATCGACAACAACGATCGCCCCTCCATCTCCTCCTGTAGTACCCGCTCCAAAACCCTGAGGTTTGAGATCAAATGTAAATCTGAACACGCCCGACACATCACTGGTACTACCGGACCAGATCCACTTGGCCGATGAGCCCGATGGAAAACTGGCGCCGAATAATGGAACGCCACTCGGCGTTTGGGTGAGCGAGCCTCCATGTTGAATGGTGGCGCCCCCCCACTGGGAAACATCAAAAGTTCTGTTTTTCCAAGCGTTGTCAGCGAGGTAATTGGATGTTTTCGACCTCCAGCTTCCATCCGTCCCAAATGACTGATGCAGCTCGTCGATATGAACCATGATACCGGGAGCCGCTTCGCCATTGATCCCCAATACTGAAATAGCGTTGGTCATCGGAAGAAAGGTCATGGGAATAAAGCGCGCGCGACCCGCTACATCGTCATAAGCAAGCAATTCACCATTCAGATACAGACGATAGCCGCCATCCGCGACAATATATATGCCGGGACCTTGTCCTGCTCCATAGGTATCGCCTATAAGTACGGAGCCTTGTGTATCTCCGCCCCCCAGTTTAGTATCTGCCGGCAATGTGACTGTTTCATGGCAAACAGGCTGGCTGTAGCCAAATGATACCAAAATAATGAGTAAAGAAATTATCAGCGAATACTTCTTCATGCGATGATGTATAGTTCTTGACTGTACATACATTGCTTAAATCCGGAAAGTAACATCTTCTACAAAAAAAAACGGACCTATATGGGCTATTCAGGGCCGATAGTAACCCCCTCCATACCAGTCATCGTCCTTCTCCATACCGTTGAAACCATAACGGTAATGCTCGGAGTTGCAGATCGTACGGCCAGGCATGATCATCCCGAACGCATAGTAATCTGTCAGCGTGATAATGTCTGCTACTGCTACGGTCTCTGTACGCGTAGGTGACTTGATCACGATCTTCAGATTGTCAAACCAGGTGGCCTGCTGATACGCGTACGTCAGTGGCTTGATCGTCAGGAACAGTACCCGGTTGGAGCCGCCCACCGCCGGTACTACATAGTTATTGATATACGCCTTCTGCCAGCTGCCCGCTATGGTATTGTGCGGACCGAAATCCTTGGTCCAGACTCCTGTCTCATTGCCGGAGACCTGATCAGTTACCTTACAGATAAACTCGCCACCGGTGGTACCGGGACCGCCCTCAAAATACGTATATCCTTCGAAACTTACAATATCGCCAGGTTCTACATGAATTCCATAGATAGGGCCGCCCCATACCGTATTGGTCGCAAGATGAAGGGAGCGTTTGCCGTCGTAGGCTCTGGTATCATCCAGATAGGCGCTGTAGTCCTGATAGGACGAAAATCCGTAAAAATCTTCGCCTTCGTAGCCGGACCGGAAAACGCGGTGGAACTCTTCGGTCCTGGTCTGCTTCTGACCGCTTACCACGGCACGAACATTGCCCAGGTGATCGCTTACCTCAAAGAGCAGCGCAGATTTTTCAAGGGTCGTCGTGACTGACTCCGAGCCCAGCTGTGTGCCGTTTTTCAAAACGCCTTCTCTGGAAGCGCCGTACAGCACATGCTCTACCAGGCGGTAGCGGATTGCTTCGTTCTCATCCCTATCCTGCAGATAGTGCGCCAGCTGGTTGCCGCCACCGTCGTAGACGTAATACGTGGTCTGGGGTTCCTGCCCCGGCGGGGTGAGCGTGATGAGATTTGCCCCACTATTCCCACCATTCAATAATTGAAATACTTGGCGATAGTTGTTCTTTTACCTCTTTCATCCATCTCAACCTACCTTCTACTACAAAATGAGCAATGTCGTCTCTTTTAAGCCCTTCAATCCCATATCTCTTAATCCATACCGTATCGTTTCTGGAAAGAATGTTATGTATAGACTTTTCCTCTAGATAATCATACCCCACCTGGACCATCTGATCTTCAGATGCCACCTTACCTCCGATATATTCCCATTTTTCATTTTGTAAATCGAATAAAAAGGAAATACGGTCATAACCTAGAATTCCTATATCTTTTCCTAGACCCTCATAGTACAAATCGGCAAATCTTTTATCCGGAGCATTAAAGTATTTATAAAAATCAACAAACAAATACCTCTCACTCTTCGTGACATACCGCTTCAGGTATAGACTTGGATAGATCACTAAAGAGTCGGGCGTGTTGTAACATGCATGACAGTAAAAGACCCGCTGTTTTTCCAATACAAAAATATACAAAGACGTAGCTTCCTTAATCACCTTATCACCTAATTCTCCTATATATTCAGGTTTCTTAATATCAATGATCTCTATGGTATCATTACCAGTTTCCAAATCCACCTTATAGTCGCAGTAAATGAAAAGCCCCGGAAACATTACAAACATGATCAAGCAACCCAACCATTTGATAACTATATCGCTACTTCTTTTTAGAGTATTTATTGGTCGATCCATCCACATAATTCTTACTCTTTTGGGTTTTAATATCACTCTTCATCTGTTCTTTATTTCCTTTAGGACCACTTGGTCTTGCTATTTTTATATTCGGAAATTCATTCCATTGTACAGTATGGTCTTTTTGTATAGTCCCCATATATAAATAAATATAATCATCATCCACTACAACATTGTAAAACTCTTTCTTTCTCCACTTATACTGGAGTGTTCTATCAGTAGGAGATATACCTTGACGTCTCACATTTATTTCCGGATCATTGGGATTGTTTATATTAGCATGAGAATGTATATCCGATACTACTTTCTTTTTTTCAAACTCATCCAACTCACTATATGCTATATCAATTTTGACAAGTCCTTCATGATAATCTGTATAAGGTTTAGCCGAAGAAGTTTTAACTGTATTCGTTGATTCATCATAGATAAGCAAAGTTGCATGTTCTGAATATGCTCCTTGCTTCAACAAATTCTGCGCAGGTACCTTTTCAGTTTTGTTGTAGAACGCATCAAAAGCATCCAAATCATAACTTGTACCCATAGATGAGTTTAAATACCATTGATAACTTAACTCTTTACTCCTATTACTCATCGAAAAATTCTCAACAACATGAATATGCTGGCTCATTATATCCTCTTTTCCTTTCCTAACAATAAACGCAATATTCTTATCTGATTTTATCTGTATCATAAGCTCTCCCTTGATACTATAAATATAGATATCTCTACCATCCACATCTACATAAACCAACGGTTTATTCCCCATACCAACATATGGGCTGAGATACGGATATTTTTCGGCCAGAGGGTCTCTGCTCTGCCATCTTCCTGTTCTGCTATCATACATTCTGGCGCCAAAATCATAGGCATCCCCCTTCTCATACCAGTCATCGTCCTTCTCCATACCATTGAACCCATAACGGTAATGCTCGGAGTTGCAGATCGTACGGCCAGGCATGACCATCCCGAATGCATAGTAATCTGTAAGCGTGATGATGTCTGCTACTGCTACGGTCTCTGTACGCGTAGGTGACTTGATCACGATCTTCAGATTGTCAAACCAGGTGGCCTGCTGATACGCGTACGTCAGCGGCTTGATTGTCATGTACAGCACCCGGTTGGAGCCGCCCACCGCCGGTACTACATAGTTATTGATATACGCCTTCTGCCAGCTGCCCGCTATGGTATTGTGCGGACCGTAATCCTTGGTCCAGACATTTACTTCGTTGGTGGAGACTTCATCAAATACCTTGCAGATAAACTCGCCACCGGTCGTACCGGGACCGCCCTCAAAATACGTATATCCTTCAAAACTTACAATATCGCCCGCATTTACACGGATACCATAGATAGGACCGCCCCATACCGTATTGGTCGCAAGACGAAGGGAGCGTTTGCCGTCGTAGGCTCTGGTATCATCCAGATAGGCGCTGTAGTCCTGATAGGACGAAAATCCGTAGTAATCATCGCCTTCGTAGCCGGACCGGAAAACGCGGTGGAACTCTTCGGTCCTGGTCTGCTTCTGACCGCTTACCACGGCACGTACATTGCCCAGGTGATCGCTTACCTCAAAGAGCAGCGCAGATTTTTCAAGGATCGTCGTGACTGACTCCGAGCCCAGCCGTGTGCCGTTTTTCAAAACGCCTTCTCTGGAAGCGCCGTACAGCACATGCTCTACCAGACGGTAGCGGATTGCTTCGTTCTCATCCCTATCCTGCAGGTAGTGTGCCAGCTGGTTGCCGCCACCGTCGTATACGTAATACGTGGTCTGGGGTTCCTGCCCCGGCGGGGTGACGGTTTTGGACAGACGACGGCCAAAGCCATCGTAGGTATAGAGCAGACGGGGCTTGCTGCTGCCATCGGTACGTATCACTTCCCGGACCTTGTCATAGGCGGTCCAGGCGATGCTGTCGATCTCATTGGCCAGATCCCGTATCAGACGCCCTTTGGCATCGTAGGCATAGTTGCCCGCTGCCTGGTCGGTAAAGTCTTCTATATCCAGATCATCGGCGGCCGCATCGTCAATATACAGCAGCCTGTTGTGTGCCTTTTTGCTTTGGCTCTGGCTATTGGTCAGGCTCTGGTCGTAGTGATAGGTCATCATATCCATGGCCGTGGTCTGCACACTGTTTACAGAACGTTTGAATACGGTACGCTCCAGGCTGGTAATATTGCCGTTGGCATCGTAGCTCAGGTTTTCCTGATAGATATTGTCAAGGGTCGCCGATGAGGCTGACCACCCGCTAAAGGATGCCGGTGTGGCTATCTCGGCAAAGGTGCTGACCAGGCGGTTGAGGTAATCGTAGCGATAGCCCTGCGCCATCAGCGGAGCGGTGCTTTCTCCCGCCTGATCAAAGCCGGTATAGGTCACTATTGAGGATATATTGCCGTTGAAAAGGTCCTTGCCCTTGTTCTTCACATGCGTATTGGCTGACGGCGTAATGGCATCGGCTGACAGCAGTCCGGAACCCGTACGCTTGTAGTCGCCGGCATAGTAGTTCAGCATCTCCCCGAATACATCACGCGCATACAGACTGTTGGAATAATAGTCTTCGCCGGGATCCTGCCCCCGCAGCGGATGGTTGATCGACTTGAGCCAGCCCTGAAGGTTGTAGACATAATCCAGCTTCTGCACGTACTCGCCCAATCCTTTGGACTTGAGAGGACCGTGAAGGTAGTATTCGTACTGAGCTACCCGCTCCCAGGCATAGTCCGGCTCTGCTCCGGTACGGTCATAAACGATGCGTCCCGTATAGCCCGGATACATGACACCAGGGTAGTTACCTGTCAGATCATTGACATTCAGGCCTGACGGCTCATCAAAATTCCAGTACAAACGCAGGTTCGGCTCATTGCCTTCTGCGTTATTCTGCATATAATAGCTGACCTCCTGAGCCGAAAGCACTTTGTCCCAGATACGGAAGTCGTCCAGTGATCCCTTGTAATCGTAGGCCAGCTGCAAAACGCTTCTGGGAGCAGGACCATCTGAAACATTTTCGGACGCTACCAGCTCCCCATTCAGATAGATACCTTTAAAACGACCGCCAATACCTTCCGAAACAAGGGCTATATGTGTCCATTGGCCAAGATAATCTGTATAATCAGCCCAAACCCGGCCATTGCCCTGATAGTTGCCGTAATCCCACGAAAGCTTGTTGTCGGTCCAGGGTACGTGGGCAGAAATCCGGTTATTTTCGACAGGACCTGTCCAGAATGCCCAGCCTCCCACATCGGAAGCTTCTATTCTGGCCCAGAACTCAATGGTAACCGGTCCTCCGCCTTCCCAGACAAAATCCCGGGCCGTGATGGTACTGCGAGGTGTTTTTGTTGTTGACACACCTCTCCGCAACCGCTCTCTGGCCACAAAGACTTCACTCAGACGGTTGTCTGCATCATAGGTATATTTGTGCGCAAGCTCCTCGCCGGGCACTCCTTTCTGATACACGACCTGCGTAACCTGCGAGGTGAGCCTGTCAAAGCTGTAATCTATGGTTTTGAAGCGCATGGCTTCCTCCTGCGGATCCAGCAATTCCTGCACGACGGTTTTGGCACGTCCGTGCTCGTCGTAGCTGTAGTAGGTGGCTCCGTGCGCGTTGGCTACTTTGGATACCCGCTCCTGCACGTTCTCCTGACTTACTCCGGTCAGCCCGGTCAGCATCGGCGTATCGTAGTAAAAGTTGCTCTGCTCAAAGCAGCGTGAGCCATCCACCGGCCATAGTATATTGTCGGCTCTTTCGTTGAGGTAAGCAACCGACCCGCTACTTGAAGGACGCTGCCAGCCATAGGCGTCCCGGCTGCCCTCAGCAGTGCGGAACTCTCCGATCTCCGTGACACGGCCGGTCTCCGGATCGTATTTGGTATAGCTGAAGATAAAGAGGTTCTGCGCAGTACCCCGCTCCGCCTGCTCGGCACTCTGAGAGAAACGGATCCTGCCGGCTTTGTCGTACAGATACCGGGTTTCTCCCCCGTCCGGGGTTTCCGATTCCAGCAGCTGGCTGAGACTGTTGCTCTCATACTGCGTTTTCATGCGATGCACCGGCGTACGTCCGCTGATCAGCGGATCCGGATTGTCAGTATCGACAAAATCGATACCCTCCGGCGGCACGGTACCGGTAAGGCGGCCGGCCTCATCATACTCATACAGGGTATAGTGATAGTTCGACTGCTCAAATGTCGCCGTAAAGGATTCGTTGCGGTTGTAGCACTGGCTCAGGAAAGCTTCTTCGATGCGTTCACGCGTGGTGAGCAGCTGCTGCTCATACCAGGCGCTGAAGGCTTCTTCAAACTGCCCTACGCAGGCAAGACGGCACTCTTCGGCATATTTGTAATCAAACAGATACAAGGCAAGCTCGGGCAGGGTAAGACTGAGCGTCTGCTGATATACCTCCTCTGTTTTGGCCATGATGATCGTGTAATCAAGATGAAGCTCCTTCTGCACCTCGTAGATCATCATCCGGCGCTCCGCTTCCTCTACTCCGGACAGATCGCCGGAGCAGTCCACGGCTACCAGACACTGATCGTAGTGATCCTGATAGTCCTGATTGCTGAGCCCCTCGGGAATAATGGCGATACAATCGGACAGGTTCTGCTCACAAAGCGTGAGAGCAGGATTGGTTGCCAGCCCTACACAATTGTCGTACTCCTGCTGGCAGCGTGTGTTGGCTGCTTCCAGCACGGGCAGCAGTATATCGGGGAAGCGGCTCACATTCCAGGAGTTGGACGTACAATACGGACTGGATGGTCCTGTACAGCTGGAGCAGTCATTGCTGGCCTCGCCCGCTGTGTAGTACCAGTTATTGAGGTTTCTGACAAAGGAATTGCTGAATTCTTCCTCGAGGAAGCTATGCAGGTATGTCCCCAGCCTTCCGATCTCGTCGGAGTCCATATCATCGATGGTGGCATAGGGGAAGCCGTCTTCATCTTCCCAGCGGGTCACCAGGTAATTGTGACCGTCGGTCAGCTCTCTCATATTGTCTCCCACGCAGGAGCTGTAGATGCCCTGACAGGTGATGCATATGTTTTCGGCATCGGCCCCGCCGGTGGAGCAGACATTGATGCACTTGCTGAAGTTAAAGCTCTTTACGGCAAGGTCCGACATTTCATAGGCCAGATACGCATCAAAGGCCTCCTCCAGATCGTTTTCCTCATCCTCAAAGACTTCAAAGACTGTTTCACCAAAAGGATAGAAATTGTCCACCAGCTGCCTGAGGGTATACAGGTTGGCCCCGAGCGGAATCTGATCAGTAATATCCGACAGACCGGCATAGGCCTCCTGCCGGGCGGCTTTCAGCTCCAGCAGTTGCCCGTCGCAGGCCTGATCGCAGGATTGGCCGAAATCTACCGGCACACATTTATCCTCACAGGAAGGCCCCCTGAACGCGACTCTGAGCAGATAAAAATCTTCCTGCGCCAGCTCCAGCGTTTTATCATCGTTTATAAGCGGCAGCTGATCCGGAGATACCGTGTACACTTCCATCGAAGTGACATCGTCCGGGTTCAGCTCTACCCAGTGCATGGATTTGTATTCGGCAATAAAGGCATTCCGCATGGCAGCAGACGCGGCTGCCGGGGTACCCGGATCGGCGATTTGCAGGGTTTCCGCCCCGATCACGCCGCTTATTTTTCCATCCAGATCCACAATCCGCTTGCCGGAACCTCCGGATACGTCTTCCAGGGTCACCTGATCCAGGTACCAGCGTGTAGTTTCGCATTCCCCGTCGGCTCCGCCCGTAAATACACCTTCGGACGCTTTATTTTTTCTGAATGTGATGTCATCGATTCCGAACACATTGCCCGTAGCTGCCCGCGAAGCTTCTTCGACCGAAAGATTGGCTACGACGCTGCCGCCGGAGTTCCACTGATAGCGGATCTCTCTCCACTGTCCGGTCAGTGTTACCGGACTTCCCACATCCACACCATTCACTTTCAGCTGCAGACGCGACGGATTTTCCGAAGTCAGACCAATTGCCCAGAGTGAGAAGGTATAGGTCGTATTCTTCTCTACTGCTATGCCCTGCTTCCAGATTTTGGACACAAGAGCCGCAGTATCGCCTCTGGCAATCATAAAGTCTCCTCCGCCGGTATGATCGGTTACCGAAGGCAGAGAGCCATGAAAGTCTGTGGCATTGTCCGCCAGCAGATAATAACCGGGATTGTTGACCGCGCCCGACTGATAATCACTCAAAATACCTCCCGGTGATGCTTCCATGACTGGGTTATATACCAGATTGTCTCCGTTGAGCACAAAACATCCCTGTACGGCTGTGGCATAGTCGGTATCCAGACGCAGGGTCCAGCCATTGTAGTCCGCTCCGGAACTGTAGGGAGCCGATACGGACAGCTTATTGCCGGGTACTCCCGGCATGGCCTTACTCTTCAGCGCCGAGGCGGAAAAACCATGGGTTGATGTTCCGGTATTGACATCCGCTGCCAGCGCAGCAGCAAACTCTTCCTCCTTCATCTCTTTGAGCCAGCTGGCCGAGCCCAGCAATACCGGCGTACCCGAAGACATCGGAGCCGGATCGGCATAGAGGTCTGCCGAGGCATAGGTAGCTGTCGAGGAAAGCCCGGAGCAGCTTAACGGGTTATTGACATAGGTCACCTCCAGACGCGGATGTCTGGCGGGATCCGGATCTTTGGCCGACGCAAATACACGTGCTCTGTATTGTTCTTCTTTATGCAGCTTCAGCATAATGCCGTAACCGGCCGATGGATTGGCCAGTATATCTTTTACAAGGTTCGTAACATTCAGATTAATGTCCGGCTGAGCCGGGTTTTTGGGGAGAATTAACACCCTGTTGAGTGTGGTTGTCGATGGCATGGTATTGTAGGTAACCGTTGCGTCATACGGTGTGGTAATCCGCTCCAGCCAGCAGCTGTCTGAATCGCTTACATGACTGTACCAGGAAGCGTTTACTCCCGACAGGTACAGCTTTGCCTCCAGTATCTGCGCTCCCTGAGGAATTTGGGTGAAATCAAAGTTCAAAATACCTCTTATTCGCCTTGCCAATCCCCCTTCAGTCCATTGAGAGGCTTCTATATAATTGAGTCCGGAAAAGCGATCATTGGGTCTGTACGAATTGACAGAGAATGTTCTGCCAGGCGTAATGGATTGCTCCATTTTAGCGGGAGCCGTCGCTTTGAGCGTAAGGGTAGTCGCAGCGGGCTTTTCTTCGCATTCCTCCGTAAAGCCGCATGGTTTGATGACACGGATGGAATGAGCATCCGTAAAATACAAATTACCTTTTGAGTCAAACTCAAGATCTTCGGCATTGCCAAGAGAAACATCTTTCAGTTCTCCATCTATTATACCCGAATAAGATCCTGTTACAAAAGAACGCACCAGTCTGTTTGACAGATCAATCGTTGCAAGCCTTGTATAGTCTGCTATCAACAAATTACCACTTTGGCCAATCGCAATACCTCTGTTAATCATAAAGCTGGCACTCAATCCATATCCATCCGTTTGTCCATATGAACCAGATCCGGCAACCACTTCAAAAGTATTTCCGGTGGATACTTTATACACTTTACTACCGTAAAACCCATAGTTGAAATATACATCTTCTGATCCGCTATTTTCCGTAATAACCAACGAATTGGAAGTATAAAGCGGATACATTGCAAATGGAAGCTCATTCCCAACAGATAAAAAATTATTGACAAGAAGATTACCGGCCAGGTCGATTTTGGAAACATTGGAAGCCGATGTTGGATTCGTGTCTGAATTGTGGGTAAAATAAATGGCATTATTCTTATACTCTATGGCTCCGATATCGTATTTGCCATTATAAAGAAGGGTCGCAGAACCCAATCCTGTTACCTTGTAAATCCCGGATGAATATCTGGATGAAAAGTATACCCCGCCCTGCTCATCAACAGAAAGACCTTTTATACTGACTCCAATAAGATTACCATCAAAAATTGTTGATACGGAATCGTTATATGGAGATATCTTTCTGATATATCGGCTCTCATCCAATACATATATATAATCTTCACTATCTATATCCATTGCCGTTGTAGATGAGAATCTCGTATCGTTCAAACGATGCCCGTTATAATGTCCCTGATTTATATAGTTTCCGGCATATCTCTCCACACACTCCTTAATAACCGGCACCCCGGCATCTCCTCCATCCGTCTTCAGCTTACGCATCGCGTACCAGGCTTCGGTGCTATAGTACTGATCTCTGAATTCGGTCTTTTTGGTCTCCTTCTGCGTACGGAGCAGGTTTTCCTGCTCCTCGATCAGGGTCTCCAGCACGGTGCGGCCGGTCTCCTGATCGACCTGAGGGCGCAGATCCCTGTATATGGTATAGGTACCGGCACGGGGCAGGGTCACGGTCTCCTGCCAGGTAAATACATCGGTATTGTTGTCGCAATCCACATTGGCGCCGCTACCGGGCAGCTCCTCAGTATGGTCAAAGACTACATAACCGGTCTGGTCCTCTACCACGCGGAAGCTGACTTCATAGGCGCATACTGCGCAGAAGCCCTCTGTCGTCGAATAAGCTCCCAGATCGATGGAATAGTCCAGATCGATTTCCTGATTTCCGCAGGTAATCATTATATTGGCGGTAGACAGCCTGGAGCGATCCTGCGTATTCAGCTGATCATTGCCCAGCACATTGAGGTTGCTGACAAATCTGGTCATGCCATCTTCTGTCAGCGGGTCCAGACCGATCGGGCTGGTTTCGCAGGCAGTCATCGCTGTAGCTATGGTATTGCCTTTTTCATCCTTATAGGAAATCGATGTGATCCCGTTGGGATCAATCACCGCGTCTTTGGACACATATTTCTCCATCTGAGCGGCTTTGCTCAGGCCGTATACCTGACTCAGCTCTTCTTTTGTAACTCCGGAGTTGAGAAATATGACTTCCCGTCCGCTGTTTATCCTGAAATCATTGCCCAGGCCGGCGGCTTTGAGCGGCCGCCCCAGCGGATCCTGATAGTTGAGACTGTACTGATAGGGATAGCCTCCGGCATCGTCGACGTATTGCTCCCAGGGGTTATTGTTGCTGTAGTAATTGGCAACGCTGCCTTTGACCGTATTGTCTGCCGCTACAGGGTTGCGGGGCGTATTGTACGAGCTGCCCACCGTTTCACGGTCAAAATGCGCGGTTGAGAAATCTTCCCACACTCCACCCTGATACACATCAAAGAAACGGTGCGCATAGCCGAATTTCCGGCTATTGACCGGAGCGACCATGGAGGTCACGGGCGCATTGCCTTCTTCGCTATAGGCAGTCTCCGTGGCCAGCACCTGACCGGTGGTATTGGATAGTACCTGCTGCTGGCGCATCTTGCCCAGTCCGTCCATATAGCTGATAGTCTGAGCCGTCTTGCCGTCATTGAGATAGGTGACTTCATATACCCAGTTGATATGGTCGGTATGGCTCTCCGGATCGGAAGAGGTCAGATAGTCTGCCGGAATATCGGGAAGCTTCCTGTCAATGAGTATGGTCCGGGCGCCCGACCACTGTACGGGTTGTACTCCGTTTTCGTCGGGAAGCATGTATTGCAGCCCCACTCTCCAGTACCAGGTCTGATTGCGTTTGGATGGCTGTATAAACCAGGACAGCTCTTTTTCATACACATCAAAGGTGATCTGCGATTCGGAAAGCTCAAGACGATATACTTCCGCGCTGCCCCAGTCTCCCCTGAGCTCGCCCGTCTCCGGATCCTGTATCTGCGGAGCAGCCTGTACTACAAAGGTATATTTGGTATCAGTAAATTCGTTGAGTCCCGGCAGAGAATTCAGCTTCCATTGCAGCTTGTCGGCAGAAGTGATTTCGCTGAGCATGGTAAAGTCCGAAGGCCCGGTGAGCGTGATCAGCTCACCCATAGCGCCGGTATACAGATAGCCGATTTCCTCTGTGCTCAGGGAGCGGGAATAAATGTACACCTCATCAATAGCTCCTCTCGTATATGAGCGTATTCCTTCATGCGCACCGATAAACAGGTTTTTGGTGAACGCCGGCAGCGCATTGGAGCTACTATTTCTCTGCGCAACCAGCGCCCCATCAACATACGTTCTGAACCCATTGACAGTACCCCGTTTCCATGTAACTGCAATATGATGCCACTGGCTGTCCTGTACTGTCGTACCTGTAAAAACAACAGGGTTGCCTGTACCACCATCAAATGTCATAGCTACACCTGGCACCGGCCACTGGTTGCCGGCATTGTAGCCAGCCCTCACAAAAGCGCTGGCATCTTCGATACGCAAACCGGAGAGCAAACGATCGCCTTTGAACCAGAAAGCCATTGAAAACTCGTCCTTGTCAGAAAGCGTATTCAGCCCCATGCATTCGATATAATCATTGACTCCGTCAAACTGATAGGCTGAAGCCGCGTTGCCAAAGCGGTCGGTAGTAAGTGTCGCGCTGTAAACAGAACCGTTATACCCGTTGCCGCTCATGTCATTTGCATTGCCCGAAAAAGGGTAGTATGCTTTCAGGTCACTGAGCAGAACGGGGGGCGCATCACAGAAGTCATAGGAAAATACATCGGATAGCTGCGATGTATTTCTATTTCGGGTCGCTGTAGCAGTCAGATAGCCTGTAAGCGCAGTACCTGCATGTACCCTGGCCTTCCACACACCGCCGCTATTGGCAGGAAGTGATTTTCCCAGATACTGATAGGCCGTCTCGGCCACGTCAGAGCTGCTAAACAGCTCTACTGTATCTCCGGCTTCCGCTGTCCCCTCTACGACCAGTATTTGTGCTGCTCTTTCAAAAGTGACCTTTGTTATAACCGGTCTGGCCTTTGATTGATTCCCGGGGATAGTCCCTGTCAGATCAAGATTAATCGCCAGGCTGTTGTTGTCATAAAACGAGTTGCCGCTGATTCGTATATAACGGGCTATGCCCACCAATACGCCAGAGACTCCGTTGCCTGAAAAAGTATTTCCTTTCCCGGGTGCACCAATCCTGCAATTATCAGCATCTCCGTATATCAGAATTCCGTTATTGCCATTATCCTGTATAAGATTGTTGTAAACAAACAGGTTCGTGACTGAGTTGCCGGAGCCGAATATACCTTGAAGAGAATTTCCTTTAATCAGATTGCCTTGCTGACTGGTCTCCCCCCCTATATACGCATTACCATTAAATGTGAAGATCCCGTATTGATTAGGGATTGTATTATCCCCGGCAGCGTCTGTCCCAATTTTATTACCCTCTATTCTATTTCCCGCTCCGGCAAGGTAAACACCGGATTCCGAATTACCGGAAATTAAGTTCCCTTCCATTGTAATCCTTCCTCCTACCCTGTTACTATCCGCATTGCCCATAAAGTGCACTCCCTGTTTATTGGGAAGGGCATTCTGACCACTAATATCGGTTCCGATATAGTTAGCCTGAATAATGTTGCCCGAACTATGCAGGAGAAGCACACCCGCTCCCCCACTATGGCCCGAGATCAGGTTGCCGTAATCGCCCCTGCTGCCAATACGACAATTACTGGATTCATAAAGCCTAATACCGTTATTATTGGCAACAGCGCTTGTACCGGCTGCATCGGTACCGATACGGTTGCCATAGATGCGGATTCCGGATGTCATTATCAGATGGATACCATCAAGCGTATTACCTGATACCAGATTACCTTCCTGACGCATGCCCCCGATAGTAACACCCTCATGCGATTTCTGAACATACATACCATAATTATTGGGCAGGGCCGCTGTTCCTGATACATTCACACCCACCTTATTGTTCCGAATAAGGACCGAACCTTTCTTTTCATATATCCAGACACCAATAGATGTGTTTCCGGAAATCAGATTGCCGGAAGCCTCCGTATCTCCTCCGATGTTTATTCTGGTCGACGTTTCAAAATATACCCCGGCCGCATCAGGGGCAGGAAGAGGCCAGTGATTCGGGTTATCCTGCAGGGTAATGAAAGCGATGCCGTCTCTGTTGGGCAGCGCAGACAAGCCATCGAGTGTGGTACCGATCTTATTGCCATAGACCCGTACATTGTCGTTGCCGTACCGAAACCAGATGCCTTTGTGGGTATTTCCGGAAATCAGGTTGGAAGCGCCGGATTCTGTTCCGCCTATTTCAATATCGGAAGCGTTGTCCAGGACAATACCGTCCCAGTTGGTGCGAGGCTGTCCCTCATAAAGAAAGGGCGCAGTCCCCGCTGCATTAGTACCAATATAATTGTTTTTAATGTATACGTCAGATGCTCCATCCAGAAATACCCCAAAACCCGCATTACCCGATATCACATTAGGTGCTTCACCGACTTTTCCGATATATGTTTTGAGCGGTCCGGAAGTCACATATACTCCGTGCGAGAAGGAACCGGATCCTAATGCCATCGACGCGTTATTACCTAAATAATTTCCATATATCTCTGTATGATAAGAAGAACCGGTTACGGCGATCTTTCCCATATGAGGTAATATCACGCGATAGCTTGAGGGAGACCCAAAAGTAACCAGCTTATTATTTCTGATCAGTGTATAGGAAGAGTTTTCCACCAATATAGGGTAATCTACTGAAGATGCTTTCGAGAACAAAAAGTTGTAACCAGCTACGTTCTGTTCGACAAGGGTGTTCTCAGCACCATACACCCATATGCCTCTGGCATTTTGAGGCCTCTGGCCCGTTCCTTTTACATCCCACTCCATGCCCAACAACAGCGCGTTGGTCCTTATGATTGAGTTACGGCCGGATACCATAATGGCATAATCGTCATAATAGATCAGATTCAACCCTTCACAGATATTGTCATCAGCCAGTAACCGGAAACCGTTTAACGAATCAAAATCAATAGTAACCACTGGTCCGGTAACGCTTATATTTCTTCCAAAAGCACCATTAATAAACACTTTCCTGCTTATAGCTGACAGTTCCCCGTTGCCATGATCCAGCGTAATATAGAGACTGTCACCCACAAAATCGAAGCGGATCTCATTGTCATCCTCCTCATCACTGAGATTGACCTGACTGATGGCCCAGCGCAGGGTATTGGCGCTGCCGTCATCGGTGGTCTTATTTACGACAAATACATTGCTCGCTCCGTTTACCAGACGGACAAGAAGACAAAGGGTCAGAAGCAGCAGACTTTGCTTTGCAAAAAGCATAATCGAAAATAGTTATTGGTTAAAAATTTCTTTAGTATCTGAAATCGCGATAGATGTACCGCATATCAATCACTTCGTAGCCGTACAGCGATTCGAGCTCCCTGTCCGGCAGATTTATGGTATACACATGCCTGGCAGGCGCAGCCCCGATCCGGTCGATCAGGTATACATCATAATCCTCATCGGTACGCTCCGCCATCAGCGTCAGCGTACCCTTCTGCACATCGACATAGTAAAGCACTTCATTGCCGGAGTCCTCAAAGGTGCAGCGAATCCGGTAGCACTCTCTCTTGTTGACCAGCTCCTTTCCTTCCAGGCTCAGCTGACCAAGTCCGAATTTTTCATTGAGCAAGGCCTCCAGGTCCAGCTCTTCATCAAAGCCTTCCATGGTTTTTTCCCTGAGCGAATCGACCACCATCAGTCCGGATGACTCGTCGATCATTACCAGCAGCTTGCCATCGCAGAGGGCCTTCACGATGCCCAGCTGCATTTCGAAGCGTTTGCCATCGACAAATATATGTCCTCCCAGACGCTGGCGATAGGCGGGCAACGAGAATACATCCAGCGGCTTCTGCACATCAAAGGCAATGGCCTTGAAGTATATGGCATAGCTTTCCTTTTCCCAGAGCCCTTCCAGGGCCTTGTCAAGTATGCGAAAAGCCTGATTATCGGCTCCCTGCTGGGCAAAACCGGAGAAGGAACCAAGAAGCAGCAGCAGTACAATCTTCAATCTCATTAGTCTTTCTTTTGCTCGTTGTACAGATAGCGCTTGATCGTCCTGTCTCCCATACCCGCTATTTCGGTTCTTACTACAGATACGCGCCCCTTTTCGTCATACTGATACCAGGTCGCGAAATTGTCTTCGTTGAGCGAGGCAGTCAGCTTGCCGGTAAAATGGTCATACACGCTGGCCTGCATCGCGCTATGGTAGGGCTGTACCCGTATATCATCGTAATAGACGGAGCCAAGCCCTTCGTTTTGCAGGTAAAAGCCCAATATATCAGAAGGTCCGTACTCCAACGGATCTATTTCCACACGTACAAGCCTCCAGGCTCCCGCTACGGCATAAGGCTCTGCTCCGTACGCTTTGCGAAGCACGGTTCCGTTTTTCGCGATGACGAGGGTCATATTATCGGCTCCCGCCTGATGTATCCAAGCCAGGAACTTCATTTTCCGGGATCTTTCGGAAACAGGCAGTGTACTTATATCCAGATTGAAACGGGTTCCTGCTTTTCCTGCTTCCAGCATAAAGGCATACTGCCCGGTATGCGCTTCGCTGTTGCATACTTCGTCAGGCAGGTGATAATCTTTGGATGCTGCAGGGCAATCGGCGATGGTCGCCATGGATGAGGTAACAGAAACTCCCAGCTGCGTGAAATAATCATCCACAGCAAACGACTGGAATATGGCAGGATCGAAAGCCAGCCTGAAACTGTTGCATCCCGCGGCCGGCAGTCCCGGAAGGACTATGAAGCCATTGAACGTTTCGCCGAAGTCTGAGTGAATGCGCACAGCCTTTCCTTCATCAAGTGAGATAAAAAGCGCACGTTTCAGCGCCGTATTATGCGCATAGGTGATATTTATTCTGGCAAAGGCCTTGTCTGGTGTGGCATTGGCCGGAACACAAATATCGAGAACACGCGCCGGTGACGAGATAAAGTCGGAAGGATCCAGTGTTCTTGTTACAAAGCTTGCTCCCCGACAGGCCCTGACGATCTGAGCATCCTGCAGCAGTATGCGCTGATCATCCAGTCGCCTGATACCATCGACAAGCCGGACATTTTCCCCACCGGAATATGTAGCAGCATTCAGGGTGGAGTTGGCAACCGAAAACAAAGGAAAAGCTCCGTTATACCCCATCATGGAAGCCGCATATTTATCCAGTATGTCCCTGTTTTCCACAGGCTGTCCTCTGTGATCGATTTTCGTGACTTCCGAAACCTTCTGCCATGCTGTATTCTGCGTAGAGGAAGCAAAATTGAACGCCACATTATTGAATGTGCCATCCGGATTGAGCTCCTGCTTCAGCACATAGTTCCGGTAGGGAACATAAAGCTTCGAAGCGCTTTTGATATAGGTATCTGTAATCCTGGAAGCCTCTCCGCCAGACAGATCTGACCGGCTTTTGCCGTTGGTCTGATAGATGGCATTGAGCATATCCGGATCGGGCGACTCATAGGCATAGGAAAATGTATTCGCTGACGGATAGGTTCTTCCTTTTATTCTCTGGTCATTGTCTTTGAAGCTCCAACCGGCTTTATTCCATTGTGTGACTTCGGCGGAAAGCAGCTTACTGTCCGATACCTCATTGAGATAGGTATAGGTCGCGGCTGCCGGAGTAAGCATATTCAATCGTCCCTCCTGAAGCGAGGAAACTCCCATTTCCGGATTGACCCAATACGCCGGCATGGCTCTGCTGATAATCATCCGGCCGGAACCATCATAGGATTTTGTTTCTACCGGCTGTCCTGTGTAGTAATCAAAACCGGTAAATTCAGAGCGTGCGACCTTGCCGTCAAATGATGTGGTAGTGATGCCGGTCATCAATGGCGGCAGGTAGGTATACTTCATATTGGTAAACCCGAAATGCCGGTTTGTTCTGGCGCTCATGAACAACAAGGGCGCAACCAGCTGAATGGCCGTCTCCTTGCTGTAGTAGGCTTCGGACCAGGTCTGATCTGTTCTGCCCGGATAGATCATCTTCTGGGCTTCTCCGTTTGTAAACGGTGTCGCCTGATGACCATTATACGTTTTGACCGGCTGACCGGCTCCAAGATAGGAATAGGTAGTCGAGCTCACCTGCTCACCTTTATGATTCAGATTGCGGATGGTCTTCGGACGCCCGATCATGTCATAGTTGTCGGTAAACGCATAAGACTGCATATGATAGCGATCCTCCCGTGTCCAGCGTAAAATCAGAGGTAAAGGCAATGGTAACCTGATCTTAAATTTCTTACCCAGAATCTTAAACTTGATAATTAAATAAGACATAATACCGAACATGCTAAAGCGCCCGTGCGGATTGCCCGGTTCTGTAATCTTCTGGGCAGTTCTGAAATTCTTGCGGAAAAGCAATTCCGGATCTTTTGCCGTATAGAAGCTGTATTCCGTACTGCCTTTGCTTCTGGAAATATGATCTCCGGGGTTTCCCGTCAATTGCTGATACCCAAGCCCCACTGTAGTTTTGGCATATACCACGGAAGGAGAAGGCATAAAGCCGGCGCCGCGGGTGGAGCCGATGTCTATAGCGGAGGAGTAGCCTCCAAGCATTTCTACGGAAGCCACTCCTTCGGAGAGACCGGTTCCGTTGCCATGGGTGTCGTAGCGATATACCGTTGTATACACATTATCACGCTCTGTAGTACCTGTGCCTGAAGAGGCTGTTGCATACCGGAAGTTGTCGGCAAAGGAAAGCGATGCTACTCTGCTTCCTGTATATTTGGCATCCCATACAGGAATTCTCATATAGGAATACTGCGGATAAACACGGTCGACCGGATTACCATAACAGTTTTCAAAGCGGGACTGGAAACCGGATTCACTGATAAAATAGTTTCGCACATTGGCGATAATCTTACGGGCCGCATCTACGGGATCATCCTTTTCGAGACTCTGATATTTTTCCAGCGCTTCGCTAAAGTTGCAATTGGTGACGGTAAAATTCTCCTTCAGCATTTTCATCTTGGCACAGTCCGGAGAATACAGATATTTTTTGAAAGGAGCCACAAAGGGTGACTGTCCCGCATCTGAAGTATGCCTGATCCTTACTTCCTGATATGCCCTTCCACCTTCGGTAGTAACAGCGCCAAAGCTTACAATGCGGCAGCTGTCACGTGCTATGTACAGTTCTTTTTCCGTCCTCGGATTCTGTGTAGTATTGCTTTCATAGAAAGCCAGCTCTCCATGCATGACGAACTGCGAAGTATTGGTAATATTATCGCTGAGCGTGCGTCCCAGATCATTCAGATCGGTTATATCGATTTTTACGCTCAGAGTCTTGTCCGAATGCAGGGTAATATCCCTGTGCAGGCGCCGCATGGAAAATGGTCTTTTGTCCTGAACATACCGGTAACTGCCGGACTCAAATTCTACCTGCATCTCTCCTCCGCCCGGCAGCTGAATCTTTGACAGCTTGAAAGCACGGGAGTTTGCATCCGCATGACTTTTGGATGTTTCGGTATAGGCATTATAATAGGGTACACTGCCCGGCTGATCCATCGCGCTCTTCTTATAGTTGCCCCATTCGTCGATCTGCTTGTTGTTGTACTCCGGATTGTATTCAGCACCATGCTCATCAAAATAGTACTGCAGCTGATAGGAAGGTAAAAACACCTCCGCGCCGCTTTCGTACGAAGCATGCTGCACTTTGCGCAGTGTCAGCTTGCCTGTTCCGGCCGGGTTGGTATTTTCCGGGGTATAATCAGCGTGATAAGGAAGATTGCGTACCTGCACACCCAGTCCGGCATAATTCGTGATATTGTTGGGTGTCTTCGGACAGACACTGTAATCGTACTTAAAATATGTAGCTCTCAGCAATTTGCCCCAGCGCTCTGTTGCAATATCTACAGAAGCTGAATGATCTCCCCCGGCATGTTTTTTATACAGCTCGATTTTGGTGACCGCAAACTGAGGGTTATTTCCTGTAGGATCAGCCGGTACTGCCGGTGCATGTGTTACGGAATTGACCGCGCTGCCATTCTGCCAGCCACTGCCTCCGGCATCAATACCATCGATACGCTGGGTGTAGGAATACCGGGCAGTATATTGCGAGGACTCAATCTCCGATACATAGTAAATTTCCTTTTCTCCGCCTACCGCATAATAGGCATCATCCTGATGGTTGTGCAAGGCTCCGGGAGCATGCTCCAGACCGTAGTAGGGAATACGCCAGCGATAGTTGTCCGCTGCTTTTACATACCGGATCCTGACCCAGTACCCGAGATCGCCGTCACTGGGCCCGGGTATATCGTCAAAGTCCACATAGTCAGCACCCACAATCGCTGTAAGCAACCAGGCATAGGGATAATAAAACTCATCGGTCACCTCCTGGCGGTTTCGCTGCTTTGGATTGCCCCGCTCCTTAAGTGACGCATAATCCGAAGAGCCATCGTTTTGCGGAGGGTTGATACCCTGCCCCTGCAGACTAAGGCTCTTTGTGGATTTATTAAACACCGGCAGGTTGTAGATATACTGCACGCCATTCGGATTCCGGACTCTGATATCCGCGATCGCGTCATTTACACTGCTGTTCTGATTTTTCAGATTTTCAAGATGCTTTACAAGGTTAAACAGCTTCGTATTACCCGACGAAAACTGATCGATATCCTTCCTGGTCAGAGAAGAAGAGCGCTGATAGGTATAATGACTGAGAAAAGAGGCGGCAAAATTGTTCCTCTGGGTATGATTCCCTCCTGTAGCGGAAGGATCGATTTCCTTTACACCGCCATAATTGCTTACAATCTGACTGACCGTATAATACTTAATATCATTGCCCCGCTGGACAGTACCGGCTGAGCTATATTTGGAACGGGTCTGCGACGGGGCATCCGGAAAATACAGCGGCATATCCTTTTCCTCCCGCATAAACTTTATCTTAGAGTCTCCTCCCGTCCCCGACATATGCTTCAGCTCATATACATTGGGCTCAAGGTCGGCGGTACCTGCCGAAGCCAGATTAAACTCTCCGGCCAGATCTCCGCGCATTCTTAATATTGGCTGAGCATTGTACAGATTTTCATCGGTGCGTAAGGAATGTAATTCTTTTTCCTTGAAGATGGTTTTGTCAAAATCTCTGTCTCCTTCCTTCTCTCCTTTTTTCAACAGATCCATGATATCCAGATTACTGTTTCGCACCGACCTGGTTACATTATGCCAGGGCTCTATCTCCTTACGTTCGGTACCTAATCCGGTAAAGCTGAGGTCTCTGAACTGGACACGGTTGTAATTACGCGAAACCATTCCGTGCTCAGGATGCACAAATTGCATGCTTCCGCCCATTCCCTGCGCATTGATCGTAAAAAAGTCTCTCTGCATATATACCGGACTGGTTCTTGTCCGGTGATCATAAGGCGCCTCCCCTTCGATACCCAGATCAGCCAGATGCTCTCTGTCAGAACTGTTGTAATTATTGATATAAAGAAAACCGTAACCTTTTTTGGGGATATTCTGATTGCCAATATCCAGAATGCTGAAGGCTCCTTTGACTTTCAGCGGAGTGCCGGGAATCGGAATAGCAGGCGTGGCTGCCGAAAATGAGTTTAAGGTCGGAGTCACATTGGCCAGAGGTGACATGGCACCGATCAGGATATTGCTCTGGGAGCTGAAATCAGTAATTCCCAGATTCCAGAAATTATCTACTACAGCTTCTGCTGACTCACCAATGCCCTTGATCTGTGAAAACCATACTGCCTTCCCCTGCATATTCGATATATCGGTACCGGAAACCTGATAGCTATAGGCGATAAGACGGAAACCCATGCCAGATGATACTCCATCCAAGCTATGCGAACTCAGACCAAGATTCAATCCGCCGCTTAATAAGCCTGTCGCATTCTCTGCTATATTCAGTCCTATCCCCATTCCCAGAGCACCAAAAACGCCTTTATAGTTGTCGTATCCGACCAATAAGGAGATATTGCCGGATATACTTCCGCTAATAGCCTCTGTAGGTATCGGCAATCCCATACCGATCGACAGAATGCCTTCTACGGAGGCTTTCCAGTTTTTCTGATTTTTGTAATTGAATCGTTTTGTAGCCCCGTTGATATCATCCGGCAAGCCTTGCAGATTTCGGGAGACTGCTCCGGTAAAGCCGTTGATCCCGAAGCCGAACATACCGGCCGGATGGTTCATACCGGCATTGGATGAATACCCGACAGCCATGGGATACTCCGGAATGGAGGTAACAGGGATGGTATAGTTGAAATCTCCGGTCAGCAGACTGACATTGTCCGTGGCATCTGCCGGCTGATGCCCGTATACATCCGGCATGGTCGGCCCGGATGTGACCGCATAAGCCACCGTAGGATATACGGTCTGAAATACTATTGTAAAAGCTAGAAATACCGCAATCGCTTTCAGAAAAATACGTCTTCTCATAATTAAATTCTTAACCGGCTTTTATATTCAATAAGGTCTGTAGCATCATACTCAAAGCTGGTAGCGCCAAGACCATAATAGGGATCGCTATATGTAATAATAAGTCTGTTGCCGGCTCCTTTTTCCGGCTGAGGTCTCGGAAAAACAACCATAAAAACCACATCCGGAGACATCCCATAGGAACGCTGTAATGTAACAAGCAACGGACGATACTCTTTCCGGCCACAAAGCATCGTCAGATGATCGTTCATATGATTTTCCATATACATCTGCCTGCTTACATACATCTCGCGGGTGGTAACACCGTATTTCATTACATTTTCTCCATCTTCTCTGGAGATCGTAAATCGTATATAAACAGCATCCTCAAACATCGCAGACTGATTGCTGACCATTTCTCCTGTAAGCTGGTCCGGCGGAGTATTTTTCAATTCACTCAGCGCCAGATAATCGGCAGGATACCAGGTGGTCTTGAGAACAAATTGTCCGATCTGTTTTGATTTATTAAAAAGTCCGTTGTCCTGCACAAAGCCAATATACTCCGGCACATCCAGCTGCCGGCTGCATCCGGTCAGCATACAGAGGCTGCAGCATATCCATAAAAAAAACAACCTATTCATCGCTTCCGGAAAATTCAGCATTCAGTTTTTCAAGAATAATCTCTGTCAGATCATCTCCTTCTTCCGCATAGATCAGATTGCCATTGGCAGTGGTCCCGAATACAAAGGCATAGTTATTTGCCTTTCCATAGTCCTGAATCGCTTTATTAATTTCGGAGATAACCTTTTCTGTCAGCTGGACCTGACGATTTTTCAGCTGTTCGTCGGCAGAGTGGCTATATTGCTCCAATTCGTTTTCTCTGGAACCGACTTCCATGGCCCATTGCTTCTTTTCGCTATCGGAAATCATATTTTCCCGGCTTTTCAGAAGATCCAGTCTGGAGCGAAGTGTATCTACATTGGATTGTACAATCCGGATTTCTTCCATAAACTGCACATTGGCGTTTTTCATCCCTTCGTATTTTTCCAGCAGCTCTCCGGTTTTTACATAACCCATCTTTTTTGTAAAGAAAATATGATAACAGGCTAGCAGCGTCAGAGAAGCAATGACTGACACAGCAAGAGACAAAAAAACGGACCTTTTCATTGACGGAGTTATTATGAAAGGCTAATTTCTATTAAAAACTTTAATTGTACATCAAAAATAAATTCACCTTACAGAAAAATCACGTAATTAAACATCCAAAAAAACACAAATACTTTATCTTAAAACAGGTAAAGTATTTAAAAAGTAATTAATTAAAAAAAACAAATCTCTTAAAAATGAGCGTGATTTTTCAATAAATAATACACAATAATTATCTGTAATATGATCGAACGAATACAACTTTATTGAAATAATTTCTTTGAAAAAGGATAAAACAAAAGTGAGTATGCTTTTCTACCAAAAGCCAGAGGCTTCTCATATAAATACATGTCACCCGCTGAAAACGAAGCGTCTGAAAAAGGGACTTTACTTTAACAAAAAGTAATTAATAATCAGCGAAGTATATTCTTTTACACGATAATACTATGCCCCAAACTGGCAGGCATAAAGCAAGCCAGCTAATGAAAGCCGGCTTGTTCCTGTCAGACCGGATTACACTATCTTGTTGCCTGAAATAAAGCACTGCAAAAAATACCAGTTTCAGAACTGGTAGCTAAACTGTCTGCGCTGTATGCTGCCTCTTAAGAGATGCTCATCTACACGAAGGGAAGCAGATGTGCCATTACATTTGCTCCGGTCTATGGTTTTTCTATAGACAATTTTTCCATTGTCAACAGCGTATAAACCACCTGAGCCCTGCAGATACTTTTGCCCGTCACGGATAATAACTTTAAGGTATTCTGACTGATATGCTTCCGGCAGTGAATCTGTACCCAGCTTTATAGCCAGCCCCCTCAATCCGTTCAGGTCAGTCAGGGACAGCTCTACCGTCATCAGAAGAGAATCCTTTGTCAGCTCGTCATAGACCAGACTAAAGGGTGCAAACGAGTAACTGACATGCGTAATTTTTTGAGCTTCCTGAGCCAGAAGTGAAAATGAGCAGCTCATACAGAGAATAAGCCCGGTCAATACTTTCATAAAATATTTTATTAATAACCTGTAGCCAAAGGTAAGAAATGAACTACCATTTTTCATACTAAAAAAATGTCTTCAGCATACAATCGAGGTATATAGAAACTTTATTGGGCAATAAAATACCACATAGAAGCTACTTATAAACAAGTAAAAAAACAGTAAACCGATTATTAAAAAACAGCACAAAATTAACCTTCAAAAACAACTTTGTCATTAAAAAAAGTCATGCTCCCTATTCAACAAAAAAGCCGGTTCCTGCGAACCGGCTTCTGCCTGCTATGAAAGTACACCTGTTTACTTTCTTAGTCCATGTCATTGAGAAAAATCATGACTCTCGGGTCTTCGTCTTCATAATAGCCGGGGACATTGTATCCGATGGTGGCAAAATCCTTTTTGCCGTCGTTGTTGAAATCTGCGATGGCGATGCGTGCTGCGGAGGCATTCGACACCCGAACGGTATCGTACACATTATTTTGCGGATCTACGGGTTTTACATACAGTACGCCTTTGGGCGGCTCGGGAAAAGCTACCAGAAACTCGTCTGTGCCGTCATTGTCCATATCTTCTGTGATCAGGAAGTGCCCGACTCCGAAGCCAAGACTGTCAATCTTCCCATATTTGTGCAGGACGGAGCGCTCCCATGTGCCGGATTGATTCGTATGATATACACTTACAGTGCCGCCATGAAAGGGTTCGAGCGCAGCAATATACGTACCTTTATCCGGTCCGAGTGTACCGATATCTGCGGTATTGGTACCGGTAAACCAGTCTTCGGTATGCTCATAATCCGCTCTGGAAGTCTCTCCCTGAGTAATGTTATCAATATGCCATTGTCCGTCCCTGCCATAATAGAGCCAGGAAACTCCCTGCTGGCTGGCAATAAGAGCCACATCATAGTCACTGAGCTCCGGATTTTTAACGATATAGGCGTCATGGATCACCTCAAAAAACGAGCTGTCTATGAGTGTTCTGGTCCAGCGCTCACTATCAAGCACGGAGGATGGCTTTTCATAAAAATAGATGGGAATAATGGTATGCACATCGCCCGAGTCTCCCACCACAGGCAATGCCAGCAGCTCCAGATTCTCGTTTTGGGTAAACCGGCCGGTACGCAGGCGGTGCATAGCCAGGGTCTGACCTATATAATAATCCTGCCATTCTGCTGTATCATTGCCCGGATTTCTGAGCCAGATGATTTTGCCACCGTCCCGGAGACAGGTTTTCTGTGTCTTTCCGTAATCTTTGCATATGATAATATCCGTCAGTCCGTCGCCGTCGACATCGGTATGATCCATTCCTACCGGATCTTTCAGATTCTTTATGACTCGTTTTTTCCAAAGCGTATTACCTTTGGCTAGCTGGTCCTTACCGGGATTTTCGTAAAAAGTGATCTTGCCCATCGTTAAACCATAGCCGATCAGATCGGTATCACCGTCGTTGTCGAAGTCTGCAGCTTCGATCCAGTAACCGTCTTCGAGCTTTTCGCTGACCGTAACCGGAGTAAAAGCCACCTTTTTTCCGGCAGTTTTTTCCCTGATATTCTGGTTGCTGCAAGCACAGAGAACACTTACGAACAGTATAACGGGGCAGCTTCTCAGCGCTGCTTTATTAAAAAATACAGTATTCATAAAAATAATATAGATAATTGGGTTTAATTGACATTTTGCTGAATAAGCTTGAGCACCAGTCCTGTCCAGCCGGTCTGATGACTGGCACCTAATCCGGCGCCATTGTCTCCGTGAAAATATTCGTAAAAGAGTATGTAGTCTTTCCAGTGCGGATCCGTCTGAAACTGTGGTATGCCGCCGTACACCGGTCGTTTACCCTCCTGATTTTTCTCGAAAATGCGGATAAGCCTCCGGGACAGATCGGTAGCGATTTCGTCCAGCTTCAGATAGCTGCCGGAACCTTTGGGATATTCCATTTTCAGCTGCTCTCCGTAGTAGTAGCCGAACTTCTGCAAGGCCTCGATGATCAGAAAATTGATCGGAAACCAGACTGGTCCGCGCCAGTTACTGTTGCCGCCAAACAATCCGGAGTTGGACTCGGCAGGCACATAACGTAAAATATGATCGGGATTGCCATCACCGTAGTCATAAGGATGATCCTGGTGATATTTTGATACGGAGCGAATGCCATAGTCGGACAAAAACTCCGTTTCATCGGCGATGTACTGAACCAGACTGACAAGTCGCTCCCTGTTGAGCGCAGCCAGCAGACGATGGGTTCTGCCACCGGAAGACAACAGCAGCCGGGGATCGGACATTTTGGATAATACCGGTGCATTTTCGTCAATCAGCTGCTCCAGCCGCTGTCTGACCGCGGGAAACTGATCAAGGACATCTTCTTCGAGGACTTCGACAGCCAGCAGCGGCATAAGCCCTACGAGCGATCGTACTTTCAGCTTTTTCTTATAATCGTTGTCATAATGCAGAACATCGTAAAAGAATCCGTCTTCCTCATCCCAGAGCCCTTCGCCCTCTCCCCCGCGGTTGTTCATGGCACGGACTATTTCAAAGAAATGTTCCAGATAGGCAATGGCTCTCTCCTGATAATTATTGCTGTCAGATGCCAGCTCAAGAGCGATCTGCATCATGGTGAGGCTATACAGCCCCATCCAGGCGGTGGTGTCTGCCTGATCGAGATGTGCTCCTTCTACTTCCAGCTTGCTCCGGTCAAAGACACTGATATTGTCAAGTCCCATAAAGCCACCCTGAAAGAGACCATTGTGATCCACACCTTTGTAGTTGTACCACCAGCTGAAATTCAGCTCCAGCTTCTGAAAGATTTCTTCCAGAAAGTCTTTGTCCGGTGTACCGAACTGTTTTCCCTCAATCTTGTAGATCCGCCAGGTCGCCCAGACAAGCACCGGGGGATTGAGATCGTCAAAGTTCCACTCATAGGCAGGTATCTGGTCGAGCTTTGTATATTGGGCGCTTACAATGAGGCGGAGCTGAGCCTTGGCAAAAGCAGGATCAATCAGCGAAAGCGGCCAGCAGTGAAAAGCCCAGTCCCAGGTAGCAAACCAGGGATATTCCCATTTGTCGGGCATGGAAATAATATCAAAAGCATCGACATTTTTCCATGTCGAATTTCTCATATGCTCCCGTTCTTTGGGTGGCGGCATTTGCCCCGGATCTCCGCTCAGCCACTGATCAATATTGTAATAGTAAAGCTGCTTGGACCACAGCATACCGGCAAAGCCCTGCCGCTGAATATTCTTTTTATCCGGAGACATGCCCGGAGCCTGAATCTCATTGTAGTATGCATCTGCTTCACGGCTCCTGTCTGCAAAAACCCCGTCAAAGACAGTGAACGGATTTTCCTGAGGCACAGAGGTAAGTCGCAGTCTCACCGTTCTGGTCTCGCCGGCAGCAAGTGAAAAGGTGTACAGGGCAGCGGCTTTGGTGCCCTGCTTTTCCGGATTTACACTGGCCTGGTTCTTATTGATGATGTACTCATGAAAGGCATCTTTTACATAAGGGCTGTCATTTTCGGAATTGAAAAGGCGACGGTTGTTGGTTTCGTTTTCGGTAAACAGTACATTGGCACAGCACTCTGAGTAAAAATAGTATGCTCCCAGGCAGGGATGCTGAAGTGCTATCTCTGCAAAACGCTCATCCTGACCGGTAAGCCGCATGGAAGGTTTGCCGGGCACATCGCAGCGTGGTCCCTGCTCATAACCCCATTTCCAGGTATTTCTGAACCACAGATTGGGCAATATGCTGCAATCAGCCTGCCTGCTCCCTCTGTTGGTTACGGAGATTCTGACCAGTATATCATCCACATCGGCTTTGGCATACTCTACTTCGACATCAAAGTAATTGCTGTCATTGAATATACCGGTATCCAGCAGCTCGTACTCAAAGTCGTAATACCCTCTGGACGCGTTGCTCCGGATAATATCTTCGTAAGGATAGGCAAAATGCGGATATTTGTACAGCAGCTTCATATAGCTGTGCGTGGGTGTATTGTCAAGATAGAAAAAGTACTCCTTGACATCCTCTCCGTGGTTGCCCTCCGAATTGGTCAGGCCAAACATCCGTTCTTTCAGAATAGGATCATGATGGTTCCACAGCGAAAGGGCAAAACAGAGAAACTGATTGTCATCGCAGATACCGGCCAGTCCGTCTTCGTTCCAGCGGTATACTCTGCTGCGCGCTGCATCATGACTGAAATAGTTCCAGGCATTGCCATCGCTGCTGTAATCTTCGCGTACAGTACCCCAGGCTCGTTCACTCAGATAGGGACCCCATTTTTTCCAGTTCTCACTGGATTTCAGACGTTTATATTCTTCCGATTGCATCATTAACTACGATTTAGGATCAGGCATGTAAATAGCCAATCTCTGATTTTAAAAAATATTCGGTTGCGATACTCCACCATAAAAGCGGACTTTTATTGTAATTATGTCAATAATTACCAACTGGTTGCCTTTAATGATCTAAGGCTGTCAATGTAAGACTTCGGGAGCCTCAGTCTCCGCCGGATGAATACATTTTCCGGTAACTTCGGGAGCTTCAGCACCCTCCGGAGGTATACGATTCCCGGTGGCTTCGAGAGGCTCAGTCACCGGGAATCGTATACCCTGTTATATTCCGGTGATTTCTCTCAGATAGTTTCGTGCTTTTTTAGCGTATAATAAAGGAGTCGCTTTATTCGGATCCTGCTCAGCCTCTACGACCAGCCAGCCTTCAAACTGATTGTCGGCAAGCTCCTGCATGATCGGCCTGAAATCGATCGCGCCATCTCCCGGCACGGTAAATACACCGTTGGCAACAGATTCCAGAAAGCTCTGTCCCTGTTCCAATGCCTGCTTCAGCACATCCTGCCGGATATCTTTGAGATGACAATGTCTTATCCTTTTGGCATATTGCTTGGTAATCCTGAGCGGATCTTCTCCGGCATAGTACAAATGACCGGTATCAAGAAGCAAATGAACATATTCCGGATCTGCGGCATCCATAAGACGATCAATTTCCCCTTTGTTCTGCACACCCGTACCCATATGCGGATGATAGCATACTTTCATACCGGCTTCATAAGCGATACCACCCACTTTATTGAGGCCGCGTATCAGCATATCCCATTGCTTGTCGCTAAAGACAGGCTTATTGGGCATGACCGAAACTCCCTGCTGATGTACCGCATGACCGAGCTCGGCCACCACGAGTGTCGAGCCGCCCATCGCCTTGATAAATTCCAGCTGACTTTTGAAGTAGCGAATGGTATTGTCATACATTTCACTGGCGGTAAAATACAAACTGGCCCATGGTTCGGTCACTTTCAGGTTGCGCAGCGCCAGGGCTTCTTTCAATACGTCCACGTCTTTGGGATATTTGTGCCCGACACTGCATCCGGCATAACCGGCAAGCGCCATTTCACTGACGCATTGCTCAAAGGATATGTTTTCTCCGATCAGCGGGTTATCGTCATTGGTCCAGCAGGTGGGTGTGATGCCGATAAAAACTTTTTCTTTATCAAATAAGGGCTTATTGCTTATGCTCATAATGGTATTGGATTAAAAATGAAAAGGTCAGGCATGTAATTCACAGTGATGTATTTTGAATATAATATGTCCTTGACGGACAGACCTCACCTTCGCGAAGGCTGGCCTCGCAATTCTCATTGCTCACCTCTCCTTGATGAGAAAAAGTAAGCAAATCCCGATGCATCGGACAAGGGCTGTTGAAAAAATAGCTAAAAATTATCCTTGCAGACGAAAACCGCCAAACTCCTTCGTCAAACAATGGCGTTTTTTATCGTCTTTCAGGATAATTTTCTTAACGCATTTTTTCAAAGCCCCCTTTCTCATACTAACTCTCACTTTGTGCTTAAATATTTATTCTGAAAGTGAAAAACATGCGGATGAAACAGAGACCAATCCGCATGTTTTGAATCAGGAAAGTTCGTATCAGGCAATCAGGTCTCCTACTTTGCTTGCTTTGGAAGCTGTCGGGCTGATTTGTGAATCGATATACTCAGCCGCTTTGAGCGCCATAGCAACACTGGTCAGCGTAGGATTGCTCGCGGTACCCCTCGGAATCAATCCGTTTCCGCCAAGGAAAAGATTGTCCATTCCCCATACTTTGGAGTTGGTATCCACTACGCTGTCACTGGCATCTGTACCCATTCTGGCTGTGCCATGGATATGCAGGGTAAGTCCGGGTGACATAAACTGAGGCTCGGATCCCGGCAGGAATCCGCCCAGCACATTGGCTGCCCGGAGCATATCATCTATCATGGCATGCTGCTTTGTTCTGTCCGGATCATCCAGCTCAAAGTCGAAAGTCGGCTTCGGCATACCATACGAGTCTTTCAACTCACTGCTAAAGGTTACTTTGTTGTGCTTTTTCTGATCTACAATACCAAACCAGCGCAGGTCTACAATGAGACGGCTGTCGATATTGGGCTTAAGATCTCCATAAGCAAACGCATCTCTGTGAATCTGGCAATGCCACGGACGGCCTTCGGATACCGGAATCCATACCTGCGGCTCCGGATCGTTGAACGGAATCGGTACGGGATCTTTCGGATTTTTGTGCTTATGCATCTCCAGCGGTTTGGCAAATCTGGGATCGTTTCTTATTTCTTCGATTACTTTCTTCAGAAGAACCACCTGACAGAAGGCCATTGGCTGCTCGGACAGGTACAAGCCGGAGTTCGGAGCATCGATTTCAGAGTTGAATAATATCTGATTGATCAGCACTGTTCCTGTAGCAACAATATATATCCTGGCTTTTACATGGATCTCTTTCCATTCCAGAAGATTCTGCACACAGGCAAAATCGATGGATTTGCCGGAACCGTCCTGCACTACTTTGCGCAGCTGATGCTGCTCCAGTATCTCCAGCACACCACCGGATTCATCCTTATAATAATTGACATTGTCAGCCAGATGCCCCAATACGGTATCGGATCCGCTCCAGTGTACAAAGTCAGGATTATCTTTTCTCCTCTGCACTGCCAGCGGCAGACTCTGCGGATGATACGGAGCTTTCAGCTCACTAAACTCCTGCTGGAGCACTTCCTTTACTTTGGTATGACGTATCGATTTGTCAAACTGATCATTTTGCACATTCAACAGCTCTTCCGCTTCGGAATAGAGCTTGTCCCATTCTTTGTCTGAGATAACCGGAGTTCTCTCCATAGTCGGATGGTGTCTCGGACAGGCACAGGTCCAGTGAGTAGCCATCCCTCCTACCGCATACGTGGCCGCCGCCCCGGGAAGGTTTTTGTAGGATACCTGATCGGGGTTCTGGCCATTGATTACAAATCCTTTATAATCCGGATTGTTACGATCTATCGAAAATGCTCCCGGATCAAGCGTAAGCATGGGATTGTCGCTGGTCGGTACAGACAGAGGCTGCAAATGTCCCCTGATCACGGAAGCAAAAGGATCTACATTCCGCTGATAAATAAAAGAGTTTTTCAGATGCTCGCCCGGTCTTTTGGAGTATTTCGCTCCCGCATCGATCATCATCACTTTATAGCCTTTTTCTACCAGTTTTCTGGCAAACGCACAGCCAACCGGACCGGAACCGGCAATAAATACATCTACCTCCTTTGTCTCAACTGCGTAAGGAGTAGAAGATAGTTTCGTTTTACCGTACATAGTGTATTTTTTTTAGTTAAAAATTCTGATCAGCTCAGTCAAAAAATGTCATTGGTTCTCCAGCAAAATGTGTATCCCAAAAATCTGCATCTAAAAATTTCACACCAGGATTCTTCCCTTTCAAGGCTGCCTGACACATCGGCTCCTTAAAAAACGCATAAGACTTTTTTGAATGAACACTATTAACATCTTAGCCCGTCACTTGTTTAAAAAAAACCGTAAAAAAAATCTCATCCCGAAAAATACACTACGGCACAAATCCTGTTCCTTCCGAAAAATATCTTTTATAAAAACAGCAGCATGGCAATTAGTTACTGCAGTATCTCAATTCAGATTACTGATTATAAACACCTGCCTGACAATTCAAAGCAGCGCTGTTTCGCTATCCGCTTTGCAAGTCTTTCCGGTATTGTGTAGGCGTCTGACCTTTGATCCTCCTAAAAACACGATTATAGTATGGTATATCTCCGAAGCCTGCTGCATGGCAGACTTCCGAGACAGACATTGCAGTATTTGCAAGCATTTTACAGGACGCTTCTATCCTGTACTCTGTCAGGAAAGAGAAAAAAGTCTTTCCGGTCGCTTTCCTGAAGAAGACACAAAACGAAGATTTTTCCATTCCGACAAACCTGGCGACTTCATCAAGACTGATTGTATTCTGATAGTTGTTCATTACATACAGGTGCAGAAGCTGCATACGTTTGCTCTTTCTGTCCTCTGCAACCGGACGTCCCACTACTCTGGTGCTTTGTCTGTCTGACAGTAAACCCAGAATTCTTATAGCAGAAGCCAGCCGGTCTACCCTTGTTTCGCCGGTCATTGATTTCAGAAGCTTTTGTATTTCTGTCAATATATTTCCGCTATACGATACCGCCTCGGCAAACTCCTGTATAGAATATACTATATCACTGAGCTCCGGAAAAACTGCTTTACTGTTTTCCAGAAAACGGTCTGTAAAAAAAACACATATATTCTCAATCTTTCCGGTCTCATCACTGACTTTCTCATCAAAAGACCAGCAATGCGGTATATGCGGCGGAATCAGAATCACTTCTCCTTCCTGAAACGGCTCGATCACATCTCCGATTACCCGCATGCCGCGTCCCGTGATGATATAAGCAAGCTCCCACGATTCCTGACGGTGCAAATTGATCTGTCTGTCCCAGGGGATATGCACATGATCGAAAATAAAGGACTCCTGATCCTTTTCCGACATATGACAATATTTTACATTTTCACTCATACACATACCATAACGTATAAAAAATACAAAGATACGACAAAAGAAAAAAAATATCGGACAATCAGCTTTCCCGATTTACTGCTAATTTGGCTGTGATTCCACAAGGGAAACCCTTCAACTTTCTTTGAATTATGAATAAGCTGCCCGATCTGGCAAAATCCAAACCGCATTATGAAATACTGGATGGCTTACGCGGAGTAGCCGCCGTAATGGTTGTTCTGTTCCATATTTTCGAAATCCACTCCGGCGGAGACCCTGCCAGACAGATCATCAATCACGGCTATCTGGCTGTAGATTTCTTCTTTCTTCTTTCTGGTTATGTGATCAGCTATGCCTACGATGACCGCTGGAAACAAATGTCCCTGGCCGATTTCTTCCGCCGCCGTATTATCCGGTTGCATCCCATGGTCATAGCGGGTTCGGTCGCAGGAGCGCTGTTGTTCTATTTTCAGGATTCTCCGGACCTGGGCTGGAGCAGTATATCCCAGACTCCGTTGTGGAAACTGATTCTCGTCATGCTGCTCGGGTGCCTTCTGATTCCCGTAGGCAAAGGCCTTGATATCAGAGGCTGGAACGAGATGTTTCCGCTCAATGGCCCGGCCTGGTCGCTCTTTTATGAATACATTGCCAATCTTGTCTATGCACTTGTATTACGCCGGCTTTCCAATATTATATTGGCCGCTTTGATGCTGACAGCCGCCGGCTTTACCCTGCATTACGCCCTGACCAACCCGGCCGGAGATATCATCGGCGGCTGGTCTATCGATGACCCGAAGCAATTGCGGCTCGGCCTCCTGCGCCTCTCCTTTCCTTTTCTGGCCGGAATGCTGCTGGCAAGAACCGTCAGACCGACGTATACTCCCCATGCTTTTCTGTCTACGGCTCTGCTACTGGTCATAGTGCTGTCTGTACCCCGCGTAGGCGGACCGGAGCAACCCTGGCTCAATGGCCTTTATGAATGTATTTGCCTGATGCTCTTCTTTCCTCTTATCATATGGCTGGGTGCCGGCGGCAACGTATCCGGAAAAGCTATCCGTATATGCAGGTTTCTGGGCGATATATCCTATCCGATATACATCACACATTTTCCGCTGGTATATATCTATATGGCCTGGGTGGTCAACAATGAATATACGCTGGAGCAAACCTGGCCGTATGGGGTACTGACTGCAGTTGTTTCCATCGTTCTGGCCTACGGATTAATGAAGCTGTATGATCTTCCATTAAGAGCCTGGCTACGTAAGCGTTTTCTGTAAGAGAGGCCGTAGTCAGGCATAAAGCATGCTGCCCGCTTCAGGGATTAAAGCTGATCAGCAGACTGTTGTTGAGGGTATATACAAAGTTGTTGCCCGACACAACGGGTATCGCATCCAATGTTGCCACAAACTGGGAATTGAAGGCAAGATACCGGTTGATCCGCAGCTGAACCTGAATATCGGATATAAGACGGGGCCTCAGGAAATAATCGGGCCGTGCCTGGTAATAGGCGACCAGAAACAGGCTGATTCCTTCGGCAAGGTTTATCCGGGCTGTCAGATTGGAAGTACTTCGGATAAATACAATTTCCGCCATACCGGAATCTGCCTCAAAGCGGAGAATAGCACCACGCCAGCTTTCCTTTTCATACATCAGACCGGTATTGACCGACATATATCCCTGCTTGCCTGCCCATAAGCGCAATCGCACTGCTGCGCCATATATTTCTCTGAAGTACAGGCCTCTTCCCTGATCCATCTGATATTGCATAAACGGTTCGTAGGAAAACCGCTGTCTGCGCATCAGATTGGCACGCAAATGCACATAGCCGTCTTTCAGAAGATTGGTTTTGTCCTGCCGGAGCAGCTTGAAATAATTCAGAGAAATAAAGGCATGTCTGTCGGTAAGGAATACGGCATTGAGACTACCATTGTAGGTATAGATATTATTCTGCTGCTTTTTGATATTGAGCCCCAGTCCCGCATTGCCCAGCCACAGGTTGGCTGTGTCCAGGTCGAGCCGGAAACGTTCGACATTGACAATCTGAGCATTGGTATACAGCCAGCTGTATAAGCATACGATCAGGAAAAGACTTTTTTTCACAATGAACTATACCTGCATAAATTTTCCATCCGCACCCGGCAAAGCAATCTACCCGGTTTTTTCCAATTTACACAAATTGCCTTATCGGGACATATCCGAACAGGGAAAATACGGATATTTCCCCTATTCTTCCCCCTCCTGCTTTTTGGTGTCCATTTTTTTGTCCGGTGATGCCTTATCCTCTACACCGTCTGTAACGAATACCGAAATCACTATGCTTGCGATAATCACTCCCAGTACCATAGTCAGGGAAAGCCATACAGGAACTTTGATATCAAACAGCTCGGCAAACATCTTAAGACCGATAAAGATCAGCACGATGGAAAGGCCGTATTGCAGATACTTGAACTTGTCTATAACTCCGGATACCAGAAAAAACATGGCCCGCAGACCGAGAATAGCAAAGATATTGGATGTATATACCACAAATTTGTCCTGACTTATGGCAAATACTGCCGGAATAGAATCCACTGCAAAAACAATATCAGTGGTTTCGACCATGATCAGGGTAAGAAAGATCGTAGTGATGTACCACTTCCCGTTTTCCTTGTGAATAAAATCGCTGGAACCGTGGTTAGGGACAAAACGAAAGCGCTTGGTCAGTATCCGGTAAACCCAGCTGTTTTCAGGATCATAGCTTTCCCCGTCAGAGCGGAGCAGCTTAATCCCTGAATAAATAAGTATCGCTCCGAATATATAGAGAATCCAGTGAAACTTTTCAATAAGATAAAAGCCGGCTGTTATAAAGACAGCTCTGAAAAAGATCGCTCCTATTACTCCGTAAAAAAGGATTTTATGGTAAAACTTCTCGTCAATTCTGAAATATTTCAGAATAACCAGCCAGACAAAGATGTTATCAACCGAAAGTGCCTTTTCTGTAATATAGGCCAATAAAAAGGTACCTGCTTTTTCCCTGTCCAGAAATATAAGGATCAATACGGCAAAAGCCAGCGATATGGCGACCCAGAATATGGACTGCCAGAGTGCTGATCTGGTGCTCACTTTATGGGCATGGCGCTGAAATACTCCAAGATCGAGCACAAGAAAACCAAGAATAACAACCCCGAAAACGACCAGCAGTTTTGTTTCAATATTTTCTTCCTGAGGCAGGATATTCACCATACCCGTAACCATCTCCATTTTAATCATAGCAAAGCGTTATCTGATATGCTATAAACCGGCTATTATGGGTCCTGTTCAGGATTTGATTATTTTTTTTCGGAGCTCCCCTTTATACATTTCGGCAAGTTTTTCGGGGATTATTCCTTCAAAGAAGTTTTATTTGAACAGTTTTAACTTTATCTTTGTTGTCCCTTTTGGGAATACAGCCAGCATAATCAGGCTTTTTGCAAAATCAATACGGGGCTGTCCGGTATTGACGGCATGAGAGGTTGGATGTAAGCATGTCGGGAGTTGTTCGTATTTCCCGTAAATAAAACGTTCATACCAAATAAACGGCGAAGAAAACTACGCCCTAGCTGCTTAATTAAATTAACAGCTTAGTGTCCTGTCGGCCCCACGGTCTGCCGGGTTGACAAACGGACATCATCATGCAGATCTGGTTTTTGTGAAGTCATGGCACAAAAATGAGATAAAATGACTAAGGATGCTCTAAGGTCCGGCTTGCACCCAGGAACATCCCTACAATCCAAGCAAGACTAAGCATGTAGAAAGCATCGCAGGTTCCTTGTCCGGACGTGGGTTCGATTCCCACCAGCTCCACCAGGAAAAAAGGATTTATCGGAAGACGGTAAATCCTTTTTGCTTTTACGTATTGCAGAAGATATCGGGATTCAGAGACCCGAAAAGCTTCCCCCTTGCCGGTACAATCTTTCAGTTCACGCCATTAATACGTTCGGTTTAAACTCTTTTTCTTCCTCACAATATATTACCCAATTACTTCCGCAACCATAGCTTAATTGGCTTGTTATCCTGTATTGCCAGAACTGACATTGCTACTACTGCTCTTTGTACCTGCCTGTTCAATTATCCGGACAAACCATCTCCGGAACATCTGACTTTTTTAACACATTATCACCAGATTGAGATCTAAGAAAGATACCTTAAAAACACGGTGATCACTGTATACCTTCCTATTGCCCTATCGCCCATCTTTGTACTACGGAAACAGAAGGATTATTCCAACTATTTCACTGATTTATACACAACTAAACTTCAGCAAATGGCAAAGAGCCTTTGCCGGTTTTGTAGCTCATAGCCTGTGCTACCGCCCCGTACATAATCTATATTCAGCCATTTGAGATTATGGGCCTCCGGATCAACGCGGCACTCTCCAATCTCAGGGAAACTTACCCCTTTTTAATTAAAAAAAGAGAGAACGAATAAACCTGTTAAAACAAAAAATATGAAGCACAAAAAAGTAATCCCCTCATCAATGATTAAAAAGCGCTTATTGGCACTTGGAATTATGCTTTTGGCTGGTTCAGGAGCATTCGCGCAAGACTCTGCGTTCTTATGGACAGCCGGTTCCAGTATCATGAATCTGTACAATTTAGATGATTTCTATAACCGTACGATAGAAGATCCATGGCCCTACTCACAGAAAAGCCAACCTGTGCCTATCATTTTTGAAAAAAAAGTATGGATATCAGCTGCTTCCCATGGTACTTATTTTAGCATGATGGCATAGTATATAGCTGGACAAAAAATACAAATGCCGGACGATCGCCCAATGTTTCACCTAGTCTGCAAAGCGTGGGAGACTGGAAGCAAATACAATACGCCGGAAGCCAAAGTTTGCTCTATTTACTTGGAAAGGACAGCCTTATCTACTTCTACAACCGTGTTACTATAACCCAAGCAGTACCCGGCGGGGACAAATGGCTAAAAATACTCGCTACCAGCAACGGGCTTCACGCGCTCCGTTCCGACAGCACCGTATGGCGGTGGGAGAAAAAAACGGGAGCCGCGGAGCTTATCAATATGACCCAATTGGGAACAGGTAGCCGGTGGGTGGATTTTGCGGTTACCGCTTCCACTCCATACGGAATCAGGGAAGATGGTACCCTTTGGTTTCTTTACGCGACAATGCAACCATATCTCCAAGAGGGAACCGACAGCGACTGGAAGAAAGTATTTTCTGAAGGTGGTGGCTCCTTATTCGCTATAAAAGAAGATGGTACTTTATGGGCGCGCGGTACTACAAACACATACGGCCAACTGGGTACAGGAAACACAAGTTCGGCCAGCAACCTTACCCGGATAGGAACAGACAGCGACTGGGACAACGTATTTCCCGGAAATAATCATTCCTTCGGCTTAAAAACCGACGGAACACTATTCGCATGGGGACGTAATACCCAATACCAATTGGGAATAGAAGGCAATAATACAAATCAACTTTCTCCGGTTCAGGTTGGCAACCCGGGAGAATACCAGATGGTTATACCAGGAGACCAGGTAAGTACTTTTTTCCGGACCTGGGGCTATAACGGTGAAACCAGCACACCATCCGGTGCTCCTTCTGCGCCCTCCAATCTCACTGCAACCCCGGCCAACAGTATTTTACTAAACTGGCAGGATAATTCTGTCAATGAGGACGGCTTTCGTATAGAAAGCGCCACGAATGCCAATGGCCCCTGGAGTTTAATTGAAACGACAGCTCCTGATATAACCTCCTATACGCATACAGGACTTATCAGTGGTGTGGAATATTTTTACAGGATACAGGCATTCAACTCCAATGGAGCATCTTCCTTTTCAAATATCGCCAGTTCAGTAGAGGTTGCTACAGGGGTTTCCGAATCCATTTTCTCCAAGCTAACCATCTATCCCAATCCTGCCGAAAATGTTGTAATAATCAACAATGTTCCTCATTCGTCCACGCTGCGAATATCCGATCTCACCGGGAACATAAAATATGAAAGCCTCATAGTAAGCGACAGGGAATCAGTTAACCTTTCCGATTTCAAGGCGGGAGTTTATATGATTCAGATTAAAAATAACGAAAGTACACTAAGTAAGAAGCTCGTGGTACGCAGGTAAAATATATTCCTGAATGAAAAAGACAATCAGCTTTTCGAAGTTATTAAATTCCGAAGAGCTGATTGTCTTTTTTTTACGACTAACTGATAAACAAATAACTTTACAAGTTATAAAACATTCAGCCAGCGCATAGCAAACGGGATCGGATCCGGTTAACCAGGGCGAATATTCATCAAGGCATTTCCGTAAATTAATGTTCCAAACATTGATAACACATTCATTCCGACAAGCCATTTCTTAAAAACTCATGATCTGTATTTGTGGTCAGGAAAATTATGAGTGAGGCTCTGGAGTCGGGAGGGAAGGAAGTATGTATTTGTCCCTGACCGATGATTTTAACAGGGAGGCCTTATCCGCAAAACCGACTTTCGATCTATAGTCTCCATTACTCTCCCAACAAGCAGTTATTTTCCATACAATCAGCTTATTTTTCATATCCAATACTGCTTTTATCCGTATTATCTATCCTGTTACTACTTAATACGTTCTGTTAATGAGAAATAGTATTGTTTTTTTCTGCATCGCCAGTCTGCTGGTATTAAGCCAGCAGACTGCCTATAGCCACATCCCGTCGCATGTATTTCATCAGCTGTCGATCAAAGACGGGCTGTCTGAAGGCACGGTGCGGTCTATCGTTGAGGATAAAAGAGGCTTTATGTGGTTTGGAACGGAAGACGGACTGAATAAATATGACGGGTATAAATTTACCGTATACAAAACAGACGTTAACGATACATTTTCGATCAGCAGCAACAACATCAAATGTTTCTTTAATGACAGTAAAGGCAATTTATGGATCGGCACCAGACACGGACTTAATTTGTACGATCCCGTACAGGATATTTTTTACAACTACAATTCGCCCCGGTACGAAGCTCTGAAAACTATAAAGGGTGATATCGAGGAGATCACGGAAGACGCTCACGGAGCTTTATGGATTGTTTCCGGGACGGATGGGCTGATCAGAATAACATCGCTGAGCACGCCTGCTGACAACTTTCTGTTTCGGGCGAAAGGCAATGCCGCCATCTTCGTTTCCATAGAGCATGACGGCAGGGATCATTTTCTGATCGGCACCAATGACGGGCTGCTCAGGTTTAACAAGACGCAGCATTCTTTTGAAGATTTGCGTGACACCTATGTCAGAGGACTGCATGTAAGGGATATTGCGCTGGACAAGAATAACAATATATGGCTTGCAACCACCAAAGGTCTCCGGTTTGTTGACCGCATGACCGGGACGCTAAGATCATACAACCATAAGACGTTTGATGCCAACAGCATCAATGGCGATAATACAAACCGTTTGCTGTGGCTTGACGATAGGCTGCTGGTATGTATTGACGGGGCCGGACTGGATATGTTCGATCCCGCATCTGAGCGTTTTTTTCACTATTCCAAAGAAACCGGTACCCAGCTAAGCAGCAACAATATTACCGCTATCTACAAAGATTCCAAGGGTACGCTCTGGGTCGGAACATTTCTCAACGGGGTTAACTTTTCCAATATCACTACCAACTTCTTTGTACTGGTAAAGAATAATGCTGCCTCGGACAAAAGCCTGAAAACAGGTGTCGTAACGAGCTTTTTGCTTGACTCCAAAGGGCATTTCTGGATCGGCACGGACGGCGGAGGCTTATACTGCAAACAAGCGGGAAGTGAAGAATACAAAAATTATAATGCAGAAACGGCAAAACCCGTCATCGGTTCCAATGCTGTGCTGGGTCTGGAAGAAGATAAGGAGGGCAACATCTGGGCAGCAACTTATGCGGGAGGAGCAACCAGGCTGTCACCCAACGGCGATTTTGCCATTTACAGGCACGATCCCCGCAATGTGCAATCGGTCGCCTGGGATAAGCTAAAAGCTGTAAAAGAGTATAACAATGAAATCTGGACTTCGAGTTTCGGAGCCGGCCTGAGCGTTTTCAATAAAAAGACCAATACGTTCCGGCATTACAAATACGATCCTTCCGACCCCAAATCCATCCCCTCGGACTGGGTATACTGGTTTTTTGAAGACAGCGAAGGGAAATTCTGGATCGCTACATTTGACGGCCTGGCCAGGTATTATCCCGAATCGGATGATTTTGAAACATTCAAATTCAATCTCACTTCCGGCATGGACAAAAACTATGTATTTGACATCTATGAAGACAGCCGGAAAAATTTATGGCTGGGTACCAACAGCGGCGGACTGGTGCTTTTTGACAGGCAGCACAAAAAATTCACTTCATACACCAAAGACTCGGGCATTTCTGACAATACGGTAAAAACGATCATTGAGGATAATCTGGGAAATCTCTGGCTGGCCACCAACAACGGGCTGACCAAGTTTTCCATCGACAGCAAAAAAGCAGTTGCCTATACTATTCACGACGGATTGCCACCGGTTTCTTTCTACTACAACTCCAAGTATAAGGATCCTTCGGGTAATATTTTTTTCGGAACAAACGAAGGCTATCTCATTGTAAATCCTACCTTATCTGTCGAAGACAATTCTTTTCCGCAGGTAGTGCTGACCGAGCTGCGGATTTTTAATGTACCGGTAGTACCCAAAGCAGAAAATACGTTTATCAAAACGCATATTACCGAAGCCAGAGAAATCAGGCTTCCCTATGACCAGCACTCTCTGTCTTTCGAATTTGCAGCATTAAACTTCAGTATTCCGAGACAGAATTATTATGCCTATAAGCTGGAAGGATTTGACGGAGACTGGAATTATACCGGCAAAAACAGGATAGCCAAATATACCAACCTGAATCCGGGAACTTATATATTTAAAGTAAAGGCTTCCAACAATGAAAAAATATGGGAAGAAGAAGCGACCAGCTTCAGGGTAGTTATAAGTCCGCCTTTCTGGCAAACCTGGTGGTTCAAAACTGCCTGCCTGCTGACTGCGGCTTTACTGATACTTTTATTTATTTATTTCAGAACAAGACAGGTACGGCAACGGAACAAATGGCTGCAGGACCAGATCCGGGAACGAACAAGGGAGCTGCAGGATGCCAATATCGCGCTCAGGGAGCAAACCCTGACCGTACTTGAACAGCGAAAGGAACTGCTGGACAAGAAGTATACGCTGGAAAAAAGTAATGAGAAGCTTGCCGGTCACAACGAGTTTCAGAAAAAGCTTATTGCGATCATCAGTCATGATATACGCGGACCTCTGCATCGTTTTTCATCGCTGCTCAACGTCATGGACGAAGACTCGAAGGAGTATGTATTCGAAAAGCTCAAGGAGAATGCAGCTGCTCTTTCCCTCCTTTCTACGGACCTGCTGAGCTGGGTGACCCTGCAATCGTCCGGAGAACGGGTGGAAAGCATCGACTTCCGCTGGGAAGGAATCTGGGAAAAGGCGCTGGAAGAGATGCAGGCGTTCTGTACAGAAAAGCAGGTATCTCTTTCTGTCAGACACCATGCAGCCGGACAGTGCATCAACGGGCTGCCACCTGTTACGCTGGCTTCTATCCGGAATATCCTGTCCAACGCCATCCGGTTTTCAGAGGCAGGCGGGATAATTGAGATAGAAACGGGCATTACAAAAGACCGCTATTCAGTCATGCGTATTACCGATTTCGGACCGGGATTTGATGCGGCTGAGGTAAACAGGCTGATCAGCGGAGAAGGTTTTAAAGGGTTGCGGTCGGCATCTTTGCATGAGAACGCAGGTCTGGGCATGACTATCTGCAATGATATGATGAAACGAAACGGCGGCTGGATAGAAGCAGTGTCCCTGCCTGCTTCCGGGGCCACGTTTTATCTGTATCTGCCGCTGGCAACCCGGGAAACCGAAGAAACCGATGCTCCGGATATCCCTGCGCAGCCTGCTATGGACGAGGATCGCCTGAAACTGATACGAGGCAAAAAGATACTGCTGGCAGATGATGATGACGAGCTCCGCTGGGTATTGATCAAAGTGCTGAGCACCTATATGGATGTGCATGAGGTAAGAAGCGCAGAGGAGGCGCTCACATGGCTGGAACACAATACTCCGGATATGGCGCTTCTGGATATCCATATGTCGGGTATTTCGGGGATCGAGCTATGCCGGAAAATCAAGCGCTCCAAAGAAACTGCCCATGTTCCCTGTATGGTATTGTCCGGAGAGCAGGGCGAAAGCATCCGGAAGGACATATTTGACGCAGGTGCGGATGCTTTTCTTCCCAAACCATTTACACCTGACGAGCTGCTGTCGCAGATGGCAGCCTACTATGAAAACCACGAAAGACAGCTCAAACGCTTTTTCAAGGAAGATATTCCGGTAAATGAGCTCAGTCAGAATGAATTTAACAAGGACTTTCTGAAAAGGCTGATATTTCTGATCGAATCAAACCTCAGCACCCCCGAGCTTTCGGTGGAGTTTCTGGCAAGGGAAACGGGGATGAGCCAATCTACTCTGTACCGAAATCTGAAAAGTCTCACAGGACAGTCTGCCAACTCTTTCATAAAAAATATCCGTATGCGGCGGAGTCTGCTCCTGCTGAAGGAAGGGAATCTGAATATTTCTGAAATTGCTACCGAAACGGGCTTTAACAGCCCTTCGTATTTCACTACTGCCTTCAAAAAGCATTTCGGATTCAGCCCTACGGAATTCAGGCAAGAGAAAGCAGTATAGAGAAATCATTGTGCTCGGATTCTTGTCAGAATAAACCTGCTCCTGCTGGCAAGAAGATGATCAGCTAAATAATCCTCTTATAGCCATTGAGGTAAAAAAATCAGTAAAATACTTTCATCTTTCTCAGAGGTATTTTAACTTTGAAATACAAAGTACTTTTAAAAACAAATAACGGAGTAAAAGATATAGTGGTGTTACCGGCTTTTTAATCCGTTTTAATCATTGAGCATAGCCCGGAAAACAAGATTATAACCTGAAAAAGATGCATACTCCAGCTCAACTTGGCACAAGCAGAAAAGAAATAATAATTGGCACAATCATCATCGTATGCTGGCTGATTTTATTCTACCGTTCAATCGGCTGGTTTGGCCAGACTCTGATCAGCAATTACTCATTGACAAACCTGGTTCTGCTCGGCCTGATACTTTTTGCTCTGACAAAAACGATAAACCGGCAGCAAGCAGCCGGATTGCATTTCAAATTCCGGTATCTGCCATTCCTGCTTCTGTCATTCAGCATTCCCTTGTATTACTATATCGAAAACCGGATCTATATCAATATCCTTTCTGCCGTAGTCTGCTTTCTTTCGGCCTATGGACTGGCTGGTTTTTTTATACCGGTATCTGCCTGGCGGAAAGGAATCATACCGGTCATCTTGCTTATTCTTACCCTGCCGTTTGGCACTCACCTAGATATATATTTCGGATTTCCCCTGCGTCTGCATGCAGCAGAGACTGTGATCAAGGTTCTTTCATTGTTTGATATAAGCGGAATATCCAAAGAGACTATCATAACTATTGAAAACAGGTCTGCCGAAGTAAATACATCCTGTAGCGGAATGAACGGGCTCTGGACCTGCTGGGTATTCTTTCTGGTACTTACCTGGATTGAGAAGCGAAAAACCGGCTTGCAATGGGCCGTATATTTTATGCTCATTAATCTGCTGATATACGGGTTTAATCTTTTCCGGATTTGTCTGCTGGTAATTCTGGAAACGGTATTGGTATGGCAGGATGTGGCCAATATGATTCACATACCTCTGGGATTGGCCGGATTTGTTCTTTCCTGCCTGATTACCTGGGGACTCATGATCCTTTTCTGGAAAAAAGAAACCGGAAAAGAAGTGGCTGTCGCCGAAAACAGCTCAACTGCCGGGCTGAGCAGGCGCCAAATGGTATTGACAGGTATTCTTTCAGCCTCCATGCTTTTTACCTCATTTATATTTTCCGAAGAAATCCGGAAAACCGCGCCTGATGCATCTGTATTTCAATGGACCGATTTGCCGGGCTTTGAAGAAACAGGTCTTTCTGAAGGAGAAAAGATCAGCTTTCTGAAGGAAGGAGCCTATGGGCGCAAATTCAGATTTCACCATCAGGGGCAACAAGGATCCTGCCTGATCGTCTCCGGCAACGGCTGGCGAGGTCACCATCCGCCTGACCTTTGTATTCAGGCAGCAGGTTTTTCTATCGAAAAAGCCGAGACCTATCTGGTAAAACCAGATTTTCCGGTGCAGATGCTGTACCTGAAAGATACTCCCCGGAAAGCATGCTACTGGTTTCAATCCTCCGGAAAAATCACGCAGGACCATGCATCAAGGGTCTGGGATGCGCTAAAAGGCGGCAACCAGGACTGGGTTATGGTTTCGATTATATTTGATAATACGGACAACCGGCTTCCTGCATCTGTTCAACCTGTTCTCCTTGAGCTACAAACAGCTATACAAACACAACTGAATACACACACAAACCAAACACAATGAAAAACCTGCTGACAGCAAATCGCTTTTCCTATGGAATATTCTGGTCCTGGAATATCCTGTATGTGATTTTATTTATCCTGCTCGAGGTAAATACCGGATTTTCCATACGCATTATTGCGGATGGTATTACCGGACTTGCTCCATTGGACTTTACACTGGCTGCGCTGGTTGCTTATTTATTACCTCTTGCCTGCATTCTATTGGCTTTTTCCCGGTTCAGGCACCACCCGCAAAAGCTTATCAGACTCTTTTACGGCGCCGAGGTCCCCTTAACCCTGCTGTGTCTGCTTCGTCTGTTCCTGATCCGGGAAGCCACACCGGGAATCAGCCATCTCTTTTTTTTGCTGGTCGCAGGAATGGGCGGCTATATGTATGGTCTGCTCAGAAATGAGACGGGAAGAGGAAGCAGAGAAGCAATAATTGTCCTGCTGCTGAATACCACGTATCTCATTATCGGGGTTTACGCAGGACTTATTCTGCTGTTTTATCTGCCGCCAGCCATTGTGGGCTTTTTGCAGCTGTTGATTGAGATACCCTTCATCGAAATCTTAACCATCGGGATCCTTGCCCTGATCAGCGGTATATTTATCGTGTATAGCCTCACACTCCTGCTGGGGCTTCCTGTGATGCTGATATATCTGTATATAAGCGAATTTGCAAAATCTTTCAGAATGTACACAGCTGCAATCGGCATAAAAAGGACAAGCCTTGTCTCCGGAAGCTGGCTGATTATGAATGCAGGCCTTTTTTATTTCCTGAACTGGCACCAGCCTCAGATTAACCTATTTGATAAGCTGGACAATATAACCTGGACCAGTACAACAATGTCAGCATTCGCATCTGAAGAGGATGAAATAAAGAAGGGTCTGCTGAACGCCTATCTTTCGCCATACAGATACCTGGGTGAAGAAGAGAAGAATCATCATATTGAAGAAATCTACCGGGCCGCTTTCAAGGGCAAAAAAGAACGTTATAATACTCTTCAGACAACTCACAACCTCCTGTTAAAACCCTTTCTTTATATGGGCAGATCGTTCCGGGAGGACCGGGCAAAGGCGGAAGAATTATATCAGGAGCTTTTTGATGCTCCCATCCAGAAAGCAGAAAAAGAATCTATAAAAAAGGCATTAAAAGCTACCTGGGAAAGAGATGGTGTGGAAGCCGGACTGTTAAACATTGATGACAAGAACGTACATACGATCAGCCAACGCATTACAGTCAGTGAAAAAGGGGAGCTGGCTGAAATCGAGCTTCATGAAACCTATCAGAATAAGACATTCAATCAACAGGAAGTTCTGTATTATTTTAGTCTTCCTGAACATGCCGTCATTACAGGACTTTGGCTAAGTGATGATGATAATGAGAAAAAATATTCCTACAGAGTTTCACCGAGGGGAGCAGCGCAGCAGGTATATAAAAATGAAGTTCAGAGGCGGGTAGACCCTTCTCTCCTTGAGCAGACAGGTCCCGGCCAATACAGACTGAGGGCATTTCCGATTGAACCCAAACGCTTTGATTATACGAACCAAAGACGAACTGAAAAAGAGGGCCCGCTTTTTCATCTCTGGCTGCGCTATCAGATACTGACTGATGAGAACGGGGGCTGGCAACTGCCTGCAGCCGCCCAAAAGAGAAATGTCTACCAGGACAGCAAAACTATTTTTACCATCAATGGGAAAGAAGTAAAAAAGGAATATAAAGAGGAGTGGCTGCCCGCTTCAATACCCGCCGGCAGCAAACCGGTTCCCTCTGTACTTGCCGCATCGATAGGTGAGTATGGAACCATTCGGGCTGTACCTCTGCCCAAACAGGAGGTACCCCAAATTCCTGCAGGCAAATCGCTGGCTCTGGTGCTCGACAAATCATACAGTATGAACAAGAATAAAAACAAGCTCGCAGAAAACTGGCACTGGCTGCAAAAGAGCGGTTTGCTTGACAACAATACTGTAGATATGTATAGCGCCGGTTTTAAAAACGAGAAGCTAGCCGCAGAAGGTTTTGAGATTGACAAGGAGGTATTCTTTGGCAATCATACGCTTAATCAGATTCTGCAAAATGCTGATTCCATAAGACTGGATAAAATGTATGATGCCCTGATTGTTCTGACTGATGAGGGTGACTATGAATCCGCCGGAGATGAACAGCCAGCTCCTTTGTTTCCATTCCCGGTATATCTGGTACATACGAATGGCAGGCTGCCTTATGCATACGAAGACAATCTTCTTGAAACGCTTGAACATTCCGGTGGAAGAGCATTTACTCATGTTAAAAATGCTCTTGAGTACATGGCTATAAAAGAAAATTCCGGACAAGAAGGATTTCTTTTCAATGAACATGGTTATTCCTGGTCATACGAGCCGATATCAACGGAAAACGCCGCCGATATAACCGAAATGGCTGCCAGACTCTTTATCAATAAACGTTCATTAAACAGGCTGGAAACGGAAGAGCGTATACCGGCACTAGACCGCATTCACACGCTGGCAAAGACACAAGGGATCGTAACAGCGTTTTCATCGATGATTGTTCTGGTCAATGAGCGGCAGCATCAGGCCCTTGATGAGGCAGAGAATCGGGAAGACCGCTTTGACCGGGAAACGGAAACAGGTAAGGAAAACATAACTTCTCCTTCGTTTTCTCTCTCGGAAGTATCCGGTACGCCCGAGCCGGAAGAATGGGCGCTGCTGATCATAGGAGCGCTGCTGATTTTGTATGGATACAGAAGACATCTGTATGAGATTTTTGTAAAAGCAGTAAGGTAATAGGAAGCCTCAATTAAGGCAAGGTCTGGGAGGATTGCTAAAACTACAGTCGGGCAGAACTCCACTGCCCACTATTTACATGTTATTGCTTATCAGATACTTAATATATTCTATATTTAAATTACGAAGGGTAATAAAAAGACAGAAACCTACGAAAAGATGGTAAAGCGAGTGCGATCATATGATGCCAAATCAGGACTGATTTTTCAATTTATCACTGCTTCTATATCACCCCTTCGGGGTTCTGTCTCATTTCTTTTCTATTATTCTTTCACTCCTTCGGAGTTTTATTCATTTGCCCTAAAATATATCTCTTTTATACTTTGCCGGGGCAACTCTAAACGTTAGATTTTCAGCCGGCAACTTTACGTTCATGTATATCACCTCCTCGGGTTCTGCCACATTTCTATTCTGTCTTTCTATTATTCTTTCACTCCTTCGGAGTTTTTAGTCATTTGCATAAGAGAAGAATATCGCCTTTTTTCTTTTACCAAAACAATCTAACTATTAGACTTCCCCGCCTAAAACTTCATACTCTCTCCCTCGGAGTTTGTTCATCCCAAGCCCGAAGGGCTGGCATATTTATAAACCAATCCATATAGCCAGCTCAACTCCAAAGGGATGGAATAAAAAACAAAAGCTTACACCTGCATCGCAGACGACCAGGATCTGATTACCCCAGGTGCGGCACTTCATCACCACTTTTTCCGATCCATACTTCGGGGCATCGCTGCATATCAGCCCCATTGTCCGTCATGGATCGGATGTATCCCGGCATATACACCATTGGTAACATGCCGGGCCGACTGATAATCCCAGGCGATACGGATACCATCTTCAAAACAGAATGCCGGAAGCACGCTAAGCAATAACAGAAAAATACCAATTGTCTTTACATAGCACATAGTCAATTATTCATTTGAGGTTGATTGTTCTTCTCTGGTTGTTTTACCGTTTTATCATCACCTTCTGGCAAAATTCACGGTTTTCGGTATGTACTCTGACGAAATACAAACCATCCGGCAGATCTTCTACCGGAAAGCTTTTCTTCTTTCCAACGTTTCCCTTTTCTTCTTTCAGGATTCGCCCGCTGATATCCAGTATTATTATTCCGGTAATATTCTCTTCTGCTTCCAGCTTCAGTTTCGTACCGGCCGGATTGGGGTATAGCTCAAGAGCAATATCGTTTGTTTCTTTTGCCGTACCGGTGATGATATCTGTCGTGTACAACTGGCTTTGAGGAACGATTTCCAGGAACTGGCTGGGGCTTTCCCAGCTAAGCTGAATATTGGCTCCGCCAACCTCTTCGAAGTATTCCAGCCTGATATCGTATTTTCTGCCTGCTTCAAGCTCAATCTGCCCGCTGTAGGTTACATTCCAGTCATCGAGCCACTGGTCTATAATCAGCTGACCATCCACCCAAAGCCGTCTTCCGTTGTCAGAGCGTATGTAAAATGTATACAGCTCGCTGAAGAGAGGTTCGATTTGCCCGGTCCAGCGAACGGAAAACCGGTCATTGGGCACGACAGGGTCCGGAGCGCCACTTCCCCAGTCAAAATCAATGCGTTCATCAATCTGGCTGAGAACAGGGGTAGTAAAATCTCTGCCCTGAAAATAGGTTCCGTGCAGTCCGTTGCCTGCCCCGATCAGAGAGACTGGTATTTCCTGCCATACCTCTATTTCAGTAAGGCCTACCGCCGCTCCTCCGTGTACCATCACCACCCGGATCTTTTGGGTAGAAACCGGTGGGAATGCAATAGTATTGCGATCATTGACGGGCTGTTGCGGCGTTCTTATCTGCCCGGGAATATCCACCCACTGATTTCCGTCCCAGGATTGGAGTGTGTAAGAAGCCGGAGTTTTGACGCCTCCATTATCATCGTAAAACATCAGATCGATCCGGTTAATGGTCTTGTTGCTGCCAAAATCGAGTGAATACCAATCGCTGGAATCAGGTGATCCGTAACTGGTCCATATACTTTTGGGATTGAAATCAAACCGGATTTTCCCATCAATGGCATCCCACAGGTTGTCATACACAGAGGTGTAAGAGGCTTCCGGCTGGGGAAAGCCTGTTCTGTTTATATTGGAAGCATAATTTTCCATATTGCTGAACCCGTAATTGTGCGATACATCCGGCTCGGCCATGGGTACCAATACCTTTCCGATAGTCCCCTGACTATGGAGCAGGTTGCCGTCCTGATAAATCTTAAATCCACTTCCCCTTCCATACCTGGAGCCAAACTTATCGTACAGGATGGTCATCAGATGACCGTGGTAAGGGACATTTTCGAGCAGAAAATAATCCCAGATATCCGGCACCAGCGGATTTACCTCAAACACATTATCCTGCCTCGGCCTCACACCAATCAGCCCACTCACAATCAAATCGTTGAAGGTCGAGTGGTTGTAATGCTCGCTGTGATTGGCACCATCGTAGGTCCATACCGGCAGGTCCGGATCGTGGGCTTCCGCCACGTAGGGTCTGCCATCTTTATACTGCGTCAGGGCGTATTTTCTTAGTATATCAACGTACCGGTCTTTGTTCAGGATACCGTGATGCCGGTAGTTGTTCAGCACATTGGCCATAACCGTCAGTGTCTGTGAAGTGGAAAAAGGCCAGGACATGCCGTTCCAACGGCAACAGTTCTGGTCCTGGTACCGATACAGGCGATGCGAACGCTCCAGCGTAGTCGGCCCATAGTTCGCATAAAAGCCATTGACACCATCAAACAGAAAGTCCCAGGCCACTATATAGGTTGGGCTGTCTTCCGCGGTATTGGTATACCATGGCACATAGCCATATACTTCTCTGGCATCGACAAAGCTTTCTTTGGGGTAATACTTGTCGTTTGGAAAATTTCCGTTACCGGGTATCTCATCCCTGTATTTGTGCTTGAAGAAGTTTGCGGAAGAATCCCATACTCTGGCATGCAGATTTGTTTTGAGATTCTGTGCCCTGGCTTTAAACTCATCGGATACTCCTGTAAAACCCTGCATATCGGCAATTTTTGCGATAGCCAGCGCATCGGCATGCAGGTAGGCATTCAGGGTAGGTCTGTATCCGGGTATTCCCCACAGAGGCTCGGAAGATTGCAGCGAACTGGCAGCCAATTCCATACCATCCCAGATACCTTCACGCCAGTAAAGCCCCATGCTTTCATTGTAATTTCTGTTCCAGGCATGGTAATTATCGATGAGGGGCCGGTACATTTTTTTGATCCAGGCAGTATTTCCATTGACCAGGAAACGGGCAAAATACGCATCCGCTTTCCAGAAACTGTAATCTCTCGATCGGGGTTCTCCGGGACCAGTCGCCCAATAATCGGCCAGGTCGTTCATATACCGCTGGTTTCTGAGCCAGCGGCCTTCATAAAAATGGTGTCCGGCCGAACAGGATATGCCTCCGTAAGGCACCTGCCAGGATACATCCTGGCTGAACTCGGTAACGATATAGCCGTGTGTCAGATCGGTATATTTCAGGTTGAGCCTGTATGACCACCAGCGGTAATAGTATACGCGCTGAATATCGGCATCAGGTATTTCCAGAAAAGGGATATTGTCTTTGAACCATTGCCTGTCTTTAAAAGTACCCACAAAATTATCTTGGTTCAGGATATTGGTGCCGGTAGGTATTACTTGTGTAATTCCTGTTTCAGGTATGAAGAACGGGAGTAAAAAAATAAGAAAGCATCGACATAGAGATCGTTTCATATGCTTAACTTTAGTGTAGTTTTGAAGCATTTATCACTGGTTATCAGATTATATTACCAAGAATCATGATCAGTTCCGGAATAAGTTATGAGCCCTGACAAAGCATGTCAAACTCCCTGTTCAAAGCTCATAGCTTTCAAAAAGCTCCGGACACACCTTATCTTATCAGCTTTTCCAGCCTGACCGTCCGGACGTAGGCCGGAGTAGTTACGGTCATAATATAGAAGCCCGGCGGCAAATGGGCGGTACTGAACGTTGCACTTTCGTCTTTCGATTCAAACAGTATGGTTCCCTGTATGTCGTATAGCCGTATAGTTTGGTTTTCAGATGTTTTTATGTTCAGATGATCACTGAACGGGTTAGGATATACTTCCGGAAGGCCTGCTTCGGATAGCATTTCAGTACCGGTAATGACACATTGTTCGGGATCGGTAACAGGTATAAGTCCGGTACTTCCTCCCGCGCACTCTCCGCAGGCATCAACAAAGGCGGTTCCGTGCACCTCTTCGTGACAGTCTTTACAGCTTTCGTCCGCTATCTTTCCGGTATTGCCGCCCACGCAGACACCACAACGGTCTCTGTAGGCTGTGCCAGCGATATTGCCTTCGCAATCGGTTTGTAGTATTTGAAAATTGTCAAATGAAACCTGCGCGTTGAACACCCTCAGCCCGGCTTTTCCGCTTATGAAGGGCTTTTTGTCAAAATAATCAATCACCGGATTTTCCATATCACCCAGATATACTTTGATATGCCCACCATTGGCGACCACCCGGAGCCGGTACCATTGTCCCGGTGTGAGGGAACGTTCATTAAAAGCCAGTCCCTGCCAATCATAATTCTGCTTTCCGAGCTGGATGCCTCCGGCCTGAATCCCGGCATAGTAACCCTGATAAAAATCCGTCCCCAGCCTTGGATCGTTATCGGCCAGACCGTTTGCCGGATTTTTTACCCGGAAAATAATACCCGCGTTGCCCGTAGCCGGACACTGTATATCGGCTTCTACCGAATAGTCGGACCAGCCGGTATTGCCGATGGCACGTTTACCCCATCCGTTGAGTGAGGCCACGCCGCCACTGGTATTCCAGCCGCCATCGGAATAATTCCATTGTGGCGAAAAGCCTGAATTAAAATTATCCGCTCTTGCCTGAAAAGGTTCTGCTTCCGCCAGCTCAATAGTATAAAAATCAAATTCGCCGGCTACCGTTTCCAATGTCAGGGTATGATAACCCGCAGGCAGATTCACATCGTGAAGAATAAAAGTTTGCCAGTCGTTCCAGCCTTCAGTAACCGGCAGTTCCACCGGTTCGGTAACCGGGATATTGTCGCACAGGAAACGAACTCTGGTCTTCTCAAAAACTGTGGTATAACGCAAACCCAGGTGATACGGGCCGGCTCTTTTTACATTGATATTGTATTTGTACCATTCACCGGCACGGTTCCATCCGATGTTGTATCCACCTTCGGGACAGGCCCTGATGTCCGCGTTTTCGTTTCGGTAAGCTCCTCCCGTATTGCCTTCGCTCAGATCATGGTAGCCGACACCTTCTCCCCCGCCGTTGAAATGAACTGCTTCGATAGTACCGGGCACAGGCTTATAAAAATCGAAGATCCCGCTTCCGTTTATATGATTGCTGAAAGCGGTATATCCGAAATCAGCATGGTCGTTGAAGGTGGTGAGGCCAATGCTTCCACCTGCCAGGCCATCTGCCTCTTCCGAGAACTTCATCATGCCGTCCACAAATACATTCAGCCGGCTTCCGTTTTTCTCTATCCGTAAAGCATGCCATTTCTGATAATCCCAGCCGGGGAGCAGCTCAAAGGACCGGGAAAGCTGTACCGCCCCGCCGGCAATAAGCTCTACGTAAAGCCTGTTCTCAAAGCTGCTGAACACAGCCCGTCCGTAATTACGCTCATCCCGGTAGCTGAACAGCGCGCCGAAACGGGCATTGTCGCCGCCGCGGCTCATTTCTTTCATATTAAACTCCGCTGTATAATCCGGAGCCGAAACGGCTTTTGATACTTGACTAAACCAGCCGGCAGTACCGGTCTGATCCTGCCACATAAGCTCGCGATTGTATATGCCCCAGCTTCCTCCCCCATGACTTGTCCAGTTTTCACCGATCGCATTCCGGTCAAAACGGTCATAGAAAGCCGGTAGAGCGGGAGCCGGCTGCGTCCAGTTGCAGGGACCATATACAAGTAGCTTATCGCCATTGAATCCATGCGGATCGATATTCAGCGCTCTGATAGGCCCCTTTCCCATATCTCCGTATTTATTGTGGTACGCAATGTACCAGGTATCCAGATCCGGTCCCTGCACAGTGCCGCTATGGCCCAGCCCATAGAAATCACCTTCCGTATTTAAGACAATCGGCCCCTGATTGGAAGGAGTATAAGGTCCAAGCGGACTGGTAGCGGTGCCATACACTATCCGGTATCCCCGACTGATCACATGATTGCCGGTATAGGTCATATAATACAGGCCATTTCTTTTAAATATGGTCGAACCCTCCGTCCATTCGTTGAGCGAAGCATTTAAGCTTCTCTGCGGACCATCAATCAGCAACGGACTGCTCATAGTACGTCCCAAAATACTCGGATTGCCGGCATAGGTGAAATAAAGTGCCCCGTCATCGTCTATAAAGACGTTTCCGTCAATGGTAAGTCCGAGATTGCCCGTACGCACTACAAAAGGCCCGGTAGGGCTGTCACTCGACAGGATATAATGGCCACGCCCGCCGGGCGATGTATACATGTAAAAAGTTCCGTTGTAATAGATTACCTCCGGTGCGTAAGCGCCTATAGTGATCGGGTCGTTTGTGCACAGTCCTTCGTAATTCCACTGTACCAGATCCCAGCTGCTCCAGACCTTTACGCCGGTCAGATCATCGCGGGTGCTGGCATAGAGCCAGTATTTTCCCTTGTATTTCAGAATATAGGGATCGCCTACACCATATATCTCCCATTCGTCAGGTAGCGTGCGGGGGTTCTTTACGTTCTGAGAAAACGCAGACGAAGCGAACAGGACAAAGCTCCAAAAGATTATGTGTAAGAATGTACGTATCATTATGCTTGGTTTAATTAAACAAGTAGCGTTTCCAGGATCGGCTGCTTATCCAACCGATCGGAAGCAAAACACTTTAACTATTCAAAGATATAGTTGAAGGATTTTTATTGATTTAAAAAATCAGTCAAAGGCTTTAAAAAATCGGTCACCACAACTATCCGGTTAAAAATAAACACATTATGATTATCCAATACTGATCCGGAAGCAAACAATACGTAAAAATTCAATACTCAAGCACACAGGCTATTCTCCCCAGGCATAAACAATATATTATTATATATCAACATATTACTTCTACCTTTAACCCAAAAAAATATCACCCCTTCCGGGTTTTGCTATATGGCCTTATAATTTCTATATTCCTTGCACTCCTTCGGAGTTGTGATCGGTTTTCATAAAAATGTGATACGGATTTATTTTGACTGCTCAGCTGTAACCTATATCGTCGGCAGCTAGACATTGGCGCTTATGTCCAAAGGGGCGGCTAAGGGATAGCCTAAAACTTTTACCCACACAGAAACTCTGAAGGATCTACTCTGTCACCCCTTCCGGGTTCTGACATATCGCCTTATAATCTTTTCTATATTTCTTGCACTCCTTCGGAGTTGTGATCTATTTTCTGTTCACAGGCTCCACAACATTGTGACAGCACCTGCAGCAAGACTTTTGTACCCAGGTCCAAAGGACCGACGAAAGACATAAAACAATAATTACAAAAAATGAAAATAGAATAAATTGAATATTGTCACCCCTTCGGGGTTTTGGTTATATGGGCATATATATTCTATAATCTTTGCACTCTTTCGGAGTTGTTATCCGATTATACTGGGGTGCATGCACCTTCTTTTGGTTTTACATAGACAGAAGGCCTTTTATAACGTTAGTCTTACAATTTGACAAGCCAAATACCACATATACACCTTAATTTTAACAGTGTCGATTCCAAAGCCCGAAGGGCTGACATAAATTGCCTATTGCCCCCTTCGGGGACCTGTTATATGACCTTTCTGCTTTCGCAATCATGATTTTTTGTTTTTAAACTGATTAGTAATAACTTGCAACAAAAATCTTTAATCAGCTCTCATAATGGATTCAGTCTGATTTCGCAGGGTTGACAAGATCATAACCCAACAAATTCAACCGCATTATCAAACTCCGAAGAGGAAAATAAAACAACAGCTATGGCAGGAACATTTTCACAACTATACATTCAGATTGTATTTGCCGTAAAAGGCCGGCAAAACCTCATAAGCAAACAATGGGGCACCGAATTACATCAATATATTTCAGGAATCATCAAAGCCAAGGAGCAAAAACCCATTATTGTAAATGGAGTAGCCGATCATATTCATTGTTTCGTTGGCCTAAAACCTTCTATGGCCATATCTGATCTGGTCAGAGATATAAAAAATAATTCATCAAAATTCATTAATGACAGGGGACTCATAAAAGGTAAGTTCCGTTGGCAAGAAGGATTTGGGGCATTTTCATATGCGCATTCGCAGGTTCCTCAGGTTTATCGTTACATCCTGAATCAGGAAGAGCATCACAGAAAGAAAACATTTAAGGAAGAATACGTTGATTTCCTGACTAAATTTCAGATTGAACATAAATCCGAATATCTTTTCGACTGGATTGAATAATGTCACCCCTTCGGGGTTCTGCTATATGGCTTTATAATTTCTATATTCCTTGCACTCCTTCGGAGTTATGATCTGTTTTCCAATCGCAGATTTCTTTTTAAATTTATACAGCACCGTAGACACTCAACCTACAACAAGACTATTGGATTCAGAGGTCAAAGACTGACAAGATCTTTAAAAATAATTATAACAAATTGCATCTCCCCCTTCGGGGACTCTACATGGCCATACATGTTCCACATTCCTTACACTCCTTCGGAGTTATGATCGGTTTTCCGATCGCAGATTTCTTTTTAATTTATACAGCACCGTAGACACTCAACCTACAATAAGACTATTGGATTCAGAGGCCAAAGACTGACAAGATCTTTAAAAATAATTATAACAAATTGCATCTCCCCCTTCGGGGACTCTACATGGCCATACATGTTCCACATTCCTTGCACTCCTTCGGAGTTATGATCGGTTTTCCGATCGCAGATTTCTTTTTAATTTATACAGCACCGTAGACACTCAACCTACAATAAGACTATTGGATTCAGAGGCCAAAGACTGACAAGATCTTTAAAAATAATTATAACAAATTGCATCTCCCCCTTCGGGGACTCTACATGGCCATACATGTTCCACATTCCTTGCACTCCTTCGGAGTTATGATCTGTTTTCCGATCGCAGATTTCCTTTTAAATTTATACAGCACCGTAGCCACTCGACCTACAACAAGACTATTGGATTCAGAGGCCAAAGACTGACAAGATCTTAAAAAAATAATTATAACAAATTGCATCTCCCCCTTCGGGGACTCTACATGGCCATACATGTTCCACATTCCTTGCACTCCTTCGAAGTTATGATCTGTTTTCCAATCGCAGATTTCCTTTTAAATTTATACAGCACCGTAGCCACTCGACCTACAATAAGACTATTGGATTCAGAGGCCGAAGACTGACAAGATCTTAAAAAAATAATTATAACAAATTGCATCTCCCCCTTCGGGACTCTACATGGCCATACATGTTCCACATTCCTTGCACTCCTTCGAAGTTATGATCTGTTTTCCGATCGCAGATTTCTTTTTAATTTATACAGCACCGTAGACACTCGACCTACAGCTGGTATGACGATTATATCCATAATCATATCATTCCTTCGGAATTTATAATCCTTGCACTCCTTCGGAGTTTTTATCCGGTTATACTGGAGCGTAATGCGCCTTCTTTTGGTTTTATCTGGACAAAAGTCTTTATAACGCTAGTCTTACAGTTTGACAAACCAAATAACACATCATTTAATATATATCCATTTTGGCAAGGTCGGTTCCAAGCCCGAAGGGCTGGCAGACATATAGCTCAAATAATTTTAACAACATCAGAATCCCGAAGGGGTGACATAAAAGCATTTATAAACATCAAAATCAATACATTATTTCATCATATACGGATTTGTAACAATAAAAATGCTCAACCAAGGATCCAAACTCTGGACAAACCAGATAACACGTCATTCAGATATACACTTTGCCAGGAGCGGCTCCAAAGCCCGAAGGGCTGGCAGACGTATAGCTCAAATAATTTTTAACAGCATCGGAACCCCGAAGGGGTGACATAGCCCCCCATGACAAGTATCTTTTCCCAATACATTCTGTGGGATTTAGCGTACAAGAAGCCCCTGTCAATGAGCTGACAATGTGCCTGCTGACTTTCAATCACAATTGTCAGCTCTTGACATATTATTTATCAACGCAATATCAATATGAAACATTACCGGACAATCAGCTTCCTGACAACCGGCTCCCCTCCTGTATTCAGATGAATGAAGTAAACACCTGCCTGTTCAGGAGCGCTTATCAATAGATTCTCGTTGCCATTGAGGGAACCTGTCTGCATTATTTTTCCGTCAAAAGAGTACAGGCTGAAACTAATCGGTGCTGAAAATGCCGGAAACTGCATCCGGACCTGCCCACCGCCAACGGCCGGATTCGGATACGGTTCGGATACAAAAACATCCGAAGCCACCCATGCAGAAGTCACAACTGAGGCCGGATACAAATGCTGCTGAGGGATGACCTCTCTGTCTTGCCCCGGACTTTCCCATTCCAGCGTAATATTAGCCCCGCCCTGATGTTCAAAATATTCCAGCACAATATCATACTTCTCCCGTGCCTGAAGCATACTATTTCCTTTATATTCCACATCCCAGTTGTCAATCCAGCCATCGATGATCAGCTCTCCGTTTATCCATAGCCTGCGACCATTATCGGAATTGATGTAAAACGTATATTCGCCGCTATATGCCGGCTCTATCTGTCCCGACCAGCGAACCGAAAACTGATCATTCTGCACTTGCGGAGCAGGCGATCCGGTTTGCCAGTTGAAGCTGATTTGGGAATCTGTTCTTTCCAATACCCGTTCCTGAAAATTCATACCGTTGAAGTATTCCCCGCTAAGACCTACACCGTCAAAAGGTTGTGCTTCGACGGGAGTAAAGATCCATTTCTGATTATTTCCTCCCAGATAATCCCACTGTACAACCCGGGCGCCATCCGCCTGACTTACGCCATATACGTCCATCGCACGTCCGGTATGCCGTGAAGCAATCCGGTACTGATTGTTGCCCTCCGGAAAAATATGCCATTGCTGTGCTCTTTCACCGGTATATCGTTGCTGTACCAGCGATATGCCATTAAAGGTTTTTCCCTCACTAAGCGCCATAGTCATGCCGGTTTCTAATGAAGTAATACGGTAGTTGCCGTTGCCCAGATTGCGCAGCTGCCATTGCTGGTCACGGTTGCCCCGGTAGGGGTTCTGTATCAGGGTATCATTGCCGGCTTTCAGGGAAAGCGCTTTGCTGGAATGAACAGCAGAAATGGTATACACACCATCCGGCAAGCCGGCGTCAAGAATGACTTCACTGTCTTTCCAGCGATCCCGCTGATAATTTTTCAGGAAGGAGAAATGGCCGACATAATCGGTCACTTCGGGTGTACCCGGAATCCGGGGCACCAGTCCCTTCATAAAATCCCAATACCAGCCACGCCAGTCATGCGAACCATGTGTGGTAGCCGTATATCCGTGCGCTTCTGCCCCATGCAAATATCCTTCTACATAAATGCCACTGGTCTGCTCAATACCATGCAGCCATTCATGGGTATATCCTTCGCCTATAAAGCGTTGGGGCTGGTTGCGGAACGTATGACGGGAACCATTGGTAATAGCCATATATCCGCGGCTTCCCCACAGGCAGCAGGGACGGTTCTCAACAACGGATCCATCGGGTCTGAAAACAGAGTAAAATAATAAAACGGCATCGTATTGATCCGCCAGGTAAGAAAGCCCGGCTTCTCTCAGATAAACACCGGCATCAGGCCAGTTTTCGGGATTGCCACCTCTGTTTAGCGTAGTATTCTCCACAATGGGAAACACATCAATATCCCAGTCCAGCATCCCATAGGTAGAGGGAAGCACGTCTTCTGCGCTGGCGCGTCTGGCCGTTACCTCCGCCATGACCAGATCACTGTCTTCCAGATAGGCCATTTCCCCGCCATGACTGGTCCAGCGGGGAGCTACAATGACCATCCTGAACGAACGGCGGGGTACCGGATGCAGGTTGTTCAGATCAATGGTAGTGTTGGAAGTCGGATTAATGGTCTTCTGAAAATAACCATTGCTGTTGCCAATCCCGATACGGGTATTCCCCATGGGAACAGATATGGTAGCCGGAGCCTGCCGGCCGGTATATATTTCATTGACGTACAGGTTTCCGACAGGCCCGCTGACGGTAAGCGATACATTCTGGGCATCCGCCCGATAGCTGATTGCCATTAAGAATAAAAGTATATATTTCCACATGAGCGTTTTGATTTTAGCTATTTCGATAAATTATGGAAAATCATAATGGGAGATGAAAGCGTAAAAGCTCAATGTTTGTCCGGTAAACCTTAAACATTGAGCTTTTAACATTAAGCTTCTCCTATCGTTTCTCAATTTTGAATACCTGCATCCTGTCTGGTGCAGTAGCTTTCAGCAGATATACCCCCGGCTTTAGCTCCGAAAGATCCATGGCCTCTCCTTTCACTATCTTCTCCTTCAGGATCCGGCCGTTCAGATCCATAATCTGTACAGAAAGCGCTTCTGTCGAGTGTACAAAAAGCGCATCATGAAACGGGACAGGATATACCTTGATTTCCTGATTGTCCGCAACTCCATAGAATCCCGTAATTACACAATCGTCTTTGGAAAGCATCGGCTCTGTACCCGTATTTCCTCCCGCACACTGACCACAGGAATCAATAAAGGCCAGACCGTATTCCACACCATCGCAGTCTGTGGCCGGGATGGCCTCGATCCAGTTGACATTGTACAGCGCATGTACCGTACCCGAGTAGTCCAGACGCCAGGTCTGAAAGCCTTCCTTCAGCTGTACGTTCGTACTCACCGTAGTCCAGTTCTGCCAGCCACCCGTGCCCGGTGCAGCAACAGTACCCAGCAGTTTTCCATCGGAACGTAGCGTAAGCGTACCACCCGTAGTAGCGCTGGCTACCCGGAAACGGACTTCATACGTACCGGACCGCTCTGCAAACACCTTATATTCCGTCCATTCATTTCTATTGATATCCATCACATTACGGCCGCCACCTATATCGGTAGTCGGTTCCGTACCTATGCCCAGGTGGGCGCTGTAGTCCTCGGCTTCAAACCGGCCGGGAACCCTATGGGGCAGCATATCCATATCCGTGCCCAGAAAATCAAAGCGCCATTGCTGATTGTGCGCATTCAGGTAATCCCACTGGATGATGCTGGCCTCATCGTTCATACTGCTTCCGGCTACATCCAGCGCCTTGCCGCTCTTATGATTCAGCACTTTGAAGTAGCCATCGCCCGCATCAATGATCGCCCATTGCTGCCCATCGCCGCCCCAGTATCCCCAGAGGCCAACCTGATCGCCGTTACCAAGCCCCGCCCCAAGGATCTCGATTGACTGATTACTCCCCAGAGGCTGTATAGAATAAACACCTTTGGTCTTTCGTATCCTGAAATACTGGGTGGGACTGTCATTGAAGGTATTCTGCATCAGGGTGCTTCCGTTTGCTACAGCACCTCTTACTTCCAGCGCCTTGCCGGACCGCCTGGATAGGATACGGTAGATGCCGCCATCCACCAGATCCGCATCCGTCGCAGGACGACCCTCTCTGCCATAAGGACTTACCACATCTACATAGTCGATCTCGGCAAAATTGGAGTGCGCCTCGATACGAACCCTGTTTTCTCCTTTGTTCAGCTTCACATAGGCATCTGTTACATTGGCCGAAAACACCCCCCAGGGACCGGTATCGGAATGTTCCAATAATCCTACATAGCGGTCATTGACTATGATCTTGTGCTGTGCGAAAGCTCCGGCATTGGCATAGCTGATCCGAAGGATATGCTCGCCGGTATAATCTGCCATAATGCCGGGAAACTCGATGTAGCTCGTGCCGGGATTGTTGAGCCAGCCGACATAGGAACCACCGGATGCGGTTGCCGAACTGACAATACGGGCATCGGAGATGATCGCAGCTTCGGCCTCATACCGTACCGGAGGAACATAGTTTTCAATTTCTGTAATGATGATATCATCGATGCTGCACCACCGGGACCCGGCATCACTGGGCGGGGCGTGAAGTCCTACATCCAGACTGGTATTGGTCGGTCCCATGGTCACATACAGGTACATAAAAGGAAATGGTGAAACACCATTTTGAATGGAGACGAACCGGTACGGCCCTCCGTAATTCTCGACATACAGACGAGCTACTCTGCCGCCGGCGTTTATCCGTCCTTCGATTTTATAGGTAGCTCCGGGCTTCAGGCCGGTAATGGTCTGGTACAGCTTCGCTTCAGCGGTATGCGAAGGAGTCAGGATTGTACCTTTGTGTTTTCCGGTAGCTGCCCAGCAGGCCTGGGTATTGTCGTTGCACTGACGCTCGTTCCAGATGCTGCTTTCACCACCGGATCGCCATACTTTCCAGCCGGACAAATCGCCGGCTTCAAAATCCCAGTTAGGACTGCTGATCTGAGGGACAGTTCCCGGCTGCTCCCGAATGATATACGCATCCCCTGTTACCACACCACCGTATGCACGGATTGTCATTTCAGCATTCTGCTGGTACATATCCACGATCTCGTCATAGGTCCACTCAATCTTAAAATTCTTCTTTATGCTAAAAGCATGAATGATCTCATTGACCCAGCGTCCCTGTCCGTTGTTGTAAATCCGGTCACGAAATTCGGCTGGTGTACCGGCCATACCTTTTACTATACCCAGAAGCCCGCATACAGCAGAAGCTGTACAGTCACCGTCACCACCGGCCAGGCTCACAATTCTGAGCGTGGTCATATAGTCATTGGCGCCATACAATATGGATAGAAAACCCGTACCGTTGTTGACATCCGAAAGCATCATAACGCCATCGTAGCCTACAGCAAGCGGAGCGCTCCAGTGCTGTGTCCACAGCTCCCGGACAGCGGCACGCCAATCGTTGGGATATTTCTGATGAAGCATAACACATATATCGTACATCTGACGGGGACGGCAGTTGCCGGGCATCATACCCAGGGCTTTTTTTACCGCTTCACGTACATCGGTCTCAAAAAAAGCGATGGCATGTGCCGCGGACCAGTAATAGCCCCATTGCACAGCTTCCCCTTCGCCCGTAATGGATGAAAACTTTTCGGTAAATTCCACCGACTTGTTGGGCATACCCGGAAAAGCGGCTCCCATCGTTTCATGCTCGATATAACATTCCGGCAGCCAGTGTCCGGTATTGCCATGGTCGCGATGACCACATTGCGGAGCCATCAAATCCTTGTCCCGCATCACCTCGATAGCTCCTTGCCCTCCACCATAGTCGCTTACTTCATACCCCATCCAAGAGCTTTTGATGTCTTCGTAGGTAATGGCGAGGCCAAACTTGTTGAGCAGGTACTGATTGAAAAAATCGATATGCTGGTCGTCGTCCGAATGCATGATCCCATTTCTGAACCACGATCCATAATGGTGCTCATCCCGGGTTGTACCTCCCAGCGTCCCTTCCAGCATTACAAACCAGTCATCGGGCAATCCGAGGAGAGGTTCCTTGGGCAATTTCAACGTTGCTCCCGGTCTGTAATAGCCATCAGGGGTATTATGTACATTCAGGTATTCGTAGCCGGTCAGCGCACCGCCAATACTGCCAATAACCATTGCCAGCGTCTTGTCCCGGTATTCTGCTTTGGTAATAGTCCGTGTCTGTGCCCGGCTTTGCGGACTTGCCATGATCACAAAGAGCATCAGTAAAAAGATGATCCGGATGATTGAGTAGTGCTGTTTCATAAAAATATGTTGATGTAGTTCATGTTTTTATTTAAAAAAGATTCTCTGATAATGTATGGAGAATCAGTATTTGATGCATTTTTGCGAATAGCGCCTTCCGTCCCCGGAGGTTACTATTAAAAGGTAAGTCCCTTTATCCAGCATGCTTATATCAATCTTATTGGTCGCACTGGTAATAGCACTGTTCAGGACTTTTCTCCCGTCGCCGGAATACATTTCGACCAATTCAAACGCTGTCTCTGGTGCACCGGTAACAATAATAAAATCTGCCGAAGGATTGGGATATACAGAAAGCTCATTGCTAACTGATTCGGCAACCGATGTAACAGGATCTGCCATGGGATACAAATCAAAATGCTGATTATCAAAATAGGCAATCCGGTTGGGTATCGTTGAGGTGATTGTTTGATAGTTTTGCTGAGAAATACGGTTGGCACGGTGCCGGATTGCCAGCCATGTCAAAAAGCTTTCGGCGATGTCTTCTCTTGTCGGGTTGTCCTTTGCATAGGATGAAATAAACGTATTATCAAGACTCTGGGCAGCCAGCCAGCCGGAACCGGATGCATGAGCCGCATCCAGCGATGTATGGCTGGCTTCATGCACCAGTGTTTCCTCCAGTATACCATCCCTTTCATAAAGAGCGCTTTGCCCTGTATGTATAAGAATTGAATTATTACCGCCGCCAAATGCCTCCGTACCTTTATGAATCCAGATGGCTTTTACATCTACCCGGAGACAGGTCGGCAATTGCCCTATAGCCCAGCCATATTTTTCCGCCTCTCCGGCGGCATTCTCCACGGTGCCGAACTCCGGATTGACCTGAGCTTCCGAAGTCAGTCCGTCATCCCATACCACATCAAATAAATAAGCATTGATCGTAACCCAGCTGGCAGTTCTCCTGTCATATACAACCCTGTTGCCCTGTCCTTTATACGTCGCACTTTGATAAGTCGAGGGATCAGCGGGGGTAATAATATCAGACTCTATAAAAATGGTTCCCCAGTAAGGCTGTGCCAGACAATTGACCGACAAAGTCAAAGTAAGCACCACCAGAGTAAATGAATAAAGGTTTCTCATATTGATAAGGTTTTAGCATGAATTATGGATAATCTTATAAGCAACCGCCTCTATCCGGACTGACTTACCCGTCTGATCCGGCTCCGCACCTCCATAATCGTTAAGTTATCACGGGTAAAGCGAATGCCAGACGCAATCAGAAATCCATTCCGCACACTACGTGCAGAATGGATATACTAGTCATTGCTTCATAATCAGTTGGGTATGCAGCTGATCGCCCCGGGATATTTTCAACATATAGACTCCCGGATGTACGTTCAGATTCAGCCTGCCATTGCCCGGCATATCCTGTTCAAGAACAACACGTCCGTCCGGAGACAGGAGCTGTATCCGTGAAGCGTCCGGACATTCAATAAATACCGTCTGATCGAACGGATTGGGATAAACCCTGATAGCCTGACTGAATCTCTGCTCCATTCCGGTAATCAGGCAATCGTCTTTGGAGAGCATAGGATCAATACCGGTGCTGCCTCCCGCGCACTGACCGCAGGAATCAATAAAAGCCAGGCCATATTCCACGCCGTCACAGTCTGTAGCCGGAAGAGCCTCGATCCAGTTGACATTGTACAGCGCATGTACCGTACCTGAGTAGTCCAGACGCCAGGTCTGAAAGCCTTCCTTCAGCTGTACGTTCGTGCTCACCGTAGTCCAGCTCTGCCAGCCGCCCGTACCCGGTACAGCAACAGTACCCAGCACCCTGCCTTCAGAACGCAGGGTGAGCGTACCCCCTACCGTAGCGCTGGCTACCCGAAACCGAACTTCATAGGTACCAGCTCGCTCCGCAAATACGCTGTATTCCGTCCATTCATTTCTATTGATGTCCATCACATTACGGCCGCCACCAATATCGGTAGTCGGTTCGGTACCTATGCCCAGGTGAGCACTATAATCCTCGGCTTCAAACCGGCCGGGGATCCGATGAGGAAGCATATCCGCGTCTGTACCCAGAAAGTCAAAGCGCCATTGCTGATTGTGCGCATTCAGGTAATCCCACTGGATGATGCTGGCCTCATCGTTCATACTGCTTCCGGCTACATCCAGCGCCTTACCACTCTTATGATTCAGCACTTTGAAATAGCCGTCTCCCGCATCAATGATCGCCCATTGCTGCCCATCGCCGCCCCAGTAATCCCAAAGGGCTACCTGGTTGCCATTAGTGGTTCCTGAACCAAGTATCTCAATGGCCCGGTTGCTCCCCAGCGGCTGGATATAGTATACTCCTTTGGTCTTTCGTATCCTGAAATACTGGGTCGGACTGTCACTAAAGGTATTCTGCATCAGGGTGCTTCCGTTTGCTACAGCACCTCTTACTTCCAGCGCCTTGCCGGACCGCCTGGATAGGATACGGTAGATGCCGCCATCCACCAGATCCGCATCTGTCGCGGGACGCCCCTCTCTGCCATAGGGGCTTACCACATCTACATAGTCAATCTCGGTAAAATTGGAGTGCGCCTCGATACGAACTCTGTTTTCTCCCTTATTTAATTTCACATAGGCATCTGTTACATTGGCCGAAAACACCCCCCAGGGACCCGTATCGGAATGTTCCAATAATCCTACATAGCGGTCATTGACTATGATCTTGTGCTGCGCAAAAGCTCCGGCATTGGCATAGCTGATCCGAAGGATATGCTCACCGGTATAATCTGCCATAATGTTGGGGAACTCGATATAGCTCGTGCCGGGATTATTAATCCAGCCGACATAGGAACCACCGGAAGCGGTTGCCGAGCTGACAATACGGGCGTCAGAGATAATCGCAGCCTCGGCCTCATACCGCATCGGAAGAACATAGTTTTCCAGTTCGGTAATAATGACATCATCGATGCTGCACCACCGGGATCCGGCATCGCCGGGTGGTACATGGAGCCCGACATCCAGAGACGTATTGGCGGAGCCCATGGTCACGTACAGATAGACAAAAGGGAAGGGAGAAAACCCGTTTTGAATGGAGGCGAACTGGTACGGTCCCCCATAGTTTTCGGCGTACAGACGGGCGACACGCCCGCCGGTATTTATTCTCCCTTCGATTTTGTAGGTAGCTCCGGGCTTCAGACCGGTAATGGTCTGGTACAGCTTCGCCTCTGCCGTATGTGAGGGAATCAGGATCGTGCCTTTACGCTTTCCGGTAGCCGCCCAGCAGGCCTGGGTATTGTCATTGCACTGACGTTCGTTCCAGATGCTGCTTTCGCCACCGGACCGCCATACTTTCCAGCCGGACAAATCGCCGGTTTCAAAGTCCCAGTTAGGACTGCTGATCTGAGGCACAGTACCGGACTGGGTTGAGATGATGTATTCATCCCCTGTTACCACACCACCGTATGCACGGATTGTCATTTCCGCGTTTTGCTGAAACATGTCTACCAGCTCATCGTACCGCCATTGCAGCTTCCAGTCTTTTTTGATGCTGAACGCATGTACCACGTCATTGATCCAGATACCATTGCCATTTGCCCAGATATCGTCCTTGAATTTCTGCGGTGTACCGGCCATACCTTTCAGAATGCCCATGATACCACACACCGCAGAAGCCGTACAGTCACCGTCACCACCGGCCAGACTGGCGATCTTCAGCACCTCCATATAGTCATTGTTTCCATACAGAATGGACAAAAAGCCCGTACCGTTGTTCACATCCGATATTTCCATCACCTTGTCATAGCCTACTGCAAAAGGTCCGCTCCAGTGCTGTGTCCACAGCTCCCTGACAGCGGCACGCCAGTCGTTGGGATATTTCTGTCTGAGCATTTTGCAGATAGCATACATCTGACGGGGACGGCAGTTGCCGGGCAGCATACCCAGGGCTTTTTCCACCACTACCCGTGAATCGGTCTCAAAAAAGGCGATGGCATGCGCCGCCGCCCAGTAGTAGCCCCATTGTACATTCTCTCCCTCGCCCGTAATGGACGAAAGCTTTTCGGTAAATTCTACGGCTTTGTTGGGCATACCCGGAAAAGCAGCTCCCATCATTTCATGTTCGATATAACATTCCGGCAACCAGTGGCTGTGATTGCCATGATCCCGATGCCCGCATTGCGGAGCCATCAGATCCTTGTCCCGCATCACTTCAATAGCTGCTCCTCCGCCGCCGAAATCACTGACCCGGTAATGCATCCAGGAGTTTTTGATGTCTTCGTAGGTAATGGCGAGGCCAAACTTGTTGAGCAGGTACTGATTGAAAAAATCAATGTGCTGGTCGTCGTCCGAATTGATACGGCCGGGGCCCGCAATCCATGGTGGATAATTGTATTCGTCTCTGGGGCTGTTGCCAAGGGTACCACCCATCAGCACAAACCAGTCATCGGGAAGGGCAAGCAAAGGTCTGCCGGGTTGTTTGCGGGTAGCGCCCGGCTGAAAATACCCATTGGGCGTATTGTATTCATGAAGAAACTCGTACCCCGTCAGTGTACCGCCAAGGCTGCCGATAATCATTGCCAGGGTCTTGTCTCTGAATTCTGCTTTGGAAATGGTACGGGTCTGCGCCCGGCTTTGCTGACTTATGACAACCAGACAGAGCATCAGTCCGAAAATAATCCGGGACATTGAGTAGTGCTGTTTCATAGTTGGGTGATTATCATGGTTTCGTTTTTTACTGCTTAAGTTTTCAGGATATGTCCATCCTGCATTACACAGGATGGACACGTTAAAAAAACAGGAGTTAGCGCTTTATGATCAATCGGGTATCGACACGATCATCTTTTGAGATTTTCAGCATATACAGGCCCGGATTGACAGCCGGCTGCAAACTGCCGCCTGCCGGCATGTCCTGCTCGAAAATGATCCGGCCGTCGGGAGCTATAAGCTGTACATGAACGCTTTCCGCGCACTCAACAAATAAAGTCTGGTCAAAAGGATTGGGATAAACATTTACACCATAAAGCTTTGCGCTGCCCGCTGTGGATGTAATGGTTTCCGGATAGTGGATATACCGGGGCTTCAGCACTTCATTCTGCCAGTGAGAAAGCACAGCAGACTCTTTCTGCACTCTCGAATCACCCCACTGATCGCTCCAGTAATGCGCCGACCAGTTGCTGTTGATATACACCAGCGCTTTTACATCATAGGTATGGATAATATTGAATAATTTGTCCAGGTAGCCGTTTATGTGCGCCGCATCAGCCTGAGCAGTCAGATGCGACTGTGCCGCTGCCTCCGCGATGATAATCGGCTTCTTAATCACATCTCTGGCCCAGTTCAGGCTCTGCCGCACATTGTCATCCATTTCCTGAGACGCCGGACAGTTCTCAAAAGGCGGGTTCGCCCCTTCCCAGGTAGGCCAGCATACATCGTGATTAAAGAGTGAAATAGCATAATAATCTACATAGTCATCACCCGGATAGAGGTGTATCGCATCGTTGATGCCACGAACAGGGTGAAAGACAAAACGGGCATTTTCCACCTGATTGACGACCCTGATCCGGTGTGCGATGTAATTGTAGGCATTGCGGTAGGCCATCAGGTCAAACTCTTCTATCTCATCAGCCCGTTCGAGCGGATTGATACCCATAGAGGTATATTTGTTCAGGATCTCTATAAACTCCGTCGTTGTTTTGTTGGCAAACATATTCAGGCTTACTTCATAGCATATCCGTACAAAAAAACGGATAGAAGGTCTGCTTTTCATACTGGCCGCAATGGCATCGATCTGTGCATCCCAGACGCCTGAGGCAATGTCCAGACAGGCCTGATAGACTCCGTCGGGACCACTATAGCCACCCGCGCCCGGATTGTCTTTGATGCTGATAGCCAGCTGTGCATAGGCATCGGGATAGTACGTTTCGATATAGTCCAGAAAAGCCTCATCACTGGCATCATCGCCCTGATTGATGGTACCGGAGTACAGCTCGGCATAATGCGACGAGCCGGCAGGCGCTTTGTCCATGGCCTCCACATAGTCCATATATTCGTCGGTAAATGTCTGTCCGATCATAAGGAGTGTTTTTCCATCAGGTATGTCAAACCCTTCCACAACCACCGGCGGAGTGCCGGGATCGGTCGGCTCTTCCGGATCCACCGGTGTTTCCGGCAGCGTGATTTCCCCGCTCAGCAGCGCAAAGAGACTATCCGAACCATGCAGCCAGAAATCCGAGCTGATTTCATTGAGCCATTTGCCCCGAATATCAGGATTGACCTCTACCCTGCTGTCACCCCAGTACCCTTCGTTATAAGGCGGCGCCCATTTGGCCTGGCTGTCCCAGTCCGCATTGATATAGGATACAATCCGGACCACATCACTATTGTCGTGGATGTAGTCAAAAAAGGGTTTGAACCATTCATCCCAGATCTGGTCGGGCGTTTTGCTGACTGGATTGCTGCCCGGCGCTCCTCCCAGCATGGTATTAATATAGCGGTAGTTCAACGCATCCAGGTCATATCCCTGTGGCGCCGATTCGCAAAGCATAACGGGCTTATGACGGGTACGGGCCAGATTCAATACTTCATCTGTCAGCGAATACTGTAAGGGCGTGCTCAGAAACCAGGAATATCCCAGATAATCCACATAATCATCACCGGGATACCAGTCTTCTATATTTTCATGATACCCTTCGATAATATCATCGACCGGGGAGGTGCATGCCTGCAATACCATCATCGTATTGGGCGCCTGCGGACGGATCACATCCACAATATGCCTGTAGGCATTTTTAAAGTTTTCGCTGTTGGCATAACCGATGTTCCAGTTGCCGTCGAATTCGTAACCGATGCGGAGAAAAACAGGCTTATCAATGTCCTTCAGAAATTTTGCGAGACGGTTGATCTCCGTATCATAAACGCCGTTGGCGATTTGAGTAAGTCCGCCGGGAAAGAACTCTTCTGTCATATAAAGGCCGATTGACAAGGCAGAATTGGGATAGCCCAATGCCGCGTTGCGTGTATTCAGAGGCCCTGCTCCCCAGTCTATATCCGGCGCAGGACTGCCATCAGGATGTTCGCCAAGACCGCCGTAAGGGAAATAGGCATCCGGATTTGCCACATCGTACAGGCTCATATACGATGTGATCCCACCCGGCTCGGGGAAAAAGCCGGAAGCATGATAATCGTAAACGGATTTAAGATCCTGCCCTATAATAAGGAGTGTTTTTCCTGCCGGAGGCAGGTATTTCTGTCCGTATGCTATATGTATCGAAAAAATCAGGGATACAGATAACAGAAAGAAACGGACCAGAACGCGTATGTAATCGTGTAGAAGTAGTCTGTGGGTCATATCGTTGATTTTTTTTAACTATTCAAAGATATAATTGAATATTCCTACCCAATTTTAAAAATCGTTCAAAGACTTTCAAAAATCATTCACCATATATAATCACATAAAAATCAACAAATTAATTCATTAAATTATTCCCATTAGTCGTATATCATCGCAAAAACCTCCGATACTATCGGCTACAGATTACAGAGGGGATAATATAATGCGTCAAAAAATATTCTATTGTCTGAAATAAGATACAAACCACCATTTGATTTATATCTTATTGATAATTAGATTTGAATATTACTATTTTTTTATTCAATGAGCTTACATGAAGTACATATTATTATTTCCAGTCAACTGACAGGAGATACTTATCTGGCCCGATCTTATCCTGATGATGATTTTGATAACAACGGAAAAAAAGAGCTATACAAAACACCCGTATACAAAGTTTTTATTGAAGGTCGTTCATCCAGAAAAGAGTGGAAAGCCTTACGATTTATGCCATATTATAACGACCCGAAAGCACCATCCGGCAACTATAAAACCAAAGGCTGGGCTAACTCCGGTAAATGGCAGGTTCCTAAAAAACGTGTAACGCTTTATGATCCTTTTTATTCTCCCCATAACACATTTTCACCTTATAGCGGGGCAATTCAGATAGAAGGCAACTTTCTGATACATGCAGGCCCCTTGAGTATTCATGATAGCGGTTGGGGAGCCGCAGGCTGTGTGGAAATTATCGGCGACTTTGGCAAGTTTAAAGAAGATATCAAAAATCTTTCCGGCTCATTAAAGAAAACAGCCTCTGATGCCATCACCGAGCTTGTCAGAAACGGAAAACTGTTTTTACAGGTCGATTATGCGTATCCTCCTGATTTGAAAAAAAACTTCTCTCATGAATATTAAAAAGAAAGCGCTTACCATTCCTGGCACCTTAGCCGTATTATTCTGTTTTTATGCCTGCGATACAGACAACAAAAATCATGGAACTACAACTATCCCGACAGAAGCAGATAAAGAAACGAAAATCAATGATTCAGTACGAACTATATTCTGCCTGGAAAATAATACAATCAGCTTAGAAAAAGGCGATACGGGAGATGTTCAGTTTGATAAAAAATTTATAGAACAATCGTTACAGAGCAAGGTAGCAGACATCAACAATACACCGTATTGTGCAGAAACCGGTCTCATTCGTACCGGGACACAGTCCATCGACAGCCTTAGACAGCTTGATTTTTTTTATTACATACTTTCCGGCTTCTCTGATAGTGAGTCTCTGAAAAGTTATGCGGATAAAATCAAGGCCAGTCAATACGATCGTGTCACTCCTGTTACCCAGGCTCCTTATACAAACTATCATTTTGTCGTCAATGATAAGCTGGTTCTTCTGAGCCACTACGGACTGGACAATTATTATCCGGAGTACGATATAAGCTTATATATAGAGTACACCCGAAGCAGGCTGAAATAATACTATTTGGATCAGATACCTAAAAGAAAATATCGATTTTACGATACACCGTTCCCAGTCCAGGGCCAGGCAGGGATCCGGGTTAATTCCGGGACATTGCCAGCATTTGAAACAATTTACTTTTGAGCTATAAAAAAATAATTCGGGAAGTTCATAAAAATCCTCGATCAGATAGCTCAGCTCTACATACATCAATCATGTTTTAATGTATTTTTGCGGTATATATAAATTCCGGATAGTAAAATAAAAGGTATGGAGGAGATAGCACCTACAAGTTTTAAAAGAGAAATAAGGCCGAAGGATCATCATAAGTACGTACATGTCGTCGAACATGTGCAGGTTCCATCTCCTGAAAACTATATTGCCGATTTATTAAAATACCATCCTGAAGCCGATTATGATGAAGCATTAGGGCGTATCCGGATCCAGTCGGATATGATTAATACCATTTTCAGGTATATAAAGCCGGAAGAAGGTTGCTATGTGTTCAATTTTGACAGTTACAGTCCAATCGATGTGCATTATCAATATTGTGCTAATCCGGATACCGATTTTTATTCTATTGCCCTGAATTTTATCGAAGAGCGAAGTAAATTTCCGCTTTATTACAGTACTCCCACCGAATCGCTCGCCACAAACAATCTTGGCCATTTATTTAACAATCTTTTTAATGGAGATCTCTACATTAAAGCCCATCAGAAAGCATTTGGTATCCGAATAGAATTAGACAGAAACTGGATCCGGAATAATATTGACGAAAGCATTCTTCCTCCTAAGTCGGAGCTAAGCGCCGTATTGAAAAAACAAAAAGAGAACTGCTTCCTGCTTGATGTAGTAAAATACCGGACAATCGTACAGGAGATAAAAGAGTTGTTGGAAATCCCGGATAATGCACTACGAACATTACAGGTAAAAAACCTCTGTTCTTCGCTTATTGCGGATTTCTTTACAGACATTTTAAAAAAGGAATCACCTGCCGGTACCATCGCAACTACCTCGGGTGGTGAACTGGAGAAAGCATTACTAATCATAAACGAGTGTGCCGACGGAGATTTTCCGGGCATCGAACAGCTGGCTGCCGCATGCAATCTTTCTCCGAGAACATTTATAGCCCGCTTCAAAACCATTTTTCATGACAGTCCGCACAATTATTACAAAAAGATGAAGATGGAGCATGCCTGTGCCGAGCTAAAAATGGGAACTTCTGTAAAAACTGCCGCATATAAAGCGGGTTATAAGAATACGGCTTCTTTTTGCCGCGCGTTTAAACAGATTTATGGAGAAAGCCCCGTTTCTTATCTGAAACACAATCATAAGAGCCTTTAAAAACATAAGCCCCGATAGATTCCCCGCATTCAATAGCATGGCATGCAATGCATTGATCTGCATATAGCAGCCAGCTTTTGCATTATCGGTATATAATTCTTCAATATCGGTATGTGGTTTTGGTCTAATTTTGTCCTTCAAAGAACTCCTTATAAAAGCCTTCGCGCAAGCCCGGAAGGAATAGTAGCCATCGACAATTAACCAAAACAATGAATAAATCTTTACTTCTTTATGTAAGGTTTTTGGCAACCGCAATAATCTTCCCGTTAAGCTTTTGGGCAACAGCCCAGACTCCCGATGCCAGTGGTATAGTGTATGTAACCACTACCGGTACAGGTAATGGCAGCAGCTGGGCAAGCGCTACTGATAATCTGCAAGGTGCTATTAATACCACAGGAGCACAGAAAGTATTCGTGGCGACAGGAAACTACAATGTAGGCAGCTCGTCATTCATAATGAAAAACGGTGTGGAAATATACGGCGGTTTTGATCCGGACAATGGAATTAAAACATTGAACGATGCCCGCATTTTGCCCAACAAGGGAATGGGGGACGGCTCGGTGCTGGACGGAAAAAATACGAGACCCGTAATCTGGAACGATAACAACGGGCTTACCAATAACGCTTTGTTAGACGGTTTTACCATTAGAAATGGTTATGCCGGCAATGGTGGCGGAATTTATAACAACCAGGTTTCGCCGGTTTTCAATAACCTGGTAGTTAAAGATAATGATGCAACAAGTTACGGAGGCGGAATTTACAACAACTATTCAAATGCTGTTTTTACCGATGTAATTATTAAAGATAATGTAGCCAATAGTTATGGAGGTGGAATATATAATGATAAATCAGCAACTACATGGAATGATGTAACAATAGAAGGAAACAGATCAAACACTTCTTCTGGTGGCGGAGTGTATGATGAGGGTGAAGTGGATTATTATGAAAACAGTCTCTATAATTCTACCTATAACCGCGTTACCATTAAAAACAATATAGCAGCACATGGTGGCGGAATTTATAGCAGCAACAATAGCTCTGTTTATACAGATGTAATCATACAGGATAACGAAAGCGACAGTTATGGCGGCGGCTTTTATAACAACACCTACAGTAGCCCGGTACTTACCAATGTACATATAACGGGAAATAAAACATCTTATGACGGAGGTGGCTTTTATAACAGCAACCGCTCTAAACGAAAATATCCCATATTAACCAATGTATTGATAGCAGATAACACAGCAGGAGGAAGCGGGGGTGGTTATTATGAATTCAGCAGAGAAGCAGTATTTACTAGCTTAACCAACCTTACCATTGTAAATAATTCTCCCAATGCTCTCCATGTTGCCGGTGGCTGGATAAAACTGACCAATAGTATTGTTTTGGGAGATATAATAGAGGATGATTATGATGATGTCAAACTTGAATTTCAATATTCCTTAATCCAAAACAGAACAGATACAGACAACGGCAATATCGATGCCACCAACATTACCGCTACTAATATTTTCAACAATCCTTCGGCAGGAGATTATAACCTGAAAAAAAAGTCTCCGGCTGTTGATGCAGGGAACAACACGTTGTTTCCGGGATTGGATGCCAATACCCCAGATTTGGCAGGCAACCCCAGGGTTTATGACTATGCCGACGACGGCATAATAGATTTAGGAGTCTACGAAAGCACTTACACAAGAATGGTTAAGCCCGATGCCAACGGAATTATCTACGTTCGGGAAGGTTTTACCGGAAACGGTAAAAGTTGGGAAAAAGCCACCGGCGAGCTGCAGGATGCTATTAATAGTACAGGAGTACAGAAAGTATTTGTAGCCATTGGTAACTATAACACTATAGATCATAGCTTTATCATGAAAAATGATGTGGCCATCTATGGTGGTTTCGATCCGGATAATAACATCAAAACACTGAACGATGCCCGTATTCTTCCCAATAAAGGAACTGCGGAAGGTTCTGTTCTGAACGGACAAAACACAAGACCCGTAATCTGGAACGTTTTTGATGCCAATACCACAATGAACAATACCGCCGTACTGGATGGCTTTACCGTTACAAATGGCAAGTATGCAGGCCCCGGTGCGGGAATACGAAATATCTATGCCTCGCCAACACTTAACAACCTTGTTGTTAAAGCAAATGAAACCACCTATACGGGCAATGGTGCAGGAATTTATTTAGATCACTCATCTCCTGTAATCAGCAATACCCAAATCATTGGGAATACCTCGACTTTTCAGGGTGGTGGTATATGGAGTGGTAATTATTCCAGTCCTGTATTAACCAATGTACAAATATCAGGAAACAAAGCTTCTTATCAGGCTGGTGCTTTTTATAACGACGTCAACAGTACGGCTGTATTAACCAATGTAAGCATTACGGATAACACCGTAAGCTGGACGACCGATGCATCAGGCGGAATTTATACTAGTGGCTCGCTAAAACTAACCAACGTAACATTTGCAGGAAATAAGGATGTTGCCCTATATGTAAATGACGGAACCCCTGATATTAATAATTCAATTATATATGGCAGAATAGCCGGAACCGGATCTTACGTAGCCCGATATTCTCTTATCCAAAACAGTACCGATACAGACAATGGGAATCTCGATGCCACCAATATGGCTGATACTGATATTTTCAATAACCCTTCTGAAGGAGATTATAGCCTGAAAAAAAACGCTCCGGCAATTAATGCCGGGAACAACAGCCTGTTTGAAAATCTAAAGCAAAACACCGTAGATCTGGCCGGAAATCCTCGTGTTCACAATTTTACCAGAGGAGGAATAATAGATTTGGGAGCATACGAAAGCAACTACAACTCACCCCTTGCTCCTGATGCTAACGGAATTATCTACGTAGGACAAGAGGCCACAGGAACAGGTAGCGGGAAGAACTGGGCAAACGCCACGAATGATTTGCACAATGCCATTCATACAACAGATGTGCAGCAAGTTTTTGTCGCCATTGGCAACTACAACGTAGGCGATCATAGCTTCATAATGAAAAACGATGTGGAAATCTATGGCGGTTTCAACCCGGACAACAACATCCAAACATTGAATGACGACCGTATCCTGCCTGACAAAGGAATGGGAGATGGTTCTGTGCTGAACGGACAAAACACCCGTGCGGTTATTTACAATAATAACAACGGACTAAACAATACCGCTTTGCTGGATGGTTTTACTCTGACAAACGGAAATGGTAATAATGGCGGAGCACTGTATAACTACAACGTATCGCCAGCCTTTAATAATTTGCTTATAAAAAATAATACAGCAACTACTGGCGGAGGAGGTATATACAATGTGAATGCTCCTGTCAGAATAAACAATTCCGTTATAAAAAATAACACCGCTCTTTATGGAGGAGGAATCAGAAACAATGGTTCTGCTTCAGTACTTACCAATGTGCGTATTATAGAGAACTCGGCTACAATGGCTACCGCAGGAGCAGGCGGTGGCGGTATTTTCAACGAAAATTCCGCACTTATATTAACCAATGTTCTTATCGCCGATAATAACACCAATTTCCAGGGAGGAGGTTTTAGAAATTTATCGGGTAATCCGGTATTTACCAATGTAACCTTTGCCAATAACACGGCAGATGTAAATTATGACGCAATGGATATTCAGGGAGGAATACCGGAGCTGAACAATTCTATTGTATTTGGAACAATTTCAGGAACATATAACCCAAAATCTTCTTTAATACAGAACAACACCGATCTTACCAACGGCAATACAGATGCCACCAATATCACGGCCGAAGCTATTTTTACTGATGCAGCCAATGGAGATTATACCTTGTTGGAGAACTCGCCTGTCATCGACGCAGGAAACAATACATTGTATACAGGATTAGATGCCAACACCACAGATTTGGCGGGCAATGCAAGGTTATATGGTGCAACTATTGATTTAGGTGCCTATGAATATCAATCCGTAATCACTACATATATGACAGGTACCGATCTGAACAACCGGGTCATACTCTACCCTAATCCTGCTCGTGAGCAGGTTACTATCAGCGGATTGTCCGGCAATGAAACTATTTATTTCTACGATGCAACAGGCAGCATGATGAAGCAGGTAAAATGCAACGGTCAGCAAATCAGCATCAGTCTTGACAATCTCAACCAGGGTATTTACCATATCGAAATCGTTTCAGATAACGGCAACAGAACCGTGAGAAAGTTGATGAAGCCATAGTATTCCGGACTAAATTCAACCCGAATTTCCCAATGTTAAATTCGGGTTGAATAATCTTTTTTTCATTCGTATAGTCCAATCTTCTATCTATACTCTTTATTTATATACCCTTAATACGCACAGATATTACTGACCAAATAAATCAAAAAAATGCATCAGTCTTTACTTCTTTATCTTAGGTTTTTAGTAACCATTATGGTCTTGCCATTAAGTTTTCTTGCCAGTGCTCAAATCACCCCGACAGGTGGCATTGTTTACGTAACACAAGGCGGCACAGGCAATGGCAGCAGTTGGGGAAGCGCCACTGCCGATTTGCAGGGCGCAATTAATGCCAATGGCGTTACCAAAGTTTTTGTAGCCATAGGCGTTTACCCAAGTCCTGATCCGACAACCGGCAGTAAAGGCTTCCGAATGAAAAACAATGTAGCCATTTACGGTGGTTTCGATCCGGGAAGTGGTATTACCGATTTATCCCACAACCGTATTATGCCCAATCCTGCCAATACGCAGGGTTCTGTACTAACGGGCCAAAACAACAGAAGGGTGGTGAGCAATGATGGAGATACTCCCTTATATTTAAACAATACAGCAATCTTAGACGGCTTTACCATAATGAACGGTAAGCATTCGGGGATAGGAGGAGCCGGAATATATAACTGGTACTCGTCTCCTGCGCTTAATAATCTGGTTATCAGAAATAACAATGGAGGACAGGCAGGAGGAGGAATGATGAATAGTTTTGGAAGCCCTGTGGTTACCAATACCGTTTTTCTGAGCAATACATCGGTGGATGGGGGAAGTGCTATCTATAATTCTACTATTTCCGCCACGCCAATTAAGCCGGTATTTATTAACGTAACCATAGTAAACAATACTTCTACTGATCCATATTCGGTTGGACCTGTATGGAATAGTGGCAATGGTCCTGATGCCGTACACGTCTATTTTTACAATAGTATTATTTCGGGTAATAGTTGGGGTAAGAGCGGTATTACCGACATTGCCAACGATTATCAGGCAAAACTGACCATTAAAAACTCCATTACGCAAAGCTACGATACGGGCAATCCTGCTGATAACAATCTGGTGGGTATAAATCCCAAATTTACAGACGCTGCCAGCGGAAACTTTACCTTACAATTTGATTCCGATGCCGCCAACAAAGGAAGCAATGCTTTATACACGGGATTAACAGCCAATACCAAAGATCTGGCAGGCAACCCTCGTGTGCATCTTTATTCTACTAACGGAGTGATAGATATGGGAGCTTACGAAAGTACGTATACGCCTATTGTGCCCGCTTCGGGGATTGTCTATGTAAGACCGACTGCATTCGGAAAGCAGGACGGCAGCAGCTGGGCAGATGCCACCGACAATTTGCCGGCAGCTATTCATGTCTCATCAGATGTACAAAAAGTGTTTGTGGCTGTGGGTACATATAAAGCACCTGCTACCAGTTTCAGGATGAAAAACAACGTTGCCATATACGGCGGTTTCGACCCTGCCAACGGCATTACCACCCTGGCACACAACCGTAGGATACCATCTGAAACCGTGAGCGGTTCTGTACTAACCGGCGAAAATGCAAGACGTATTATCTCCAACGACTTTACATCGGGCAACGGCCTGAACGCTTCTGCCGTTCTGGATGGTTTTACCATTGCCAACGGATATATATTAACCAGCGGTCTCGGAGCCGGTATGTACAACAAGAATGCTTCGCCGACACTCAACAATCTGGTGTTTCGCGACAATAATGTTGCGACCAGTTCCGGTGCCGCAGGAATGTATAATGTTCAGAATTCATCTCCTGCAGTTACCAATACCTTGTTCCTCAACAATAAGGCCGGCAATATAGGTGGAGCAGTTTGTAATGTGGAAAATTGCAGTCCGACGTTTACCAATGTCATTTTCAAAGGCAACGAGGCATATCTTAGCAGTGTGATGGATAATAACCTGAATTCATCGCCTGTATTAAAGAATGTATTGATAACGGGTAACAAAAGTAATAATATAATCAACACCAACGGCAATAGCAGCATCAGCCTGATTAATGTTACTATGGCTAATAATTATAACAGAAACGGGGAACTTCCCGCTTCAATTTACACTGGAGATAATTCAACGATAACGATCATAAATTCGATCATTTTTGAAACTATGTCCGGAGCAGGGGCATCTTCTTCACAATATTCTTTTATAAAAGGCAATACCAATACTTCCAACGGAAACATCAACACCGCAGACATTAATTTAACGGATATATTTACCAATCCATCAACGGGCGATTATAGCTTAAAGTTTTCTTCTATTCTTAACAAGGGGAACAATGCGCTGTTTCCGGACCTGGATGCTACCACTAAAGATTTGGCGGGAAAGCCACGTCTTGTGGGCGCAACGATTGATTTGGGTGCTTATGAATATCCGTATAATGTCATCCCCGATGCCAATGGCATTGTTTATGTAAGGCAGGTAGCGCTGGGGAAAAAAGACGGCAGCAGCTGGGACGATGCCACCAACGATTTGCATAATGCTATCCAGGCAGGTGGTGTGAAGAAAGTTTTTGTAGCCATAGGTACTTACAATGTAGGGGACCATAGCTTTATCATGAAAAACGGGGTGGAAATCTACGGAGGTTTTGACCCCGGAAGCGGTATTACCAACCTGAGCCATAACCGCATAATGCCTGACCCCTTCAACAATTATGCAGGTTCTATCCTGAACGGTCAGGAAGTAAGACCTGTTATCTGGAACGTATTTACTTCGGGAACAGCATTGAACAGCACCGCTGTTCTGGACGGTTTTACCATTGCCAATGGTGCGTATACAGACGGAGCAGGTATCCGCAATGTGTATGCTTCGCCAACATTGAATAATCTCGTTATCCGCGGCAATAAAGCTACTGTTACCGGTGGTGGTATTTACAACCAGCATTCCAATACGGTTATTACCAATACGGTTTTCAAAGGCAATTCGGTAGTCAGTCCTTCGGGCGACGCTTTCGGAGGTGCTATGTACAATACCAATTCGTCTCCCGTGATTACCAATGCTACCTTTGTGGGCAACCTGGTACAGCGGGCAGCATCGGGAACGGAGAATGGAGCAGGTATATACAATCTCAATTCTTCCCCGAAAATCTATAACAGCATTTTCTGGAGCAATATGAAAATGATGACAGGAGCAACTGCCGGTGTGGATATACAAAATTCCGGAAGCGGTACTGTTACGCTGAAAAACAGCATTACCCAAAACTACACTACAGGCGTTGCTACCGATAACAATAAGGTAAATGTCAATCCATTGTTTGTCAATGTAAACGGCAGTTATGCCTTACAGCTTTCTTCTCCGGCAATTGGTGCAGGCAGCAATGCCCTTTATACCGGACTAAATGCCGGTACCAGAGACCTGGCAGGCAATCCGCGGCTTTCGGGAACTACCGTCGATATTGGAGCCTATGAATACCAGCTGAGCGTTGCAGCGGCAAACGGTATCGTTTATGTGAAACCAGCGCCTTCAGGCAACGGAAGCGGAGACAGCTGGATAAACGCTACCAATTTATTGCAAGATGCCATTGATGCCAGTGGTACACAAAAAGTATTTGTAGCTGTCGGAAATTACAATGCAGGCAATGCCTCATTCGTAATGAAAAATGGAGTAGCTATCTACGGAGGTTTTGACCCTGCAAGCGGAATAACCGATTTAACACATGACCGTATTTTGCCAAACAAAGGAATGGAAGACGGTTCTGTGCTGAACGGACAAAATACAAGACCCATTATCTGGAACACTGATAACGGACTAAACAATACCGCTGTGTTGGATGGCTTTACTCTTATAAACGGGAAAGGGAATCATGGAGGAGCGATCTATAATTTTAATACAGCCCCTGCTTTCAGGAATCTTTTCATCCGAAATAATACCGCTGTTACTTCCGGTGGTGGAATTTATAACGTGAATGCCCCGATTACGCTCAGCAATTCCATTATAAAAGACAATACTGCGTTATATGGCGGAGGAATACGCAATAACGGTTCGGCTTCGGTGCTTACCAATGTTACCATTACAGGCAATTCGGCTACGATGGCAACTACAGGAGCAGGCGGAGGCGGAATTTTTAACGAAAATTCGGCATTGGCATTAACGAATGTTGTTATTGCCAATAACAGCACCAGTTTCAAGGGTGGAGGTTTTCGCAATTTATCGGGCAACCCGGCATTGACCAATGTTACTCTGGCAAATAATACAGCGGAAAACAATACCGAGACTGCCGCTATGTATATTGAAGCAGGAACACCACAACTGAACAATACTATTGTTTACGGAACGGTTGACGGAATCTACACCGCACACTATTCACTGATAGAAGGTAATGCCGATTTCACCAACGGCAATCTGGATGCAACGGAAATTACAGTAACGGATATTTTTACTGATGCAGCCAATGGAGATTATACCTTGTTGGAGAACTCGCCTGTCATCGATGCAGGAAACAATGCGTTGTTTGCAGGTCTGGATGAAAACACCAAAGATCTGGCAGACAACCCGAGAGTTTACAATTCAGGCATTATAGACCTGGGTGCTTACGAATATCAGGGCTTAAAAATAATCACCTCTGTGGCAGAGCAGAAGAATAAGTCCCTGAGCATTCAGATATATCCCAACCCTGCAACCGAACAAATTACCATTAGTGATCTGAAAGGAAATGAGATCATCACGATATACGATGCAACCGGTACAATGGTAACACAATTAAAAGGCAATACGACAGAAACCACCATTGCCCTTGATCACCTGAACGCAGGAATATACCACGTCAGGATAACCGCTGAAACGACATCGGTAACTTCGGTAAAATTTATGATAGTGAAATAATAAACGGGTACGAGGAATCCGCACCTGACTTGTCCCTATTAAATACTGTGTCAAAGCCCGGCTGGGTACTTAAGCCCGAAGGGCTGACATGGTTATACGAACCGGGATCGTGATCCCGGTTTAACCCCGAAGGGGTGGCATAGCGAATAATATCACCCCTTCGGGGTTTTGTTATTCCCTTCTATAACCCTGGTTTATATTCCTTTCACTCCCTCGGAGTTTTGTAGTAAAATTTATGATAGTGAAATAATGAACAGGCACCGGGTACCGGGCATCTGCTCAGTACTCAGTGCCCCATTTATTGCTCCCGGGTATGATAAATTTACCTGGCCGGCTGCATCATCTTTTATCATGAAAATCTCATGCTTTCAGAACTTTCTGTGCCAGCTTTATCATTGTTCTGAACGACAAATCAGGATGAGCGACCTGATTTACCGTCCCGGCTATAAACAGATTTTCTTTGGGACTATAAAAAGCCAGGGCACCCGACAATCCGGAATGACCGATAAAATCGGGGATAGTACCCGCCGGATTAAAAATCCAGGGTAGCCTGAACTTATGGATACCAATTCCTGATTGCATAGGGAAAAATATTCTGTTCCATTGTTGCAGCCTATCTATATAATCTGCCGGAAAAAGCTTTCCCGTGAAAAATGCTTCTATAAATACCAGCATATCCGCTGATGTAGAAACCATACCGCCATCCGGACCAAAGGAAGTCATCGCCCCGGGAATACTCAGAGGCTTTGATTTATAGTACAGACTCTGCGGTCTGTTGTCTGTGGCGTCCTGATACAGATATGTGTGGCTCAGCTGAAGCGGAGACAATAGTAATTCTTCACAATTTTTTGCATATGATTTTCCGGTACTATTTTCAATTATTCTGCCCAGAAGCTGGAAGTTGGCATCAGAATAATGCGCTTTGCCTTTTGTACCCGGTATGAATAACGGCTTCATGGCTTTCGTTCTTTCTATTGCCTGCTCAAACGTCCAATGCTGGTCATTTCCGCCGAAAATATCCTCAGCCAGACTTTTGCCGTTTGCTCCCTTGCTCTGAAAATAATCAGGCAGCCCTGAGGTATGTGCCAGTAAATGTTGCACAGTTAGCTCTGACGAGTACTCTTTCCCTTTGTATATATGCAAACCATTCAAAACGGCACTCTCCAGATAGTTGCTTATTTTATCTTCCAGTCCGATTCTTCCGTTGGATTTCAGGTTTAACAAGATGGCTGTTGTAAAAAGCTTGGTAGTACTGGCAATAAAATACTGCTGATCAATAGCAATATTGCCCGAAGAGCCTGACCATGTAAACTCCCCTTTCTTTATAGCGAAGGAAGTCCCGAATATTTTTTTACTATCTGTTGATTTATCTAAAATTGCTTGTAAAACCCTCGATTTCCCAGTCATACTGTTTTTATTATTCATTCAGAATCACGTCAAGTTACTTCTTTTTTCTAATGCCGGCGATATGGATCCTGAAAAATAAATCCGGCCATAATTCTTTACTATATAAACGCACTCTGCCATATAGCCCTTAAGGAAGAATCTCCCGGAGGCTATACGGCAGAACCTGATCAGAACTGTATTTTATAACTCAGATTGGGAATGATCACTGTCTCAGTTAATGAATCAATACTTCCGCTTCTCATATTATACATGTACCCCTGATGAACTTTGCTGGCCAGGGTATTCAAGATCTGCAGAGACCACAGACTGGAGTGGTTCTTTTTGTTGATCCGGTAGGTAATCGTGGAGTGCAGAAACCAGGTATCCGGAGCCTGAGTTTCAAACATTCGGGCATTCTGATACATGATTTCGCTGGCCTCCATCGTAGCGCTTACATCAACCGGAGTCCAGCGTTCACCACGCATAAAGGTCAATTTACCACTCATGCTCAACTGATTTTGTTTATTCTTTCCGATAACCCATTCCTTGCCCAGAAGAATATTTGAGATAAACTGTCTGTTGTATATGGTATTTCTCCATACACCATCGCCTCCTTTATATTTTGAGTCAAAAACAGAGGCAGTAATCAGATAAAACCATCCCTGATTGAGAAACCGCTCCAGTGTAATATCTATCCCTATATTTTTTCCTTTGCCTGAGTTATCCAGTTCAGCATTGACAAACCAGTCGTATTGCAGATTGATAAAGGAAAAAGAGCTGTCCGGAATAACAGGTATATCATACAGGAATTGATAATAAGGCTCGATTTTCAGACGCGTATTTTTTCCTACAGAGCGGTCATATCCCAACACAATATGATGCGCTTTGCTGAAATCCAGTTTTTTGTTCGGTTGTGCATATTGCTGCCCGTCGTATACATCTGTCATGTAAAAGTTCAGCTTCTCTATCCGGCTATGTTTGCCATATCCAAACGAAAGGCTCTGCCGGGGGGCAAACTGCCAGCGTGCACCAAGTCTCGGCTCGATGGACGTCTTTCCTGATAGTCTGAAATGCTGAACATTGATACCCGGGTTGAGCAGAACCCGTGCCCCCAGCCTTATAGACGACTGTGAATACGCCTGTATCAGCGCACTATTGCCTTGCGCATCAACATAGTCTGTCAACGGCATCCCTGTATCTTCAGCATACCGAAGGTTCATATCATAGTGCATTCCCTGCACAGAAAACCCGGTTCTGTTGGTATGCATGGCTCCGAATTTGTGATTCAGATAAGAGGCCAGCGTAAGATTTCTGAAACCAGTATATATATGACTTGTCCTGACACTGCTCTGGTAATCCGGTGCGGTGAGCATGTACCAGTCTGTGGTCAGTTCGTTGGAAGATGCTGCCAGCGTAGTTTTCAGGTACGTGTTTTCTCCTACAAAGTACTGATGAGAAAGGCCCGCTATACCTGTAACAATCCTGCTGTCGCCACTGCCCAACTGATGTATATATTTCCGCTGTAAGGAATCTTTTTCCGCTACAATCTTCTGCCGGTCTATAAAACCCAGCCCCCAGAAAGAGAAAACACCGGCTTTTCTGGTCGGAAAATGAAATTTATAAGCCAGATCCTGATAATTGATTCCCAGGTCAATAGGAATAATATAATCCACCAGAGCAAGCGACGAATATCGATAGTTAAAAAGGTAGGAAGAGTTATGCCCTTTCTTTATCGGCCCTTCTGAAGAAACATCCACTCCGAGCGAACCAATGCCCAGGGTATGTTCCCGTTCAGAAATATTTCCTCTCCGCATAGACAAATCAAACACTCCGGAAAGCGCATTGCCATATTCGGCCGGAAATGCACCGGTCATAAAATCCGAAGTAGCAAGCATCTGGCTGCTAAGCGCGGTAATCCCACCTGCGCCAAAACCTGCAAGCTCGCCAAAATGATTGGGGTTGGGAACTTCTACTCCTTCCATGCGCCAGAGGAGCCCTTTGGGGGCGTTGCCTCGTATAACGATGCCATTGGTGACCAGATCACTGGCAACACCGGCAAAGGATGCCACCAGCCTCGCCGGATCATCCATTCCCCCGGCGTATTTATTGGCCTCCTCCATACTGAGCTGTCTGGCGCTCACTGTAGCCATCTGGTTGACGGGCTTATCCTTTTCTTTTTCCACCTTGATCACAATCGCTTCCATCTCGGCAAAGGATTCCTTTATTTTAATCTCTACATACAGCACCTTGCCGGAAGTCACCAGCACTCCCTGCATTGTCGCCGGTTCATAGCCGGGCATGACTGCCTGAAGCGTATGCCTTCCTACCGGTACATTGGTCAGTTCAAAACGACCATTCTCATCACAAAAAGTCCCGATCTGAGGATCAGTCCCCGCCAGGATTACAGTAGCGAAAGGTATTGGCGCCTCGGAGTCAATATCAAGAACTTTTCCCCGAATGGACGAGGTAATTCCTGGTTCCTGTGCAAAGCCGGAACAGGCAATCATCAATAGTGCTGAAAACAGCATGGTTCTGATACACATAAATTGTTTAATAAGATTAGTCTATACATTTTCAGCGCGCTTTATGTACCAGACACCATTTTGAGCCTTTACCCCTATCAAATGAAAAAAAAATATGGCGCAAGACTAAACAAGGAGGCACGGGAAGAGGAAAATCGCGATCTTTATACCCAACATCAGGCTGACGACACAGGACCCCAGGCAAAGCTGCTCATGAACAAACTATTCTATTCAATTTTTCTATGTCTCTTCATCCAGGGACATAGTTCTTATTCACAGGATTGTTTTGAATGCGAATCAGGTGATTACTCAATAGATACCAGTAAAGTAATAGCCGGGATAAAAAACAGGTACGCGTATTTAACATCTCTCAATAATTCCGATTTTGATTATGTATTCAGTCAACGAACGGAAACCGGATGCTATGAGCCCGACGAACTCCATTCAACAACCTATTACCTGAATGATCAGCTCGGAATAGTTTCCCTGGTAAAAAAAGGATCCGGTGAAGGTGGCTATTACTCAAACTCCTATTCCTACGAATATTATCACGACAACCTATTGATATTTCGATACCTGATATATGAAGGACTCAGCATGAACAAAGCCGGCGACTCTTACAGGGAGGAGTACAGAATTTATTATGACCAATGTGGCCGGATTATCAGAAAACTGCATAAAAAAGTAACCGGAGATATGCTTACGGGCAATCAAACCCTGGATGAAACTTTACAAAGGATGCCCAATACTGATCTTACTCCCAAAGGGAAAAACTAAAAACACGAAAGCGTCTGCCTATTCCTCTCAATCGAATCCGGGGGCCTGTCTCCGGCGAAGCGAATATCCTGTCTTCTTCAAACATCCCGCTGCACAACTTTTTGTTGGAATATCGGTTACAACCACGGGTCATTGACAATGGCTAAAACAACAAAACGACAAGTTAGTGTTATAAATTATGGAAAATCTAAAGGACCAGGTTGTATTCATAACAGGCGCCGGCGGAGGCATCGGCAAAGCCATCGCGGTTGAATTTGCAAAAAAAGGAGCTTCGGTAGCCGTCGCGGATATCAGGGAAGAATTTTTAAATAAAACGATTAAAGCGATTGAAGAGCAGGGCGCGAAGGCTCTGGGCCTGGTAGTAGACGTCGCCAATCTCCAGTCTGTCCGGCGGGCGTTGAAAAAAACGGCAGACGCATTCGGCAAACTTGACGTCGCGGTCAACAACGCAGGTGTAGTGGGCATCGGCGGTATAGAAGAAATCGAGCCGGAAGAATGGGATCGTGTTTTAACGGTAAACGCCAAAGGTGTATACCTATGCGTCAAGGCGGAGCTGGAAATCATGAAGCCTCAGGGTTCCGGAGCCATTATTAACACGGCGTCCATTGCCGGTAAAATGGGCATGGCTCATCTTTCGCATTATGTAGCTTCCAAATTCGCTGTAATCGGATTTACCAACAGCATCGCGAAAGAAGTAGCAGAAACCGGTATTACAGTCAACGCAATTTGTCCCGGGATCGTGGGTACAGGCATGTGGCGCGGCGAGGGTGGTATAGCCGACCGATGGAAGCGGGAAGGCGAAACGGAGGAACAATCCTGGGAACGTAACAAGAAAACGCTTATTCCGCAAGGTACAGATCAAACCCCGGAAGATATCGCCGAGGCCGTGATTTTCATTTCGCAGGCCAGGCACCTGACAGGTCAGGCGATCGCCGTGGATGGTGGTATGACCATGTAATATAAAAAAGTTACGGGATCAGACTCTTCACTTCTCTATACACTGATTTTCAAATCTTTTTACTCATCTAAAAGATAGAAGTTTAAAGCTTAAGGCTCAAAGATCGTAGTACAGATTTCCTGTGTCTGAGGCTCCCGAAGACAAAAGATTGCTTCCGGCGATTAGTGAAGCCTATTCTCGTTTTTATAGCTCTGACATAAGAGTGCCAGTGCCAGCTATTCTTCCCAAAAATCAACCACCAGATAATCATCAACCAACTCCATATCTGGCAAATAGAATACATGGTCATATAACCTTCTCCTGTTGCAGAATCCGGGTTGCAACGGAATATATCAGAATTGGGTCAAAATCAGAAAAAACCCTTTGTTTATATGTAACAAACAAAGGGTTTTGTTCTAAAAGAGGCTTTTGAGACAATTACAGCCTTATTCCTTAATTACTTTTATGATATTATTGTCCAGTTTCAGCAGATAAATTCCGTCCGGGTAAGCCGAAAGGTCTAAGAAACTTCCTCTACCCTGATTAATTTCCAGCCCCTGGGCATTATACAAGCTCCATGATTTATCCCCGTTCCATGTTACCCTGCCATGAGTCGGGTTAGGATATACTGCAGAGGCAGCATCTTTCCATGTTGAGATCCCGGTAATTATCGGACAAGGTGCATTTGAGATACCTTCCGAAAATGACAGTAAATCAATATTGGCTAAACCATCCGGAGTGATGGCTTCAAGGATAATCTCATTATCGCCTTCTTCAAGGTTTACGTTAACAGTTGATTGCAGCCATGTGGTCCATGCTCCTGTTGCAGGCAGGCTGAGAGTACCTGCCGGAGCCTGGTTTACAATCAATCTACCGTCACGTGCATTATTTCCACCGTTTGCAAAACGGAAAGAAAGTGTAGCGGTCCGAGAAGTAGCGCTATTCAATATCCAGGTGATACTGCTACCCATAATATTATCAGTATTTACGTAGCCCGCACCTGAGAATCCCTGGTTTATGCTTTCCAGCTGAATACCGTCAACACTGCACGCATCTTCGGCTTCCAGGCTTCCGGCACAAGGGGCATAAGGTGAGTTTCCTCCGGAGCAAACCCCGCATTCATCAATGGCTGCAGTTCCGTTTACATCACCATTACAATCTATTGTGCAAGCAGTTTTTCCTGTATTGCCACCTACACAATTTCCACAATCGTCTATATAAGCGCTTCCGCCCGATACACCGTTGCAATCTCCGCCACCAACCAGCACAATATTGGGAGCTGGGGCATTTTCCACCCCGGCACCAAGAAAGAAGCCCAGGTGAGGAGGCTGGTTGTATGAAGACTGCTGCCATGAAACCGCATTTCTGTACACGGGATCATGCATCAGGGTGTACAGCTTATGTTGTGTTGTAATAGTGGTGGTATGAATGTAAATGCGCGACCCGCCATCATGAAGGATTACTTCCTCCCGCCAGTCTCCAAGTATGTCTGCGCTTAGATTCGGAGTCGCTTTTGTACCGTTACATGACTGGCCCGTAAGATTAAACAGTCTCGAAGTACCGTTGCCATTCCATTTATCGATTTTGTTATCATTAAGCAGCTCGTCCTGCAAATCACCGTCCCAGTAAAGTCTGAAGTTTGTAGATCCGGGTTTTGAGGTAGAAATTCTGGTACCATTTGCGCTATACGTTCCGGAGACAGAATTTGACCATGCTTCCTGTCCGGGATACCGGTCATCGATATCACCCACCATGCCGCGGCCATTATCATTCCCGCTGCCATTATGCCAGAGAATATGGCCATCTCTTGCTCTTATCATGTAGTGATCAGGTTCACTTCCCTTATTTTCACTTACCTGCCACACTTCCAGACCAGGGCTGCCCGGATCAAAATCACCCACATGATTGGCATCACCATGCCCATATCCTGTGGTCCATTTTAATTTGCCATCATGATCAATACATGCAGACCCTGTTAATATTTCATCAAAACCATCTCCATCAATATCCGCGGCCATAATGCTATGATTTCCCTGACCACGGGCGCCTTCACTACCTGAATTATTCGAATCAAAAGTCCATCTGTTTGCCAATGTTTGTCCATTCCAGTCAAAAGCGGCGACGACCATTCGCGTATAGTATCCTCTCTGGAAAATCATACTGGGTTTAACGCCGTCAAGGTAAGCATTTGTAGCGTTAAAACGGTCAACTCTGTTTCCGTAATTATCACCCCAGCTATTAACGTTTCCTCTTGGGACGACATAATTGACGGTTGCCATCTCTTCACCGGTTTTACCATTGAAAATGGTGAGATATTCAGGACCAGACAACACATAGCCACTGCTGTTTCTATAGTCAGCATTATCATTGTCGGAGGCTGCCGGCCCCCTTCTAAGATATTGGCCTGTACCGTCCCTTGTGCCCGGAGCTGTTTTGCAGGCTACTTCGGCAAAGCCATCGGAATCGTAATCTCCCACAAGAAACTGGGTATAGTGAGCGCCTGAACGAATATTTATGCCCAGATCAATCCGCCACATAAATGTTCCGTCAAGCTTGTATGCGTCTAAATACGTGTTACCGGTAACACCTGACTGCGAATTATCCTTTGCATTATCCGGATACCACTTCACTATTAGTTCATACTGGCCGTCGCCATCCAGATCACCAACCGAACAATCATTGGGAGTATGACTTGAGCTGGGCCTATTCAGTGTAAGCGCTTTTACCTGGGAATCCCATACCGATACAGGAATCCCGGCAGCTTGCTCAGTTCCTCCTACAATTGGTCTGACAGTATAGGTAGAAGTTGTTGTACCTGCAGGATCAACCATATTCGTTGCTCCGGTAATAGGAGTCCCATTCACTTTGGTTCCATTTCTGTAGATATTAAATGCAACATTCGCAGGGTCGGTACCGAATACCCGCCAGCTCAGAAATACTCCATTATTTATTCTTACTGCGACCAGACCACGGTCGAGCTTTTCCATTTTCCGCTGTGCCTGAACAGTGCCGGTTTGAAATAAAAATAAAATAAGCAACAGGCAGCAAATAGTTAACCTTAGTAAAAATAGTTTCTTCATAACATTCATTTTTTTGAACAGAATCTGCTTTATAGACATTTCAAAAAACAGAGAGTAACGAATCACTGTAAGATTTTTTTTCACCATCCCGAATTCAGCAACAGAATCAGGTACTTACTTCTCTATACATTGATTTACAGTCGTTCTTAGCCGTTAGAAGCTCAAAGATCGCGGCGCTCCGGATAGATTTCGGTGACCGTTAAAAAACTGAACAAGAGAGAAAAGCGATCAAAAAATACGTATCGGCCATCCGGGCGCGTTTTCAAATTCCGGCAAAACAGCAGGTTGCAGGAAAATAACACATACACCTGTACGTTCTGACAACTACAGACCATTGATTACAGACTGATACATCATACGCCAAAGACTGTCAGCTTGCCAAGATTTAAAAACATACTCAGACACAGGGACATTCGTCAAATAGTGCCTTCCAACGATGAATGCACGGGAACCAGTTATTTTCAGGTATTCCGCAGTAAAAAATCGTTATCCGGCAAGACAGCGCCGGGTATACCGGTTTCAGCATTCCGGACAGACTTCTTTTCAGTCATTCGGGTCATATCAGGTCAGCTGATCATCACACTCGATTCCAATACCCATACCGTAACGTCCAATCAACTGATCATTGCCAGCCCTGCCACTATGCGCAGGCTGGTTTCTGTGAGCGAAGACTGCGTCCTCGAGGGTTTTAGCTTTACGCTGGATTTTATGAAACAGAAGCTTCCGGATGAGCGTCCGCAGGAGCAACTGAACTTTTTCTCCTCCGAGTATCACTCGGTATGGCCGCTTAACAGCAAAGAAGGAACGTTGTACAGTCACCTGATCAGCCAGCTGCAGAAACGGTCAAGGGAAGCTGATTCCCATATTTTCGGTCAGGAACTTCTTTTTCTGTCATTTATGGAAACGATCTATGAAACAGCTGCGATCGGACGCAAACATAGCACGGACCGCTATCAGTATGGACGAAAAGAAGAGCTGGTTATGAAATTCAGGCAGCTTGTCCTGGAGCATCATACCACTCAGCGTAATCTTTCTTTTTATAGCGACCGGCTTTTTGTGACTTCCAAACATTTGTCCGAGACGACCAAGGAGCTCACCGGAAAAACCGCCGGACAGATTATTGCCGAGCTAAACGCGCTGGAAGCAAAGCATCTTCTGGAAAGCACCAGTCTTACGATATCGGAAATTGCCTATCATCTCAACTTCTCTGATCCCGCTTTTTTCAGTAAGTTCTTCAAACGCGTATATGGTATTTCTCCGAAAACTTACCGGCTGTCTCTGATAGCAGACACTCCGCGCTGACACCTCCCTACCCGTAAAATTGACATGTTATACCGAATTTGACATCTTTTTTCCATACGCATTTAATCACAGTTTTGCAGCAGCCGGTCTGTGAGCGGCCAGGCTCATGTTAACCTTAACCAAAGCTTCCGGTTAAGATTGTAATTGATCTATAGGGGGATATCATTCATGCACCGTATACGCTGTACATTATCTGTATGTATATTTTTGTCCGTACTGCTATCGGGATGCAATAAGTTTGAGTACAGCCCGTATCAGACCTTTGTTCCGGATATGCCCCGGGAACTGAACAGGCAGAATATGGAACGATTATTTTCAGCACGTGATCAGCATCAGCACGACACGGTTACGATCGTTTTTTCCGGAGATTCCCAACGCTTTTACGATCAGCTCCGGCGGCTGGTAGATAAGGTGAACACCATTCCGGATATTGATTTTCTGGTACTAAGCGGTGACATTGCAGACTTCGGGCTATTACGTGAATACACCTGGATTTATGAGCGGCTTCAGGACCTGCATGTCCCGTATATATGCGCTATAGGCAATCACGATTTTGCAGCCAGCAACGGGTTGCTGTATGAAAAAATATTCGGAGATAAAAATTTCTCTTTCCACTATAAGGGGTACAAGTTTCTGATCCATGATACCAACGGACGGGAATATAATTTTAACGGAAGTATCCCGGATATCCAATGGCTTGAGAATGAATTACAGGATGACAAGGCCTCCTGGTTTGTAGGAATTTCTCATGTGCCTCCTTTCGATATTGATTTTGACAGCAAACTGGAACACCCCTATAAGGACCTTTTTGCTTCCCGGCCCAATTTTATCCTTTCACTGCACGGACACTGGCACAATATGACGGATGCCTTTACCTACAATGATCATGTCAGGTATATGACTTCCAACGGAGTACAACAAAGCGAGTTTGTACTTTTAAAACTGATTCACGGAACGATTATAAAGGAACTGATTTCATACTAGACCACAATTATGAACAGGGTAACAGCCATCGGATTATTACTTGTGCTCACCTTTCTTTCGAGGGCGCAGGCACAGAGTCGTCTGAAGGAGCTGGTTCCATATACAACAATCAGTGTTCAATACGCGGGCAGTACGGGATTTGTCTCGGCAGGGATCGCCAAAACAGGTAAGAAACAACTGTTTGAGCTGGGGCTTTTGTATGGCTATACGCCTGCATGGGGAGATCATGCCAATCATTCTCTGTCTCTCAAGCTCAGCGGCAGTCCGTTTCAGCTCAGCCTTGCACAGAAGCTGTACTGGCAACCGATACAGGTGGGTGTCTTTCTCTGTCAGAACGTTGGCAAAAACCTGGGCCTGATATGGGATCAGCAATATCCCCAAGGCTATTACTGGTGGAGCCGGAGCACCCGTACGCATCTGTTTTTCAGCACACAGGTCACTTTTGACTCAGGAATTGATTTTATAGATAAAATTGCTTTCTATATCGAAGCCAATACCAACGATCTGTATATATCGAGCTATTTTCCCAACCGCCAGACGATGAAAATAACAGATATCTTTTTTCTGGGTACAGGCTGCAAACTACTTATTAAATAAACCGGTACGATTCTCTGTATAACCCCACCTGACCCGAACAATATAAAAAAGACAGTCTCTTTACAAACAGAGACTGTCTTTACTGAAGAAATAGGACACCTAGCGGTTTACTACCAGCTTTCTGTTTGTAATCTGACCGTTGTCATCAACTACTATAAAATAAATACCCTTGTCAAGATTACGGATATTCAGTACTTCCAAATCTCTTGTCTGGTCAATAGCATATACTGCTCTGCCAGTCATATCCATTATTTTCAGTGAAGCTCCGGCAGACAGGTCCCCGACCGTGATTACATCAGACGCCGGATTGGGATAAACACATATACCGGGTATGAATTCGGAAGCTGTCAGAGAGGTCACTACCTCATCGTCATACAGCTCATTCAGTTCCTGACTATTCAAGACTCTGTTGTATATCCTGAGATCATCTATCGCAAAATCACCGTAATACGCTCCACCGGGAGCCCTTCCTATATTAAGCCCGGAACCTTCTGCTGTTGGGGCAAAGGTAAAAGGTTGTGTATTGGCCAGTGCATTGTTAATATAAACCTTGCAGACACTGCCGTCAAAAGTAAGGGCGATATGATTCCAGTCGGTATTGTAAGGAAAATCAGTAGCAAAATCTGTATAATCCATGCCTGCATCTGCCTTACCAACGATCAGTTTGTCATTGTCATAAGCCATATGGAACGACCGGAACGAGGCTAAGCTTCCTCCCGCGTAATTCAGAAGACTATGGGTTGTATTGGAATTATGCTTCATCCAGAAAGCCACCGTGCGGTTGCTGTTGCCTTTCGGAAAACCGGGAACATCAACTCTGTAAAACGAGTATGATACATCGCTGATATTATGCGCACCCACCGGATTTCCGTTTCTGTCCTCCACATAGTTCATACTGCCAAAAGCTCCGACATCATCACTACTGATCGTAGTGGTAAGATCTCCTCCGTTAATTCCCAGACCGCTATTGTCCAGGGCAAAATGCTCAACCAGCCCGTTCTCTCCTATATCATAGGTAGTCCCCGTATATACTTTCTGAATTTCCAGTGCAGAAAGCGCCCTGTCATAGATGAGCAGATCATCCAGTCTGAAATCTCCATAATATACTTCGCCCGGTGAGCGGCCGATCTGAAGCCTGGAATCGGCATTCATTTGAGGAAACGAAAAAGCCTGCGTATGCTTCAGCTCACTGTTGATATACACCCTGCAAGTGCTTCCGTCAAACGTAAGCGCTATATGATTCCAATCCGCATTGTAAGCAAACGGAGTGGTAAAATTAGTAAAGGCACCGAATTCGGCCGCTTTTCCCATAACCAGAATATCATCTTCTATTGCCATATGAAACGATCTGAGCAGGGAGCCAGCTCCTCCGGTATAATTAAGCAGACTATGTATATCCCTACTGTTTCTTTTTAGCCAGAAAGCAATAGTCCGGCTATTGTTGTTGGTAGGAAAACCCGGGATGTGTACCTCTGTAAAGGAGTATTGAATCCCGGAAACATTGTGTGCGCTCAGGGCATTACCATTTCGATCTTCGGTATAGTTCATGGAGCCCGTGCCGGTAAGAAGGTTATTGCCATTGATCCCCTCACTGGTATTGTCAAACGTAAAATGTTCGACCAGACCAGAGGTCGGAATCTGGCATACGGCCATATATCCCCCCATGCACACTCCGATGGTAAGCAGTAAATTGCGTATCGTTTTTTTCATTGATTTTTGGGTTGTTTAACCTTGTAAAAGTACAGTGGAAAGCATTATCGAGACCTACCCGAAAAGGATAGTTTTTTGTTTTCTCTCTATACACGGATGCCTGTTTTTTTTCACTATTCTATATTTTCCGAGATCAAATCATCCGGACCTTCACCAATAATCTAATCCCGATATGTCAGAAAAGCATCAGTTAGCACGCAGATGCTTTTTCTGACAGGAATTTAACTACCGACTGATTATAAGCTTTTTATTAACCGAGCCATGATTGTTTTCTAACTGAATAAAATAAACACCCCTGGGCCAGTCTCCGGTATATATGGTCTGATATTCTTCCGTAGCCTTTATATAATACACTTCCCTGCCTGCCACATCCGAAACCGTAAGCCTTGTTCCCACCGGGATATGCTCAATAGTCACCACACGTTCCGCGGGATTCGGATATAGATTTACTTGTGCGGTCAAGACCCTGTCTCCGATTGAAGTAACCTCTCCCGGATCTCTGAAAGTAGCCGCAGCATCAAATTGAAAACCTGAACCTGTCCAGCTGGCAGCACTGTACCCGGCATCATCTACTTCGATGCTGACAAGACCAGGGTTGTTGTACGCGCTGAAATGTACAAAATCGCTGTTGTTGCCATTAGCCACATTGAGACTTGTCAGCTGATTATTTTCAACTGCGATTTTTTTCAGGGCCGGAAGCTCACTTACATCCAGTGTAGTCAGCGCATTACCGGATACTATCAGCTCTGTGGCATTTACAAAGTATTCAATACCCGTCAGGTCGGCAATATTCATATTGGCACAATCCACGGCACCGGTAAAGGCTTCCGCTTCTTCACACTGAATTTCACTATCTCCGTTGGTATTGACCAGCTCATTAGCCAGCAAACAGGTTCTGAACCCTGCATCGGGTATCTGAACAACACAGGAAGCCACATAGCAGTTTTCACTAAAGCTTTGCTTGTCATCCGCACAACATACTGACCATCTGGCAACACTCTGCATCACATCATCTACCTGAATACATACAAGACCGGGGTTATTGCGGGCATCAAAATCACCCAGCTGGTTGTTGTTTCCGTTTCGCACATTAAGACCGCCCAGCTGGTTCCCCCGTACAACCAGGCGATTCAGAGCGGAATGGGCGCTCAGATCCAGCGTCGTCAGCCGGTTGTTTTCAGCCAGAAGTTCCATTAAGCCGGTACTGGAGCGAAGATCCAGAGTTGAAAGCTGATTGTAGCCACAGTTCAATCCTTTCAAAGCCGGATTGGCACCAATATTCAGCAAGGTCAGTCTATTGCTGTGACATACCAGAAACTGAAGAGCGGTATTATGACGCAAATCCAGTGAAGACAATTGATTTTCCTGGCAATACAGGCCGCTTATATTGACAAAGGCCTCTATTCCTGTCAAATCCGCGATGCTCCGGCCAGCACAGCTGATTGATCCGGTAAACGCTTCCGCCTCTTCACACTGAATGCGATTGTCACCATTACGGTTGATATCATTGTTGCCCAAAAGATAGGCTTTAAAGTTTGCGTCGGGGATATTGACCTCACAAGGGCGTACACTACAATCCTCGCTATAGTGAGCATTTACTGATTTCTGAAACGCTGCTCCGACCCAGGTAGCAACGCTGTACAATTCATCATCCACCTGTATACACTCAAGAGCCGGATTATTGTCCGAAGTAAAATGCGTAAAGGCCTGATTTTCGCCGTTAGCCACATTCAGACTTACAAGCTGATTGTTTTCAATGGAAAAACGTTTGAGTGCGGTCATGCGTGTCGCATCGAAATCCGTCAGATTATTGTTACGGATGTTCAGCTCTTCCGGAGCAGCATTGCCGACCGATACAAAATCAGTAAGCTGATTGAGATAAGCCCATACGGTATGTAATGAAGTATTATTGCTAATGTCCAGCGAAGCAAGCTGATTGTTATGACACCGCAGACTGGTCAGCCGGGAACTACCGCTGATATCCAGAGACGCAAGCTGATTGCCATCGCAATACAATACAGTAAGCGCATTGCTGCGGCTAAGATCGAGCGTAGTCAACCGGGCATTGGTACAAATGAGCTGAGTAGCATTCACAAAAGCTTCTATTCCTGTCAGGTCTGTTATTACCCGGTTCGAACAGTCAATTGTTCCGGTAAACGCTTCCGCCTCGCTGCATTGAATATGCTGATCGCCGTTGGTATTGATCGCCGGGTCACGAAGCAGGAAGGTCTTGAACGTAGCATCCGGAATATCAACAATACAGGTCAGCGCATAGCAATCTTCTCCAAAAGGAATTCCTGTGTTTTTCTGAAAGGAAGCCCCCTGCCAGGTGTTGTTGCTGTAAGCAGCATTATCTACCTGAATACACCCGAGGTCAGGATTTTCCTGTGAATGAAAATAGGTAAAGGCTGTATTGTTGCCATTGGCTACATTGAGAGAACGAAGCAGATTGCGTTCAACAGACAACTGAGTCAGTGCCGGTAATCCGGTTGCGTCAAAAAATCTAAACCGGTTATCGCCTATATTTACTACCGACAGGATGTTATTATCCGCCAATATCAATGTGTCGAGCTGGTTTTGAAAAGCAACCAGAACTGTCAGACTGGTTACATCACTTATATCCAGGATGGTCAGCATATTGCGGCTGCAACGAAGATCTGTCAGAGCCGGATTGTTCGATACATCGACCGAAGTAAGCTGGTTGCCTGAGCAATAAAGTATGCTCAGTGCCGGATTACCGCTGACATCCAGTGAAGTTAACCGGTTATCATCGCAGCGAAAGTCGGTCAGAAGCAGATTATCTGCAATATTGACTGAGGTGAGCTGATTGCTGAAACAATATAATATGGTCAGCATCGGATTATTGCTCAGATCAAGTGTAGTCAGTGCATTGTAACCACAACGCAGGGCTGTAAGCGAAGTAAAGGCTTCGATACCGGTCAGATTTTCAATACCGGCAGCAGCACAGTTGATCGCTCCGGTATACGCCTCAGCCTCGTAGCATTGTATTTCCCCGTCCCGGTTGGTATTTATTTCCGGTATGCCCACCAGGTGTGCCTTGAACCGGGCATCCGGAATATAGACTGTACAGGAAAGTACAGGAAAGCACAGGCTCACAATCTTCATTAAAAAGACTCCGGGCATCCACCTGAATATCACTGTTTGTTCCCCCGCCCCGCCAGTTGGCCTCACTATACGCGGCATCATCTACTTCTATACAGACAAGCAGCGGATTGCTCACAGTTCGCAGACTTGTAAAATTATGATTGTTGCCGTTTTTCAGACTCAGCCGGGCAAGCTGGTTGTTGTGTACCCACAAGTACGACAGACTGGGCAGACCGCTGACATCCATAGAAGTTAGTCGATTATTATTGCAAATTACTTCTGTCAGGCTGGTATTGGTGCTCAGATCAAGGATGCTCAGATAATTGTTATTGCAGTACAAAGACTCCAACTGACGGTTCTTGCTCAGATCCAGCATACTGATACCATTGGTCGCGCAATTAAGACCAGTAATGTTTTCAAAAGCCTGTATACCGGTCAGATCTCCTATGCTCCGGTTAGAACAGTCTATTGTTCCGGCAAAAGCCAGTGCCTCTCTTTCCTGAATATGGCTGTCACCATTGGTATTGATCGCGGGATTACCGACAAGATACGCTTTGAAGCCCGGATCGGGAATAGTAATAATATAACCACAATCCTCATTGTATCCGGTGGCCGGATTCCAGGCGGGGTCCATAGGAAAATTCTGCCCGATCATAGCAGTGGTGCTGTATGTATAATCGTCTACCTGAATACAGGAGAGATACGGATTATCCCATGCTTGTATGGTACGCATATTTCGGTTGTTACCGTTCCTTAGATTTATAGTCGTCAGCAGATTATCGACTACATAAAGCCACTCCAGTTCCCGGTTATATCTAAGATCAAGAGAGGTGAGCTTGTTTAAGCTGGCATTGATCCGGACAAGTCTGGTATTTTTGCTCAGATTCAGTGATGTAAGCCTGTTGTCCTGACAGCTCAGCTCAGTAATATTTATAAAAGCCTCAATACCCGTCAGGTCAGCAATATTAGCTCTTCCAACATTAAGTATCCCGGTATAGGCTTCCGCTTCACTTACCTGTATTTCATTATCTCCGTTGGTATTAATCTGGGAAGAGAGCAACAGGCTATTTCTGAAAATCTGATCAGGAATATATACGACCTGTGCTTTTGCGGCAACGGTCAGCGCCACAATCATATACCATGCTAGTATGTTCTGTTTCATAAGATGTGAGGTTTTGCTCACAAAATTACCAAGCAGATCAATGGCCTGACCTACCCGAAAAGGTTGGTATTACACACAAAACCAATCATTTTATAAGACAAGGCACTTAGTTTGCCGTATATTGGTTTATCCTTATTTTAATCGCTAAAATGAAAAGCTTAAAGCTCAAAGATTACCGTACGGTGGTCGATGGAATCGGAGCGCGGAAAATTCGTCGGACAAGAGGAAGAGCACAAATTCCGGAAACCGGAATAATATAACGGCAAAACGTTAAAGTAACGATCTGAATATTGCGTCATAAAACAGAGTGCCTCCGGATAAAGTGATATCTTGTTTTCCGGTGGCACAGCTGAAAGTAAGTTTGTTTTTACTGCACAACGATCTTTTTCACGATTGTCTGATCCGTCATAATAAGATGTATAAAATAAACACCGGTCTGCTCAGGAGCATTGATTGAGAAAATCCCGGACTGTGCGTCGGTTCCTTCACGCTCAAGCCGGCCCTCTGATGTATAGATGCTGTAATGCATTAAGCTCCGGCTCCCATTCATTTCTACCCGAATCTTCCCGCCACTATTGACCGGATTGGGGTATACTCCCGGAACTGACAGCTCAATGGAAGAAGTCAGGAACGTAATCACTGCCGGTTCACTATCCTGCCAGGTATCCCGTCCGAAGTTTTTCAGATAGGGAAACTGTCCGACATAATCAGTCGCTTCTGCCGAACCGGGAATCTTTGGTACCAGACCTCTCATAAAGTCGGAATACCAGCCCCTCCAATCGTGTGAACCGTGTGTAGTCTCCGTATAGCCATGCTCTTCTGCCCCGTGCAGGCCATCAACTATATAGATACCACTGGTTTGCTCGATTCCATGCAGCCACTCATGTGTATACCCCTGGCTCATAAACTGCTCCGGATTGCCGATATACTGGTAGCGGTTATGATTGGAGATCCACATATTCCCACGGCTTCCCCAAAGGCAGCAGGGACTGTTTTGCACCTGAGAGCCATCTTCCCTGTAGATGGAGTAAAACAGCAAAACAACATCGTATTGATCTCTGAGGTAGGTTAAACCGGCCTGATTAAGAAAACCATCCATGTCAGGTACATTGTCCGAAGCTGCTCCCCGAAACAGGGTGACGTCTTCTACAATCGGAAAGACATCCACCTCCCAGTCCACCATTCCGTACGTCCCGGGCATCACATCTTCCGCGCCTGCCCGGTTTGCCATTACTTCGGCCATGATCAGGTCACTATCCGGCAGATATGCCATCTCTCCGCCATGACTGGTCCAGCGGGGAGCTACGATTACGATCCGGTGCGAGCGTTTGGTCAGGGGAAGTAAATTGTCAAGATCAATAGCCCCATCCGCATCCAGGTCAATTGTCTTTTGAAAATACCCGTCATCATTCCCGATTCCTACACGGATAAGTCCTGTCGGAACCGAGACAGTCGCAGGAGACTGAAGGCCGGTAAAAATCTCGTTGATATACAGATTGCCTTCCGGTCCGGTTACCGTAAGTGACACCTGCTGGGCTTCTGCCAGATAACAAGACAAGGCAAAAAATAATAGTAGACATTTTTTCATATGCTTTTTGATTTTATAATACTTCTTACAAAATCAAAAAGCGGTGCTTATGTTAAAGAATCACTCTTATGAGTCCTATTGCGATCATTGAGCCTTAAGCTTTACACTTTTTCCTATAAATGGATAAACTATTTAAAATAAAATAGTTAATTCAAATTTAAATATATTTCTTTTTCCTGGCTTCCCGGAGCGCTTCGGTCCGGTTACTCACCTGCAGCTTGATATAAATATTTTTAATATGATACTTTACTGTTGCCAGGCTGATAAACAATTCATCTGCTATGCTTCCATAGCTGTAGCCCAGAGCAAGAGTTTCCAGTACTTGCTTTTCCCTGTCGGTCAGGGGTGAAAAATTGACTTTCCGAAATGAGTTTACCACCATTTTGGCAATCTTTGCCGACATGGGTGCACCGCCGCCGGCACAATTCAATATGGCATCCGTTAATTCTTCTTTGCTGAACGTTTTGGTCATATAGCCAATCGCGCCGGCGCTCAGAGCCGCAAAAACATTGTCGCTGTTTTCAAGAGCAGTGATGATAATGATACTTATATTGGGATATTTACTGACAATTTTCCTGGTTCCATCAATCCCGTTCATCTCCGGCAGATTAATATCCATAAGGATTATATCCGGCTTGTCTGTGGCGATTTCAGCATAAGCATCCTCAAAATTGGTATAGGCTCCTGCCAGTTCAAAGTTTTCATCGTCCGTAATATGTGCGGACAACGTCTGATTCAATACCAGATTATCTTCCACAATCATAATCGTTATCGGAGTTTTCATATAAAGAAGCTTTTTTTATCAATCACCACACAAATTGCAGTACCCTGCCTTTCCGAGTCAATAATTAATTCAGTATTGTCCAGTTTACTGATACGCTTTCGCATGTTTCGTATACCATTACCTTTCAGCTTACCGGTCCTGTCAAGGCCAATACCATCATCTTTCAGCGTAAAATATACGTTGGTTTCTTCCACACGCACCTCAAAGCAGCAGTTTTGAGCCCGGGCATATTTAAGCATATTGGCCAGCGCCTCTTTGTAAACCGGAATAAGCGCTTTGGCATAGGAAACCGGAATCCGGACATGTGGCAGCTCAGGCGGAAGTCGTCTGGTCACAAATTTTACCCCGCTCATCTTAAGATATTCTTCCATAAAGTCTTTCAGGTAATCAACCAGCTCGTCCAGATAGCGATTGCCCTGCTCCTGCGTCCACAAAAAATCCTTAAAATCTCCATATACTTCGTCCGCATATTTTTCAAGCTGACCGAGGGCCCGGGCAGAAGCATCCGGATCAGAGGTGCTCTGCGCAAATTTGCTCAGATGAATCAAGGCTGCCAGTTTATTCCCTATCTGATCATGAAAATCTGAGGCCAGCTCAGTCCGTATTTTTTCCTCCTGGATAATACTTTTTACTCTCTGTAATTTTTGATTGCCGCTTATCAGATAAAAGCTCAGCAGGCTGACAATAAAGGTAATGAATACGGTATTGAAAAACTTATAATGAACGCTGGATGCAGAATCAATAGCCGGTATGGCTATGCTGAAATGCACCTCCGATAAATAAAAAACCGTAAGCGACACGATGGACAATATCAGTATAATAACAGATTCTTTGTAACCGACAAAAAGTATATTACTGATAACTAAAACCATAAACCAGTACAGATCATTGGAATGAATACCGCCTGCCTGATATATCCCGGCATTGATTAACAAAAAGCCTGCGGCAGAAAGCATACACAAGGGAATTTTCAGGTTTTTGTACCAACGAATGGACAGCAGGAGAATGGAAATGAAAAATAACCCGAAATAATTTATTGATGCTTTGAGGCTCAGGTAGTCTCCATGGTAAATAAAATAAAAATTATAAAAGAGCAGCGATACAAAAAACAGAAACACCACGGTAAACAGTATTTTTGATGTGGTAAAAGTTATGCTGTCCGTTTGGCTTTCCTTATGAATAAAGGGTTTGAATAGTCGGTCGTAGTTCACTGATAGTATTCGTTTCACGCCATAGCGGAATATTTCCGGCACAATCCCGGTCGCCGTATGGTGCCCCTTTACGTAGTTTTCCTTACGGCGGTTTTGTCTTTTTGAAAACAACCATTCTGTTGCACAGATGTGCTCAGATTATATGACAGGTAACAATAAAGCCCGCCCCGGTGATCGGGGCGGGCTCTGATATGCGAATAAGAAACAATTACTTCAGATTAAAGACTCCAAAGATATCATTACCTGTAATCTTCGCTCCGCGTACTCCGGTGTACGTATTGGGATCAACCTCGTACATATAGATTCCTTCGGCGCTGTCAATCTTGATATATACCTTTCCGTTGTCAACCATAAAATGATTGTTGTACATACCTGTAGGACCACCGTAATGTACGGGAACACCTGTTACATAAGTAAGATTTTTGGAAGCAAGGTCAATAATCGCCAGCTTCACATCTTCTCTGGCCCAGCGGTCGTCAAAGGTATGCTTTGCTGTAAAAATGCTGGCCAGTACTTTATTTCCTCCCAGATAGAAGGTATTACAAACTTTAAATCCTCCGCTCAGCTCTTCGATATTAAGGAAATAATCCTTGTCAAATTCTGTTTCTCCTGCCTTGATCCGGAGAATTCCTGAAGGTCTGGTTTCCTGGGAAGCTCCTGTGGAGTATGAGCAGGGGGATACAGTATAAATATCATTGCTTTCTGTAGTAAAGATATGTCCCTGAGAAGCGTATGAACCGATTGGCCCTGTTCTGCTGTCGGTGATTCTTTTTTCATACGTAAGGCCTGGCCATGAATATACAGCTACATAAGCTGTATCAGTATAGGTAGAATTGAAGCTGCCGTCCGCAATCGGAAAAAACGGAACAAACAGCTTGTCTCCTCTGAGTGTCATGCCGGAAAATACCGCCTGCTCCTCCGTTCCTTTCATCGGCTCATAGAGATTCACCTTTCCTTTCAGTATGACAGTACCTGTTTCCGCATTTACATGATAGAAAGTCCCGTAGTCATTACCTGCTACTTTAAAAGGGATATTGACCGCCAGAAACTCAGTGGAGCTGATATCCTGAAACAGATGCAGACGGTCGATGGTAAACTTTCTGTGCTCTACCAGCTTCTTTTCTTCATTCACCTTATAGATCGTACCGACATTGACATCCGTATAGGTAATAGTAGTCAGATATTTTCCGGTTTGCTGATAAAAATGGTAACCGGTCAGCTCCACGCCATTACCGACTATGGATAATTCACCAGACATCAGATTATCGCTCGAAACCAGATAGTCCGTAGCGACATTCGAACTCCCCTGCGAACGGACAGCCACGACATAGTCTCCTTTGGTTTCTTTTGTTTCAACCTTTTCCTTTTCTCTGCAGGAACTTATAAAAAGCAATGAGGCTGCTGTAATACCCATACCCCATTTGATAAATTGATTTTTCATTATTGGATTATGATTTATAGATTAAATTTTGCTGAGGAAATAGCGAAGCTTGACATAAAAGGCTCTTCCGGGCTTTTGCAGCCTGAAGTTGTCATACAGCTTCGCATCAAAAAGATTCGTGCATTCGGCGCTGATGTTGTAGCGGCCGTTTTTCAATGAGTAGGTAGCATGAACAGCATGCGTATACTGCCTTGGGATCATCAGCTTTGTATCACGTATACCATAACTTTCCCACTTCAGATAGTAGTCATCGACGACACTAAACCGGTATCCGAACGACAGCTGATCCTGCGAAAACTTCACATCTCTGAACTGAAAAGTAATGTCTGCATTGCCAAAAAGATATGGAACATTGGGGACCTTGCTGAGGTAAGTAGGCAGCTCTGCTCCTTTGTCATCATACTGAGCCAGACTTATGATATTTTGCCAGGTTCCGTTCATGGACAGACGTACCAGATCTCTGTATTCATACAGGACATTAGCATCAAACCCGGTTACCTCGATGGCTGGTTCGTTGATGATGGTGGAGTTTGGCATCCCGATCTCCTCCCTGATATAATCATCCGCTCTTCTATACAGGAATCCGCCTTCCAGCAACAGCCTGTGCATCTCCTTCATTTTTATCCGATAGCTCAGTCCCAGATTAAGGTTTCTGCTTTTCTCCGATTCGATGTGCTCGTTTCCAATCAGATTGACTCCGTTACCAAAGAGCTCCCGGCCTTCCGGCAGGCGATAGGAATTTTCATATGATACCCTTACCTGTAGCCCTTTGCGTATCGTCCACTGGGCAGCCAGCCCCAGGCCCGAGTGCTGCCGGCTCAGATTTCTTTTGTTCCAGGTACTGTACGTATATACATCGGTCATATAATGCGCCTGCCCATTCATAAGGTATTGTTTGGCAAAAGCGGATACCGTAAGCCTTTTCTTCCAGTCAAAACGATAGCCCAGACCAATTATGGATTTACTGACAATCTGAGGGTTGCGGTATAGCTGATTGTTCGGATTTACTTCATCTTCCCCCTTTCTGTCAAAACGATTGAAGGTATAGCTGGCTACCAGCGAATGGCTTTGTGATAAAACATAGCTGAGATTTGCATTGAGCAAGGTCTGATTGTCGCTGTACCGGTACATGGTATAAGTACTTTCCCCGTTGCTGGGCTTGTACCGTTGACTGCCATCCCACATATATATTCTGGATCTGGCGGTGTCAATAGTCTGGTCGTGTCCGAAGTTGTAGGAGGCGTATGTGCTAAGATTCAGTCCTTTCGTAAAGAGATCCTTTTTCTGATACTTGAATGTCGGCATCAGGGTGGAGCTAAGCTGACGCCGTTCGCCAAAGACCCGTTCCATGGTAGCAGCAGTTTGAATTTCTCTGTCACTGCCTGACAGGACTATTCCAACCAATAGCTGATCTGCATATTTCTTATCAAGCACACCGATATCAAGAATCGCGGATTTGGAATCATAGGTATCATGAAATCTTCTGACCCGTATAGTATTACCGGTTATGGAGTTGTCTACCACTTCATCCACATCTACCCGATAGTTGTTGTCTGAATAGTTCTGAAACAGATTGCCCCGCACGGTCAGGCCGGTAGCAGAATCCGTTACAGCAAAATTTACCGATGAGCGGTGCGTATTAAAGGAGCCGTAGGTATAGGATACATCCAGAAAGTTTCTGAACTGGCGGTTGGTCACAATATTGATGGCTCCTCCCAGCGCATCCGATCCAAGCCATACCGGTACCACTCCCTTGTATATTTCGATACGTTCGGCCAGATTTATGGGAATATTATTCATTGTCAGAGAGGACCCGAAATTGTCCATAGGGATACCATCCAGAAAGAAACGGATCTGATTGCCGGAAAAGCCGTTGAGAGAGAAGCTAAAACCGGATCCCAGCCCTCCGTCTTCCCGTATTCTGACTCCTGCCGTTGTGCTCAGCACCTTGTTGACATCTGCCGAGAGGTTAACCATCGGTCTGGTATTGATTGCCTCTACCTGAAAACCCGACTCTCTGACTTTCTGCGTTTCGGATTGCGGCATGGTAAATACAATGGCCTCCATTTGCTCCACATTTTCATTCAACCGAAAATTCAGCTGTACGGTCGTACTGTCACTGATCGTCACTGACCGGGTTTGTGACACATATCCGACGGAGCTTGCCGTTACCCGATAGGCTCCCGGGAGAATACCAGCCACCACATACTTGCCGTTTTCATCCGCCATAGTACCGAGCGCGGCAGAATCCAGCACCACAAAAGCAAATGAGACCGGTTTCCCGTTTTCATCAACAATTTTTCCGCTAAGCTTCCCTCTCCATTGCGGCTGTTGACCAAAAACCGCAACAGATATAAAATAAAGAAAGAGTCCTAATAAGGATAACCTTTTCATCAATACAGGTAAAAGTATTTACAGTAAAAAACATATGTATTAGGCATTGCCATTAGCATATAAGATCCATATAATCAAAATATTTTATCCGATATACTGGTTGGATTTCATATTCGCATCAAAAGTACGCAGAAGAAAAATTTCAACCAAAATCTATTTAGATTAATTTTTATTAAAAATAAATACACTACAAAAAGGACTCATAAAAATGACTAAATAACAAATTATCAGCACAAAAAAATAAAATCGTAAAAATGCGATAAAAAAAATAAAGCAACTATCAGAAATAAAAAATACACAGAAAGGCAATCATGGAAGGCATAAGATTATCAGACCATTCGTCGAACCGCAAAAGTTATTCAAAGACAAAAATGAAACATATATTTGAATTAATTCTAAATTATAACTAATATTGTTCCTACTATTTTTTACCAACTTTTTTAATTAAACAGAACTGGCAGCAATGATTTTAATTTCCGAAAAGTATCACCTTCACAACCAGCAGAGCAGCGAACTTCAGAATTCACATCTTTCCGATTCTCCATAGAAACACCCAACCTTTATATTACTCATAAAAAATCCGAACGTATTTTTTCCGTCATACACCATCAGTAAACAGTCCCGTAAATGACCGATTAATTTTCAGTCAGTCCGTCATGTTTCAGTTGATCGCTCAAAACACTTTTTTCAGAAACAAGTCAACCTATGCCTCTTCAGACAGATACCATCCGCATCATTCTGGCAGACCCACAGCCTGTCTACAGAGAAGGGATCAAAAGTCTTCTGTCGGCCGATCCGCAAATCAGTTACACGATCAGAGAGGCCGGATGCACCAGTGAGCTAACTCAGTCACTTCGGAGTTTTTTTCCCGATATACTTATTCTGGATTACAACCCTGTCTATTTTGATCCGGACGAACTGGGTACTTTACTGTCCGCCAATACCGAATGCAAAGTCATCATCATATCCAGTCAGGACAAGCGCTGGGACATTATGAAATCTCTGGAGTTTAATGTCTACTGCTATCTGACCAAGGAATGCGGAAAAAAAGATATATACAGCGCCATCAATGCTGCCATCAGAGGCGAAAAGTTTTTTTGCTCGTTTATCCTGGACGTATTACTGGCAGACAAAAAGAGACCGGCTCCGGCACAAGCAAACTGCAGCAATTCATGCATCACCAGCCGGGAATCAGAGATCATACGACTTATTGTAGCGGGAAAGACCAATAAGGAAATTGCCGCGGAACTTTATCTTAGCCCGCATACCGTGCATACTCACCGGCGCAATATCATGAAAAAGCTTGATGTGCACTCTGTCGCCGAGCTATGCCACTATGCATTAAAAAAGGGCTTTATACGTCCGCATGAGATTCCTGTCCACCTTTCATACTAGGTCACACACCAATTCAGATTACTCCTCTCTTTCACATCCAGCCCTGCCAGTTTTCTATATACGTATTCCCTGATCCTGACGCGCACATAGCATCTATCCGTTATTCACCCGATCTCTGTCTCATCACAGCTCCTTACTATTAAAAACATGCAAATCATTCACATAAGACAAAAAATGTATGTTTAATATACCATATATACCATCAATCTGGTATATATTCTACCATCAGCATATACCCTATCATTACCATCTTCAGGCGATTGAATCCGACATTCTCTCAAAATAAATTTGTATGACATTGAACGAAGCCGGTCAGCATTTTTAGAACATCACCGGATACATACAACGATCACTCATACTACCATTATGAATAGCTCTGTAACCTCACCGATTCATCTGAAACCAGATACCTGGTCCAAAGCCAATCTGCTTCTGATCTGCAAAATGATCAGCGAGCTGGCACATGAGTCGGTAATAGAACCAAAACTGACCGAACCCGGAGAGCCCTGGCAGCTATATACGCTGCATGTACCGGATAAACCGAACACCGAATACCGCTTTCAGGTCCAAAAGCTGTCACTGAATCACTGGTATCTGCGCGACCATTCGCTCATCAAACTGGAAGACAAGCAGCAGGTACAACCTGATGCTGTACAGTTTGTTCTGGAATTTAAAACCAGCCTGGGCATAAGACGAGAATCGCTGCCCGACTACCTGGAAGAAATACTATGCACACTGTATAGCTTTGCGTATATGCTGGACAAAAAAAGTCTGACATCACAGGAGCTGGTTCATAAAGATTTTCAGACGATTGAGCATGCCATGACAACCGGCCATCCGTCCTTTATTGCCAACAATGGCCGTATCGGATTCGATGCCGCTGATTATCTTCAATTTGCTCCGGAAGCGGATCAGACCATTCATCTTGTCTGGATAGCAGGTCATAAAAGCAGGGCGGCATACAATGCCATAGAATCCTTGTCATATGAAACACTGCTCCGGAAGGAGATCGGCGATCAGATGATCAGTCACTTTGATTCAGCGCTGAAGCAAAAGGGACTTGACCCTGCGGATTATGTCTATATGCCGGTACATCCCTGGCAGTGGCATAACAAAGTTGCCCAGCTCTTTGCCAGTGACATTGCCCGAAACCTGCTTGTACTGCTGGATACAACTCCGGACCGGTACTCCGTGCAGCAATCGCTTCGTACATTATTCAACCAGTCGCATCCTGAAAAATTTTATGTCAAAACTTCCCTGTCCATTCTCAACATGGGATTTGTACGGGGTATGAGTCCTTATTTTATGAGCAGCACTCCGCCTATAACCGCATGGATAAAGGAAACACTGGAAAATGATCCCTACATCCGGAAAACCGGCTTTACAATGATCTGTGAAGTAGCAACCGTGGGATACAGACATTCTTACTATGAAGAATTTGGCAGCGTATTCCCTCAAAATAAGATGCTGGCGGCACTGTGGCGTGAGTCTCCCATACTCGTTACTTCTCCGGGCCAACAACTAATGACAATGGCGGCACTGCTGCATATTGATAAAGAAGGTGAAGCATTGCTGAAACATCTGATCAAAGCCTCCGGCCAATCGGCTGAAAACTGGCTCAGACAGTATCTCAGCTGCTACTTAAGCCCGTTGCTTCATTGCTTCTATGCACATGATCTTACCTTTATGCCACATGGTGAAAATGTTTTGCTGGTGCTTGAAAATCACCTTCCGGTAAAAATCATCATGAAAGACATCACCGAAGAGATCTGTGTATTCAATTCCGGAATTGATATGCCTGAAAAAGCACGCAGGGTCTGCTCGGATGTACCTGATGATATTCGTGTGCTTAATATACTGGTAGACATCATGGACGGCTACTTCCGCTTTCTGACACAGATTCTGACCGGTCATTGCTCTATGCCTGATCATGTTTTCTGGCAACTGGTTGCTGAAAATATTCTCAGCTATCAGGAAGAGCATCCTCAGTATAAAGAAAAATACAGGCAGTTTGACCTCTTTGCCGGCGAATTTAAGAGGTCTTGTCTCAACCGTCTCCAGTTGCGCAATCACAAGCAAATGGTCAATACCGGAGACGCGGACGCTCTCACCGGACTGCAGTATGTCGGTACCCTGCAAAACCCATTAGCTGTTTCGCTCAAGAAGCTTCGGGCATCGCAGGAGGTACAGGATTATCAAACCATATAATCTCTGATACTTTACCGCCATGACTACAAACATATCTTCTGACTATACAAGTATAACCGAAAATCCGGAAGCAGTATCAGCGCTGATCCGGGAGCGTCGAAGCATATACGCCGACGAGTTTGACGGGCGCCCGGTTTCTGATGAGGTACTCTTTGAGATACTCACCAATGCTTCCTGGGCTCCGACGCATAAAATGACTGAGCCATGGAGATTCATGGTTTTCAGAGGCAGGTATCTGAAAGAGTTTGGAAAATATCTCGCTGACTACTATACGGCCTACTATAAAAGCCGATTATCACCCAAAGACTTTGAGGAAAAATACCAGTACCTGGTCAACTATCCATGCCAGGCCTCCTGCCTGATCGGTATTATCATGAGCAGAAGTACAGGAGTTGCTATTCCCGAATGGGAAGAAATAGCAGCGGTATCCTGTGCGGTACAAAACCTTGCGCTTTCCTGTACCTCATACGGACTGGGTGGTTATTGGAGCACGGTAGACGGTGCCATTGACTATCTGAAACAATTTGGTCTGAAGGAAAACGAAACATCACTGGGAATTTTCTATATGGGCTACTGTACCATTGACCCGGACACTATTCCCAAAAGAAGAACTCCGGTGCAAGAGAAGACCATCATTTTTGAATAACATAGTATCAATCCATTAACCTTTTAATAAAAATATCCCCATGAAAAGTCAAGCACTGGAAATGGAGCAGGAAGTTTTTCCTGACAAGGATCGATTTGCCCATATTTTTTATGAGGGCACTGCCACGGAGTACCGGCAAGCCATTCAAAAAGCACTGGACTGTGTCGGTTCGTTTTTACAAAATACCCAAAAACCTTTCAGCGGTATAAAACCTGCTGTGCTGAAAAAACAGTTTGACAGAATCGATCTTGATACACCACTGGAAAATTACGATCAGGTTTTTGACGAAGTGCAACGATTGTATGTGGATCACGCTACAGCATTTCATCTGCCTGAATATATAGCGCATCTCAACTGTCCCGTGCTTATTCCCGCACTCGCAGCCGAGATACTGGTCAGCGCCATCAATTCCTCTCAGGACACCTACGATCAGAGTGCAGGCGGAACATTTATAGAACGCAAAGTACTCGAATGGACGGGGGAACAAATAGGCTATGATAGCAACTGCGACGGCATATTCACTGCCGGAGGCTCACAAAGCAACCTGATGGGTTTGTTGCTGGCCAGGGATCACTATGCCCTCAGACACCTGAAGCACTCTGTCAAGACGCTGGGCAACCCTCCGGAAGCATCCAGATTCAGGATTTTTGTATCCGACCAGTCGCATTTCAGCAATCAGAAAAACGCTGCCATGCTGGGCCTGGGCGAACAGGCCATCGTAAAAGTAAAGACCGATCATGAATTTCGCATGGACTCCGAATGCCTGGAAGATGCGATTATCCGTGAGCTTCAGGAGGGCAATCTGCCTATCGCTGTTGTTGCTACTGCCGGCACGACAGACTTTGGCAATCTTGATCCGCTGAATGCGATCGCGCAGATAGCCGCTAAATATTCCATATGGATGCACGTCGATGCCGCCTATGGCTGTGGGTTGCTGCTTTCAGACAAATACGGCTACCTGCTTCGCGGAATAGAACAGGCAGATTCCATAACAGTTGATTACCACAAGTCCTTTTTTCAGCCGATCAGCAGCAGCGCCTTTCTGGTTAAAAATCATCAGGACCTGCTGATTATCAAGCATCATGCGGACTATCTGAATCCGAGTGAACAGGACTACGAAGAGCTTCCTGCCCAGATCAACAAATCCGTCACTCAGAGCACACGTCGTTTCGACGCGCTTAAGCTCTGGTTTACCCTGCGTCTGACCGGCAGACAGAAGCTTGGAGAGTATACGGATACCATGATCGAAACTACCCGTACTGCGACCCGGCTTATCCGAAGTGACAAGGCTTTTGAACTACTGAATGATTCTGACCTGGGTACGCTGGTATTTCGCTACCTGCCGACCGGCAATAAGCCAACAGATATATGCGCACTCAATCAGTATATCAAGAAGACATTATTCTTTAGCGGAGAGGTGCTGGTAGCAAGTACCAGAGTCAAAGGCAAATTTTACCTCAAGTTTACCATTATCAATCCCTTGACTACCGAACACAACATCCGGAATATTCTGCAAAAAATCAAATCCCATGGAAAAAGCTATGAGCATACCGTCTGATTATAAAACAACCGCCGAAGAGATTCACTATACCATACTGCTCAATAATTGTTGCCGTGAATTAAAAAACTGCAATTTTTATGAAGGAGCGCCAAAGTATGATCCGGCTCTGGCCGCCTGTTTCCGGGAATCAGGTCACCGGCTGCACCTGAAATTTGATTTTCCTGCATCGCAGACCGAAGTATATGCCCCGGTTCACTACCGTTCCGAAACGCTGCAACATGCCTACCATTTCCCGATCATCGGGAGGGACACAAATACGGATGAAACAAGCGCAATAACATTGTTCCGGTTTACCGAGCTGATAAGCAAGGAGCTAAAGAATCGCTATCCGGACACAGACTCCGGAGACTGCCTCAGCCGCCTGCAGCGCAGCATAGACAATATGTCCTTTTATATGGAGCATTTTGCCGGACACAAGACAGCTGTCAATGCCCCCTTCCAGACGTTTATAGAAGCAGAGCAGAACCTGGTAACAGGCCACAGCTTTCATCCGCTTACCAAAAGCCGTGAAGGTTTCTCAGAGGAAGAGCTTGCTTTGTATTCCCCGGAAACCAATGGACGGTTTCAGCTCCATTATTTTCTTGTGCACACTTCCTGCGTGCAGGAAGCCAGTACTGAAAGCAAAGCATTTTCGGCTATTCTGCAGGAAGAGCTTGAAGATGGCTTACCACCGGAACATCCCGCCCTCGAATTACTCCGGAAACACCCTGAGTGGAAACCGGTACCGGTTCATCCGTGGGAAGCCAGATACCTGCTTACACAGCCGGAAGTCAGCGATATGCAGCTCGGCAACCTGCTCATGTACCTGGGACCTCTGGGGCCGGAGTTCACTCCGACTTCCTCGGTACGCACAGTCTACCATGCAGAAAGTGACTGGATGATCAAGCTTTCTCTCCATGTCAGAATCACCAGCGCTGAACGTATCAACTATCTGAATGAGCTGCAACGGGGATATAATTTCAGTCTTTTGCTGAATGGTCCTGTGGGACAACAACTCCGTACACTGCATCCGGAAATTGTCTTTATGAATGATCCGGGATATATCTCCGTCAGCCACAACGGAAAAACCATTGACGGCTTTAACACATCCTTCCGTCACAATTCTTTCAAAGGAGATAATGCCTGGTCCAATGCTGGTCTGCTGGCCAGTATCTGCCAGCAGGAAATAGCAGGTCAGCCCGCCCGGCTCGTTTCAATTATTGAAAAAGCGGCAGGCAAATCAAACAGCACTATAGAAAATACCGCCATACGATGGTTCAGAAAATACCTGCAGATGCTTATGCCGGCTACCATTACCATGTTTGAGAAATATGGCTTTATCTGCGAGCTGCATCAGCAAAACATTGTCATCGGATTTGACGATCAGTATTTTCCTGCCAGACTTTATCTGAGAGATAATCAAAGCTACCTTTTCAGAGACACTATGAAGGAAGAGCTTTGTAAAAATATTCCGGGGCTGGCAGAGCAGCCGGAGGCCTTTACACCGGACAAGTATTTCCATGATCTGCTTTCTCATTTCCTTATTATCAGTAATATTTCGGGCCTGATCAACGCATTTGGCGTAAACGGTCTTGCTGCGGAGCGAAAGCTGCTGGAGGTCTTCTACGCTGAAATTCAACAGCTGCACGAAGCCACTCCCGGGTCATTTACAGCCTATCTGCTCGAAAAAAGGTATTGGTGCCTCAAGGGCAATCTGATCACCGCTCTGAGAAATATCGATGGAGGCTCAGCGCCAGTATCCGTCGTCTATACTTCTTTCCCCAATCTTCTGCACAAGCATTTCTTTTCAGATCAGCTGATCTTTCCCAAGGCAGGTGAAATAATCTATAGCAGGTATTTTCCCAAAGAAGACGTGACCATCAGTATCCGGCCTATTGACCTGGACAGTGATCTGGAAATGCTGCATGAATGGTTTCACAGGCCGCATGCTGTCAAGATATGGAAAATGGACTGGCCTATACGCCAGCTGGAAGTATACTACCGCACCATGATCGCGGGAGATGCTGCGCACAGCTATATAGGAGAAGCCAACGGAGAAGCCAGCTACAATTTTGAAGTATACTGGGCTGTAAAAGACATGGTTGGGGATTATTACGAAGTATTGCCAACCGACTATGGCACACACCAGTTTATCGCGGCTACAGATCCCAGAAAGAAATATGTCTCTCCGTCTACCCAGTGCATGGTCGATTATGTATTCGCCCAGCCACAGACGGGCAAAATGGTAGGCGAAGGCTCAACCGATTCACTGGCTTCCATCATGAACAAAATCCATGTTGGCTTCCGGATCGAGAAAGTCATAGAGATGCCCCATAAAAAAGCCAATCTCAACTTCTGCTACCGGGAATGGTACTGGGAAAAATTTCCGGAAAACCGGGATATCCGAATCAGTCCTGTAGCAGAAACCACCTCAACTATATAAAAATGAAATCCAACCAAATATATTCCGTCATCGGCATCGGTATCGGTCCGTTCAACCTGGGACTGGCCGCTTTACTACAACCTGTCAGTGACTTATCTTCTGTATTTTTCGATCAGAACGAAGAGTTTAACTGGCATCCCGGCCTTATGCTGGATCAGACAACTCTGCAGACTCCCTTCCTGTGTGACTGCGTATCCATGGCTGATCCTACCAGTCCGTACAGCTTTCTGAATTTTATGAAAAAATCAGACCGTTTGTACAAGTTCTTCATCCGCGAAAACTTTTTCGTGCTGCGCAAAGAGTATAATCTGTATTGCCAGTGGGTAGCCCGACAGCTTGACAACTGCAAATTTCATCATAAGGTAGTATCGGTCGAATACAGGGACAATCTGTATGAAGTATCGGTACTGAATCTCAAAACAACCTACACCAAGGTATATTATGCCGAAAAGCTTGTACTCGGCACAGGCACACAGCCCAGCATTCCGGAGTTTATCAGCCGCGAAAAAATGCCTAATGTATTGCATACCTCCGATTATCTGTACCGCAAGCAGGATATACTGGAAAGCTCTTCCATAGCAGTAATAGGTTCCGGTCAGAGTGCAGGTGAAGTGTTTTATGACTTGCTCCAGCACAAAAATTCCGGCACAGAGCTGAAATGGTTTACCAGACCCGACCGGATTTTTCCTATGGAATATTCCAAGCTTACGCTGGAGCTCACCTCTCCGGATTTTGTGAATTATTTCCACGAGATGCTTCCGGGAGTCCGCAAGCAAATGCTCGAACGCCAGAAATCTCAGTTTAAGGGCATCAATTACGATCTTATCAATACCATCTATGATATGATGTATGAAATGAGCATTGACAACAAGCCTCTTAATGTACACATACAAACCAGCTGCCAGCTGGACAAAGTCAAAAAGGAAACAGACAAGCTATATACACTCCACCTTCGGGAAATGGACCAGGGAGTCAATTTTACAGAACACTGTGAGCACCTGATTCTGGCTACCGGGTATAAGTATCATGAACCTTCGTTTCTGGAAGGAATCAATCACCGGATCGAACGGGCGAGCGGAGGACTCTTCAAAGTAAAACGCAATTACAGCATTGACAAGGACGAATCTATTTTTGTACAAAATGCCGAAGTCCATTCACACAGTCTGATCTCCTCCGATCTGGGTATGGGGGCCTACCGCAATTCATACATTATTAACCAGATTGCCGGAAGAGAAGTGTACCAGATCGAAAAACGCATTGCTTTCCAGCAATTTGGAGTAAGCAAGGCGTCCGAACTGTCTTCTCCCAAACTGGTACCTGAACTAATTTAAAAACTAACGAAAATTCGCTATGACCGGATCTATTTCAGATATTCCATCTTTTCTGACTGCCACCATCTGGCAACGTGTTAATCGCAATCTGCTGGCCAAAAGTCTGGCAGAGCTCATGCGTGAACAAGTCGCTAACCCGGAAGTAACCGGAACAGAAGCTGACGGGCTGACGCATATGCGTCTCAGCACGGATCATGCCCACATCTTCTACACATTTTCCGCCTATCATCGCCAGCTGGATTACTGGCACATAGTCAGATCAAGCATTACCCGTTATGAAAACGGCAAAGCTGATCCGACTCTCGATACGCCCCGTTTTTTTATCGAGATGCAGCATTCTTTCCGTATTCGTCCCTTTACACTGGCCCGCTATACCGAAGAGCTGCTGCATACGCTGTATGCCGACGCGTACATTGAAGCCAAAGGCAGACCTGCAGCCTCTGAAATCATACAAATGGACCATCAGGACATCGAACATCTGATGAACGGCCATCCATGGATCATTGTCAATAAAGGGCGCCTGGGCTTCAGCCAGCGAGATTATCAGACCTACGCTCCCGAAACCGGTACCGAAAACCGGCTGTTCTGGGTAGCAGCTCATACCAGCAGAGCAATCTTTCACTCCATCGACCGTCTGTCACGGGAGCAGTTTTACCGTGACGAGATTGATAGTGAGCAACTGCAAGAGTTTAACAGACTGATTGCTGAAAAAGGCTGTAAGCAGGAAGACTATGTATATATTCCGGTACATCCCTGGCAATGGAATGCCAAGCTGGCCATACAGTTTGCTCCGGACATTGCGGAAAATCTGCTCATTCCTCTCGGGTACAGCGAACCGGTATACAGTGTGCAGCAGAGCATCCGTACCCTGCTCAATACCAGGCAGCCGGACAAATACTATGTTAAAACAGCCCTTTCCATTCTGAACACGGGGTATATCCGGGGACTGATTCCCAAACATATGTATATAGCTCCGCGGATTTCACAATGGATCAAAAAGCTCTATCAGGAAGATCCGTACCTTCAGGCTACCGGTCTGGATATGCTGGGCGAATTTGCTACTGTTACCTACCTGCACCCACACTATAATGCTATAACGGATGCCCCCTATCAGTACAATGAAATGCTGGGCGCGCTCTGGAGAGAAAGTGCGGTAACGTATCTGAAGGAGGGCGAAAAGCTTATGACCATGGCTGCTCTGCTTTATGTTGACAATGAAAACAACTGTCTGGTAGCCGGGCTGGCCCGACAGGCTGATATTTCCGTCCAGCAGTGGCTGAGCACGTATTTCAGGGCCTATCTGAAACCACTGCTCCATCTTGATTATCAGCATTCGGTCTATGTCACCCCGCATGGTGAAAATATCATGCTGGTGCTGAAAGACGGTCTTCCGACCCGCATCATCATCAAGGACTTTGTGGATGAAGTGCTTGCTACTCCAAAGGTCATGCAGCAGCTGCCCAAAGAAGTGACTGATCTGATGAACAGACCTGATCCGGGCGCTGATAAACCTGTCCCCCTATTCATTCTCATCGGAGTATTCGACGCATTTTTCCGGTACCTGAGTGATATACTTCATACATACGCCGGCCTGGATGAAAAAGAGTTCTGGACACTGGTCAATGAAGTGATTGAGGAATATCAGTCAGAACATCCGGAAATGAGCGAAAAATTTGAACGCTACAATTTGTATACACCCCAATTTGACCGGCTGTATCTCAATCGTTACCGGATACATGACGGCTATGAGGATAAAACAGATGTAATGCCTACCAATATGGGAAGCACACTCGACAATCCCTTGCTGGCTGTCCGGCAGGCCGATCTGGTATAGTTTTTTTACAGCATATTTTACTCAATAATGATCCTAGCGACCTATCTGAAAGGTTTTGCCTACCTTATGAAACAGGCTGTTTCCGGTTCCGAAAAAACCTTTACCGAAGGCAATATCAACCGGTCCATTTTTCTGCTGGCAGTGCCCATGGTGCTTGAGATGGCTACCGAATCGCTGTTTGTCTGCGTCAATCTGTTTTATGTAAGCCGGCTGGGAAAAGAAGCTATAGCCATTTCCGGTGCAGCAGAGTCCGTTACATCCTTTACCTATTCACTCGCTACCGGACTGGGAGTAGCCGCGTCAGCGATTATCGCCCGGCGGGTCGGTGAAAAAAAATACAGGACAGCAGGACTATCCGCTATGCAGATTATCTATATCGCCGGTCTTTTCTCGGCATTCCTGGGTATAGCCTGTTTTTTCTTTTACAGAGAAATACTTTCCGCCATGGGACTGTCATCCGAACTTATCGAGGCCGGCAAATGGTACGTCCGGATTGCCTTCGCGGGTATTCCCCTGATTATTGTCCGAAGCGCCATCAACGGTATATTCCGGGGCGCAGGCGATGCGTCTCTCGCGATGAAAACTATGTGGATTTCCAACGGGGTCAATATCGTTCTGGCTCCGATCCTGCTCTTCGGCTGGGGACCTTTTCCGGCAATCGGCCTTCCAGGCATCGCTGTAGCAGGTATAGGCGCAAGAGCGATCGCGGTCGCCTATCAGGCTAGTTTTCTGATCTGGGGTAAAACAATTATAGTCATAGGTCGCAAACAATTGCTGCCGGTACCATCACTCATCCGGAAAACCATAAAGTTCGCTGCAGCCGGGGCAGTTCAATATATGGTACCCGCTTCAAGCTGGATTATTATGATCAAGATTGTGGCACATTTCGGCAGCAGCGCACTGGCCGGCTATGTGATCGCCCAGCGGGTTACCACCATCGCTCTGTTGCCTGCGTGGGGTATCGGGAATGCTGCCGGTACACTGACCGGGCAGAATCTCGGTGCCGGGCAGCCGGAAAGAGCCGAACAGTCTGTCTGGAGAGCAGGCCTCTTCAATATGACGTTTCTCACACTTGGCGCAGTCTTCTGGTGGATGTTTGCCGAACCCATTGTCGGACTGTTTACCGAAAACAGGGAAGTTCTGGACAACAGTGTCATGTACATTCACTATATCACCATAGCCTATGTATTGCTGGCGTATACCATGGTTATTTCCAGAGCGCTCAACGCCTCAGGGCAGGTCAGAACAGTCACCCTGCTCTATATTCTGATGTTCTATGTGACCCAGATTCCCTTGTCCTATATCCTCGGCATATGGCTGGACTGGGGACCCAAGGGTATTTTTACCGCCATACTTATCGCCGAGATCGTACTTGCCACCGCCTGTATTTTTACGTTCAGGACCGGAAAATGGAAATTACAACGCATTTAATTCATTCTTTTTCAACAGTAATAAACTCAGACAGACCATGAATACCACCGAACAGTTGCATGATATAATTGCAGGAGCATTGTCCGTATCCGTCAGCCAGATAGATGATCAGCTTTCTTATCAGGGAATCCCCGAATGGGATTCGATGAGCCATGTTTCGCTTATCAGCGAGCTTGAAAGCAGCTACCAGATTTCTATCGAAATGGAAGATGCCCTGGAAATGAGTTCTGTCTCAAAAGTCAGGGAAGTGCTGACACGATACGGGGTCGAGATTGTTTAACCGGCATATGGACTCTATATTATATGAAAAACAGATCAGACGAGTTAAGATTGTACGACCTGATTTTACAAAATCAGAATCTTCATTTTGTCGATACAGCTACAGGCAGATTCTGGAATATCGGGGAAATACATCAGTCTGTCCGTATAGATGACGGGCAGGGCTTGTGCTTTATATACAGCGACAGCAAGTTCCGGTCCGTGAAGGTCTTTCTGAATTTTCTGGACAGCCAGTATACCATCGTGATGTTAAGCGCCCAGCTCAATGAAGAGTTTAAAGGCCAGCTTGAACAAACATACCGTCCCTATTATATATATGATCCTGAACGTACCGAAGTCAGCGCCTACAAGTCCGTAGCCGCAGCCGCAGATATCACCTTGTTTCAACGGATCAGCCCCGTTGCATATTACATTCATCCCGATATCAGGATGCTGCTAAGCACCAGCGGCTCGACCGGATCGCCTAAGCTGGTAAAGCTATCAAATAAGAACCTGGTCACCAACACATTAGCCATACTTGATTATCTGCCCGTACAGCCTTCTGATGTAGTGCCTCTCAATGTACCGGTTTCATTTGTTTACGGCCTGTCGGTCTTTAACACGAATTGCCTGAGAGCAAACACAATTGTCTGTACCGGACAGGATATACTCCGCAAGGAATTCTGGACAGATTTTAAAAAGTACCGGTTTTCGACATTAAGCGGAGTACCCTATGTGTATGAGATGCTGTACCGGATTGGTTTTTTCAAAAACAACCATCCGGACCTGCGCTACATGACGCATTCCGGCGGAGCCCTCAGCCAGCCGCTGACCCGTCTGATAGCCGAATATGCGCTTCAATATGACAAGCTGTTTTATTCCCAGTACGGGCAGACCGAGGCTACAGGCCGTATGGCGTATGTTCCTCCGGCCGATCTGCTGAAAAAAAACGGCTCCATTGGATTCCCAACCAGTATCGGCCGGTTCGAAATCGACGAGCGTACCGGCGAGCTGATCTACTACGGACCCAATGTATCCGGCGGCTATGCGCACTACATCGAAGATCTCGGTTCCTTTGAGCACACCGGCAGGCTTTACACCGGCGATATCGCACGACAGGATGAAGAAGGCTATTATTATATTACCGGGCGCAAAAAAAGATTTATCAAGCTTTTGGGAATCCGGGTCAATCTCGACGATATCGAGCAGATTCTTCGAAATGCTATCGGCGGAGGCACTTTTATCTGTACCGGTATCGAAGACAATCTTCTTTCGGTGACGCATCTTGACAAAACCCTGGATGAGGCAGTCATTCTACAGGTTCTGAGAGACAAGCTGAACATTCATCCCAAAATGGTCCGGATCACTTACCTGGACAACGTACCACTGACACATAACGGAAAAATCGACTACCAGCAGGTAGCCGCCATGCTCTGAACTTTTGCTATTTATTTATACCTGAACTCAAAATACATACTGACAAAATCGTCCATCTAACTCTAAAAAGTCATCCATTATGAAAATAAAAGCTGACTCCGTGCCTTTCGCAGATACGGATACCGATATAACCACCATACAGCCTGCCAATACTCCGCCCATGCAGCCGGAGATTGTGGAGGTCACCCCCCGGGAACGAAACCAGATCAATCATATCGCGGATATCCTCTCTCATGCCTACGATCATTATGAAAATCCGGAATACATTACCAGTCTGCATCTGCATGCTTTCCAGTTTCTTCCTGACCGGATCGTACGGATACTGAATCGCTTCGGCACTGATTTTTCTGCCAGTCAGTATGGGGCTGTTATCTTCAAAGGTCTGGTTGATATTGACCAGAAAACGCTGGGACCTACTCCTCCCCGCTGGCAGCAGGCTGATTATGGCAAACTGGCCCGATATGGATTTATCTGCTCACTGCTGCACGGAACTGTTCCTTCCAAACCGGTACAGTATTATGCCCAGCGCCAGGGTGGCGGATTGATGCACGCCATTATCCCGGACGAAAAGCTCTCCTATTCACAAACCGGCTCCGGCTCCAAAACTGATCTGTACGTGCATACGGAAGACGCTTTTCTGCTGAACGCTGCGGATTTTCTGAGCTTCCTTTACCTGCGCAACGAAGAAGAAGTGCCATCCTCCCTGTACTCCATACGATCACACGGAGCCACCAGCCCGATCATGGAAAAGCTGTTTCAGCCCATATACCGCTGTCCAAAAGATGCCAACTATTCGATTGATGAAAGCAATTCCTTCGAAGTCACAACGCCCATACTCTATGGAAACAAGAAATGGCCGTTTATACGTTTTGACGCAGCCGAACAGATATACAATGAAAAGGCCTGTCAGAGTCCGGAAGCTCTTCAAAACCTTATGGCATTCTGGCAGGAAGCAAACAAATTAATTTATAACGATTTTGTACCGGAATCAGGAGACCTGATCTTTGTCAATAATCATTTGTGCGCGCATGGAAGAAATGCCTTTGAGGCCGGATTCAAATATGTCAACGGGCAGAAAGTGCCCTGTGAGCGCCGTCAGATGATGCGCATGATGAGCAAAGCCAGCCTGATCAATATACGGGACGTAACGCACACGGACGATCCGTATCTGATTATCGAAGAGCATTACGGCAAGCTTTTTAATCTGGCCTGAAACAAACCGGCTTTAGCAACCCATAAAAAAAGGCTGTACAGGCCATCATTCTTCCTGTACAGCCTTTTTTAACTAAAATATTTACTTCCTTACAATCTTCTGTACGGATGAAATTTTATCGCCGGTAATCAGCCTGGCAAAATACATACCCGACTCAAGACCGCTCATATCCAGCACATTCATACGATCAAAAGCGACTTCCAGCACGACCCTTCCGGCAGCATTCATCAGCTGAAGGGTACCGCTTGCGTCCGCCCTGACCACACAATGATCTGAGGCCGGATTGGGGTATACCGACCATTCCATAGTCTGCAACTTACTGGTCGCGGTAATCACCGGATCAACCGGTACATAATAGAACAGCTCCAGGGGAAATGGTGTGGTGTCAAATACACTATCCGCGGTTGTAAAAAACAGGATATCGTCAGAAGCAGCAAAGTTGTTGACCATTGTATATTGCTGCGGTCCGCCAAAAATAGCGCTTACTTTTACACCCGGACCATTCAGAGCGGACTGTACAAGTTCATAATTACTATATTCACTAGTACCATAGGTAAACCAGCGGGCATAAAACATATACCCGCTTACACCCTGAAAACGTCCGGTAATCTCCTGGTCAGCCATATACATAAAATTCGAAGTCCCGGATAAGGTACCGTCCGTTTTGAAAAAATCATTAGGGTAGTGGTCGTATTCAGAATAGTAAACCAGTTTATCCCCTATCGTAAAGAAGGTATTTAACTTCGAATCCGTATTGAGATCGACAGGCTGCCCGGTTCCGCCCTCTCTACTGTATACATTGGATTCCGGACCATGATTGAGCGATGTTTCATAGATCAGGTAATTGTTTATGGAAGTCAGATAGGTTATGCTGTACTCCTCATCCGATTGCACAGCCAGAGAGTGCATCTCATCCGCATATTTCCAGATCTGAGAAAAACCGTATCTATAAAATAACGAGCCGTTCAAATACGTAAGATAAGAGGCTGGCCCGGGACTATTTTTGATCAATACCGTTCCTTCAACACTGCCATCCGTCTGATACAGATAATACTGCTGGTTTTCAATATCCCTCATATTAAAATAAAGGTACAGGTCTCCGGCCACTATATCTCTGGACAAAAACCAGTACTGTGGATTGGAAATTGCCAGATTGGTCAGAGCCAGAGGACTTCCGTCATCATTTACTTTCCAAAACTGCCAGCCATATCCGGATTTGCCGGCATAGAAATACAGGTTGTTGTCAAAAACGGCAGTTTGCGGAATCGTATCAAAAACTCCAACTTTCTCCACTATATCATTATCCTTATGATTACGCCACAGAGTAACACTGTCCTGCTCCGGTTTAGTCAGAAAATAGATATAATCTCCCGCTACAGGAAAACGAGGAATAAAAGCAGCACTCCCGGGACGATGATACCGGCTATATGTTATCGAATAATCAGCATCTGATATCACAGGTTCCGGCAAAACTGTCAGCAGACTGATACTTTTCGTAATGGTATCAGCTACCCTAATCTCGCTTCCGGCAGCAAAATACACTTTCCCGTTAAAACTTGTGAAATAGGTTTCATCTCCCTGTAATGTACCCAGAGAAACAGGTTGAGCCACCAGCAAACCATTAAATAAATAACTGATAATTAAAATAGTAAAAATTATTTTCATAGCTGTCTGAGTTTTTTAGATTGTTAAAGCATAGCAACCTCACTGCTTTGAGAATTGTTATTCATCTGAAAACATAAAAGACAGTATGAACACTTACATACTGCCTTTTATGTTTATTTTGAAATTACTTCCTTACAATCTTCTGTACGGATGAGACTTTATCACCGGTAATCAGCCTGGCAAAATACATACCCGACTCAAGACCACTCATATCCAGCACATTCATACGATCAAAAGCGACTTCCAGCACGACTCTTCCGGCAGCATTCATCAGCTGAAGGGTACCGCTTGCGTCCGCCCTGATCACACAATGATCCGAAGCCGGATTGGGATATACGGACCACTCCATAGTCTGCAGCTTGCTGGTTGCCGTGATAATGTCCGAAGGATGATAGTAAAACAGCTCTTTGGGGGCCGAATTTGATCCGATTACTGTATCAGCCGTCGTAAAAAACAGGATATCTTCGGAAGAAGCAAAGTTGTTGACCATCAGATACTCTTCAACTCCGCCAGAAAGATCACTTACCTTAACCCCTGGTCCGTTCAGATCTGACTGCATCAGATGAAACTTGGGATAAAGATCCGAGTATCCGCTTGGTTCAAGCGCGTAAAACAGATACCCTTTGACTGCGATCATATGGTGTGCGACATACATATCACTATAGCTCATAAAACCGGCCGTGCCTTCCGGTGTTCCATCCGTCCTGAAAAAAATACCGGGACTCATATAGTCAACATTGTCAACAAGAATAAGCTTGTCCTCAGTGTGGGTGTATATGTAATAATACGCATCCATATGCATATACTCCCCTTCTCCTTCACCGTTTTCCATAGAGTAAAACTGTGTATAAGTGTCCATCTCATGCACTATCCCGTATATCAGGTAATTATTTACTTTGGTGACAAACGCCGGGCCGTACATCCCCAAAGGCGGCTCCACGATCACCTCCGCGTTGCCCTGGCTGTATTTCCACAATCTGCCTCCGGTCACGAAATACAGCTTTCCCAGAAGCTCTGTGGGATTCCCTATCGGATAACCGGATGTATGGATCAATTCTGTCCCTGCAGAGGTTCCATCCGATTTGAATAGCTCGAATTGCCCGGTTGTCGGATTTTCGTATGCAAAATACAGAAAATCCTCTCCAACACCCATCCAGCTTGCCGTATAATAGTAGGTATTATTACCCACAGGCCGGTCACTTATTGGTAAAACCTCACCATCATCAGTCACCTTCCAGATCTGAAAATCATAATCCTTTTTATTGGCGGCAAAAAACAGTGCTCCATCAAATTCGACATACGCATGAACCGTATCAAAAACACCGATTTCTTCCGCGGTATTTCCGTCTTTATGGTTTCTCCACAACGTTATGCTGTCCGGAGACGCTTTGGTAAGAAAATAGATATACTCTCCGGCTACCGGAAATCTGGGCGCCCAAAAGCTGTCAATATGCCTCAGAAACCGCCTGGAATATCCATTGTCTGTCACCACAGGCTGGCTCAGCGTAAGCAAGCCCGCAATATTTCCCATATCCGGGTCAGCGACCAGAATCTCTGATCCTGAAGCAAAGTATACGTTACCATTGAACCCGGTAAAAAAGGTTTCGTTCCCCTGCAGGCTCCCCAGAGAAACGGGTTGAGCGGAAAGCATTCCTGCATACAAAAGGTTAAAAAATAGAATAGTAAAAATTTTCTTCATAGCTATTGTATTTATTTTTGTCAGACTAAAACAACCAGATAGCATGAAGAATTGTTAACTTTTTTCAGGTTTAGCTGGTTTTAATCCCTGGTTGTTTTTTGAGCGCCTGATCTATTCCCCATAAAAATCTTGCAGATCGGACCGGGATCCGGGTCTTTCTGAGCTTGAAAACCGGATATTCTACATAATACCTTCCTTTGTATTCATCACTCCTGTTGCTATTTTGCCGGTCGGTTTTATTTTAGTTATTTTCAGAACATAATGGAAAACGTATCTGAACCACAGGAACAGACCTCTGCTCTGATCAGCTCCGCGGTCGAAGAGCAAAAGCTTATCAGTGCCGACAAATTTCTTGTATTGTCCATTGCCACCATGGGGCTTTATACCTTCTGGTGGTCATACAAGGCATGGCGCTTCTTTCAGCAGAAAGACCAGCTGGATATCTCGCCGGCTCTCCGGGCCATATTCGGGATTTTCTTCCTGATTCCGCTTTACAAACGCATACTTCATTATGCCCGGGAAAAAGGGTATCAGGAACACTATTCGCCTGTCCTGTTGTTCGTATTCGGACTGGCATTTGATCTGCTGGGACTTCTTCCCGATCCTTTCTGGCTGCTTTCCAATATAAGCATCCTGTTTACGCTTCCGGCCTTCAAAGCGCTTCTTCATGCCATGCAGCATGCCACGGAGTACAGGACCGTCTCCGAATCGGGTTACAGCACACGTCAGAATGTGCTTTTGGGTATTGGTGTTCTGGTCTGGATAATCTGTCTGACTTCTATGGAGTGAGAAATCAGAAAATGATAAAGCTGCACAGTCAATTGTTAACTTCATATTAAATAGCGCATTGATTCAACTATTTGTATTTGCATTTTAACAGCTCTCAATCGTACCATGCTGGAATTGAAATGGACTTGGGCCTCGAGAACCTCAGCCTCCGGCGCTGCTTTTAGTCGTACCGTACTGGAATTGAAGCGATCTCTTGCAATGGTCAAAATTTTGACCTTTATTTGGTTCTGATCGTACCATGTTGGAATTGAAATACGATCTCCTTGTTTTATTGACTAACAATAATTCGGCATCTTGAATCGTAACCGGAGAAACAAAACAATGCCAATAGACAGAATACATATAAAAAACTTTAAGTCGATACGTGATTCCGGTGATATCGCTATACAGCCAATCAATGTATTGATTGGACCAAACGGAGTAGGGAAAACAAACTTTATTCAGTTTTTCAAGCTACTGAACAGTATATATAAACAGCGGCTAAAATTCTACATCGCTGAAAACGGCTACGAAGACCGTATTTTATATTTCGGACGGAAATATTCCAGGTTTCTGGAAGGAAGTATCGTTTTCAAACCAGAAACGGGCAATACGAACAACCGATACGATTTTCGGCTTGTTCCGCAAACTCAGGGCTCAGGCTTTTATTTTGAGCAAGACTCGGGTGGATATAATTTATTTTGTAATGGATACAATGAGAATTGGGATTATCTGAGCTTAGGTGGAGAAGGGAAAACTGAAAGCGAATTAAGAAATCACGGCTCTCCCCGCGCAGACTATCTTCGTAATCACTTTGAAGACTTCAAGGTATTTCATTTTCATGACACAAGCCCGGGTTCTCCTCTAAAACAAGCCAACAAAACCAGGGATTATGATTATCTCAAAGAAGACGGAAGTAATCTGGCTGCTTTTCTTTTCAGAATACAAAATACACATCCACAGCACTTCAATATTATTGAGCATACCATTCGGTCTATTGCGCCGTTTTTTGAACAATTCGACCTTAAGCCTGATGCCATGAATCCGGAAATAATCTTTTTAAACTGGCTGGAAAAAGGATCCGACGATTATTTCAATGCGCACAACCTTTCGGACGGAACACTTCGCTTTATTGCACTAACGACCCTGCTACTTCAACCTGAAGTACCCAAAACCATTATTATAGATGAACCGGAGCTTGGTCTGCATCCTTTCGCAATTCAAAAATTAGGTGCTTTAATAAAAAGTACTTCTGTAAAATCACAGATTATTATCTCAACGCAATCCGTTAATCTGGTCGATCAGTTTACAGCTAATGATATTATTGTGGTAGAGCGCAGAGACAGACAGACCGTCTTTACCCGACAAAATGAAGATGACCTGAAAGACTGGCTTGGCGAATACACCTTAGGTGAATTGTGGGAGAAAAATGTATTGGGAGGACGTCCACAATGAGAGGGATATATATCCTGGGAGAAGGGCCTACTGAGGAAGAATTTGTAAATAGTATAATAAGACCCTATTTAATTGCACAGGGAATACATGATATCCGGTGTATTCTGATGCAAACCAGTCCCGGTCATAAAGGTGGAGATGTTACCTATGCCCGATACAAGCACAATGCTGTAAATCTGTTAAAAAGAGAAAAGAACATCCTTGTTACTTCTCTGATTGATTTTTACAGGCTTCGCACCGATTTCCCTCAATACAGCCATTCATTAACAATCAAAGACAAAATAAAAAGAGTCGCATTTTTAGAGGAAGCAATCGCCAAAGATCTTAATCACCCAAGATTTATTCCTTACATTCAACTACATGAATTTGAAGGATTACTCTTTTCTTCTTCGGATGGATTTGATTTTTTGCCGGATATTCCTGAGCGAAGCAGAAAAGAATTAAACGCAGCAGTCAATCTGCACAATAATCCCGAATTACTAAACGACGGCGAGCAAACAGCTCCTTCCAAAAGATTGGAAAGACTTATTCCCGGCTATCAGAAGACACTGCATAGCCCCATGATTGCTGAGGTCATTACGTTAAGAACCATAATAACACGATGTGAGCGATTCAAAGGCTGGATCGAAACGTTGGTCAGTAAAATGCAAAGTTTCCAATAGAGCCACACTCTACAACTAAAAAAACGCCGGCATCAACCGGCGTTTTCCAAATTCAGCGTACTAAAAAATTCTAAAAGAGGTCAGCTTAATTTTACTGATTAATCACAAAATGGGCCCTCTTCACATAATCCCGCATCAGACGGGCCGCTTCCACCATATTCTTCAGAGCAGCTTCCGTCTCCGGCCAGTTGCGGGTTTTCAGACCACAATCCGGATTGACCCATATGTTTTCAGCAGGTAGTACCTCCAGCGCTTTTTTCAACAGATATTCCATCTCCTTTACCTGCGGTACACGGGGCGAGTGAATATCGTATACACCCGGCCCTATCTCGTTGGGGTAACGGAAGCTGACAAAGGCATCCAGCAGCTCCATTTCCGATCTCGATGTCTCTATCGTGATCACATCGGCATCCATAGCTGCTATATGCTCGATAATGTCATTAAACTCGCTATAGCACATATGCGTGTGAATCTGCGTATCATCTTTCACACCACAGGAGCTCACCTTAAAGCATTGTACCGCCCAGTTCAGATACACTTCCCAATCCGGTTTGCGCAAAGGCAGCCCTTCCCGGATCGCCGGCTCGTCAATCTGAATAATGGCCACACCGGCTTTCTCCAGCGCCACGACTTCATCCCGGATTGCCAGGGCAATTTGCAGACAGGTCACTGATCTTGGCTGATCATCCCGAACAAAAGACCATTGCAGCATGGTAACCGGTCCGGTCAGCATGCCCTTCATCGGCTTGTCCGTATACTGACTGGCTATCGATGTCCAGCCTACTGACAAATCCTTATCCCTGTATACATCTCCGAATATCACCGGCGGCTTTACACAACGACTGCCATAGCTCTGCACCCAACCATTGGTGGTAAAGGTATATCCCTGCAGCAATTCACCGAAGTACTCCACCATATCATTGCGCTCAAACTCTCCGTGCACCAGCACATCCAGACTGATTTCTTCCTGAATACGTACGGTTTCCGCGATCGCGTCCCGGATCTGCTGCTCATACGCTTCCGGAGTGATCGATCCGTTTTTCAGTCTGGCCCTCAGCTGGCGTATATCCCTGGTTTGAGGAAAAGATCCGATCGTGGTTGTGGGAAAAACCGGCAATTGCAGCTTTCGTTGCTGTATCTGACGACGTTCCGGATAAGCATTGGTACGTCTGGAATAGGCCGCATCAACCAGCCCGACACGTTGCTTTACATCCTTGTTATGAATAAGCGGAGAAGCCCTGCGTTGCTCTATCGCCTGCTGGTTGGCATCCAGCAAAGCACTATGTGTATTCTCCCCGTCTTCTGCCAGCTGCCTGATTTCTGTCAGCTCCTTTAGTTTCTGCTTCGCAAAAGCCAGCCATTGCTTTATTTCCGGAGCCAGTACTTTTTCATTGGTTTCCAGATCCAGATCACAGGGCACATGCAGCAGCGAACACGAAGGCGCCAAAAAAATCCTGTCCGCGCCCAATGCCGCCTCCGCTTTTCGGATCAGCGACAGTGAACACTTATAATCATTTTTCCAGATATTACGTCCATCCACCACACCAAGCGACAGGCTCAGCTTGTCCGGAATCAGTCCCAGCAGCGTATCCAGCTGCTCCGGAGCACGAACCAGATCCACATGCAGCGCGCAAACGGGTAACTTTGCCACCCAGGCCGCATTTTCGCGCAATCCTTCAAAATACGTAGCCAGCACTATTTTCAATGCCGGAAATCGCTCACGCAATGTTTCATAGGTTTCGATGAAAGCTTTTTTTGCCCTGTCCGTAAGATCCAGCGCCAGAAAAGGCTCATCAATCTGAATCCATTCCGCTCCGGCATCCTGTAGCTTTTGCAGTAGCTGACCGTATACTTCCAGCAGGGAAGGCAGAAGGTCCAGCGCATCAAAGCTTCCTTTCTTCACTTTGCCAAGCAGGAGATAGGAAACCGGCCCCAGCAATACAGGACGGGTTTCTATACCCAGTGCTCTGGCTTCCCTGTAGTACTCAACCGGCAGCTCAGTAAGCAGCTCAAACTGCTGATCGCTGTAAAACTCCGGCACAATATAATGGTAATTGGTATCAAACCATTTGGTCATCTCCATAGCAACCACATCATCACCAGCCTTTTGTACACCACGGGCCATGGCAAAGTAAAGGTCCCAGACTGACTTCTCCGGATTCTCTCTGATTCCCGCATACCGGGGCGGAACAGCGCCCACCATGAGCGAAAAGTCCAGCACCTGATCGTAAAAAGAAAAATCGTTGGAAGGGATAAAATCAATCCCCTGCTCTTTCTGCAGCTTCCAGTTTTTATGACGGATTTCTTTGCCCGTATGTATCAGTTCCCCTTCGCTGATTGTTCCGGACCAGTAGCTTTCACAGGCTTTTTTCAGCTCTCTGTTGTCACCGGTTCTCGGATAACCTAAATTGGATGTTTTCATTACTTTTATCAAATTAATTTCCGGACAAAGCTATATATAGAAGATAAAAAAAATACATATCAAAATATATTTGGAAATTAAATCTATTTGATAAATATTTGAAAGAATAAAAATCCTTATACACATCAAATAACTCAGGTAATCAGATAATTTATCTATGCATAACATCGACGAAACCGACATCAGCTTACTCCGTCTGCTGCAGGAGAACAGCGATATCACCACCAAAGAGCTGGCTGACAAAGTCAATTTATCGCCTACTCCGGTATATGAACGGGTAAAAAAACTGGAGCAAGAGGGCTATATCAAAAAATATGTCGCCCTGCTTGACCGCGAAAAGCTGGGCAAAGGACTGATTGTATTCTGCAATGTATCGCTGCGCAAGCATACCCGCGAGATCGGGCAGCAGTTTGTTCGTGACATCGCCATGCTCGATGAGGTTACGGAGTGTTACAATATATCAGGCGATTATGATTTCCTGCTCAAAGTACTGGTCAACGATATGAAGCACTATCAGGATTTTGTGCTCAACCGGCTGGGTTCGGTCAAAAACATCGGAAGCGCGCACAGCATATTTGTCATGGGTGAGATCAAGCACAGCTATCAGGTACCGCTGCCGGGGAAGGATGGATAAAAAATGTATCAACTATTTTAACAATTCTATAATTTTAAAGGCATGAAATATCTTTTATCCATTCTTTTAACAGCGTCTTATTGCACACTTATCGCCCAGAAGCCTGATATCGATCAATTATTAATGTTGAGTAAAAAAACAACAGACCAACTACCTGAAATTATAGCGACCTCCGGTTCTGAGGTGGAATCAGGAGAAGCCAATCTTATGATTTACGCATTTGAAACCGACACATTAACGATTCGCGAAATGGAGCAATCCAATGAGGTAATCTACAAAACCAATGATTCCGACACTTACAATACATTCGAGAAGACCTTAACTGAAAAGGGATTTAAAATGGTACATACCACAATGCACTACTATAGCAATGAAAGGGCTGTCTCTATGACCTATAGAGATAAAACCTCTATCGTGTTAGTTAAAGTAACTCTGGACAGCCGCTTTTTCCCTTCCGGACGACATGTTTATCATATTGAAAAAATTATAAAAGAAGGGAGTAATACCTTTTTATTTACTATTCGCCCTATATGATAATCGTTTAAAACCGGTTCGAAAGCATATATTTCTTGTTATGGCCTTCAAGGGCCAATATTTCCTTGAAAGCCATAGTTGCCCATATGACAATCGATCAGTTTATCCAAAATATGTTATACAGATTAAATATCCTCTGTGTAATAAACACAATGCCCCGTGATTTTCCTTCTCCCCTGACCTGCAAATCCCTCAAACCTGCTTATATTTATGCCATATAATTGCAATCAGGCTTATGTCCGGTCAATACAAAACGGTATTTCACCTGGCCAGCGGAGATCACGCGGTACACAAGGCGCTCATACGCCAGGTACATAATCTGCTGGAAGCTATTCCCGATGTGTCAGTGGAAATTGTAACACACGGAGAAGGAATCAGCCTGCTACTCACTGATAGTCCGTATACCAGCATACTTCGTGAGCTGCATGACAAGGGAGTTCGGCTGCTGATCTGTAAAAACACGCTGAAGCAGAAAAATATACCAGAGGAATCGCTGCCCGGGCATACTGAGATTGTACCGGCTGCCATTGCACATCTGATTGTTCGTCAGCATGAAGGCTGGAGCTATATCAAAGCGGGCTTTTAATTCGTTTTACAGGCAATATAACAAGCGGAACAGATAACGAGTATAAGCTAAAGAAATGAGACTTCCGGTCATTATTTTTATTCTAGCCTGTTTTTTTCAGGTTTCCGCTTCAGACTATCTCAGCTTCGTCATTGCAGATGCCGAAACAAGAGAACCACTCCCCTATGCCGGCATACAGGCTCCGGGCTATCCCCTGCGCGGGATATATACCGACAGTACAGGACGTATCACGCTGTCTCTGACAAAGTATACTCCCAAAGACAGTCTTCAGATTTCCTGTATGGGCTATCAGACACTCCGCATTCCTATTGCCTCGATCCAGCATCAGGATACAGTTTTTCTGCAGCCTGTCGTCTTTCTTCTGGAACCGGTACAACTGGGAAATATGTCTCTGACAGCGGAGATGATCCTGCTTCAGGTACAGAAACGATTTTACAGGAATCACCAGCTTTCGCCTTCCCGTCAGCAGTTTTACTATCACGATTATACCTATATTCCTTTTGACAGGGAAAACAGAGTACAGCTCAAACAGTCTACGTTTACAGGTCTTTCCGCCGACAGTGTACAGATTCTGCTGGATAAGCTGCCGGAACAGTTTATCGATTATCAGGACCTGCTGCTTACGCTGTACAAAGACAGCAGTCTGTACAAGCTGATTCCCTCGGAAGGTATTTCTCTTGAGCAGCGCCAGATGCCTGCTCTGATGGCCGAAGCAGAAGCTCAGTTCAAGCCCTTTGTAGAAGATGTGGAAAAGGGCATGGCCGACAAAGACGTTTATTACAAAATCCGGACAGGTATACTTGGCCGCAAGTTCGGACATAAAAAATCATATACCTGGCCGGACGATGATGAGGGATACGACAGCCTGCATTATTCCGTAGAAACCCAGTGGCTGAAGCCGGAGCTGCTGGCTCTGCTCCGAAACTATGCCAGTATAGACAGTGACAACTGGGAGTTTGTAACCAGGCCTTCCCGGTATCATTATACACTCCGGGCCGCCGAATATTCCAACGGAAGCGAGGTCTGGCAGATCTCCTTTACTCCCCGCAAATCAGGGATCTTTGAAGGATATCTGTATATAGATCAGCGTACGTACGGCATTCTGGAAGCGCATTTTGCCTATGCTTCCGGACGTGAAACCGAAAAATTCAGGCTGGCCGGCTTTGGCCATTCGCTCCGGCACAAGGAGGGACATATTCTTTTCGAACAGGGTGAGCATGGTTACTTCATCCGCTATCTTTCTGCCAGACAAAAAGAATGGTTCAGGCTGGACCGGAACTTTTCGATCACCAAAAAACAGAAACGTTTCCTGCTGGATAAAACATTGAGTGAAATAAAGCTGACGACCGATCTGTCCATAGAAACCTCCCATTTCTGTGAGCTGCTGTCATTGCAGTACGAACTGATTTCACCCGAAGCATTTGAAAAGGTCACCGAACCCAAATCCGTTCAGCTGCGCATGGAATATGGTGATCTGCCACAACTGCTGCATCGCGGGACTCCGATCGCTCCGGTCCGGGAATTAAAAAAATACCGGCAACGTGCCGGGACTGCAACTCCGTATTATGCAGATGAGAATTAGAAAACAGAAGCAGATTTTTTTTTGCAATTTACCACCTGATTTGTACTAAACTATATCTGTTTAACTATGCCTGCAGATTTTTTCAGACAGTTCGGAATATTGACGGAACAGGAAATTAAAGAAGCTCAATCACTTTTTTCCTTCAGAGAGCTCCGCAGAAATGACTACTTTGCACGGGAAGGCGAACCCTGCCGGGAAATCGCCTATGTGCAATCCGGTCTGTTCCGTTCTTACTATCCGGATGCGAAGGGGAGCGATACCACTTTCTGCTTCCGTTTTCAGGGAGAAATGATTGCTTCCTATTCTTCATTTATTACCGGCCTGCCAGGCAATGAAACTATACAGGCACTCACTCCGGCCAGGCTTCAGGTCATATCGCGGGAGGCTATCAACAGACTTGCAGATAAATCCGTTAACTGGGTCCGGGTATTAAAAGTGATCGCGGAAACAGAGTATGTAGAACTTGAAAAAAGAGTCCTTCAACTGCAAAAAAACAATGCGTCTCAGCGTTATCAGGAGCTTATACAGACCCAGCCAGCTTATATCAACGATATCCCCTTGCAATACCTGGCATCTTATCTTGGTATTACTCAGCGCCACCTGAGCAGGATACGCAGAGAACGTATTTAGACATTTGTCCTGTGCCAGGACAGAAGGTCTGTGTATTTTTGACAGCAACTATAGAAATAAGCAACCATGCCCAGGAAAATACTGATCATTAACGGCCATCCGAACAAGGAATCACTGGTCTCTGCACTGGCCGCCGCTTACCGGAAAGGCGCTGAAGCTACCGATGCAGAAATCAGGGAAATCGTCATAGCCGATCTTCAGTTTAACCCCAATCTGCAATCTGGCTACCGGAAACGCATGGAATGGGAACCTGATCTGGCAGATGCCTGGGAAAAAATAAAATGGGCAGATCATCTTGTATGGCTGCATCCGGTATGGTGGGGAAGTATGCCCGCCATTACCAAAGGATTCATTGACCGGGTTTTTCTTCCGGGCTATGCCTTCCGGTACAAACCTGACTCTGTATGGTGGGACAAGCTTCTCAAGGGAAAAACAGCCCGTATCATTACCACACTGGATCAGCCGGGCTGGTATTACAGGCTGGTATACGGAAGGCCAAGTGTCAATCAGCTCAGGAAAACAACACTTAAGTTTTGCGGCATCACCCCTGTCAGGGTCACATATATTGGTATTGTCAAAACCTCTGATCAGGAAAAACGGAGCAGGTGGCTGCAAAAGATCGAAAGAATGGGTATGAAAAACCGATAAGCATAACAATCAGGTCCCCGATCCGGTGATTCGGGTCGGGATGTTTCTTAACAATCCTTTGATCATTATTTTTTGCTAATAAAAAAGTTTTTTAGTTAGTTTGAACTTCAATTCAGAAAACTCCACACGATTCATGAAGCTGTTTTTCCTTACCAAACTTTTCTTTTTCAGAGATCGTTCCTGATAACAGGATCCTCGCTTTGAGTATCCTTGTGCTTACATTCCCGGAAGTCTGAATATTTCCGGCAACAGCTTTATTCACTCTTGTATTTACATTAACCTATCCCGGGGTTCAATTCCACTGTAGCGGAGTTGTCAGGGATCCATTATATATATGACAACTAACTGGAAACAAAAATTTCTTCTTATATGGAGCGGGCAATTTGTGTCCCTGCTCAGCAGCTCGGTCGTAAATTTCGCGATCGTGCTCTGGCTTAGCCTTGAGACCGGCTCGGCTCAGGTGCTGGCCATCGCCGCGATTGCCGCTCTCCTGCCCCAGACGCTGGCAGGACCATTTACCGGTGTGCTGATAGACCGCTGGAATCGTAAAAGGACCATGATGCTGGCCGACCTGTTTGTTGCATTCTGTACATTGGTGCTGGCCATGCTGCTGTACCTGCATGTATCCGGTGCCATATACATATATGCGCTGCTGGCCCTCCGCTCACTGGGTTCGGCTTTTCACATGCCGGCCATGCAGGCATCCATACCGCTGCTGGCTCCGGAAACAGAGCTGACCCGTGTCAACGGCATCAATCAGATCATTCAGTCTGTAAGCATAATAGCCGGTCCGGCGCTCGCAGCACTGTTTATTTCGGTTCTGAAAATCGAACAGGTACTGCTGCTGGATGTAGCCGGAGCAATACTTGCCTGTCTGTCGCTGGTTTTTGTGTCAATTCCCAATCCGGAGCGAAAAACCGGAGTTGCCTATCATTTTGCCGCAGAAATGAAAGAAGCGGTTTCTGCGGTACGTGTAGTGAAAGGTATGCCCTGGCTGATGTTTTTTTCAGTAACAGGCCTGCTGTTTATTATGCCGATCAGCGTCCTTTTTCCTCTGATGACGCTCGAGCATTTCAACGGCACTCCTTTTCAGATAAGCCTGATCGAAATCGTATGGGGAGTCGGTATGCTGATCGGAGGCGCAGTCATGGGATTCAGACACTATACGGTCAATCAGACAGGACTGCTCAACAGCGCCAATATACTTCTGGGACTTACCTTCATACTTTCAGGTGTACTGCCATCTTCCGCCTACACCAGTTTCGTAGTCTTTACCATTATGGGAGGTATCGCGGGCAGCGTATATCAGACAACCTTTATGTCGCTGCTGCAGCGAAAAATAGATCCGGCAGTGCTGGGCAGAGTCATATCCACCTATTTCAGTGTCTCTCTGCTGCCTTCACTGATCGGACTGCTTGGTACCGGTTTTCTGGCCGACACCATTGGTCTGGGATATTCATTTGTTTTATCCGGACTCCTGTTGTTTCTGATCGGTCTGACAGCCTTCTTCGTTCCTTCGCTGTGGCAGCTCGGCAAGCAAACCCGGGGCAATTCGACGATCTGATTACAAACAGCAGCTCCTGCAATTATCCGGGCATACGCGTTCGTATGTCCCGGATAATTCTGGGTAAAAAGGCCCTTTTTTCAGCATCTTTTATAAAAACCAGCCTGTTATACATTCAACCACCCAAACAAAGCGCTGCCCTCACAGGTAATTTATCCTGAAACCATAACCCAATCCGGACATGAATCTGCAGGATCCTCTTTACGGTACCATCAAACCTTCTCCGGTCATAGAAGCGCTTATTCATTCCGGCGCCTTTCAGCGTCTGAAAAATATCCACCAGGGCGGAGCAGTCTTTCTGGTGAGTCCTTCGATATGCCACAGCCGGTACGAGCATTCGGTAGGTGTCTGGAAGCTGACAAAGATACTGGGAGCGTCTATGGAAGAACAAGTGATGGCGCTGCTGCATGATCTTTCCCATACAGCATTCTCTCATGTTTCCGACTATTTGTTTAACAATACCGAGGAAAACTACCATGAATCACTCTTCCGGCAGGTAGTATACAACTCGGGTATTCCTTCGATCCTGCGAAGGTTCGGAATGGATGAAACTTTACTTTTCCGGAACAATTACACCATACTCGAACAGGAATTGCCGGCGCTCTGTGCCGATCGTATCGATTATACCCTGCGGGACATGTACTATGCGGGTCTCGCGGACCGAAATGAAATCACTGATTTCGTCAGTCAGCTGGTCGTCAGCGAAGGGCAAATTGCTGTAACGAGCAAAGAAGCGGCCCGATGGATCAGCGAAAAATACAGGACGCTCAATGAGGATTATTTCCGCAAACCCGAGCACATTTTTGCCAATGTTCAAATGGCTGCTCTGCTACGCGTCGCTATTGAGAAAAAGATCATCCGGCACAAGGATCTGATGAAAGATGATGCCTATATTCTCAAACTGCTGACCGCACATGCCGATACCCGACTGCTGCTCAACCAGATCAGGACTCTAAACGGGTTCAAGGATTTTATGAAGCAGCATACGCACGATATCTTCAAGAAAAGAGAACTGGAGCCGCTGGTTAGTCAGCGGTAATGATTCAGAAACCAGTCAAAATCCGTTCGTCATAAGACAAGGGGGCGAAAAACACTCTCTCTCGGTTTTTCTTAACTTGAGCATATAGTCACTTCCCACAAAAACCTTAACGGCTTAATCCATCCCGTTTGTGTTGCTTTTAATCCCTAATCAGGATTGAATACATTCAATTGTTCGTCATTGGCAATAATATCCCCTATGCTGTCAGAATCTTTGTGTGTACGCGGGCTGGAAGGATAAAGCCTATTGGATAATAGTATATTTTTGATGAAAATTAAAAAAAGCAATAGAAAACAGCAGTTATTTTGTGCTTTAATATAATGATTTCATTTTTGTTATGACATTTTCCATCATCTTCATGTTAAAAGATATTATTGCGTATATTTGAGAGTTAGCTGTGATTTTATGACAAACACTTATCTACAATATGGAATTGATAGTGACTTAGCAACAAAGCTAGCTGGTATTGGTATTTCAAAAACGACTTTTGAAAAGACATCTAACAAGAATCTACGAGAAAAATACGGACTTTCCGAAAATGAAATAGAGATTGTTAAACAAGCAATAACAAGACAGCCAATAGACAAAAATGTTATTGAAGATTTATTGAAAAACACAAATTATACTTGTTGTATTTGTAAAGGGATAAAGAGTAAATCATATATTATTCATCATATTGACGACTACTCGGTTTCACAAGACAATGGCTATCATAATTTGGCTGTGCTATGTCCTAATGACCACGATTTAGCCCATAAAAAAGGAAAAAGTTTGACATTAAAATTAACACAGGAGCAGGTTATAAATGCCAAATATGAATGGGAAAAGCAAGTTTCAGAATTAAATATACTTCAAGCATCTAAAAACGGTAATATTTTTGAAGTTGACTTCTTAAATATTCCAAGAATAATAGAATTATACATTGAACTTTTCAAAGTTACACCTACTTCAAAATATACCGACGAATTACTAAGTAAAGATTTAATAACAAACAAAGGACTAATCAATAATGATATGATTAGTCAACTAAATAGTAATCCAGAAACACCATTCATTTTTTTTGCTCCATATGGTTCGACACTTTTGCGCTTTCACTACTTTGAAGTTTTTCAGAAAATTTTAAAATATCTAGACTTTAAAGATCTCGACTCATTATTAAACAAGACATCAATAAAAAAAGGGATTATTGGCGAATACTGTTTTTATGTTGGCGGCTTGTATAGTAGCAGACTTCCAAGTGAAATCAAAGAAGATACAGAGTTTATTAAGTTCCACTTGAGAAAAAAGAAATTTATTGTTGAATGGCTGGTTGATCCAAAATATTTTTGTTCCAGTTCAGCAAAGTGTAGAACATTTCAAAGGAACACATATATGATATACGGAAAAATCCGAAATGTTTATATTCAAGAAATCGAAGGGATTAATAAGATAATAATTGACATTAGGCCTTATTGCTTCGGGTTGCCAGAACTTCAAAAGCATAGAACACCTTGGATAGCATTTAAAGACCAAGTAGATGAAATACTTGACGATGATAATGATTAGAAAACTACTACTAACACAGATTTTGCGTCTAGCGAGCTGATGTACAAACTTGGAGCGTTGTGCTATATCAACTTTAGCTTATTTTCGTACAAACCCGACAATACAAATAAAATAGACAATTGGTGACGAGTAGAAAAAAAATAATAAAACGACTACTTTGGACATTGACCTTCCTCTTTGTTGTAATGAATATTGTTGCAATTTTTCATTCATACAAATTCACTCACTTCGTTGACAACAACACTGAAAAAACTAAAGATCCAGGAAAACTCACAACTGGACAGAAGGTTTCGACATTACTATTTGGTGTAAATATTCCAAGACCGACAAACAAAAAAACACCTTCAAACGAATTTGAAACTTTAATATTAAACAGTAACAAAAAAATAGAATGTTGGAGCATTAAAGGATCTGAGCCCAAAGGTACAGTCATTCTCTTTCACGGGTTTAGTGGACAAAAATCTTCAATGTTTGATAAAGCGGAGATCTTTAGAGAACAAGGTTACAATACAATTTTAGTTGACTTTATGGGTTCGGGAGGGGCAGAAGGTAATCAGACAACAATTGGTTTTTTAGAAGCCGAACAAGTAAAAACGTGCTTCGACTACGTGACCGAAAAAGGAGAAAAAAACATTTTCCTATTCGGAACTTCCATGGGTGCTGTTGCCATAATGAAAGCCATTAGCGACTTTGACATTAAACCGAAAGGCATAATAATTGAGTGCCCGTTTGGCACAATGTATCAAACGGTTTGTGCAAGGTTTAAGACAATGAATGCACCAACTTTCCCTATGGCAGGACTATTAGTTTTTTGGGGTGGAGTACAAAATGGTTTTTGGGCTTTTGGACATAATCCAATAGAATATGCAAAGAAAGTTTCCTGTCCAACACTTCTTATGTATGGTCTGCAAGACGAGAAAGTTAGTATAACAGAAATTGACGAAATATTTACCAATTTGAACGGTCGAAAAGAATTGAAAATATACAAAAATGCGGAACACGAAAACTACTTGACAAAATACAAAGATGAGTGGACTCAAGACATCATACAATTTATTACTACAAAATAAAAAGGGTTGCACACGACAAGGTAGTGCTAAAATTTTCCACCTTCATCAAACCATCCCCCCCATAGCAGCACTATTTTTTTTGGTAAACTACCTATAAATCAACTTTGATTTGTCATTTTGATAGTATCAAATGATAGTATCAAGATCAATGAAGCCCCCTACGCAATAACCTCTATATTCTAACCATACTAATATCTGTTTTTCAAAAAACAGGAGAAGTAAATGCAACGTTTTTAGTAAAAAATCCAAATAAAAACCGTCCATTTTGTACTCTTCCCCTACCAAGGCAAGCAGCATTCACGATTTAACTACATTATTCATTGATTGAGCTACGTCAGAAATTTTGCGTTCAACCAATTTTGCATCATTCTATTACACAATTAAAAAGCAAAAAATGGAAGCAAAAAAAGTATGGTTTGTAACAGGGGCTTCGAAAGGTTTGGGGCTCTCCTTAGTCAGAAAGTTGTTGCAAAACGGTTATTGTGTTGCAGCCACAACAAGAAACACACAATCTTTGATGAATAAAGTCGGACAATGTTCAGACGTGTTTTTACCGCTTGAAGTCACCATCACAGACAATAATGATGTCAAAAATGCTATTGAAAAAAGCATCGCGCATTTCGGCAAAATTGACGTGGTGGTAAACAATGCGGGTTACGGACAGACAGGTACATTAGAAGAACTGACTGACGAAGAGACAAGAGAAAATTTTGATGTCAATGTTTTCGGAACCTTGAATGTGATCAGAAATGTAATGCCTTATTTACGAAGTCAACAATCAGGTACTATTTTCAATATTTCATCGGTAGGTGGTCTTTTGGGAAATTTTGCGGGCTGGGGTATTTATTGTGCCACCAAATTTGCGGTGGCCGGATTTACGGAAGCATTAGCAGAAGAAGCAAAGGAATTTGGCATCAACGTTTCAGTTGTATATCCGGGGTATTTCAGAACCGATTTTCTGACTAAAGGTTCTCTGCAAACGCCCCAACAGCCCATACAGGAATATGAAGCTGCCCAGCTGCCCGACAATCCGAACAAGCACACATTGAAAGCATTAACGGCAACCAGCCAAACGACCCTGAAAAAGCTATTGAGGTATTGATTGCAGTCAGCGAAGAAAAGAATCCACCGGTACATTTGCTTTTGGGCAAAGATGCCTATGACCTTCTGCAAAACAAGATTAGTATCATCACTCAAGACGCCGAACAATGGAAAGGCTATACGTTGTCCACTGCCTACTAATCCCGGTTACCTTTTGGATTATGGCTTGTGCAAGCAATAAAAATACGACTATGGACCAACATAAAAACATGGAAGAAAGCAAAGCGTATATCGGAATGTGGGTAACGCAAGACGGGTACATTCGCCATGAGCTTCTGCCCGGTAACCGGTATGATGAAGCACGGGGAAAACGCCAGAGTGCTTACCAGGGCAGTTACAAGGTAACAGGGAACCACATTGATTACAAAGACGACACTGGTTTTACCGCAGACGGAGAGTTCAAAGACGGCATTTTGTATCATGCCGGAATGATTTTGTATAAAGAAAAAAAATAAGTTAGCAGTTATGGAGAAAACATTCCGTCTTAATTCAATAGCCGAATTTCATACTTTCTGTAATCTTCCTGGTCCCGAACACCCATTGATTAGTTTAATTGATTACAGCAACGTGCACTATCCCTTTGATGAAGCAAATGTAAAATGGATTCAGCACTTTTATACGATTGGTTTAAAGCGGAATGTGACTACTAAATTCAACTACGGACAACAGCAATACGATTTCAATTCGGGAGTTTTATCGTTTATTGCACCCGCCCAGTTTTTGAAATTAGAAATCAACCTGAATATGGTCGCAGAGCCGACAGGCTGGCTTCTGCTCATTCACCCCGATTTTCTCTGGAGTACTTCCCTGGTAAAGAAGATAAAGTCGTATGACTTTTTTCAGTATGCGGTCAATGAAGCTCTTTTTCTTTCAGACAAAGAAGAAAAGGTGATCGTAGACATTCTTCAAAATATAGAAAAGGAATATCAGTCCAACATGGACAAATTCAGTCAGGAACTCATTATCGCTCAACTTGAAATGCTGCTGATTTATTCCGAACGCTTTTATGAACGTCAGTTTCTAACCCGCAAAAAATCAAACTACGAATTGCTGGAACGTTTCGAAAACGTACTGTCGGGGTATTTTGAAAGTGACAGGTTATTGGAAAATGGTATTCCGACGGTTACAGACATTGCAGAGCAACTAAACATTTCGCCCAACTATTTAGGAACACTTTTGCGATTGAATACCCGCCAAAGCACTCAACAGCATATTCAAAACAAACTGATTGATTTCGCCAAAGAACGATTAAGTACCACAAGTTTATCGGTCAGTGAGATTGCGTATGAACTGGGCTTTGAACATCCGCAGTCATTCAGCAAATTATTCAAACAAAAAACCAGTCAAACACCTGTGGAATTCAGGCAGTCCTTTCATTAGTTTTCTTCTCCCCTTTTTTAGCGATTGAAATAATGTATTCGCAAAAAGCGCTATGTATGAAGACCAGCATACGTGTCCAGGAAAACCCTGGTTTAAAATCCGTTGGTCAATAAGACCAACGGAGGCAAAAAATTCTGATGACAAACCGGTTGAAACCAATAGAAAGCCGTTCCTCCTGGAAGGGATCCGACCTTCCTATCGGTTGATCATTGCCTGTTATTTCACCATCAGTTTATATACTTGTTCCTCCTGTCCCACCCTTGCCTTCACGATGTATAATCCAGGCCGTGCTTTGTGCGTCTCCCACAAAAATTGAAGCGACTGGCCTTTGTCTACGTAGCCTTCGTAAAGTCTTTCCTGTAAGGTTCCGGTCAGGTCATAGACCTCTAAAAGAGCCTCTCCAGACTGAAGAGCGTTGATCTTTATGTTTACAAGATCGGAGGTGGGGTTGGGGTAAACATCTGCAATGCCCATTTTCTCAGAAACACTGGCAAACCTTGCCCCGCTGTTAACAACGGTCAATTGGATACTTAAGGGCAGGCCCGCCGCACCTGTGGCATTGTTTCCGGGATAAGGAATGGCACTGAGGGTGTGGGTTCCCAGTTTAAGTTCACCGTGATTGAGTTCTCCATTGATATCGCCAAACAATGCAAAAGGTGGCTCATTCTCTACTCTTGAGATCTCTGCATAATGGAACTGTACACTTTCTACATTACCCGCCTGGTTTGCCAAAACGTTCCAATATGGGTGATGATAATCTGCCAGGTCTAATGTATAGTTACCGGAAACCCCGATATAATATGCTCCACCTCCAGGAGTGAAGTTGACCAGTATAAAAGTAGTGATGGAAATTCCGGAAACCTCAACTGCAACTTCATCAAAGCCAATATTCCCTTCATTGTCGGTAACAGACAGCCTGAACCAATAGGTGCCCGGTTCTGTAAAATATGTGACCTGTGTGATCAATGAATCAGGATTGGTAATTACAACAAATTGAGGACCAGAAACCTGAGTCCAATTAATCGTTGTAATACTTCCGTCCGGATCGTAAGCGGTACCGTTCAAGGTCGTGGTGTTTGTTGGAAACGTAATACTCTTGTCAAGCCCGGCATCTACCACCGGCGGCTGCGGAATTTTGATAATGTCCACATAAAAATGAATGGTACTGGATGCAAGCAAAGTACCGCCGCCCTGGGCTTCTGAGTATTGTTGGGCAACCAAAGTATAGTGCCCTTCAGCTGCCGGCCATACATTATAATCCCCCGAATTGTCACCGGCAAGGGCAAATGGAGCCACATTTTCGGTGCGGTAGACATTGCTATTGAGTACAAATCTTACACTTCCGGGACTGATGACCGGATTGAACCTGATGTTGATGCCCTGTCCCTCATATATCGCTATTGTACCGCCATCTTGCAACCAGCCTGTATCCTGATTGGTTTCTGCGTTCACCACTGTAAAGAACGGGGTTTCGGTATTCGGGGAATTGGGGTCGTATTTCCAGAGTTGCAGGTGCCCGTCTTCCTTTGACATAAAGAAAAGCTCTCCGTTCACGTTTTCCAGGTTTTTTGAATAAGGAAAAGTAGTCCCAGGAAAAATATCCATTACAGGCTTTGTATTGACATTCGTAAGGTCCGACTGCCACAACTGTAAATATTCATTTTCTTCAGGCTCATATCCGCCTGTGGTGTGCATCGCATAAAACAGGTGGTTTCCAGACACGGTCATATCAATAGGATCTATATATCCGGGCATGGAATGTACCCTTAAGGTACCGCCGGTGGTACCGTCACTGCGCCATAAATTTGTGGGAGGCCCTTGCTGGTCTACGTTAAAAAAAAGTTGGTTGTTCACCACTCCAAAGTTAAAAACAGTGACATCCACCCCGAGGTCCTGTTGCAAAAGTGTAGTGCCTTCCTCTGATCCATCACTGACAAATAATTCATAACGCGCATCGATTGGTATATAAAGCCTGTTGTTAAAAACCCCTGTTTCAGTGATGATCCCCTCTCCAAAATCCCTGACCAAAACAGTCCCTCCTGTGGTTCCATCGCTTCTCCATAAAGTTGATCCCGACGTGAACAGCAAAAGGTTGTTCACCGATTGCATGGTACGAGGTTCGACTGCTTTGAGCAATACTGTTCCTGAAGCGGTCCCGTCCGTTTTCCACAACCCCCTTTCCACATTTGTCTGCACATCCAGAAAAAGGTCTCCTCCAGCTACCAATGCTTTCAGGGCATGAAGGTTTCTGATATACACCGGAGCTCCTCCCTGGGTAACTTTGAACAACTTCCACACCCCGGACTGGGAAGCACTGTAGTAAAATTCATTGCCGTGCACGGCCAATAGGTCCAGGCCGGCATAGCTGGCAACAACACTTGTACCTGCGTAGGTACCGTCACTTCGCCAAAGGCGGCTCGTGGTTCCGATCTGGGTCTTAAAAAAGAAAACTGAATTGAGCACATAAGCCTTTACATTTTCGTACGGCGAAGGTTTGCTGCCAAGCTCCCGCACTATAAAGGTGCCCGCTTCGGTACCATCCGATCTCCACAAACTGTCGTTGTCAAAAAAGTAATAGTTGCCAAGGGCGCTGAACGCTCCACGGCTCCCTTCCGGTACCTGCCTGATGGGTATTGGCTGGGCAAAAAGCCCTCCTGCCAGACAAGCCAGCAATAACACGTAAACGATTGTGAAATACTTTTTCATGGTTTATTTGATTTAGTTGAACAGGATTAATTCTCTTTATGCCCTATATTTTCATCTGTAAATCAGACAGTTTTCCCATCCCTACGGTTAATTCCCCATGAATAATCCATTTTATTCAAATATGTTTTATATTAAAAAAAATAATCCCATAAAAATCTTATAAGAAATAAAAAGAGAACATTACAAAGAGGTTGTAACATTAAGGTACAAATACAGGTACTCTTAAAAAATTTACAATTCGGCCATTGGTCCTGAACAATTGTGTATAAATCTCCGCTTTGAGAGGTACTTGTAATATACCAGATTTAGAGGAACGGAGACATGATGATCATATATAACAGAACCTTTGACCCTGAAATCGGCCGCCGACTTTGCATTCTTGCTCCATGGTGTTCACTTCCCAAGCAAAGAAGGCACAATGGCCATTATCTTACCACACGGAGTTTTATTTCGCGGCGGTGCCGAAGAACGCATCCGTACCAGATTACTAAAAGAGCACTACATTGACACCATTATCGGCCTGCCATCCAATTTGTTCTATTCCACAGGTATACCCGTTTGTATTTTGGTGCTGAAAAAATGCAAAAAGCAAGACGATGTTTTATTCATCAATGCCAGTGAGCATTACGAAAAGGGCAACCAGCCAAACGACCCTGAAAAGCTATTGAGGTATTGATTGCAGTCAGCGAAGAAAACTTTACCAATACTTCTGAAATTTCTCCATACAATACAAAATACGGCAGAAAACTAATTTTAGAAATGCAGCCAAGGGGAGCACTATATTGTTTCGATCCCAATAACCAATCATTCACAACATTAATCAGCGGCACATACTTCGGTAACGGTGTCGTACTGTCAGAAGATGAAGATTATCTGCTGATGGTTGAAACCACAAAATACAGAGTACTGAAATACTGGCTAACGGGTGAAAAGCAAGGTCAGACAGAAACGTTTATCGACAACCTGCCTGGATTTCCCAATGGTATTTCTATCAGGCAAGACGGAAGCTACTGGCTCGGTTTTACAACCAAACGAAATGAAGCACTGGACAACATACACCCCAAAACAGGGATGAAAAAAATGGTGTACGCGTTACCGAATTTTTTACAACCCAAAGCGGATAAATTCGGAATGATTATGCATATTTCCACTGATGGTAGTATCATAGAAACGCTTTTTGATACCAAAGGGATTGTGCTGCCCGAAGCCAGCGCTGTTAAAGAACAGGATGGTTATTTGTATATTGGCGGTGATATAATCCCTTATATAGGAAAATATAAATTGTAAAGCTGCAATACATCGTGAATGCTCGTACGAGACAACGAATACATTTCTTAAAAACCTCATTAGAGACCTATAAGAACGAAATGTATAGCATCGGTTTGTATGTAATTAAAAAACGTATACCGGAAAAAAGCATAATTTTTCCATAATACTTAAACATGAGCGTATTCTCGTACCATTTAGTAAAAACATCGTACATCTCAGCGCTAAAAGCTATGTTGTTTCCTCCCACACGGAAAAACACTCCGGGGCTGATTCATGCGGAATGTATGACCTGCATGACACTAGGATCTCCTGTTTTTTCACCATCCCGTATATTAGTCAGGCAGGTTGCCGTATTCGCTCAATGGGAAAACGAAGCCGCCATTGACCGCTTTTTAGAACAAAACAGCCTGGGGAAGATATTGGCCAACGGATGGCATACCCGATTAACGTTTTTGAGACAATGGGGAAAAATACGCGCCTTTGAAATCCCGGATTCATCCATCGGATCAGAGTCGGCCGATGCTCCGGTTGTCGCGGTTACACTCGCCCGTATGAAATTACCGGAAGTTCCAAGGTTCATTCACTGGGGAAGACCTGTCGAGCAATTGGTTCGTGACCATCCCGGAACAACCTTGTCTCTGGCCTCTATCAGATTTCCCAATACGGTTTCGACCTTTTCAATATGGAAATCTCAAAAGGAAATGACGGATATGGTGCATGGACATAGCGCTGTTCCTCATCCCAAAAGACATAAGGACGCAATGAAAGAACGGGACAGAAAAGACTTTCACTTTGAATTTACAACCCTGCGTTTCAAACCGATTTCGGAATCCGGGGAATGGAATGGACGAACCAATATAATACCTGAACTCAAAGCAGAATAATTGAACATAGGATCGGCATATCGGATGCAAAAATTTCAGGATTGGTTTACGCAGCAATGGGCAATCCTTTGGGGCAGGAAAATCGATCCCAAGGATTTTACATGGTTAATCGGCCCCTTCGGCAACCTGACAGGCATCGGTGATGATTTTATCAACCAGTTGGCTGAAAAGGAAAATCTGGTCATCGAACGGGACAAAAAATCACAAGGCTTGATTCCTTCCGTCCGCATGCTCAATCTGTCCGATAGTGAGCTAGCCGGTTTATCTCAACAGGTTATCGGATTTTATGAGCACACGGCTGATTACAACTTACACTTTCGTGTACAATGGAATCCGTTTTTCAGGCTATTCGGAATTTTGGTAAACAATTTATTCAGCAACCGAATCAATCAATTGAACATTCCAACCAGGAATGTAAAAGATACTGAAACGATAAAAAGCGAAATCATCACTCTTTCAGATCCTGAGTCTAGGGAAGTAAAATACACCGTCTGGCTTAGGAGATTTACCTCCACCGATCAGGTGCTGTATTCGGGCGTATACGGAGTATGCAACTTACCATCGGGAAAAACCTGCATCAAAGCCGTATTCCCCTTGCCCAAAGGCAATGCTACGGTTATCATGACTCCCCGTACAGGGAAAAACGGCGAACTGATCTTAGACTCCTCCGGGAAGAAATTTGGTGATGCCGGTTTTTACTTTGTACTACATGATTCAAAAGGAAATTACTGGTCTCAGTACATTCGCTCTTTTCGTGACCGGTTGACGATAGGTATGGAAAACGACCATCTCTCAGCCGAACAAGCCCTAACACTCTGGCATCAAAAGGTTCTTTGTTTCAAGTATAGGATAGAAGTAAAAGGGTAGTTATACAAACCCCGCAAGGTTTGTATACGACTAATAACAACCCTTGCGAGGTTCCAATGGATAAAAGTAGATTATCATTTTCCTGACGTCAGGAAGATGATGGTACTTGAGGAAAGGTACTGGCAACATCAAAGTTAACATCATGCTCCATAGTTTGGGTTCGACAATGGTATAATTGCGTATATTTGAAGATTACGGCTCATTGTACGATGGCACAATACAATTAGACTAAAATGGCAATTTTTGAGATAGACAAAGGAAAAGCAAGACGAGTTCGATTGAGTGAATTCAAACTTGAAAAAGACTTGCAACACCTGATTGAAAACAACCTCGAAACGATATTCAATTGCAGGCTTATTGCAACGGAATTTTCGACGGGAAATATTCATTCAGGCCGAATTGATACCCTGGCCATTTCCGAAGACAACAATCCGGTAATCATTGAATACAAAAAGGTAGCATCATCAGACCTTATTAACCAAAGTCTATACTATCTGCACTGGATTAAAGATCATAAAGGCGATTTTCAAATTGCTGCGAATAAAACCTTAGGAAAAGATGTCGAGGTTGACTGGTCTGATATACGAGTAATATGCCTGGCCCCTGAGTATAAAAAATATGATCTGCATGCTGTTCAGGTAATGGGAGCAAACATTGAACTCTGGCAGTATAAAACCTACGAAAATGGCATACTGAATATTGAAGAAGTCTTCAAACGCACAGTTGCTTCTTCTAATCAACATACAGAAACATTGACAGGCAAGAACCCTGTAATGGTTGAAGCTGGCAAAAAGGCTGCGTTAACAAGAAAAACCGCGATCTATACGCTGGAAAAACATTGCGAACATCTTGATGAGCATATTCTCGATTTATTTAATGCTGTAAGAGACTACATTGTCACACTTGACAGCTCTATCGAGGAAGTACCAAAGAAGCATTATATTGCCTACAAGACAAGTCAGAACTTTGCCTGTCTGCAGACGTACAGGAAAAAACTGACGCTATACCTGAAACTTAATCCGAAGGAAGTAACTCCGATGCCGAAACAAGCCCGTGACGTCAGTGAAATCGGACACTATGGAACGGGCGACTTTGAGCTGACTATTCAAGACCTGACCGACTTTGAAGAAACCAAATACCTGATCAGTGAAGCCTATAAAAATATAGGTGGGTGATTAGGATAATACATCTACAAACAGCAATTTTTCAAAATATTGACAAACCAATAACACTAGATAAAGCTATTCCAGAGCAGCAAACGTCATATTGTCATCAACAATTTTTTACTACTTTTAAACTGCTGATCTTTTAGGACACGAACTAAAGATTTATTGCAAGAACAATGAGCAAAGAAACCCAAATAGAAATTAATCTCATAGAGCAACTTAAAGGACTGAAATACATTCATCGCCCTGATATAGTTGACAGGAAAACACTTGAACAAAACTTCAAAGCCAAATTTGAAGCACTTAACCGTGTTCGCTTGACGGATAGTGAATTTTTAAGACTTAGGGAGGAAATCATCAATTCGGATGTATTTGTCACATCTAAAAAATTGCGTGAAAGACAATACTTTCAACGTGAAGACGGAACACCATTGCATTACACCTTGGTAAACATCAAAGACTGGTGCAAAAATGATTTTGAAGTTGTCAGCCAGTTACGTATCAATACCGAAAACAGCTATCAACGTTATGACATCATTTTACTGATTAACGGCTTGCCTGTGGTGCAAATCGAGTTAAAGAAATTGGATATTTCGCCACGAAAAGCCATGCAGCAAATTGTGGATTACAAGAACGAACCGGGCAACGGTTACGGAAACTCCTTGCTTTGCTTTATGCAATTATTTATTGTAAGCAACCGAAGCAACACCTATTATTTTGCCAATAATAAGATTCAGCACTTTCAATTCAACGCAGATGAACAGTTTCTGCCCATTTACCAGTTAGCGGACGAAACAAACAAAAAGATAACTCATATAGAGCCATTTGCCGAAAAGTTCCTAAGCAAGTGTACGCTTGGCGAAATGATCAGCAAGTATATGGTCTTAGTGGAGAGCGAACAGAAATTGCTTGTGATGCGACCTTACCAGATTTATGCAGTAAAGGCTATTGAAGATTGTGTGAAACAAAACAGAGGAAACGGCTATATCTGGCACACTACAGGAAGCGGTAAAACCTTGACTTCTTTCAAAGCTTCTACGTTGCTAAAAAACAATCCTGATATTGAAAAATGCTTGTTTGTTGTTGACCGTAAAGACCTTGACCGGCAAACCCGTGAGGAGTTCAATAAATTTCAGGAAGGTAGTGTGGAAGAAAACACCAATACCGAAACGTTGGTAAAACGTTTACTTTCTACGGATTATACCGACAAAGTAATTGTTACTACCATTCAAAAATTGGGCTTGGCATTGGATGAAAACAGTAACCGAAATAAAAAGCAAGCAGACAAAGGTGTGCAGACTTATAAGGAGCGACTAAATCCTTTAAAAGATAAACGTATTGTTTTCATCTTTGACGAGTGCCACCGTTCGCAGTTTGGAGAAAACCACAAGGCGATTAAAGAATTCTTTCCCAATGCTCAACTGTTCGGATTTACAGGTACACCTATTTTTGATGAAAATGCCACTTACAGCATCAGAGAAGGCGAATACGCTTCGTATAAAACGACCGAAGACATCTTTCAGCAAAGGCTACACGCATACACGATTACGCACGCCATTGAGGACAAGAATGTCTTGCGTTTTCATATAGATTATTTCAAGGGCAATAACCCTCAAAAATCGGGAGAAACCATTTCACGGCAAGCTGTGGTTGAAGCCATTTTAAGCAAACACGATGCGGCCACCAATTCCAGAAAATTCAATGCGGTTTTGGCTACGGCTTCTATCAATAATGCTATTGAGTATTATCAGCTATTCAAAGAAATTCAAAAGAAAAAACAAACGGAAAACCCCGATTATGTTCCCTTGAATATTGCGTGTGTGTTTTCGCCCCCTTCACAGCTGATTGCAAAACAGGGAGACCAGCAAAGTCAGAAAAATGCGGCTGACATTAAGCAATTGCAGGAAGATTTGGCACAGGAACGTGAGGATAACAAACAAAATCCCGAAGAAAAGAAAAAGGCGTTAACGGAAATTATTGAAGATTACAATAAACAGTATAAAATCAATCACAGCATCAACGAATTTGATTTATACTATCAGGATGTGCAAAGACGCATCAAAGACCAGCAATACAGCAACAAAGATTATTCGCACGAAAACAAGATTGACATTACCATCGTGGTGGATATGCTGCTCACCGGTTTTGACAGCAAATATCTGAATACGCTGTATGTAGACAAAAATTTGAAATACCACGGATTGATTCAGGCATTTTCAAGAACCAACCGTGTGCTGAATGATACGAAACCACACGGCAATATTTTAGATTTCCGTTCGCAACAAGATGCCGTTAATCAGGCAATTTCTCTATTTTCCGGTATTGATGAAAGTAAATCAAGAGAAATTTGGTTGGTTGACCCTGCTCCTGTAGTGATTGAAAAATTCAGAGAAGCGGTAGAAAAATTAGGCATTTTCATGCAGGAACAAGGGTTGGTTTGTGAACCACAGGAAGTATACAATGTAAGAGGTGATGCCGCTAAAATTACCTTTATTGAAAACTTTAAAGAAGTACAACGGCAGTTGCTGGCGTTGGAGCAATTTACTGATTTGGAGCCAGAACAAAAGGAACTGATTGATGAAATTTTACCAAAGGACACTTTCTTAGAATTTAAAAGTTCGTATTTAGAAACCGCCAAAGATTTCCAAAAACGCCAGCAAAAAGAAGGAGAAAATGCTCCACCTGAAGTTCAGCAACTGGATTTTGAATTTGTATTGTTTGCTTCTGCCGTAATTGATTACGACTACATCATGAACCTGATTGCCGACAGCACACAAAAGAAACCTGCCAAACAAAAGATGACCAAGGCACAGGTAATTAGCTTGCTGAAATCCAATTCCAATTTAATGGACGAAGAAGGAGATTTAACCGAATACATCAATAGTTTGGATTGGGAAAGCGGACAAGATGTAGAAACACTTCGCAAAGGTTACGATACATTTAAAGACGACAAATACAACAAAGAGCTGGCAGCTATTGCTCAAAAACACGGTTTGCAAACAGCAAACCTAAAAACCTTTGTAGAAAAGATAACAAGCCGAATGATTTTTGACGGTGAAAAACTCACCGACCTGTTAGAGCCGTTGGAGTTGAGCTGGAAAGAACGCAGAGTAAAAGAATTGGCTTTGATGGAAGACTTAGTTCCACAACTAAAAAAACTGGCCCAAGGGCGTGAAATTAGTGGGTTGGCGGCTTATGAATAGTCTTGAACAAGATTAAGAAAATGGACAAGATTAAAACAGAAGATATAAATGATTTGACGCACAAAGTAATCGGCTGTGCTATGCAAGTACATCGTGTTTTGGGTAATGGATTCCAGGAAGTCATTTATCAACGAGCATTAGCCATTGAAATGCGCTATTCGGGTTTGGAATTTGAGCGTGAAAAAGAAATGCAGATTTATTACAGAGATGAAGAAGTTGGAACGAGACGTGTGGACTTTTTTGTGGAAGGCAAAGTAATGGTTGAATTAAAAGCAATAGAAAAGTTGGAAGACGTGCATAAAGCACAAGCCATTAACTACTGTGAAGCATACAATATTGCAGACGGATTGTTAATCAATTTTGGTGGAAAAAGTTTAGACTTTAAAAGGGTTTACAATAAAAATCTTGTAACTGTCTTGAACAAGATTACGAGATCAAAAGCTGGACAAGATAAACCAACGCAAAAAAATCCTGAAATCCAATAATCTTTTAATCGTGTTCAGACAAATGAGTAAGAATAAACGAATACCCGAATTGCGTTTTCCTGAGTTTAAGAATGAGGGGGAATGGGATACTCCAAGATTATCAAATATTTCTGACGTAATAATGGGCTCTTCACCAAGTTCAACTTCTTATAATGAAAATAAAATTGGACTTCCATTATTGCAAGGGAATGCAGATATAAAAAACAGATTATCCGCCCCCAGAATTTATACATCTGAAATTACAAAAGAATGTGAAATTGGTGATATTCTTCTAAGCGTACGTGCTCCGGTTGGGACAGTCGCAAAATCTTTGCATAAAGCTTGCATTGGCAGAGGTATTTCTGCATTAAGAGCCCATAAACCAAACTCTCAAGAATATTTGTATCAATGGTTATTTTCTTACGAATCATCTTGGCAAAAAATTTCTCAAGGCGGAACTTTTGATGCTGTTAACAGCGATGATATTCGAAATCTTTTAGTCCCTGTTTCAAATACAAAAGAACAACAAAAAATCGCTGCCTGTCTTTCATCCTTAGATGAAGTAATTGCAGCCCACAGCCAAAAATTAGAGCTACTCAAAGACCACAAAAAAGGCTTAATGCAAAACCTTTTTCCGCAAGAAAATGAAAAAACACCAAAAGTACGGTTTAAGGAGTTTAAAGGAGAATGGGTGGAGAAGACGTTGGGGGAAGTAGCAAAATATGAAAATGGAAAAGCTCACGAACAAGATATTGATGAAAATGGAGAATTTATTGTAGTAAATTCAAAATTCATTTCAACAGAAGGTGAAGTGGCGAAAAGAACAAATGTTGCAAATTGTCTTGCTAAAAAAGACGATATTTTAATGGTGCTTAGTGATGTGCCAAATGGGAGAGCAATTGCAAAATGTTTTTATGTTGATGAAGATAATTTTTACACGGTCAATCAACGAATTTGCAAACTCACTGCAACAAAAGTAGACAGCAATTTTTTATATAGTATAGTAAATCGCAATCCTTATTTTCTTTCTTTTGATGACGGAGTTAAACAGACAAATCTCAGAAATGATGATGTTTTAAATTGTCCATTATTTCTTCCGCCAATAATTGAAGAACAACAAAAAATTGCTTCTTGTCTTTCTTCCTTAGATGAAATCATCACAGCACAAGCACAAAAAATAGAGCAACTGAAGCAGCACAAAAAAGGGTTGATGCAAGGTTTGTTTCCAAAAATGAGTGAATAAAATGAGCGGTCAAAAGAAATTATATAAATACAAAACATTGAAAAATGTGGCAGTCCGACTAAGAGACGATTTAAACAATCATCACTTCGTTTTACTGTATGCCTACAATGGAACAGGCAAAACACGCCTTTCAATGGAGTTTAAGAATATCAGTAAAAAGCATAAGAAAAATTCTGTAACTGATACACTTTATTACAATGCTTTTACAGAAGACCTTTTCCATTGGAACAATGACCTTGAAAATGACTTAGAAAGACACCTAATTATAAATACTAAGTCTGCATTTTTTGATGGTTTTAAGGAATTGGCATTAGATGAAAAAATTTTTGGTTATTTAGAACGTTATGCTGACTTCAATTTTGACCTCGATTTTATCAAGAAAACTATTTCATTTAAAAAACAGGTTAAAAATCCAAAATTTAGACCTGATTCGGGAAACCCAGAATACATTATACAACCGGATATTAAGGTTTCTAGAGGTGAGGAGAATATTTTTATTTGGTGTATTTTCCTTGTACTGATTGAACTTGCCATTGATGATGATGGAAATGGTCCGTACAACTGGGTAAAATACATTTACATAGACGACCCAATTTCATCACTTGATGACAATAACGCCATTGGTGTTGCAAGTGATTTAGCCAAACTTTTGAAAAAAGGAAAGAACAAAGTAAAAGTGGTTATCTCATCCCATCATTCTTTGTTCTACAATGTGATGTATAATGAGCTAAAGAAGATTGAACACAAAAGCCACTTTCTGCATAAAAACGGTGTAGAAGGTTATGTTTTAAGGGCTACAGATGAAACACCTTTTTTTCACCACGTAGCAATGTTAACCGAATTGAAGAAAGTTTCGAAAAATGGTCAAGTAAACACTTATCATTTTAATATGTTGAGGGCGATTTTAGAAAAAACATCCACATTTTTTGGTTTTGATGATTTTTCAAAATGTATCATTGGTATAGAAGATGAAATGCTTTTTTCTCGTGCATTGAATTTATTAAGTCACGGTAAATACTCCATCTATCAACCAATGGAAATGAATGAAGATAACAAAGAATTGTTCAACAGAATATTGACAGCATTTTTGGAAAAATACGAATTCCAATTACCTGAATTATTCGCATAAAAAACAAAAGTCAATGACGCAAAAAGAACCACATATAAAATTAGGCGATACCCTTTGGGATATTGCCAATGATTTGAGAGGAGCAATGAATGCGGATGACTTCCGTGATTATATGCTTTCCTTTCTCTTCCTTCGGTATTTATCATTTAACTATGAAGAAGCAGCAAAAAAAGAATTGGGAAAGGATTATCCACTAAGCAGGTCAAATGACAGTAGATTTGACTTTACTGTCCCCCCACCTTTAGAAGACTGGTATAAAGACAATGAAGAAGATATACCCGCTTTTGAAGACAGTATGCGTAAAAAAGTGCATTATGTCATCAAACCCATCTATTTGTGGAGCAACATTACCCATTTAGCTAGTAAACAAAATGGTGATTTATTAGAAACACTTGAAAAAGGTTTTCGTCACATTGAAAACGAATCGTTTGGTACTACTTTCAAGGGGCTTTTTTCGGAAATCAATCTCAATTCTGAAAAGTTGGGGAAAACCCCGAAAGAAAGAAACGATAAACTTTGTAAGATTATCGGTAAAATAGCAGAGGGCATTGCAGAATTCTCAACGAATACAGATACATTGGGTAGTTCGTATGAGTATTTGATTGGGATGTTTGCGGCCGGTTCGGGTAAAAAGGCAGGAGAATTCTACACACCTCAACAAATTTCAACCATCCTTTCCCGGATTGTTTTGTTAGACTCCCACGACCCAACCCAGGGCTTTAAAACTAAATTGAACAAAGTGCTGGATTTCGCTTGTGGTTCGGGCTCTCTATTGTTGAATATTCGTACGCAGTTAAAAAACGAAACCAAAGGAACAGGAACCATCGGCAAGATATACGGACAAGAGAAAAATATTACCACCTACAACCTTGCCCGAATGAATATGCTGTTGCACGGGATGAAAGATACCGAGTTTGAAATATTCCACGGAGATACCTTACTGAACCAGTGGGATGAGTTCAACGAAATGAACCCGAGCAAAAAAATAAAATTTGATGCCATTGTAGCTAATCCGCCCTTTAGCTTGCGTTGGGAACCAAACGATACTTTGGCGGAAGATTTTCGCTTCAAAGGCTATGGTTTAGCACCCAAATCAGCTGCCGATTTTGCCTTTGTGTTACACGGTTTTCATTTTTTAGGTACCGAAGGGCAATTGGCAGACGATGGTACTATGGCAATTATTTTGCCACACGGCGTTTTATTCCGTGGCGGCGCAGAAGCACGTATCCGGGAAAAGCTGTTAAAAGACAATCACATTGATACCGTAATTGGTTTACCTTCCAATCTGTTTTATTCTACGGGTATTCCCGTTTGCATTTTGGTATTGAAGAAATGTAAAAAGAATGATGATGTATTATTCATCAATGCGAGTGAGCAGTTTGAAAAAGGGAAACGCCAAAATTCACTTTCAGAAAAGCATATAGACAACATTGTTGAAACCTACAAATACCGTAGCGAAAGAGAGCGTTATTCTCGCAGAGTTTCAATGGAAGAAATCAAAAAGAATGATTACAACCTGAATATTTCAAGATATGTAAGCACATCACAAGAGGAAATTCAAATTGATTTGGATGAGGTGAATACAAAACTGAGTGAAATAAATAAAAGTATTGAAGTAAATACACAAAAACACAATGAGTTTTTGAAAGAATTAGGTCTGAATCCGATTTAATAAGGGGAGATAACACTAGCTAAGGTGTTTACCAAAAAAAATTAATTATGTTATACATTAGTATTCCACATCTCTTTAATCCCCCAACCCATTAAAAAAATCCGGTCCCGCTCCCCTTTACAGGAAGCAGGAACCGGATTTCTACATAATAAGGCTTCGAGTACCTCAGCCGACAAACTGATAGCCGGCTTCGGGAACCTGGCTTCGAGAACCTCAGCCTGCGAGCCAGCGCTTCGTTTACTTCACAATCTTGATCACATTTTCCCCGAATTTCATCAGGTAGCTTCCTCTTTCCAGAGCTTGTGTATCCACATGGTTGGAACCAGCCTGTAGATGCACGTTCAGTACCGCTTTACCTGACAGATCGTAGATGACCGCTTCTCCGGAAACAGCCGGCGCGGCTACAATATAATCGGTGAAAGGATTAGGATATACCCTGAATTCTTGTGCGGCATAGGAGTCTAAGCCGGTAATCAGAACAGACTCCCTGACCGATGCTCTGTCCGATTTGTTGCCCGCTTCGTCAAAGGCTTCTACCTCCAGAAGATATTCCCGGCCACCGGTCAGACCAGTCACCGTATACGTTGTTTTGCTCGTAGTACCGTAAAGCTCGCCATCTACATAGATATTGTAACCCTCAATTCCTATATTGTCTACCGAAGCTGTCCAGGAGAGGATAATATCACCAAAATCCGGATCAGCCTGCAGATTGCCCGGCATACCCGGCTTATCGGTCATACGGATGTATATATCAGGCAGGGAACCGAAATACGCTGTACGTACACCCGCGTTCAGATTTGGCGCCACTCCGTTTTGCAAGGTGATGTTCCGGTGCTCTCCGTAAAAGCTTCCGAAGCCTCTTACTTTGATCACCCCGTTGGTAAGTACAAATTCCTCTCCGGTGAAATCCTGCGGAATAGTAATCTTGTATTCCTGCGCCCGGCTGGCAAATGTATACTGACCGGGACCAAGGATCAGCGGAAACTCGGTATCAAAGCCGGTATACTGTATCCCTGCGGACATATTGTAAATACCGGATAGCTTATTGCTCGGATGGTACAAGGTATTAAAAGTAACACCTACTTCATCGCCCGGCTGCAGCAGCTCGCCCGGACTCGTTACATTACTGATGGTATAGGTAACCGGCTTCGCAGTCAGTACCTGATACTCTACAGCACCGCTTGCTGATGTCAGACGAACGATCGAACGGCCATGTACCAGACGCACGGTATAGCTTCCGTCTCTGTGGGCAGTCACACCATCGGTAGAGAACCCATTGTACGAAAGTATATTTTGTCCGGTCACCGGTTTTGCCAGTGTTACAGAGCTCACACCTTCCGGCTTGAAGGTATAATCGAAACCGCCTGTAGACGCTTCATAGTAAAGCACGTCATGCTCTGCATCGATAAAAACACTGTCTACCTTGTCGGAACCATCGGAATTCCAGTATCCTCCAATCGTCATATTGGTCTTGATATCCGAAGCAGGAGCATCAATAGATACGACAAACACTCCGGTATTCTGAGGCCATATCGCGCCAAAAAATGCTGCTCCATTGTTGCCGACATTGGTGGTATGGGCACACAGCATGGCATCATAGGTCACCAGCACAATCGCTTTACCCGCTCCCACCGGTGTCAGCACTCCCGTCGGACTGATGGTCACCACACTATGGTCTGGTTCGCCCGCTTCGTTGACTACGATATAATGAAAATCAGGCTCGATAAAGTAATTATTGAAATCTGAATCGATGGCCTGCCAGTTGCGCAGATTAACAAGCTGGAAGGTCGTATCAAGCGGCAGGCTCAGATAACCCTGTGCATTTATATTCAGGAAAATATCGGCCATATTCCGGCCATTAAGGTTGTTTACATCGTAATCAACCTCTTTCGGACTGCGGGAAAACAGTTGCTCATCGGTAAAGGTCAACGCTTTATTAGACGCATTGGGCGTAAATACCCCGACATGCGTCAGAGCACCCTCTTTGCTTATCCGGTAGTTGTGCTTGCCGCTTACATTGTAGGCATAGATGGTATTTTCACCGGAATCATCTATATACACCGGATATTTCTCCTCAAAGGGGACATAATGCTTCTTAAGGTAATTGCCGGCTACTGTTACGTTGGACGACTTTTCACCTACAAATACATGTGCTCCTTCGGGAACCACAAAACGGAAAGCGGTGGCGGTAACCCGGATCAGCGTATCCAGCAGTTCGCTCTGGTTATCATTTGCCACCGCGATGGCTTTTAGGGTAGCGGTGGTACTGATCTCAAAAGGCGCGCTGTACAGCAGCTCCTCTGACTCTGTCGGCTCTGTACCGTCCATGGTATAATATATAACCGCGTTTTTTGCAGACGAAAGCGTTATCACAGCTCTGTCCCAGAAACCTTCTTCGCTATGCTCCATACCACCAATCGTTACGGCAGGTACGGATAATTCACCCGTGGCAGAAGCCAGGCAGATGTCTTTGATAAGCGTAATAAAATATCCAACATTCCGGGAATCGGATGAAGTATTCGTAATTACCAACTGAAAATCTCCCTCTATATTCAAACCATCTGCTACAAATTCTTTCCAGCCACTGTTATCATCAGTCACTGTTTTTGTCCATACAATTTCATCCCCTTGCTTTATGTCAACGACAAACTCTGTTCCCTCATATTGCTGACTGTACTGGAAAGAAACAGACGAGCATCCGTCTGAGAAAACAGGTGAAACAAGATACCCTCTGCGATTTCCGTTAGTACCGCCGCCATTTAGCTCTACAGCTTTGGCGCCTTCGTTTCTCGTATAGACATTGGCACACATCCAGCTCCAGCCCGTCGAAGATGTGGTCAGTTCTCTGACCCATGTAGCCCCCGTTTCCGGTTCGGATTCCAGGTCAAACGTATAATCGCACTGTGCGGAAGCCTGTATGACCGACAACAAGAAAGCTGTCAGCAGGAACAAGTTCCTCAATAAGTCAATTTTCCTCATGATTCTTGATAGTTATATATGTTTATTCGTTAATTTTCTGGACAGGAATTGTTTTCTGACCATATCTGAGAAGATACTTCCCCGCAGGTACACCGGACAGGTCGATATGATTACTACCTGTACTGACCGTTGTCTGAAATACCTCCTCGCCTTTCCCATTGTACAGCGTTGCAACTCCACCGGTATGGGCATTTATATCTATGTAGTCTTTTGTCTGTACCGTGTTCGCGGCCACAGTCCGGGAAGCCGCTTTTACTTTGCCTGCGGAAGACCGGGACGATGAAGCGCCTTGTCTGATCACCTTCAGCTTGTCCATGCAGAAGTACACCGCGGTATTGGGACCGTACATCGGATCTGCATCGGTCGTTTCCATGGTGAAGTACAATGACTTTATTCCACTACCAAGGGTAGTTAAAGGTATGCGTTGCCAAACAGCTTCCTGATAGACACTATCGGGCTCGTATGGATCGTATTCTGCCAGCAACCAGCTTGTAGAATCTTTACTATTATCATCATAAACGGCATGAATCCACAGCTTAAAATAGTCTCCGGGCTGTTTCAGCGGACGTGCGAAACCATCTCCGTAAATATTGCCCCAATACGGCCAGGGGTGATTGCTGATGTATATTTCCCGCGGAGCAAACAGGGAATTGTCGTCAAGATGCACCTCCAGCGAATGACCGCCAAAAGCCTCTTCATAAAATCCCCAATAGCCTACCAGATAAGGTATGCCTTTTTCAACCTGTGTAACGGTGTTTCCGGCAATAGTCTTGATACCGCCTCCGGCCATTACACCCCACTGATGATTTATCCAGGGCGAGCTATGGCTGGTATCGCAGGGATGCGAATAACAGGGAATACCATATCGGGCACTATCACCATTGGTCGCATAGGTAAAGCCATCCCAGTACATGCCGCCCCAGCCGCTGCTGTGTGAAAAGACAAAATCACCAAACTGTATAAAAGTGCTGTCTTCCTCATAGGTTCCTTCCCAATACCCTCCGGCAACGGTATCTTTGGGATAAGTCTGCAGATCCAGTATAAGCGTGTCGCCGGTCGAGCTCAATGCCGAGGTACCGCTGGTACCCGCACCTCCGGCCACGACAAAGCCCGTCAGGCAGGCCAGTATCGCTCCAAAAATGAAATTTTTCTTTTTCAAGGTTCTAAAAATTAAAAGTGAAACATTGCTAAACTTGATTCCTGTCATTCGTACACCAGCGCGAAGTGCGCGGGAATATCGCCGGTTCGCACCTGCCACTTCTTGTAGCCGTAGCGGTCAAAACAGAAAAGTGCGCCGGGATAGACATAGTTGGCCGCATCGGTGACGTAGATGTCTTTGGTGACCGGATGCACCATCAGGCCATAGGGCATGGATAATTCTTTTTCGGCTCCGCCGGACAGAAAGTTGCGTGTAACCAGACGCTTCGCTGCGACATCGACAATGCCGAAGGTCACTACATTGTTCATCGTGACATAGCTCCACTCCGCGCTGTAGATATAGAGCGAATCGCCATCGAGGTGCATGTTGGAAACAGCCACATCCAGCTCACCTCCAAAGGTATCGGTATGAGTATCGATCCAGTAGAGTCGTGAAGGAGACTCATAATAATCTCCTCTTGAGCTTACCCACAGATTGCCATATCGGTCCGCCCGCAGACGGTGCAGATTGACCGCAACTTCTACGCGCTTGACCTCTTTAAAGGAATGAATATCGATCACAGAGACCGTGCTTTCATAGTTTGGGACCATATAGCCGCCCGAGTTGGCGACATAGATTTTATTGCCGACAATCTCAAGCTCGTCCGGCTGGAAACCTACCAGACAGCGGTCAACTACCTGAAAAGAAGCCGTATCTACTTTGGCTACATAGCCGATCTGCTCATAATCAGGATTGATCTCTACAGGACCAGCGTATGAGGTTACATAGGCGTATCCCCCGTGAAACTGAATGTAGCGGCAATTGGGAATATTGATCTGCCCCAGGCGTCTGGCAGTATACTTGTCCATTACCTCTATCTTGTTGGAGCAGTTGATGACGGCATACAGCTTGCTTCCATATACCTTGATATCGTTGCCGACATCGCCCATTTCCTTTGGCACAGACGGATTGGCATCGGCATAGATGTTCCGGTGATAATTGCCTGTGGTAAAATCAAAATAATCGAGTGTCGATTTGTTGCTGCCCATATTGCCCTCATTGAGCAGATAGAAACCAATTAGTCTGGGGCCGGAAACCGAATCACCCGGCGCTGTGGTAGTGTCCGGCGGCGCAAGCGGAATGACTTCTGCGGGATGCACTTCTTGCGGCTTACGACAAGAACCCAGCATAAGACTTCCCAACAACAGAGCCAGCCAGCCCCAGGCGAAGACTTTCCGAATATATTCCCGATTCAATCCTTTATAATACATATTCACATTATACCTTTTAATAAAAACCCTTCTCAGGATGCTCAGATGTTTACTTTCAATATCAGTTTGTAATTCCTCCCCGGCATGGGATAATTCAGTACCACATCATAATACTGATTGAGAATATTATTTACTTCCGCGGAAAGTTTGCTGTTGATTTTCCGGTAGCTGAATGTCTTTCCCACTGTCAGATCATGCGTGTACCAGGGCTGCTCATAATTTTCACGGATATTGGAAGAGTTGTGATAGCGCTCACCCACATAAATAAAGCTGTAGTTCAGATCCCAGGATTTGCGGTTCAGGTTGAGTATGACCGAACCATTGTGCCGGGGTATGTATGCGATCTGACCGCCATAGCTGCCCGCCTGCGGATCATTGTCGGCCGGATTGCTGAAATCCTGCGCCCGCTGATGGGTATAGCTCAGGCTGGCAGACAATAGTATATCAAACGGCAGCAGCCATTGTGTCTGGCCTGACACATCAATGCCCCGTATTTCTACATAACCAAGGTTCATCATCATCCAACGGTACTGTCCGTTGCCTTTGGGCACCGCAATAATCTTGTCTCTGACCTGGTTGTAATACGCATCTGCCCGAAAATTGAGACTATGAAGTCTTCCTTTGGCATAGTCCCGGTTGTATTGAAATCCCAGATTGTATTGAGTGGTATATTCGGGACGAAGCGCTACGTTTCCGATATCGGTATAGTACAAATCATTGAAGGTCGGCATCCGGAAAATATGCTTGTAAAAAGCCCTGAGCCGCAAAGGAGACAGCGTCTTTGATGTCGCAAACGGCTGATAGGAAACAAAAAATGCGGGAGTATATTCCTGCTTGTTGCCCGGTGTGCCGGTTTGCGCCCCCTCTCCTGCCCCTTGCCGGGCTCTGGTAACCTGCTCAAAAACGGATGTACCCAGAAGACTGGCCTGCGCCTTGAACCGTCTCCACTCAAAAGCGGTTGCCAGCGCGACAAGCAGAGTATTGCGTTTGGGATGTACAAAATCCCTCAGACTCGCATCCAGTATATTCCACTGATAGTCGACCGACAGGTTTACATCCCAGTTTGGCAGAATGGAATATTTATTCGCCACTGAGGTATAAATCTCCTGCTGCTGAAACCGGTTGTCGATATACATCAGCGTGGTATCCGGATTGAGGTAACGCATCCAGTCATTGGCATATTTGGCATTGACCAATATGTCATACCTTTTAGTTACCTGTTTCTGCAAGCTGCCCTGTGTAAAAAAGTTACGGTCCCATTGCCGTTGCGAATGGGTCCATACATTGTTGACAATCGCACCGGGGATTCCCCGCTCCGAATTATAGAAATAGCTTTTGAGGTGCCATTTACCGGATTTCACAAATCCGTTCAGCCCGCCTTCCAGACGCCAGGAGTGCAGATCACCATTTCGGCGAACGGCCGTTGTATCCCAGGCAACCTCTCCATTGGGCAGTACTCTCCGGTACCGGAATCTGTACTTTCCGGAAGCCTGAATATATTCCGCGTTAAATGATGAGCTGACACGTTTGCTGATTTTCTGCTCCCAGAGCACCGACTGATTGATCAGGCCAAACGAACCGGTCCGGGTATAAAAAGTAACGTTGCTTCGCTTGCCTTCTTCAAAACGGGGCCGGCGGGTTTGCAAATAAATGGTTCCGGCAGAGCCAAAATCCCTGGCTGGTTGAAAAATCTCACTTTTCTGTCCGTTGTATAAGGAGATTTTCTCAATATTATCGAGGGAGAATTTTCCCAGATCGATCTGACCGTTTTGCGCATTGCCCAACTGGATACCATCGTAGAAAACGCCCATATGGTTGGTGCCCATGCTGCGTATATCCACAGTCTTCAGTCCACCTACTCCGCCATAATCCTTGATCTGGACACCTGAAAAATAGCGTATGGCATCGGCAACGGAAAAGCTGTTCAGCGCCTCCAGCTTTTCGCCGGAAAGCTGCTGCGAAGGAATGACTTCCTGGTAGCGATTGCCTGTCAGTCTGACTTCCTTTATATACTGTATACTATCTGAATTGTCCTGCGCAAAGGCTGTAGTCAGCTGCAACAGCAGTAGCACAATCACACAAAACACTCTGTATAAAAACATAAAAAGCTGTTTTAATTTTATGATTAAACAGCTTTCGTACAGGAATCGGGAAAACTGTCTGGCATAGCCCATACATTAGCAGAAAGTACGGCCTGCAAAACAGCTTCTGAAAATACCATTGAAATAAACGTACAGGAGCGCCGGGTATAATAGTGACTATACCTTGCCTGTCTTGTTTGTTTCAAGCCTTATTCCTCGAAAGCTTTAAAACGTACGAATTCTGGCAGGTATTCTGACTTACTCCATCATTGAGACCTCCTTCCCATCCACCAATGGCGGACAGTGGAACAAGCATTGCTCAATGACTTCTGGCGGGAGCTTACAGCAGCGGGTCTGTTCAGGAGTTGCACCTGATTCCCTTTTAAACGCGCCTTCCGGTTGGAAGCGACGTCACCACAATTCAAGGCGAATGTACGTATAATATTTAAACTTTATAAACTATTCTTAATTTTAAGTAGTACGTTTGACGTACTACGACGTACCGGACCACATATTACCTTTCACATATTTACGTACTACGTTCAACGTCAAACGTATTACGTTATACGCCTTACCCCAGCACCACATCCAGCGTCATCATGACGATAAATCCGCCGATAAATCCGAGGGTAGCGATATCGGAGCTTTTATTCTGCTGCGCTTCCGGAATTACTTCTTCAACCACCACAAAGATCATCGCGCCGGCGGCAAAAGACAGCGCGTAGGGCAATACCGGTGTAAACACAGCGACAGCCACTGCACCGGCCACGCCAGCGACAGGCTCCACAATGGCTGACAGCTGGCCGTAAAAGAAGCTCCTTTTTCTGCTCATTCCCATACGCCTCAATGGCATGGCTACCGCAATCCCTTCCGGAAAATTCTGTAAGCCTATACCTATAGCAAGGGCTACGGCTCCGCCAATGCTCGCTTCGGGAATACCGGCAGCCACTCCCCCGAACAGTACACCTACCGCCAGCCCTTCCGGTATATTATGAAGTGTAATGGCCAGGATCATCAGGGTAGTCTTTTGCCAGGGCGACTTTACTCCTTCTACCCGTTTGAAATTTACATGAAAGTGCGGTAATACTTTGTCCAGCGCAAACAAAAAGGCCGCTCCTGTCAAAAAGCCCAGTATGGCGGGTATCACCCTTTCCAGACCTTCTCCTTCACTCATATCAATAGCAGGTATCAGCAGGCTCCAGATGCTCGCCGCTACCATGACACCTCCCGTAAAGCCCAGCATACCATCCAGCAGATTACGGTTCATAGTTCTGAAAAAGAATACAAACGAAGCGCCGGCAGCAGTTACTCCCCAGGTAAACATGGTCGCATACAAGGCAGCGACAACGGGATTGATTGATGCGAAATAATCTATAATCAGTTGTGACATGGTATATAGTATAAATTATCTACTCTTAGGATAAGCCCCTTAGTCTTAAAAGATGTGTTTTTGAATATAAATGTCCTGCCGGACAGGCCTCACTTTTTCTCCTTGATGAGAAAAAGTGAGCAAAAAGAATCAAGGGCTGTTGAAAAAATAGCTAAAAATTATCCTTGCAGACGAAAATCGCCAAACTCCTTCGTCAGACAGTGCCGATTTTTGACGTCTTTCAGGATAATTTTCTTAACGCATTTTTTCAAAGGCCCTAACTCATAGAAACTCTTACTTTGTACGTTCTATATACATAATCCTATCTATTTTTCTCAGCACATTTTTATTTGACAGTAAGAAAACTACCATTATTTCATTGATGAACTATACATTATTTCAATAGCCCGCAGCAGCACGTTCAGCTGTTCAGGAGCCAGCACTCCGTTGTAACGAAATACCGGCTGATACTCCCGATCCAGCAATACCCATGCGGGATAGGCTACTTCCTTACCACCAGCCAGCTCCTCTGCCAGCGTATGCATACCCACCGATTCGCCTGTCGGTTTGTACGACCAGCTTTGTCCGCGAAAAGGTATCATTTCCTGACATTCGGCATTGAACTCTACAAAGTAGAATTGGGACAAAGCGCTCTGAAAGTCCTTGTTTTTCCGCAGCTGATTTTTCTGCATCCGGCAATACCTGCACCAGTCGGTCGACAGCAGAATCAGCAACGGTTTGGGCTCCCTCTGCATACTGCTGTCGGCCTGCTCTATCGTCAGTGACCGGATCTGGGCAGGACTATATGTACTTAAGAGGATAAGTATCATTGCCAGCTTCATACCTGTATTTTTAGCGGATGCTTTCATAGCCTGTGTTATCGTATAGCATACCTGAATCCCAGAAAACCTCTGATACCCTGATTGGGACCATAAACATAGGAAGGATCAAAGGTCAGCCCGTAGGGATTGCCGGCTGTAGCCATCGCCTGTCCGTTACCATCAAAGACAACTCCCTTATCGAAAGGATCATTGGCTCTTGCTATGATAAAGGGATTGCCTCTATTCGGTGTCCAGTTCAGCAGGTTTTTGACACCGCCATAGATCTCTATGCTTTTGCCAACTTTTTTGGTCAGCTGAATATTCTGAATGCTCCACCAAGGAGAGTACTCCCGGCGCGGATCGCTATCACTCAACAGGGGAAGACGCATAGGGCCGTACAAATTACCGGTATAGTCAATAGTTACTCCGATACGTTTGATGGTATAGCCAACATTCCATACTCCGGTAAATCGTTCGGTAAACAACTGCTGTATCCTTTCACCCTCTTCCATACTATGCACATCCATGGCAGTAGCTCCTGCCAGTATTTTGAGACCATTGGGCAATACTACATCCAGATTGAGCGAAATACCCCGGGAGACCGCATGTCCTTCCAGATTGTCGTAGATAATCCGGTTTGGATCGGTATCGTAATCCGCAATGATCTTGTTGGTAAAGTAAGTATAGAAAGCGGTCGCGTCGAGTCCGATAAAGGTATTCCCGGCGTATAGCTCCTTTACATAATTCAGGTTCCCGTTCCAGGAAGTTTCCGGTTTCAGATCATTGATAAACACAACCTGTCTTGCACCGGTAAGCGCTGCATGATCTTCTGTGAATACATTGGCTACCCGGTAACCGTTTCCAAAGCTCAGACGCAGGGTATTTTTCTTGTTAAAAGAGCTCCATTTGTAATTAAGTCTCGGCGTCAGAATACTTCCATGTATCGAATTGTAGTCATAGCGCATACCTAATAATACCTTATTGTTTTCATTCAGACTCAGCTCATCCTGAATGAATACTCCGGGCAGGCTGGTATGCGTGGGCCGGTTTATGGCAAGATCATCCGCAGCCGCTGTAGCGGGGGTATCATCATCATAATAGGTATAGCGATAGGTCAGGCCCGTCAGCAGGTCATGTCTTTTTATCTTCTTAAACCAGGTCAGCTGTCCGAAGCCGATATACTGATCGGCCATATACGGCATATCTCCGTATACACTGTTCTGATCATGACCGTTGGCGCTGAACTGAAACAATATCCGCTCCTTTACTGGCAGCTGATACGTACCGAACAGTTCCCAGCGGCTGGTATAAATACTTTCGCCATACACTTCATCACCGCCTCTGTATTTGCGGCTCCAGTTCATTTCACCGCCCCAGCGATCCTCGTACACATACCTGCCGGCAAGCGAAAACAGGCGATTGTCTTTCCGGTCAAAGCTCCATTTATTAAAGACAGAGATCCTGTTCTGCAGAGTTACATCCGTAAAATTGTCCTTGTTATTATCGACCGGATTCTGATAGTTAAAATAGTTTAACCCAAGCAGCGATTGCGCTTTCTTGCCCGCTCTGAATCTGGCAGCCACATCCGTATTGACTTCCCCCCAGGTAGTACCAAATACATCGACTGCAACCAGCGGCGCATTGGATGGCTTTTTGGTTATAATATTGATAAGACCACCCACCGCTTCGCTTCCATAGAGCGTAGAGGCAGGTCCTTTCACAATCTCGACACGCTCTATGAGCGACTGCGGAATACCACTCAGACCATAAACGGTTGACAACCCGCTCACAATCGGCATTCCGTCAATCAGCACCATGGTATAGGGACCTTCGAGCCCATTGATATGAATATCGCCGGTATTGCAGATATTGCAGTTAAGCTGCGGCCGCACCCCATTGATAGTCTGCAAAGCGTCAAATATGGAAGGCGTGGGATTGGCCTTAAAGAATCTGGCGGTATATACCTCCACTGGTACAGGGCTTTCCATTTTAGACACTTCTTTCATAGTGCCTGTGATCACTACTTCCTCCATCATTTCCGGCTCCAGTACTGCATCATATATTACAGCATCACTTTTTACTGTTACCGTAGCTTTGCCTGTGGTATATCCCGTATGACTCACTTCCACGATCCAGCTGCCATAGGGAATATTGTCCAGCCGGTACAAGCCGGCACTGTCTGTTGAGGTCCCGGTTTTCAGCTTGGGAACAGACACTGTCGCGGCCTCAAGAGAATATCCGTATACATCGGTCACCTTTCCTGTAATCCTGCCTGTCTGAGCCCGGGCTCCAAGCCAGATACAAACAAAAAACAGTACAACCGGCAGCATTTTTATTTTCAACATACAACAACATTATATAATCAAGACTAATTTCATTATTTATATATACAAAATTATAATATTAGACTAATCTAACAAATTTATTAGGTAATAATTTTTTACTAAAAACAGTTATTCTTTAGTTAAATTCGCTCCATGAACTCTCAGACGGAAGAAAACTACCTGAAGGCGCTGTTTACCCTGACCAGTGAAAAAGGAGAAGCCAGTGTCAATGAGCTAAGCAAATTGCTGGACATAAAGATGCCGACCGTCAATAGTATGATAAAGCGTCTGTCTGAGAAAGGCCTGGTTGCTTATGAAAGCTATAAGCCGGTCCGGCTGACTCCGCAGGGTATGAAAGAAGCCGCTCTGATTATCCGCAAGCATCGCCTGACGGAAATGTACCTGGTGGAAAAAATGGGGTTCGGCTGGGAAGAGGTGCATGATATAGCAGAACAGATCGAACATATCAAATCACCTACTTTTTTTGAAAAAATGGATGCGCTGCTCGGCTATCCCAAAGTAGACCCGCATGGCTCACCTATTCCTGACATTCATGGCAAAATAGAATCGGAAACTTATACAAAGCTAAGCAGCTGCAAGGAAGGCGATGTAGTTACCTTTATGGCGGTAAGCCACTCATCGGAAGAATTGCTGAAGTTTCTTACCAATCGGGATCTGATACTGGGCTGCACCATCACCATCAACATGATCGAACCCTTTGACGAAAGCATGAGGGTAAGCTACGCAGACCGAAAAGAGGAAGTGCTTAGCAGCAAAGTCTGTGAGAAGCTGCTGGTGAGGGTGGTGGAGTAATGAATAATCAATGCCGGGGAGTAATTAGCATTTCGTCCTTATTGGACGTATGACCGGCAAGGGACAGAATTTAGACAAATTGTTTTTTATGAAATATACTTTTCTACTAGTTGCCCTGAGCATGCTGGTGTATCATGTTCAGGCTCAAACCGCAAAGCTGGTACTGAATCCGAAAGAATTATCAATGCAGACGGGTGAAACGAATACCGTTTCAGTCCAGGTCGAAAACGCCGACTTTGATTATCAGTTGTTTCTTAGCGTAGCACATTCAGACCTTGGCAGCTCAGCAGCCATAGATTTCAGGATCAATCCGCTCAATCCACCATATGTTAGCTCAATAGATATAAGTATTCAGGGCGCTCCTGCTCCGGGCAGACACCAGCTTGTCATAAAAGCTGCCAACGGACCTCTGGCGCTCTACGACACCTGTTATATTACTATTCCGGAAACGGATTGTGCGTGGGAATCATTTGATATCGATCATCCTGCCGGTGATATTGATTACCACATTTCTGTAGATTCAGAGAATAACGCATGGCTGGCATTAGGAACACAATTTGCCAAACGTACTCCTGATGGTATACTTACAACCTATACCTATGCATTTGAGCAATCATCCTATTTTGATAAAATTCTGGTGGACAAAAATGACAATATCTGGTTAAGCTGGCTTGCGGGAGACATGCATAACAGCATCCACAAATATGGTTTACTGTATTATAACCATCATCAGTTTTCGTATTATAATTCATCCAATTCGCCATTGCCGGAATCCAAAATCAATGATATGGTCTGTGACTCCCAAAACAACCTGTGGCTGGCTACGGATATGGGAATTTTCAAATTTGACGGAAACTTCTGGTCACATTATAATACAACCAATACCACAATAAGCTCCAACGTCATTACCGCCATTACAGTAGATAATAATGATGCTATATGGTGCATTATCCAAAGAGAGGATCTTGACGAGGAATCAGAAATTGTACAATACAGCAACGCTGTATGGAATACATATTCCAAATCCTATTTTTGCACCAATGTGCGTCCTTTTAACTTCAATTTTAAAGCTACGGATATCGCCATTGACTCTTCTGATAATATCTGGCTTTCTTTAAGCCCTGCAGGCGGTGGTTACAGTCTTCTCAAAGCCTCACAGGAACAGGTTTATTTCTATGGTAACGACAGAAATACGAACGGCTATCCGGAATACAGAGCTCTTTCAAAAAACACCTGTGAAGAAGTACAATCGGCAAGTTTAGATATTAATATTGCTCAACTGGGAACACTTAAAGCCGCGGCTGAGAATGAAATCTGGTATGGAGCCTCAACCAATGTCAACACGACCGTGTATCATTATAACAATGGTGAATGGACGGTATACTCCTATTTAAACTCCGCTTTACCCAATACGCAATTTTCGGACCTGGCTTTAGGCAGAAACCATTCCGTATTTGTGTCATCAACGATAACGGACGAACCTCAGAGTGAAGGCCCTTACCTAAGCATCCTGCATTGCGAAGAACCAATCGTAACATCCTATACCGGCGATGCACGGAGATCTGATGCACAAATCAGCATCTACCCCAACCCGGCTCAAAATGAGCTTTACCTAAATATTCAAAACCTTGATCTGAAACCTGAAAGCATACGGGTTATCGATGTGCATGGCAATGTCATACCGGCAGCGATTACTGCACAGCAAGGAGCATTCTATAAAATTGATGTTGCGGATCTTGTATCCGGCATCTATCATATCACATTCCTGAGCAATGGAAAAATCGTCTCTCAACGGTTTGTAAAAATGTAATGTAATTATTGACAGAATCTGTACAGGTGAACGTATTTCCCCGTGCAGATTCTTTTTTATTATGACCAGTAAGAGAAAAGTTGGTGCTAAGCCATCAACGAAGGCAAATATCACTGATTTCCATCAATGCATAACAAGGACTTTCAGGATCTAAACAAACAATGTTTATATAGTCTTTATTCGTTATTCTGATAGAAGCCTTTATTTATTCCACCGTTTTCCTTGTGCTTATGGCAATCCTGTTCCATGCATTTATGGTTACAACAGCCATTATGATTTGTGCAATCTGATTTTCGTCAAAAAGTTTTTTCGCCTGTTCGTAGGTTTGGTCACTCAATCCGTTCTGACTGATCAAGGTTACTTCTTCTGTAATAGCTAAAATCGTTTTTTCTTCTTCGGTAAATAATCCGGTTTCTTTCCAGGCATTGAGCAAGAAAATACGTTGTGCAGTTTCTCCCATTTTCAGAGCGTCCAACGTGTGCATATTGATACAAAAAGCACAACCATTGATTTGAGAAGCACGGATTTTAATCAGTTCCAGATACGTTTTTGAAAGCTGTGTACTTTGCAGATAGTTTTCCAAGGCGAACATTGCCTTGTATGCGTTCGGCTCAAGCTCCTGAATATCCATTCGGTTTTCCATATTCTTTTTATTGTTTGTCGCTTGATTTTAACACTGCCTGTTCTACAATGACAGCCAGACCCTCAATATACACAATACGACCATTATTTTCCCAAGTCGTCAACCATTGCCGTCACAATAAGAACCCAAACTTTTAACCAATACAACAAGTAGCTTTTCATTTCGCTTCTTTACATTCCTTTGGACCAGAAAATATTTTCGCCCCTATCCCCGTAGTCGGTGTGCCGTCTCTCCGCGGTCGCGTGGCACACCGACCGCAATGTATGTAAAGAAGTATAGTAAAATCCCTGATTACAGAGAATATTTCGGCTAATTTACCTACCTGATTCACAACCTGTATATTTCGGTCTGTGGGCCACAGACCGAGGTGAAGGGTAGTTAGTCTGCGCTGTATTTTATTCTGTGCATTTTTTCAATAATTGCTGACCTGCGTAACACTGAGTGCTCTTTGTCTAATTGCTTTTCAAGTTCGTGGTATTGAGCTACCGCACTTGTAAATTTTTCTGAACCTGTAAACTGCTCAAGCCACTTTGCAAATTCCGAAAACTGCTCTTGTGCCGCTGAATAAGCAAAATGCCTGGTCATATCAGGTTTTTCCCAATTAGAACTATATTTCCTCTCAATTTTCAGAACTGGTTTACCAAAATACTTGTCAAAGTAATAGCGGTTGCTGAAATAGGTTGTAACCGCTTTCTTTTCCGCTTCTTTGATTTTACCACAATAAAAAAGTGTGATGGTCCACTCAAACAAAAAATCGGGAAAACCGCTATCATCGGGAAAGTTTTTGTGGAACCAGTTAAAATAACGTAGTGATCCTGAATAATCCTGCATTTTCAGGTACAGCTCAGGTGGCAAATACCGAAGCCCCCTACCATCATCATATTGACCACCCCCGCGTTTTTTATCGTCAGCCAACGCTTTTTTAATTCGTTGTATTTTTGTCTGCAGTGATTTTATCTGTCGTTCAGTCAAAGCCATTTATCGTTGTTTCAGTATTCCGGTTACAATTTTATGAAACTGATGCCAGTTCTTTTCCCCTTTGCTGGTCTTATGACCGGCCAAGAAAAAGAATTGATTTCTACAGGGTGTCAGTTAACCTTGCCACCAACTCTCAATATACACAACATTACTCTTTAAAAATCAAGCAACTACGCTATCAAAACAAAGTCATCACAATATATCACTATTCAGCTTTGCGTTTCTTTCTTTAAGTTTCGAACGAGCTAATTTAAAGCAGCTACCCCCGTAGTCGGTGTGCCGTCTCTCCGCGGTCGCGTGGCACACCGACCGCAATGTATGTAAAGAAGTATAGTAAAATCCCTGATTACAGAGAATATTTCGGATAATTTACCTACCTGATTCACAACCTGTATATTTCGGTCTGTGGGCCACAGACCGAGGTGAAGATTTTGTATTTTGGTTAATCGAAGCACTACTGTTGTTGTGGGGTTGCCGATAACGTTTTGCCGCTTGCCGCAGTGGGGAATTTCGGAACACTTTACTGTCAACCAAGCACAAATGTTGATAGAAGCACTGCACTTGATTTAACCACGTCAGCCCCCATTGCGGCAAACGACTGTTATGCCTTCGTGCTTCTTTTTCTTTATGTCGTAAATGGTTTAATGTAGTCACTGTGTTTTTTTAGATTCCAAGTAAAAAGTCCACCGCAGTCATTGAGTTTTGTGCAGTTTTTACACTCAGGTAGATAGTCATTTTTCCAATCAGAAATTGATTTTCTAGCATATTTCCAAACTCTTTCAGGTAAAACGCATAAAGAGGTATTGTAAATAGAAATATGCATTCCTTGATTTGCTAAATACTCAACTGCTTCTGATAATTCTTCTTGGTAATCGTATGGGTCAATCCAAAGCTTATCAATATTTTTGGGAGTGTAGCCTATATACTCTAAGCCCATAAATGCCACATGTTCAACGAATGGCAAATTTTTATAAATGTATCTTGCAAGTTTGGTAAGTCTTGGAACTGATTGTTTGTGGAGTACGATTCTAACTTCAAGTCTTTGGTCGTAACGTGATAGATTATGAAGTCCTAAAATGGTCTGATAAAAAGCGTTTTCTGCTTGTACTATATAGTCATGTACTTGATAATAGTCTGAATAAACTGGAATACCTAACATCAATCTGCGATTGTTAATTTGTCCAAGTTTTTCTGCCATGTGATTCCATGCGAATGAACGACCATTTGTCAAAACATGGATTTCAGTATTAGGCAACTCTACTTTAAGTTGCTCCATAAGAGAGAAAAATAATTCACCCATTAATGTTGGCTCACCGCCTGAAACTCCAAGTTCAATACAGTCTTTTGGAATAAGAGGTATTAATTGGTTGTGGATTTCGTATAAAATAGGAATATCATTTCTATCTCTAGGTGGTTGAGAACACATTAAACAGTTGCTGTTGCACCTTTCAGTTGCAAGTAAAGTATTGTGATTCGAATTAATTCTATAAAGCGTATTTATGTTGCCATCATTTCCAACTGAAACAATATCGCCATTTTCTAAGTGTTCAAGTGTTGGAATTTTGAAAACTACATTTTCGTCATTTTTTAGTTCATATTCTTGTTGAGTAGTTAATACACCAAGAAATTTTGTGTTTGGAAAATCTTGAACACCTTTGTCTTGAAGTAAGAAAGTTTGCTCGTCAAGATTTTCAATATCTCTTGAAACTCTGCCTACCAAATGACCTTCAATATTTATGGGCTTGCCTTTTGTTCTTAGTATCATCTCTTAATTTAATGATTTACGGTTCTTGCCCAACTTTGAAAAATATGTCTTACTCTTTCATCACTCTCCATTAATTCAATTAAATAACGAATGATTTCCATGTTCTTTTGGCAAAAATCACTATTTGGTCTATAACCGTACATGTCACCTTGAGTAGCGTAGTTATGTACGGGGTCAGCTCCACAATATTGTTGAAATGCACATTCTGAACAACCTGCAAGGGATTCATTTGCCCAAACTTCTGCAATTTCTTGTGCTTTTTTACCAAAGAAAAGCTCGATATAGCTGTCGTTTAATGTTCCAAGTTTGAATGTAAAGTCTTTTTGTTCAGCCAACATTCTACTTTCATCAGTAGCATAAACACCACCGTCATAGTTAAAAACAATTACGCCATTGATTAAGCCGGCAGGAGATTGCAAATCAACAAAGCCAACATTAAATGGTGAAAGCATTTTAATCAAAAATATTCTGGCTAAGTCTTCTGTAAAATTATAACCTTGAAAATTATATTCAAGAATACGGTCTAAAGCCTTTTTATAGAAGGTCAGAAATTTTTCAGTATCATATTTTGATTTTTCAGTTCTTAATGCAAATCCGTAAGGGCTAATATTTCTTAAGAATATTCCCTGAAAACCAAGATTAAAATACTCATCAACAATTTCAACTGGATATTCTAAAGATAATTTTGTTGTAGTCATTAGAGCGGAAACTCTGTCGTGACCCAATATTTTTCGGGTAAGTTCAATTCCTTTAATTGTAAGTTCATAACTACTTGCATGAGGCTTGTGCCTGTTGCTATCGTGAACGAATTTTGGTCCATCTAAAGAAGTAGATATGAGTATTTCATGTTCCTTGCAATACTCCAAAATTTCTTCTGTAACGATTGCAAGGTTTGTGCAAATAACTTTTGTTAGTCCTTTACCTATTTCTTTTGCAATGCGTTCAGCTTTTTCAACTGCATACTTAATATTATCAAATGCTAATAGTGCTTCACCACCTTGAAACTCCATTGTTACATGTGGATTTGGCGACTTAAACATTATTTCAATGCCTTTGTCAATATATTCTATTGACATATCATATTTATCTCTGTTTTGAGTAACTCTTGAAACTTGGCAGTAATGGCAAGTATGCTCACATCTTAGAGAAATAACAAAAATGTGTAATCCTGTAAAATGGTTTAAGAAAAGCTTTTTTGTTCGATATCTTGTGGCAAGTACGTCTATAAGTGGTGAAATTACTTCTTCAGAAATGAAGTAATTAGCAATTAAATCACCGTATAATTCAGAATCCGCTTCTTTGTTTAATTGTCTTTTGACTATTCTTTCATATGTTCCTGTTGGCAATATTAAAAAGTCGCCAACTTCATTAACTATGATTTCCTTTTCGGGTGTAATCCTATGGAAGCGAAACGGCAAAAGAAAATACTGATCATTTTTATTTAAATCATAATAGTCAGAATCTTTAAATTTTCTTGTATTTCTTTCAGGTTTGGCATCAATCATTTTTAATTTCATTTATATTGAAGCCAACAGGGTCTGAAAGTTCACCTGGTGGTAATTCGTCAAACTCTCCGTTTGAAAAGGCTTTAGCGGTTAATAAATCTCGAATGTTTTTGGTTTCTTTTGTAACAATATCACGAAGATTGAAGTCTATAAGGTCTCTTTCCAATTTCTGAAGAAGTTTTTCTGCCTGTTCTCCCGACATTGGATTGTCAGACATTGGCTTTAGACTTATCTTGTATGTGTTGCTGTCGACAAATGATACATTAGTATGATACTTGTCACCATACCAATATAGGCATTTAAAAACACTGTCTTTTGAATACAAAGAAGTATCAGCAAAGACAATTATTTCGTTGCCTTCGATTCTGTTTTGAAAACTCATAACAGAACTTTTTAGCTAAACATTGCTCCTGACCTGTGCGAATAATGCGAAGAGTGAGAGCGGTGTGAACTATGCGAACGGTGTGAAGAGTGACTAGCTACAAATTGGCTGTCATCTGGATTGTCCATATTGAGTTTAAGAATTGGCATAGGCTTTACTTTACCAATATCTTTTACTTGAATCGTGTTTGATTCAAAGTTGTCATTTTGGGGTGTCATTGTTGCGTTAGCATCAACACCTGTCAAAGCGGCTAAAGCTGCTCCGAATACTGCGGCTGCCTTCTTCGTCAAGTTGGCAAGTCCTTTTTTGTTGTTACTGTCCATATTATGTTAAATTTAACGGTTGCAAATTAAGGAATATTTTTTTTAGATGTCGTCCTTTTTTGTGGACTTTTTATTCTGTGGAGTTTCGGTCTTAATAGCATGAGGCATAACTCTTAAATATACGCAATATAACAATTTCATAAAACACACTAAAAAGCTATTAAAATACAAATCATCAAACAATTATATCAAATAATACTTTCGTACTTTGTATTGTTTATACTGTTTTTTTAACACTAGTATTGAAAAATAAAAATACAAAATGCGAACAATGTAAGTTTGAAATTATAAGGCCTTATGATCATCTTAATATGGATGCTAACCATCAAACACACGCAATACCCTATTATTTCACCCGATCATCAATCATTAACAATACCATAATAACCAAAATTTATCCACCAAAACAAGCGGCATCTTGCTACCCTTATCGACTTTATTTCCCCGCCAGTAAAAGTTTTCCTCCCTCTACTAAAAACCCTTCCTCATTTTCCCAGCCAATCTCCCCCTCCTCTTCACCCTCCATTTTGTCCGTTTCACAGCAATAGCTTTTCCCCTGCGCTATATCAGGCCTTAGTTTTGTACAAAAAAAGATTCGCAACAATGATCGTATTCATCAGGCAAAAGCACCGGCAACTTGTACGCACTATTCCTATACAACAAAACTTACGGACCATCATCACCACTTAAAATTTCATAAAAAAATCCACTACGATGACTAAAAAAATCTCCATAGCGGTACTATGCTTACTCACCACCTTTCTTGCTTCGGCCCAGACCGGGCTGTCACTGAAGGATGCGGTAACCTATGCGCTGCAACACAAGTCGGAAGCCGTCAAAGCCGGACTGGATATACAGAACAGTGACTATCTGATCGACGAGGCCCGGGCCAACGCGCTGCCGCAGATCAGCGCCAACGGGGGCCTCACGTACAACGCTATTTTGCAGCAGACCGCGCTAAATATGGGTGGCCAGACCATGGTTATAAAAATGGGCCAGCCCTGGCAGTCAACTGCTTCCATACAATTCGATCAGCAATTGGTTAACATGGCGGTTTTTCAGGGCCTGAAAGCGGCAAAGTCTACCCGCGAGTTCTATCAGATCAACGCGGAGCTTACCGAAGAGCAGATCATCGAGAAAGTGGCCGGCAGCTATTACGAAGTATTCAAAACCCGGTCGCAGCTCAAGACGATTGATCGCACGATCCAAAATACCACCCGGGTCAGAGATGTGATCGAAAGTCTGGAGAAAAACGGCCTGGCAAAAAAAATCGACCTTGACCGGATCAATGTATCGCTGAATAACCTGCAAAGCTCCGGGCAGCAATTGCAAAACGCTCTGAAGCTACAGGAAAACTCCCTGAAATACCTGATCGGCATGGACATCAACGCGGAAATCACACTGCCGGAGAGTGAATTCAATACGCCCGGCACGATCTATTCAAAAGACGATATAAGCATTGCCAACCGGACAGAGATCCGGCTTATGGAAAAACAGGGTGAACTGCTTCGGTTAAACAAAAAAGCGACACAAGCGAAAAACTATCCGGCCCTGAGCCTTACCGGCAACTACGGCTATTTTGGTCTCGGCTCCAGCTTCCCTTACTTTGCGGAAAACAACCCGAATGTCTACTGGTCTAATTTTTCATCGGTCGGTCTGAATCTGAGCGTGCCCATATTCAGCGGCTTTACCAATCGGGCCAAAGTACAGCAGGCACAGATAGAAATTGACCGGTTCGAAGCAGACCTGAAAGATACCCGGCTTGCCCTCAGCCTGACCATAGAGAATGCCTATACACAGATCAACAACGCGCTGATCACACTCCGCAATCAGGAATCCAACAGATCACTGGCTGAGCAGGTATTGCAGAATATCGAAAACAACTATAAAAACGGGCTCGCATCACTCACTGACCTGCTGGATGCGGAAACTTCCTATTCCGATGCACAGAACAATCATACCAATGCCCTGATGGATTATAAGCTGGCTGAAATACAACTTATAAAAGCGAAAGGAGAATTAAAATCATTTTATACCACAGAATAAACAGAACACTACAATGAAAAGAATAATCATCTCAGGTCTCATCATACTGGCGGCTATTGGCGGCATAGCCTATGTGCTCCGGAGCAATAAGGCAAAAAACGACGCGCAGACCGCTATAGTAGCTCAGAAAAATGCTTCTGTAGCGGTACGTGCTGATACAGCTGATTACAGGCAGATGACTATGCAGTATACGTCCAACGGAATTTTTACTGCCAAACAGGAAGTAATGATCTCATCGGAAGTTTCCGGAAAAATCACCGATGTGCTGGTCCGGGAAGGAGCATTGGTCAATACAGGCCAGCTGCTGGCCATCATCCGGGGAGACAAGCTGAATGTAAGTCTGTCCAACGCGCAGGCGGTGTATGATAATGCGAAGAATGAAGTCGAACGGTTTGAAAGTGCTTTCGCCACAGGCGGAGTAACAAAACAACAGCTGGATCAGGTAAAGCTTCAGCTCGAAAATGCCCGTAACAATCTGCAAAGCGCACGCCTTACGGCTTCTGATGTCAATGTCAAGGCATCCTTTGCCGGTATTGTCAACAAACGCAGCATCGAAGCAGGCTCGTATGTATCTCCGGGGCAGCAGCTATTCGAGATCGTCAATGTATCCTCATTGAAGCTGAAAGTGCATGTAGACGAGAAAAATATCGCTTCTGTCAGACTGGGGCAGCAGGTGACGGTTGAAACGCCGGTATTACCAGGCCGGACATGGACCGGAGTAGTTTCCTTTATAGCTCCGAAAGCGGATGGAAGTCTCAACTTTCCGGTAGAGCTGGAGATAAAAAACAATCCGGGCAATGACCTCAAAGCCGGAATGTACGGAACCGCACACTTCGGAAGCGGTCAGAACAATAATGTACTGGTCATTCCGAGAACCGCCTTTGTAGGCAATGTCAGTTCCAATCAGGTATTTGTAGTACAGGACGGAAAAGCCGTACTGACGCAGGTAGTCTCCGGCAGAAACTTTGGTGACTATATCGAAATCATCTCCGGTATCAGCAAAGGTCAGACGGTGGTAGTTTCCGGACAAATCAATCTGCTGGACCAAACCCCTGTCGAGGTCATTAACTAACCCACAAAAGACTTATGAAATTAGCGGAAATATCCATCAAACGCCCCAGTATCATTATCGTACTGTTTATTATACTCACACTGGGCGGTATCTTTTCATATACACAGCTGGGTTATGAACTGGTGCCAAAATTTGAAGTAAATGTCATATCCATCTCGACGGTTTACCCGGGCGCTGCCCCTTCTGAAGTGGAAAATTCGGTCACTAAAAAAATCGAAGACGCGGTTTCCTCGCTCGAAAATGTAAAAAAGATCGAATCCAAGTCCTTTGAAAGTGTATCGGTGGTCATGATCACGCTGAACAGTACTGCCGATGTCAACTTTCTCCTCACAGATGCCCAGCGCAAAATCAACGCGGTGGTGAATGACCTGCCGGACGATGCCGAGACACCGTCCATCAACAAGTTTTCGCTGGATGACGTCCCCATTATCAATCTGTCGGCGACTTCAGATCTTTCTGAAAAAGAGCTGTATGATCTGCTGGACCAGAAAATTCAGCCGGTATTTGCCCGGATAGACGGAGTAGCCAAAGTAGATATGATTGGCGGAGAGGCCCGCGAGATTCAGGTAAGTGTCAATCCTGAAAAGCTGCAGGGCTACGGCTTATCCATAGGTCAGATCGAGCAGGTGATCGCCATGTCCAATATGGATTTTCCTACGGGAAACGTAAAAACACGGGATAATCAGACGACAATCAGACTCTCCGGCAAGTTCGCATCACTGAATGAGCTGCGCAATCTGCCTGTCATGACACCGGCTGGCATTCTGATACGGCTGAGTGATGTTGCCGATGTGCAGGACGGTATAAAAGATCCGGACAAGATCTCCCGGATCAATCAGACCAACACGATCCTTCTCCAGGTCTTTAAGCAGTCAGACGCCAACGCGGTTTCCGTATCTGAAAAGGTAAAGCATACCATACAGACCATAGAACGGGATTACAAAGCACAGGGAGTACATATCGAGATCGGAAGCGATTCCTCTGATTATACTCTGAAAGCGGCTAACAATGTCATCTTTGACCTGCTCCTCGCTATTGTGCTGGTTGGTGCAATTATGCTGCTTTTCCTGCATAGTTTCCGTAATGCCGCGATCACCATGGTGGCTATTCCATTGTCGCTGATCGCAACATTCATAGGATTGTTTATAATGGGCTATACGCTCAACCTGATGTCTCTGCTCGCGCTATCTCTGGTGGTAGGTATTCTCGTGGATGATGCCATCGTGGTTATTGAAAATATTCACCGCCATATGGAGATGGGTAAGAATAGGGTGCGGGCCGCGTATGACGGAGCAAGGGAAATCGGCTTTACTGTTACGGCCATTACGCTGGTGATTGTGGTGGTATTTCTTCCTATTTCCTTATCGACAGGACTGGTATCCGATATTTTACGTCAGTTCACCGTGACCGTAATGATTGCTACCCTGCTTTCACTTCTTGTCTCCTTTACGGTGGTACCCTGGTTGTATTCCCGCTTTGGAAAACTGGAGCATATCAATAGCCGCTCACTGTATGGCAAGCTGTTAACATCATTTGAAAGAAGCCTGGACAGACTGACTGCAGGAATCGGTTCAATCCTGAAATGGTCGTTGAGAAGCAGAACAAACAAATTCACTACGCTGGCCTTAACGGTTGTACTGTTCGTTGCCTCTCTGATGCTGGTAAGCAAGGGTTATATCGGAACGGACTTCTTCCCTGCCAACGATAAAGGCGAGTTTTACCTGCAGATCGAAATGAATAAGGACGCTTCGATCGAGCAGACCAATTTTATGACACAGAAGGCGGAGCAGCATTTGTCTCAGAAGCCGGAGATAGAGCGGATCATTACCACTGTGGGACAGGCCTCTGACGGGATGATGTCTACCTCGGGCACCAAGTACAAATCAGAAATCCATATCTTCGTAGACAAAGAGCATCGGAAAGAAGAGCCAACCAAAGTGTATGCCGCGCGGCTCAAAAGAGAGATGGAAAGCGTACTGGTCGGTGCAAAAGTTAAAACAGTGAATGTAGGGATGATGGGAGCTGAAAATGCTCCGCTGAAGCTGACAATTATTGCTTCCACACAGGAAGATGCCCTGGAATTTGCCGGTCAGGCAGCAGATCTGCTGCGTAATATTCCAGGCTCCACCGAAATCAGGCTGACTTCGGAAGACGGCAATCCCGAAATCAATGTAAAGGTTGACAGAGACAAAATGAATGCGCTGGGACTAAATGTGGCATCGGTGGGTATGGCCATGCGTACCGCATTCTCGGGCAACACGGACACCAAATTCAGAGCCGGGGACAAAGAATACGACATCAACATCCGGTATGATGAAATGGGCAGAGCCAATATCAACGATGTCAAAGAGCTAAAATTCATGAACTCTCAGGGACAGGCAATCCGGCTGGAACAATTCGCGGATGTCAGCTTCGGCTCCGGACCAACTCTTCTGGAACGAAGAGACAAGTCACCATCCGTATCTGTAGAAGCACAGGTGGTAGGAAGACCTGCCGGTACGATAGCTCAGGAATGGCAGGCTGCCTTCGAACAGCTTGACTTCAAGCCGGGACTTTCCTACAAATGGGGTGGCAATATGGAAAACCAGTCAGAAGGATTCGGTTCGCTCGGAATCGCCCTGATAGCCTCTATTCTGCTTGTATACCTGGTAATGGTCGCACTGTATGACAACTTTGTCACACCATTTGTCGTTCTGTTCTCTATTCCGTTATCATTTATCGGAGCGCTGCTGTTTCTCGCGCTGTTCAATCAGACGTTGAACATCTTTACCATACTGGGTATCATTATGCTGATCGGACTGGTTGCCAAAAATGCTATTATGCTTGTAGACTTTGCCAATCATCGCAAAGCCGAAGGATATTCCACCTACGATGCGCTGATATCAGCAAACCATGCCCGGTTCAGGCCGATACTGATGACTACTATCGCTATGGTAATAGGGATGGTGCCGATCGCGATGGCGCAGGGCGATGGCGCCGACATGAACAGAGGTCTGGCCATCGTCATCATAGGCGGCTTACTGTCCTCCCTGTTCCTTACGCTGGTAATTGTACCGGTTGTCTACTCGCTCTTCGACAGCCTGGGAAGACGATTCGGCAAAGGTAAAAAAACAGATTATGCAGCCCTGATGAACGAAGAGGATGAAAAAGAATTCGTACCTGAATATGCAGAGCATTATTAGAATAAAATAGATAGTGGTAAGCGAAGATATTCCGCCTCGGGCCTCATTCGGCACTATGGGCAGAATATCTTCTTCTGCATCTTCACGTATTTCTGTAAAGCTGAAATTTAAGTACCGGTTTTATTGTTACTGAATTATTCAGTAGATCCCGTTTGTAAGTAGTAGTTAGTTGAATCCATAATCCTATGCAATATACAATTCCTTTAAGGGTACTGGTGAAAGAAAGCGGAAGGCTGTTTCTTTTTTTCCTGATTGGAACGGTGCTGATAACCTCTTTGCAGGAGCTGAGCCTGACAGGACTGCTGATCAAATTCATAACCCTGAGCACGCTTTTTATCTCCTATTTTGCAATCAATATCGGCCTGTTTTGCTTCTTTGACAAACGGCGGAAACGCGCGGAAGAAAAAATCTGGAAAAAAACCTTTGCGATAGGCTATCCTCTAAGTCTGATCATCTTCACTCTGCAACATGCATTGCTGCTATATTTACACAATAGCGGCCTGTTTGTACAAAAAAGTTTGCCGGGAGCAGGCGGAGAACCGTTAAGTGGCTGGCAGCTCGCCATCTTTATCAGCTATGCCAATTTTATCATGTATTCGTTTATTTTCCTGATACATAATTTCGTTATCGACCAGTATGAAAAAAACCGGATACAAATGGAATTGCTCCAGCTGAAAGCTTCCAATACCGAAACAACCAATCAGCTGCTGCAACAGCAGATACAACCCCATTTCCTTTTCAATGCGTTGAATATACTGAAATCACTCATTCGAAAAGATCCAAAAAGCGCCGAAACCTATCTGCTAAAGCTCTCGGATTTTCTCAGAGTCTCCATTACCAAAAACAAAACCGGCATGGCTACCATCCGGGAAGAGCTGAAAATCTGTAATGATTATATGGAAATGCAGAAAATACGGTTCGGCGATGCCCTTATATATCATGTCAATCTGGATGAAAGCGACGAGTTCTATAATCAGAAGCTCCCCTTTTTCTCCATACAGCCTTTGCTGGAGAATGCGATAAAGCACAATGAGCTTACCCATGACAATCCCCTGTGCATCACCATTGAGAAATCAGGGTCCAGCCTTATCGTCCACAACAATCTCCAGCTCAAAACCAATGTAGAAGTCTCCACAGGCAACGGCCACAGCATGCTGAAAGAACGATACAGATTACTGTCCGGCGACGAAGTCTTCATTGACCGGAATGACAAAGTATACTCTGTAAGCCTCAAAATTCTGAATCTGCCATGAACATCATCATCATCGAAGACGAGCCGATAACCGCTGAAGACCTCAGGGAAATGATCAGCCAGATAAATCCGCGGGCCAGCGTCGTTAAAATACTAAGCTCCGTAAGGGAAGCAGTCCTGTACCTTCAGGCACATCCGATGCCCGATCTTATTTTCAGCGACATACAGCTGGGTGACGGACTGAGTTTTGAGATTTACCAGCAGGTCGATATCAAAGTACCGATCGTATTTTGTACAGCCTATGACGAATACGCCCTGACCGCATTCAGGACCAACGGTATTCATTATATTCTGAAACCTTTCAACGAAGTCATGATACAGGAAGCACTGGCCAAGTTTCACTCGCTCAAATCTTCGTTTAGTCTGGATAGTCAGGCATTGTTGCAGCTTATGCAGACATTGACCCGGAGCCCCCAGGAAAAACCAACCTCTGTACTGGTTTATCAGCGTGAAAAAGTCATCCCTGTCAAAATCAAAGATATTGCCCTGTTCTATATTAAGAATGAAGTATGCCATCTGTATACATTTGATCAGAAAACCTATTTCATCAACAAATCACTGGATGAGGTACAGCAGATAGGCGGCAATGATTTTTACAGAGCCAACAGACAATACATCGTGAACCGTGACGCGATAAAAGAGGCGTCGCCCTATCTGGCCCGCAAGGTAACTCTCACGCTGACCATTCCTTTCAGCGAATCCATTACGGTCAGCAAGGAAAAAATGAGCGATTTCTATACCTGGCTCACGGGAGAGTAAAAAACCAGAAACCCTCCAAGATTTGTTATTCGTCGTATACAAAACCTTGGAGGGTTGGCTAACTGATCCTATCGCTGGAAGAGTATCAGAAGAGTTTTCCTGCCTCATTTGCCGCCAACTCCGCTTTTACCATTCGCCTTTTTCATTTTTTCAACCCAGAGATAGACTGTCCATATCACGGTGATGCCGAACAAAATAAAAAGCGGAATATAATAATGTTGAATTACATCATGGAAATAAGCGCCGGCAATAATATAGATACTTGCGACACAAAGTTTAAACGGGATAAACTCCATGTTGCTCCATGAAGTTTTTGCACGAAAGAAATTCATAGATACTATTTTTACACTGAAGAACCTGTATATACCTGTTTTGTTGCTCTATATGTCCAACAGGAAAAGATATCGATTCGGCAACCTGACCTCATCAGTTGAAGCCCCGATCTGATGGACAGATCTTCCAGCCATCAGATTTTTACAGATCATTGTATTTGGACAGACTTAACCGTTTTGCTTATTTTTACTTTTTTTACCGATACTATTTATCAAAAAAAGCCTATTTTCGATGCGCAAAACCTAAAGTGGTAACGTTAAATTGTATCAATTCCGCAATGTTCCATGCAAAGCCCTAAAGAGGATTACAGCGAAAAGTCATATAGGCATTTTTGGAAACCGTTTTTCGGTGATATCCGAAACTGGCTTGCTTTCTTCGCTGTTGCGCTGAGTTTACTGCTTGTCTTCTTTATCTTTTTTCACAAAAAAGATCTGATAATTTTTCCTCATAACGGAATCATTGACTATGTGCTTTACGATGATTCCTCCAATACAGGCCATTCCAGGATTGTTGACTTCAGGCAAACAGATTCTTGCATGCAGGTCAGCTTTATTCTCCGCGAGGGTTTTATCAATCCTTTTATAGGTATCCGTTTTTTCCCGGACAATCAGGATAAGGAACTTGACATTTCGGACTATAACCAGCTAAGCATTAAAGTCTCAGGCACCCCGATAAGTCACCTTATTCTTTACCTGATCACCGCCGATCGTCAGGTCAGAGATCCCCATCACCCGCTGGCTCACCGGCATTCCGGTACCGGTATATCAATTTCTTCCCGCGCAGAATCTGTCACCCTGCCATTCAACAACTTTCATACACCCGACTGGTGGTATGAGGAGATCGATCAGTTACCGCACGAGTTTGCCAGTCCGGAACTTCAGCATTTTACGGGCATCTCGGTAACCACCGGAATCAGGGCTGAGCTAAATGTTGCCCACCGGATCGATATTTATTCAATTGTATTTCAAAAAAACAATACAGTCATTCTGTATGGTATGGCAGCCATTCAGGGACTCACCGTGCTGCTGCTGCTGCTTCGCTATTATACCAGCCGAAAGCAAACGGACCGGATTATTACTGTCAACTACAAACCGGTTGCTGTCGAAGCAGAAAAACCGGATCAGACAAAATCCTTCCTCGATTATATACACACGCACTTTTCTGACCCGGAACTCAGCCTCAAAGCAGTATCAAGGTATTCCGGTGTTCACCAGCGCGTCATTACAGAAACCATTGCCAACCGGTTTGACTGCAATTTCAAAACCTACATCAATCAGATCAGAATAAAGGAAGCGCAGCGACTTCTCAAAGAGTCCGGACTCAACATCAGTGAAATCGCTTACAAAGTAGGCTTCAACAGTCCGAGCAACTTTAACCGGGTATTTAAAAATCTGACAGGAAAGAACCCAACCGAATTTATAAGAGAAAACTAAGTCAATCAATCAGATGCATTTTTTGTAAAGCAATTTACATTTTTTACAAATAGTATTTTAAAAAGAAAAATCATAATTGCACTATGACAAAGCCGTTATTGCCCGGTCGGTTATTCCGGGCAATAGCCTGTCTTGTTCATCAGGTTCAAACTAGCAGCATTATGATTAAAAAAATTATTCTTTCAGCAAGCATCATTCTGAGCGCCTGCGTGGCATTTTCACAGGAATTTATCAGGCGGGATGGCAAAAAGCTGATGTATCACGGAGAAGAGATACTCCTGAGGGGTATGGCCTTTGGCAATATGGTATGGGATGACCGGTATACGCCGGATCAGCATCACTCGGAAGTAGATTTCAGACGGGTATCTGCGCTGGGGATGAATGTGCTTCGCTTCTATATGAACTATAAAACGTTTGAGGATGATGCGAATCCATACACATACAAAACCAGTGGCTGGCAATGGATTGACAAGAATATTCAATGGGCTAAGAAACACAATATTTTTCTGATCCTGAATATGCATGTGCCTCAGGGAGGCTTTCAGTCTCAGTGTAACGGGGACGAACTATGGACGGAGCCGGAAAATCAGGATCGTGTCACTGCTCTCTGGAAAGCAATTGCCGAACGCTATAAGGATGAGCCTCAGATTGCCGGATATGATCTTATCAACGAACCAATCCCTGTAGAAAGCACAGAAAGCTGGAGCCTGCTCGCTCAGCGTATTATAGACAGCATCCGCAGCGTGGACAATAATCACCTGATTATTACAGAGCGGGCCATTGCACTGGATTGCAACTATGGTTATGCCGATGCAAACAACAACTATCCTCAGATCACGGAAGAAAACCTGATGTATACCGTACATCTTTATGATCCGCATGAGTTTACCCATCAGCTTCTTGACTGGGCCGGTACCGGCGATGGCGGCTCTTATCCCGATCCGGATCTGATAACTGCTCCATCCGATGCCGGCTATGCCACGGGAAATTACAGCAACCCCTCTGTAAAAACAGGAACTTCCGGCTGGACATATTATGAAGGAGTACCTTTTACTGTTGATACCGATACCCTTGTACTGGGCAGAGTGGTTTTTGTAAGTAATGGCATCAACAGCGGCAGAGTCTGGTTTGACGATATCGAAGTCAGGGAGCTGGACAGTCAGGGCAACCTGATACGCGTACTCTTCTCTGACCCGCTGAACAAAGGAAGCTTCTGGTGGTGGTCTTCGGACAATACAGGCACACATACCACCGCCAGCTCAGGACACAACGACAATTTTTCGGTCATGGTCACGGGCAACAAAGCAGCCGCATCCGTAATATGCCCTTCCTTCGCTTTCCGGATTACCAAAGGCAATCAGTACGTTATTTCCGGCTGGATGAAAGGTGAAAACATACCCGCCGGAGCCTCTGCCAGTATTACCACCGAGTTTTATCATTCTCCGTCGGGGTCACAGCCTTATGTACGCAACTATGAGTTTCTCAGGGACAAAATCGTCCAGTATGCACAATATATTGAAGACAAAGGCTTTCCTGTATACTTCGGCGAATTCGGAGCTGCCAGAACGGCGTTTGAAAACAATAAGGGAGGTGAGCGCTGGGTAGCCGATGCCCTGAAAATATTTGACAGCCTCGGTTATCACTTTACCTATCATTCCTACAAAGAATCCAGCTTCGGCTATTATGATGGCTGGGATCAGCCGGTTGATACCACGACCGTCAACACAAAGCTTCAGAAAGTATTCAAGGAGTTTTTTGGTAAAACATCCGTTCCGACCGGGACAAAAAAAAAAGTAGAGAATAAGCTCAGATTGTATCCCAATCCGGCCGGCAGTCAGGTTACCGTAATCCTTGACAAGCCCGGATCTTATACCGTTGAAGTTCTGAATATGAACGGCAGCAGGATGCTGCAAACACGGACAGGAACAATAGATGTAAGCAGCCTTCCCAAAGGAACCTATATTGTAAAAGTGCAAAGTGGCAGCCAGATGTACTATGACAAACTTATCGTAAAGTAATCATCATAACTAACCCCACCCTTAACCCAGAAGACCGTCGGCCTGCCACAGCTGACGGTCTTTTTTTTATGGACAAAAATTTTACAAAGAAAAAAGCGCCTCCGGAGAACCCTTCAAGCAGAATAGCACATTTAATATAATCTCAGTATGACAGCAACAGCGAAACTATCCACCTGAAAGCTGATAAATACAAAAAGCGCAAATAAAAAAGAGGTTGCCTGCCGGACAACCTCTTTTTTATTTAATTAAGGAGAATATTATTTCAATACTTTCTTAGCCAGATGCTTGGCGGTAACTTTACCCAATAGCGCATATGCTTCCTGAATTCTGACTCCTGTATCATAGTCGTTGCCCATTGCATCTTTGCCTGGAACTTTAAGTACAATAAGCTTACCAAGCTCCTTACCGGTCTTTTTGTCAACAAAAATAATTTCCGCATCAATGGATGCTGACTTACGGACAACACCAACATTAAATCCCGGTTCTGTAAATGTAGTGTGAACAATCGCCTTTATCGGAGCATCAGAATAGCCTTTTCCTGCCTCAATATCATACTTCTTAATGTATTTGTTGAACAATTCATCAAACTTAGGTTCAAAGCGACGCTCACGGTCATCATACCAGGCCGCCTTCCAGCTGTCACCGCTACCAGGCTCTTTCTCATTACGCTTAGCCACTCGCTCATCCAAATACTGATCTTCATTTACATATTTTCCTACACGCATTTTATCATAGTTAAACTCAAGTTCAATCTGTTTTACCTGGTTCAGCCCGCTCAGATTTCCCTTTTGATTTACTTTCTGAGCCTGCGCTCCCATGGTGATAAAAATCACCGAAAAAAGTGTTACAAATAGTTTAATGTTCATATTGTTTTGTGTTATTAATGATTTGAAGTGCGAAAGTATCAAAATTTAGTTCAGCAGCACGGACTCCAATAAATAATTCTGGCCTGATAACCATAATTTATCCGGGACAAAAGATCTTCCGGGGAGTTTGAAAAAAATAAACAACAGAAACAATGGAGATTAAAGCAATAGAAATAACCAGTCCTGAGATAAATGCTACCAGACAGTTCTATCATAAAAAACTCGGATTCAAAATTCACCACGATACCAGCGACAAAATCTCATTTGAAACCGGCAGCTCCATCCTCTCCTTTATTCACACAGATCAGCCACAGGCGCGTTATCACTTTGCTTTTCTGATTCCCGGCAATAAAGTTTCCGGGGCTGTCGGATGGCTCGGTAACAAAGCCAGACTCATCCGTAATCCTGGTGATAAACTGATCACTGACTTTAAAAGCTGGAATGCCCGATCCATCTATTTTTATGACAACAATGGCAATATACTGGAGTTCATCGCCCGGTTCGATTTGCAGGATACTTGCCCGAAAAGCTTTTCAGCATCATCCGTCCGCTGTCTCAACGAGGTTGGTCTGGTCACTGATTCTCCGCTGAGCTTTTCAGAAAAGCTCACTCACGAACTGGCAATTGACTATTTCGAAAAAGGTCCGAAAAAAGAAGATTTTGTCGTCCTTGGAGACAATCACGGACTTCTGATCGTATCAGGCACCAACAGAAGCTGGTTCCCGACAGAGCACAAAGCAGAGAAATACTATCTCAAAGCCGTACTATCCGTCAATGGTGAGCAAAAAGAAATCTGCCTGTATGAAAAATAGTTTCCCCGCGGGCAGAGCAGTAATTTAAATAAGGTATATCCGCGGCCTCGGGAGCCTCAGCCACCGTTGCGTCCATTGCCTGAGGCTCCCGAAGGCAACAAATGTAAACAGGAGGATCATAGAACACCTGTTCTCCGCAGGCCCGTCTTGCAGACCAAACACCATCCCTCTATCTTTCTTACTTTCTTTTCACTATCCCTGACACGCACCGACAGACAAATCAAAAATATACGGTAAACACCGTATTTTCTAAATTATCAGATCTGCTATTTTGCGACTGTTGACTATCCGGATATAATGATCCGATCTGTCTGTCACACATGCTACTATTGACTATCCGGCTGCTCAACACCCCCATTTAGTTTTAATATTTAATAATTTATGAAGAAACTTTTACTCACATCCCTGTTACTGGCCGGGTTGCTTGTGCACAGCAGCGCACAGATTGTCCTGGAAAAAGAAGTGGAACTGACCGGAAAATCCAAGCTGCGGGGTTATCTGGGCAATTTGATTGTTGACGACGAAAAACAGCAGTTTGATATGGTATTTGTGACCAAATCAACCAATCGGAAAGTAAAGTACGAAATCTACCAGTTTGATTATAATTTTAATCTGCTCAACAATTTTGAGGAAGAAGAAAAAGTAGGTGGCCGGTACAAATCCCGCAAAAACAAATACCGGGGAGTTGATTTTGAAGTGATCGAGGGTGTAACCTGTGAGCCTAATAAGCTGGGCAAGCTGGTGCTAAAAAAAACCGAAACCGATTATAACTTCAACTGGTGGACCGGCCGGTACGAAATCAATACGAGAACCAAAGGCAAAGAGAAGCCAAGAGAGATCGATGAAGACGGCAATACCAAAAAAAAGCTGCTGTATACCGCTCATAAAGACGTGCCCGAAAAAGGAAAGCTTCTGGCCATAGGCCTGGTCAACCCGGGACAAATGAAATATCTGAAGGACGCAAGCCGTGAATTTGTGGTAATGGAGGTTGACAAAAACCTGAGCATCAATTACAAATCTCCTATATTATTTAACCATCCGCAGGCGCTGCTGTACAGCGGGGTTTTGGAAGAAAGTGATGAATGGGTGCTGATATTTGCTCCGTTTGGCGGACAGGGATATGGAAAAGTTGCTGACAATGACCCGACAAATCTTACCTATGTAAAGCTGGATAGCGAAGGCAACCTGAAAGAACGGTTTAATTTTAAAACAAAATGCAACCTGTGGGCAATCTACGAAGCAGTAGCGGTCGGTCAGGATGTATATCTCTATGGCATGGGCAGCATAAACAGCCCGGATAAGAAATACACCAAACAGCCTTATGCGCTTACCACGGACGTATTTACCGCAAGCTTTGATTATGAAATGCGAAGCGGACAAATTGAAAATCAGAAGTACGAATACCTGCAGGTTGTAAAGCTGAGCGGCGGCAAAGCAGCGTTTGTTTCAGCAACATCAATTGACGAAATCAATGCCGCCGGCATCAAGCCACCTTCTCAGAAGAAGCTGAAAGCATTTGACGGTAAGAAATTTGTATTGAACGGTTTCAACATCACATCAAAAGGCGATATTTTTATCAGCGGGCAGGATTTCAGCATGGATGCGGTCGGACAGGTCAGAGGAAGAGTATACAAAGACCTGTTTATGTTTCATCTGGATGACAAGGGCAGTTTTAAACGCTACTATGGCGTACAAAACACCGCCAGGCCTGCCGGTTTGCTGGGTGGCGCCGGCGGAGCCAAGTCATTCCCATCCGAGTTTGCCATCTATGAGGCTCCCAACGGCAAAGATTTATACTGGAACGTATTCCTTGTCAAAGACATCGATGTGGACTGCTCAAAGGAAGAAAGCATAAACCTCCTTGCCAACACAAAAACCATCACCACGACCTGTACATATACCCCCTTGTTTCAGGGCAGGCTGGGCAAAGTTGACATAGCATCAGGACAGATAGATGATTTTAAAGAGTTCGGAAGCAAAGACTTTTACCTGTATATCGATCTGGAAGATGGCGGCAAAGGCAAGGATACTCCTTACTTCAAAATTAACGGTGGGACACAGATTGTATATGTAGCCCGTCAGCGCAAGGGCGGCGGAGGCACCGACCGCTGGGGCACCAAACTCTGGTTTGGCAAGATCGATCCGAACAATTAGCAGCCAATCCGGCAAATTGTAAGACGGTCTCTGGGGTATCTGTGTATGAGCAGATCGACAGAGACCGTTTTTATTTATGTACTTTCGTGTTTTTCGTTCGCCCTATCTGTTTCCGATAGTATGCTTCCCCGGCATATACCCGGCTATTCTTCCGTATTTTGTGTATATTTAACACATTCATTGCAAAAATACACCTGACAAATCCATTATCTGATATATATCATGACCACTACCAATCAGACACCTAATACCGGATTAAGAATCGCAGCCATGCTGATCGACCATTTCATTATGACCCTGGTGATTGTACTGATTGCGGCACCCGGATTGGTCTCCGTATTTGCACATGCCTTTGAAACCAGTCATGATCCGGTCTCCATGCAAGCTGGCAAAATTATATTTCCTTTTATTATCGGTTTCAGCATATACTTCAATAAGGATCTGCTTAATGGCCAAAGTCCGGCCAAACGCATTCTCAAATTGCAGGTTATTGACGATACGACCGGACGCCCTGCCGGGCCTCTTAAATGTCTGATACGCAACTGTACCATGATGTTCTGGCCGCTCGAAGTACTGCTCCTGATAAGGAATCCCGGCAAAAGGCTCGGAGATAAGATAGCAGGAACAAGCGTCATATACACTGAAAACCCGGGAAAGAGCACACTAAATAAACCCTTCGCTGTGCTTTCGCTGAGTATAGCCATTGCTTTTTTCTCCCTTTTGTTTTCTCCCTTCCTGCTGCTTAATCCATTTGCTGATATTCCTTCGGTTCCCTATCAGACAGACTCATTTCAGGCAGATAAAAGTGCAGAAAGCAGCCGGCTTTTTGAAGCAGAGCTCAACCATCTGATCCGAAAAGCCGATATCCGGGTATATGATCAGATTGAGAACGATGACCGAAACTATATTTCGGCGATCGTTTACTTTCGCAACAAAGAAGATTTTGAAAACTTTACTGCCCCAGAAAATGAGATAATCACCGTATTGCAAAACCATTTTCCATTGAGCAGCAACCTGTGCTTTGTCAAGTTTGTGTACAAGCAGCCGGGCAGCGCCAACATGCGGCAAAAACTATACAAAAATCAGGATTTGCATTAACCGGCACAGAAAAAGAACAGGCAGTTGCAGAATGCATTACCGATACTTTTAGTATCTTCGGTCAATGACTTATCTGCACGTCCGGATGGGTACATTTAATTACAGTCATACACTATATTTCAATCGCCAATGAGTGATCAGACCATTGACAGTTTACGGGCAGCTCTGCTTCATTCTCCCGACAATATACCACTGCGCATGCTGCTTGCCGATACATTACTGTCGCAGGACAGGCTGGATGAAGCAGAAGAAGAGTACACGTTCATTCTTAGCCTGAGTGACAATATCAAAGCGAAAACAGGTCTGGCTAAAATCTTTTTCAAAAAAGGAAAGTACTCTGCCTGCAACGTGATTCTTGAAACCGTCATGGAAACCGGCAGACAGGAACCGGAAATACTGACACTCTACGCCAAAGCATTGTTAAAGGAAAACGAGCCGGAAAAAGCCATGGAAGCATACCGGCACGCGCTCGGGCTAAATCCTTCCTTTTCGGACGAAGAGCTTGACCGTGAATTCAGAATAAAAAGTCTTCAGACAGAACAGTCATCTGAAGAAGAAACAGACAGCCGGTTCCTGCAGAAACCTTCCGTCAGCTTTGCCGATGTGGGAGGTATGGATTCGGTAAAAAAGGAAATTGAACTGAAAATTATCCGCCCGCTGCTCCATCCGGAGCTGTATAAAGCCTATGGCAAAAAAACCGGCGGCGGAATACTGCTTTACGGTCCTCCCGGTTGCGGCAAAACATATATAGCCAAAGCCACTGCCGGACAGGTCAACGCCCGCTTTATTTCAGTCAGTCTCAATGACATTCTGGATATGTGGATTGGCAACAGCGAAAAAAATCTGCATGAGCTGTTTGAGCTTGCCCGTAAAAACGCTCCCTGCGTATTATTTATTGATGAAATCGATGCACTGGGAGCCAGTCGCCGGGATATGAAGCACTCCGGTGGTCGTCATCTGATCAATCAGTTTCTGCAGGAGCTGGATGGAATTGAGCACAGCAATGAAGGTGTTCTGGTGCTGGGAGCAACCAACACCCCCTGGAACCTGGACCCGGCATTCAGACGCCCCGGTCGCTTTGATCGTATTATTTTTGTGCCGCCGCCAGACGAAATCACCAGAGAATCCATACTCCGGCTCAAGCTCAAAAGCAAGCCGGCAGAAAACATTGACTTTCGGCAGATTGCAAAAAATACACCCGATTATTCCGGAGCCGATATCGATGCGCTTATCGATATCGCTGTCGAGCAAAAGCTGGAAGCATCCTTTAGTGACGGGATACCGAAGCCACTGGTAACCGCAGATCTGATCAGTGCAGCAAAAAAGCACCGCTCCACTACCCGGGAATGGTTCACAACAGCCAAAAACTTTGCTCTGTTTGCCAATGACTCAGGTCTGTATGATGATATTCTGTCATATCTCAACATAAAAAAATAACGTAACACCATTTATCAACCAGTCTGTGACCATGAGAGAGCAGGATAGCAGCATTGACGAAATCAATCAACTGGCCAAAGTCGAGATTCTGATTCAGCAAAAACGATATGCTGAAGCCAGACAAATTATCGAAAGCCTGCTGGCGCAGGATAGCAGCCAGCCGTTTCTCCTCTCTCTTCTGGCAGAAATATACCTTCAGCAGGACCAGCCGGAGCAGGCATCCGGAGTCATTGATCACTCAATCAGTCTGGCCCCGGACGCGGCGCATCTGTATTATATCAAATCACGGATCTGTATCTGCCTGGGGCAATACGACGAAGCCGAGAACCAGATAGCGCAGGCCATTGCCCTTGACAGCCGGGATGCCCACTTCCATGCTTTTCATGCCAACATCAAGCTGCTGCGCAAGCAGTATCAGCAGGCGCTTGAGCTGGCCGACCGGGCATTGGAGGCAGATGCGGAAAATCTGCTGGCGCTCAATATACGAAGCTCTGCGCTCATAAAACTGGACAAAAAAGAAGAAGCCTTTACCACCATAGAGGGAGCCCTGCGCGAAGACCCCAACAATGCCTACACTCATACCAATTATGGCTGGGGACTGCTGGAAAAAGGCAATCACAAAAAGGCCCTGGAACATTTTAAGGAAGCTCTGCAAAACGATCCCGGTCAGGACATGGCCCGTCTGGGTATGCTGGAAGCCATCAAAGCAGCTAATCCGCTGTACCGGCTGTTTTTGAAATATTCGTTTTTCATGAGCAACCTAACGGCAAAATATCAGTGGGGAGTGATTATCGGCTTTTATTTAATTACCCGGGTACTAAGAGGAATTGCTCAAAAAAATGAAGCCGCCCAGCCGTATCTGACATCAATTGTCATTCTGCTGGCAATTATAGCGTTTTCTACCTGGGTATTTACCCCGGTCAGCAATCTGTTTCTGCGTTTTAACCGATATGGCCGTCTCCTGCTGGACCAAAGCGAAAAACGAAATTCCAGCCTGGTAGCCCTGAGCCTGGCAGTTTCCTTAACCGGACTAATCAGCTATTTTCTGCTTAGCGATGATCGTTACCTATCCATTGCCGCCTTTGGTTTTGCCATGATGCTGCCACTGGGGATACTCTTCTCTGCCGGAAAAAACCATAAAGTACTAAAAATATATACACTTGCTATGATTACTGCAGGTCTTTCAGCTATTATTCTGACATTCAAAAGCAATAACCTGTTTAATACAGCCAGTGTGTTATTCATTCTGGGGTTCATTGGTTTTCAGTGGCTTTCCAACTTTATCCATATCCGAGAAGATAACAGATAAGATTCATAGCCGGTTTTTCTGTCATAATCATGATCAAGGGTTATCCATTGTTGCGTATGAAGTTAAAGCGATAAGTTTCTCCGCAAAATCTGAATAATCCGGCCCCTGTATTAGTTCAGTTCCGGCATTTGCAGAGAGCAGGCTCTCTGTCAGATGAAATTGAGATTATTTTCTATTTTTGCTTTATGGAATTGCTGCAAACGATCATCATTATTATTTCAGCCATTGTACTTTTCATACATGGCCTCCAAAACTTCAGTAAGGAAATACAGAATGTCGGAGCAGATAAGCTTAAAAATCTGCTGGGCAGCATTACCCGCACAAGAATAGGCGGCTTCCTTCTGGGTGGTCTTCTCACCGCTACCATTCAGTCCAGTACGGCAGTTTCTGTACTTACGGTATCGCTTGTAGATTCAGGTGTGCTTACCTTCAGAGACAGCCTGGCCATATTTCTGGGCGCCAATGTCGGGACTACTACTACAGCCTGGATTATTTCGCTCAACTCCGATCTGATCGGACCATTCTTCATTGTACTGGGTACACTGATCAGTATTATCCCAACCCGTATATCCATAGCAGGAAAATCACTTTTTTACTTTGGCTTTATCTTTTTCTCCCTTGACCTGATCAATGAAGCCATCTATCCGATCAGAGACAACCCTATACTCACCGGTATGCTGATGAAAGCCTCCAATCCTTTTCTCGGAATTATATACGGAATCATCATTACCGTAATCATGCAATCCAGCTCCGTTGTAACAGGCCTGACCGTTATTCTTACCAGCCAGAATATTATTACGATCGATATAGCCATTCCGATTATTATGGGCGCCAATGCAGGAACAACCTCCACTGCCCTGATTGCAGGATTAAAGCTGTCCGATATGGCCAAGCTGTCTTCGTTGTCCAATTTTATATTCAGTTTTGGCAGTGTTATTATCATGTTTCCATTTGTAAAAGTTCTGGAGCGAACCGTAGTTGGATTGTCCGATAATCCCACCATCCAGATTGCATTTTCACATCTCATTTTCAATCTGGTTGCCTCCCTTTTGTTTCTGGTACTCCTTTCTCCTATTCACAATCTGCTGACAAAGCATCGCTGGTATAAGGCACACATAAAAAAATCCGTACCGGCTGGTTCGTACGATCAGGAGATACTTTCTGAGCCTGTGGAAATCAAAAGATAACCTATTTCTGATTGATACCGGTCACAAGCTGAAAAATACATTATCAGGGTCTCTGCCTGTACCTTTTTTTTCATGCTTCCCTCCTCTGAAATGGATGCTGTAAGAGATTTTTTATTACTTTGTCACCATTGCACATCAAAAAGAGCTATGACAGATAAACAGAAACCTCAATGGCATGCACTTTCACAGCAGGAGATAATACAATACCTGCACTCGGACGCAGAAAAAGGACTGGATGAGCAGCAGGTAAATAATTTGCTTAGCCAATACGGACCAAACGAAATTCCCTCCTCGGAAGCACGTACCTGGTTTAGCCTGTTGCTTGACCAGTTCAAAAGTCTGCTGATCTGGATTCTGGTTTTAGCCTGTGTTATATCCTATATCGGCGGACATTATATTGATGTTTACGTTATCATGGCCATCATAGCCATCAATATTACCATAGCTTTTATACAGGAAATGAAAGCCGAGCAGGCAGTGGCTTCTCTCAAATCCATGACTGTCCAGATGGCAAAAGTTATCAGGAACAGTAACCGATTCACCATTGACGCTGTAAATCTGGTTCCGGGCGATATAATCATCCTGGAAGAAGGCGACAGTATTCCTGCTGATGTACGCCTGCTTGAATCCCAAAACCTCCGGACAATCGAAGCTTCACTCACCGGTGAGTCTTTGCCGATACGGAAAACCGCCGGTTCTATTGCTCCCGAAACGCTCCTGGCCGACCGTACCAACATGCTGTGGAAAGGTACCTTTGTTGCAGGAGGCTTTGCCAGAGCGCTGGTGGTAACAACTGGCTTACAAACTGTAATCGGAGAGATTGCCCGGACCATGGGCTCGATTCAAAATACCAAAACACATTTTCACAAAAAAATTGATGTGCTGGCAAAGCAGATGGCCCTTATTGCTGTAATAAGCGCATCCGCCATGTTTCTCATCGGTTACTTCCTGCAAGGCGAAAATACTGAAACACTATTGTTCACATCCATTGCCATGCTTGTTTCCGCAATTCCGGAAAGTCTGCCTGCCATTGTTTCCATCGTGCTTGCCATTGGTACACGCCGAATGGCCAGAAAGAATGTTATTATCCGGGAGTTTTCAGCAGTAGAAACCTTAGGTTCTGTCAGCACCATTATTACTGACAAAACAGGAACTCTTACCCAAAACACCCTTACTGTCAAAAAGTTTCTATCCGGACAAAACCATATCTATACAACAGAAGGTGAAGGCTGGTCTCCCTTTGGCAACATCATCCCTTCCGCTCACAACACTCCGGAAGAAGATTACTCCTTTCGGTTTCTCATGGCTATTGCCGGCTTTTGCAACAATGCATATCTGAACGAAAAGAACGGAACGTATGAGCTGATCGGAGATCCTACAGAAGGAGCGCTGCTGGCCCTGGCCCGGAAAAGCGGATTATACGATCTTTTTTCTCAGGCAATCCGTCGAATAGATGACCTGCCTTTCGATTCGAAAATCAAAATGAGAGCCAGTCTGGTAAACTGGCAAAACAAACGCTATCTTTTTGTGGCAGGCGCTCCCGAAATGGTTCTGAAAAATTCGACAAGGCAATTGACAGAAAACAGTCTCCATATACTCAGCGAACAGCAAAAGCTGCATCTCAACGGACAGATTGAGAGCTGGTCCGCAGATGCCATGAGGGTTATTGCCCTTGCTTACAAAGAAGTATCACCTGATGTAGCTGTGATCCGCAAAGAAGACATAGACGATCTGATTATAGCAGGAATAACCGGCATGATCGATCCGCCGAAAACAGAGGTAAAAAAGGCTGTAGAAAGTTGTCACCGGGCAGGTATACGTGTAATCATGGCCACGGGCGATCATGCCAAAACAGCCCTGTCCATAGCCAGGGCTACAGGAATCGTTCCGGAAAATGCAACCGATGAAACAGTGATAACCGAAGCAGAATTGCGGGTAATGAGCGAAGAAGCCTTCGATCAGGCTGTACTTTCACATCATGTGTTTGCACGTCTTACTCCCAAAATGAAGCTACGTATCGCTACACGACTTCAGAAAAAAGGTGAGCTGATTGCCATGACCGGAGATGGGGTCAATGATGCTCCCGCGCTAAAAAAAGCCGACGTGGGGGTGGCTATGGGAATCATGGGAACAGATGTCGCGCGCGATGCATCAAAGATGGTACTGGCCGATGATAATTTTTCAACAATTGTACATGCCATTGAGGAAGGCCGCATCATATTTAACAATACCCGGAAAACAACCTACTATCTGCTGACTACTAATTTTGCAGAGATCATAACCCTGCTTACTGCCGTATTGATTTTCCTGCCGACGCCGCTGACTGCCATTCAGATCCTTTGGCTAAACTTAGTCACCGACGGACTGAGTGATATGTCTCTTGCTACCGAAAAAGGACATGGGGACGAGCTCAGCCACAAACCCTTGAAGCGAAACGCCGGAATCATCACCGGCTCTATTCTCCCTTTTATGCTGATCAACGCATCCCTGATGACGATACTGAGCCTTGGCATTTTCTACACATATCTCGATCAGAGTCTGGAAAAAGCAAGAACTATGGCTTTCATCACGATGGCATTTTGTCAGCTGTGGAACGTGCTGAACATGCGTTCACTGACCAGATCCGTATTTGATATAGGGTTCTTCTCCAATCGCTATATCATATACGGCCTCATTATTTCCATAACCCTCCAGGTTATAGCCGTAGAAACGCCTTTCTTTGAACGAATATTCGGATTCGAGTTTGTGACACCGGGAGAGTATATTACGGTGATATTGCTGGGATCATCGGTATTTGTTTTCGGAGAGTTATATAAGCGACTGAAATACGGAAAATCAGGAAAATCTTCAAAAATACCTTCCTGACACCACCACAGGGCAGAGATCTCCGGATTTTCTGCCCTGTGTTTCTTTAAAACCCTTTATACCCAAGCCAATATTGCTGATTTTCTATTTGGTAAGCCGTTCAAGCTGTAGCAATACCCCCGCAAGCATCTCTCCTTTCTCAGTAAGCTTGTATTCAATATGAAGAGGCTTTTGTCTCAAAACCACTTTTTCAAGTATATCTTCAGCATGCAGTTCTTTCAACGCCGCAGCCAGAGATTGACGGGTTATCCCGTTTAATTGCCGCAACAGTATGCTAAATCGTACCGGCTCATTTACTGCATACCGGACAATTGCAGGTTTCCAGCGTCCGGAAACCGTTTTTAGCAAATGCTCCGCCGGACAATTGGTATTAATTGATGCTTCTCCTTTTGAGGTCATGTTTTTCTGACTTATTGCTACTGATATACGTTATACGCATCTTTACGAAATAACGGAGTAAAATATGTTTAAACATATACACAACACCAAAAACAGTGCAGAAATCACCGGATTTACTCAGTCATATGCTGCAAAATATGTTATAAAAAGAAGCTGGTTCTTCTTTGTAATCCTTATATCCTGCGTTTCCAACAATTCAACTATGAAAAACAACCCATTGCTTTGCGATCCTGAAACCGGAGTCTGTGAAATTCCGACAACCCGGATTTCTACTGATTCTCTATCCGTACCGGAAAAATCTAAAGTAGCCAGAATGGTTTATTTTACCGATCCGATATGTTCCTCCTGCTGGGGTATCGAGCCGCAATTAAAAAAATTAAAGCTGGAATACGGAGCTTCATTCGTAATCGAATACAGAATGGGCGGTCTGCTTCCAAACTGGGATATATACAATAGCGGTGGTATCAGTAAGCCAGCCGATGTGGCCCACCACTGGGATGAAGTAAGCCGTTATTATCAAATGCCTATAGACGGTGACGTCTGGCTGGAAGATCCCCTGCCCTCTTCCTATCCCCCATCCATCGCTTTCAAAGCCGCCCAGATGCAGGATAGTGACAAAGCCATTGCTTTTCTGCGCTATCTCCGGGAAGATCTTTTTCTGAAAAAAATAAATATAACGCGTTGGGAACCTGTTGAGGCAGCAGCAGAAAAAGCCGGGCTCGATACAGAATTACTAAAAAGAAATTATGAAAAGGAAGCGCCAGGTCTGTTTGAGCAGGATCTTCTACTGGCAAGACAAATGGGCGTAAGGGGTTTCCCAACTATTTTCTTTTTTGACGCTGACAACAACTATCAACTGGTATATGGAACCCGTCCCTATGAAGAGTATGAAAAAGCCCTGCTTAAAATCCAGCCGGAAGCAGTAAAGCAGACATATACTGCATCATGGCAATACCTGTTTGAGCACTTTCCCGGGCTCACAGCCAAAGAGTTTTCCGTTTTAATGAATATTTCTCCTGCTCAGGCAGAAAAGCAGCTTGACGAGCTGTACAAACAGTCCAAACTATCTAAAATAGCCAGTAAAAACGGTCACTTATGGGCAATTAAGCTCTGAAATCTGCCCGGGATCAGCCGGTAGTTGCTTGTCCGCTATTGATAGCGATGTTCTACCCAAACCAGCTGGTCCGTATCAAAACCAAGATCTTTTGCTTTGGCGATATACTCCTGCCGGATTGTCTCAGGCATATCGATCTCCCTGGACAGCAACCACAGATAGCTGAGATTGCGACCGGCTACCAATGCATAATTATAGCCTTCATCTACAGCCAGCACATTATATGGCGAATAAAACGGTCCTCCGAAAGAAACTTTGAGCTGCCCCACATCCGGGGCTCCTTCAAACTTTGCTGTACCAACCGCTTCCTCAATTTTTCCGGTTTTGGTATTATATCCTCTGTTGCTCACCCGGATATCTCCATCCTTTTTCAGAGAATAATGCGCAGTCGTGTTCGTCAGGTTTTTCTCAAAATAAGAGTCCAGCCGGGCTATTTCATACCATGTTCCCAGATAATTATCCAGATCAAATGGCTGTACCGGTTCCGCTCCCTTCGGGATCGTACGTCTTGAATTAACCAGTAAAAATGTTCCCAGGACAGCAACCGCTCCGCCGATCAGCAAATAATTCTTTTTCATAACTGTATAAATCAGAATCGTCTCTTTCTATCTAAGTATAAAAGCCGGGATGATGTTTTACCTTTAGACACTTTTGAAAGTTGCCGGCAGACAGGCGTTAAACAAAAACGGGACGACCCTCGCAGATCGTCCCGTTTCCTTTATTCAGGATGCTTTGTTGCTTACCGTATCATTAACTTCTGATTATAAATACCCTTATCGGTAATCAGATTAACAATGATCAATCCGTTTTCTGCAGCAACAGGAACAGTGACTTTTTCTTTCAGGTTAACATTGCTCGCGCGCCCAAGTATTACACCGGTTGCATTCGTCACCTGAATATCCCCATAAGCTTCTGCGGCAGTCACCTGCATATGAAGATTGCCGCCTGACACATAAGCATTCCGGATACCCTCAGCTTTGGCAAATACAGAAGTAACTGTGCCGCATGCTGCCATAGTCACCTCCTCTGAATAAAAATAATAGTCATTGGCACAAACAGAAACATCGACAGACATGCTAGCTTTGATTTTATCACCAACCTGCAATCCCTCAAAAACCACAGTAGTCTCCTTACCTGGCGCTCCATAAGGCTCATCATTCAGATACCATTGGAAGATAGTCTCATCGCTGGCATATTCGCTTATCGCCTCAAAGCTAAAAGTACTTTCTTCGCATACTTCCCTGGTCAGATACGTAAGCTGCAGCATATCAGCAACAAAGTCCACTACCAGATTGGCTACATCTATCGAAGCACATTCACCTTTCAGATCACACTCACTGCTACCCTCACCTCTTACATAAAGAGTAGATACATCATTCAGTGTAGCCAGTATGGAAGCCCCCTGTCCAAACGGCGCTTCTCCGCATCCCTCTGTATACCAGAACCAGTCATCGGCATCGTTAAGCGCTCCTTCAATGCTGACAGCTACATCTCCCCCGCCCACACAAACATTGATCAGTTCTGTAGCAAATACCGGCTTATCCGGATGTACACAGAACTCAGTCGAGACAAAAGCAACCTCGTTTACTTCAAAGAATATGTCATAATCAATATCTGCAAATCCGAAAACAAACCCCAATTCATCCGCTTGCTCAAGCATTACCGAAGTAATTGCCTCATTGGCGGTAGTTCTGAGACCACTTACAGGTATGGTAAAAACTCTGTCTTCAAAATTAAGGACCTTGTAACTATTGAAGTTGTAAGAATATTCTTTTTCGCCTGCTTTCAGACGAATTTCAAGATTGGAATTATAATTAGTATAACCCGATGCTTTTATCTCAATAAATGAAGAAGACGGATCACCACTAAGTCCAAAGCTGCTGCGTCCTTCTGAAGTATAACGTGCATTGCCAACTCCTACATAAGAATTTTCTATATCCCACGTATCGATTTTATCAAGTCGCAGGGGATGATCCCGCTTTACAACATCATCAGTATTCCCATATATATACCATTCATCTCCATTAACGAGCGCTGTAGTCGAGCCATCATATATTACCGTTCTGGTTGTTTTAGCTTTTAACAGCTCCGCTTTATGAATGGTAAATCCCGCATTTATATCTCCTATATAAAACCCGAACATAAACTGTATGGTAGAAAATCCGGCAATATCACTGGCCGTAGCTTTTTGTCCGGGACTATCAATGTTATAAAATTCACTTAGCGGTATTGTCACAGTTTCCTCCTCAAATCCTGGTCTTCTCTGGTCATACAGATAGGCTGTAAACAGCTTCTCGTCAATAGTTCGTAATCTCACTTCCAGACTTGTCGGATATAAGCCGCTCCCGGCAGAGAAGGTAATACGAATAAAATTGTTTTCCGGATCTCCGGACAGTCCAAAAGACGCTTCCTGCTCATCCGCATAATGTGCATTTCCTATTCCAAGATATTCCCGATCTTCTGTATCCAGTGAAGGATCCTCAGCATATGCTTCAACCGGATAGTAACTAAAGCTAAACCGGGAATTGCCAAAAGAATACCATTCCTCGCCGTTTATAAGCCCTCCGGAGTTTTCATCAAACAAAATCTGTCCTGATACATTAAATAGCAGAAGCGATAAGCTTAAAAAAAGTAAAATTTTCTTCATTATACGTTGTGGTTTTGTTCTTAGCAACAAATGTATATATAATAATTAATCTTTCAATATATACAACCTTCTTAAATACAGCTCAGATCCAAAAGCAACCTTCAAAAAATCAGACAAAGCCCTGTAAGAACCCAATACTATTGTGAATAACAATAGCTGAATGGATAAAAAATTTTTTACAGATATAAACAAATAAACTTTATCCCCATTTAAGAAACGGGCCATGAACCAGGACTTGCTTTTACACATTCTTTCGCTTAATCCCTCTGACCGCTTCCGCCGTCCACGGATCATCCGGCCAATGGTGTTTGGAGTAGCGCCCCTTCAGCTCTTTTTTCACTTCCGGATATGTATTTTTCCAGAAGCTTTTCAAATCCTGGGTCACCTGAACCGGCTTATACCCCGGGGACAGGAGGTGTAATAGCAATGTAGTACGTCCTTCATTAATAGTGGGTGTATCACCCAGGCCAAACATTTCCTGCAGCCTTACAGCCAGAACCGGCAATCCTGCATCGGGTTGATACGCTATTCTTATCATTGAGCCTGACGGTACTTCTATATGCACAGGAGCCAGCACATCCAGCTTGCTTTGCAAGTCCCATGGCAGCATGCTCTTCACAATAGCTTCCATATCCAGCCGCTGAAAATCTTCCTTTTTACGAACGGAGCCGGTATACAATGGCAGCCAGTCCCGCACACTGGCGATCAGATTTTCCGTACTGAAGTCAGGCCAGTTCTCTTCCGGTCTCATTTTTCTGAGAAACCCGACCCGGGCCTGCAGTGTCTCTATCGAGTCCAGATCAAGTATTCTGCCTCTTTCTTTCTCCACTACCTGACACAATACTTCCACCCGCTTATCTTCCGGAATTATCTTCATTACCCTCGTACCAAGCACAAGCGCTCCGATTCGCTTACGATAATCCGCTATAAGCTCCCCCTTACGATAATCCCACTCCACTACGGCCTCTTCTTCCAGCATATCCTCTATAGCACCCGGATCAAAAGGGGCGGCAAGAAAAATTCTTCCTTCTTCTGATCCTGCATCCGCCTGGGCCACAGCCAGCCATTGCTCGGTTATAAGCGGATCATTATCGCCCAGTTTCACCTGACGCCCGTTTGCCATTTTATACCGGTTGCCTTCTGTTTTTCGGGCAATACGCTCCGGATAGGCAGCAGCCAGTAAACGGCCAGCCACTTCAAAAGACACAGACGAATTATCAACATCACAAGCCAGCATCCTTCTCCATGATGCAGCCAGTCGCTCTATACGGCCAAGGACATGCTTGTCCGCCAGCCTGACTGGCTTTCCCTTCCTGTAAGCACGCAACAGTTCAACACGTTCTGAAAGACTTGCATTGCTCCCTCTCCCCAGCATATCCTTTTCTTCCAGAATAGCCGCAATATCACATCCGGTTCCGCTTTGTCCGAGTTCAGCGCTCACGTCAAGCAGATGCGCTATGCGGGGATGCGTTGGCAGACGAAGCAGCTTTTTACCCGTACTGCTGATGCGGTCACCATCCAGGGCCTGCAGCTGCGTCAGCAATTCAGCAGCCTGCTGCACCGATCCCTTTGGTGGCGGGGTTACCCAGGTAAGCTCATACAATCCCTTAACTCCTGACCAGCCGGCAATCTCCAGAACCAGCGAAGAAAGATCCGCTTCCAGAATCTCCGGCTTCCGCTCAGCGACCAGATGCTGCTGTGCCCCCTGAGACCAGAGGCGATAGCATACCCCTTCAGATACCCGGCCTGCACGTCCTTTACGCTGCTCTGCCGAATCAAGCGTTACTTTAATGGTCTCCAGCTTTGTCAGACCGCTTCTCGGGTCAAAACGGGGCACCCGGCTCAACCCGCTATCAACAACAACCTTCACACCTTCTATCGTAATACTGGTTTCCGCAATCGAAGTAGCCAGAATAATTTTCCGATGCCCGTTCGGGTCCGGCACAATCGCCTGTTGCTGCAAGTCCTGCGAAAGTTCTCCATACAACGGATATATCTTACACTGGGGCAGTAAGGCCTCAAGACCTTCTTTAACCTGAAGGATTTCCCTTACCCCCGGTAAAAACGCAAGTACATCACCTTCCTGCTCCCTTACAGCCTTACGAACCAGCTGAATCATATTAAGCTCTATGCTCAAGGCGCTGTCCGGGGCCTCATAAATTTCCCGCACGGAAAACTGCCTTCCTTCACTCACCAGTACAGGACAATAATCCAGCACCCTCTGTACCGTCTCCAGAGCAAGCGTAGCAGACATAATCAGAATCCGCAGATCATCTCTCAGCACTTTCTGTATTTCCCTGACCAGCGCCAATGCCATATCAGCCTGAAGACTACGTTCGTGAAACTCATCAAAAATCACAAGCCCCACATCCTCCAGCATTGAATCCCGCTGAATCATCCGCGTCAGAATACCTTCCGTGACTACTTCAATACGCGTGTCTTCCGACACTTTTGTATCGAAACGCACGCGATAACCCACTTTTTTACCCGTAGCCTCGCCAAGATTAGCTGCCAGACGGTCTGCTACAGTTCTCGCAGCCAGCCGTCTCGGCTCCATCATGATTATCTTCTTACCGGCAAGCCATGATTCATCCAGCAGCTCAACGGGAACAACCGTGCTTTTGCCGGCTCCCGGAGCAGCCTGCAGTAATACGGTATTATTTGTCTGTAAAAGCCCCCGTAATTGCGGAAGAATGGCACAAACCGGCAAATGATTATAAGCTGACAACACAGTATCGTTTTTAAAATCCGGAAATTATAACTCTTTCAAAGCACATAAATAATGAATTATTCATTATTTTGCCCGTACATTTTTGACCGTTTCAACCTGAGCAAACAAAAAAGGGGAAAGGTGATTAACTAAAACAACAGTATAACACCATTAATCTCATGACTAAAATTATCATAGCAGGCGGAAGTGGATTTCTGGGAAGCCATCTGACTTCTTTTTTCCTCGACAAGGGAATTACTCCTGTAGTTTTATCCCGGAAACATTCCGGCAAAGAAAATGGTGTCATCTATACGAAATGGGATGGACAGAATCCTGGCGACTGGGTTAGCGAGCTTGAAAATGCCCGGGCTCTTATAAACCTGAGCGGACGATCCATAAATACGACATTCTCAAACACTCACAAAAAAGAAATACTTGATTCCCGCGTTCAGACCACACAGCTCCTTGGTCGGGGAGTCAGCCAGTGCACAAACCCTCCGGGCATCTGGATTAATGGCAGCGCTGCAGGATATTACGGAGACCGGGGCAATGAAAAGCTCACTGAAAAATCAGACCCCGGTTCGGGCTTTGTTGCTCATGTATGCAAAGAGTGGGAGAAAACACTGTTTTCATTTTCCCTGCCTCAAACCCGGACAATCGCTATCAGGACCTCGCTCGTCCTTAATATACAGGAAGGCGTCCTGCCTCCGTTAATCCGGTTAAGCAAGCTGGGACTGGGCGGTAAAGCCGGCAATGGCAGACAATACATGCCCTGGATACATCTCAATGACTGGGTCAGGCTCGTTGACTGGATAATCGATACGCCGGATATCAGAGGACCCGTTATTGCAGCCGCACCGGAAACCGTCACCAACAAACAGTTTATGCACAAGCTGCGAAGCGCATTAAGAACTTCCATGGGAATTCCTCAGCCTGCATTTCTGCTACGAATTGCCGGCAACATCATCGGACCGGATTCGGAGCTAATCCTCTCCGGACAAAAGATCTATCCGGCTATTGCAATCAGCCACGGGTTTAGTTACCAATACCCTACGCTTGACAGCGCATTCTCTGAATTATTTGGCTAGACAAACTTTCTAATGAGATTCAGATCCGGGAATTTAAACAAATGAAATCTGGCATAAGAGCATTGGCTCTGCTATTTTTGTATTTACTTTAAAAGAAATATGAAAAAATATATATCATTTTTACTCATAAGCTTCTCACTGCTTAATTTTTCGTGTTCAAAAAAATCGGATTACATAGCTCCGGAAAGTCTTTCTGATAAAGTTATTCTTAATCCTGATTCGTATGTGGTAACTTCCAAGGCCGGTGCCGGCGGCTGGAGCAGAAACTACTATGATGGCGGAGAAACCCGGCTGGAAAGTGAAGGAAATTATTCCAATGGCATACCAAGCGGATACTGGAAATTCTGGTATCCAAACGGTACGCTGAAAAAAGAGGGAAACATCTCCAATGGTATCTTTTCCGGTCATTGGAAATTCTGGTATGAAAACGGTAAATTACAGGCTGAGGGAAACTTCAGCAACGGCATTCCGTCCGGTCAGTGGAAGTCCTGGTACGAAAACGGCACCCTGCAATCCGATGGTAATTACAGCAACGGACATAAAAACGGCCATTGGCGATTTTACCATTACAACGGCATAAAAGAATCTGAAGGAAATTTTGCAGGCGGTGTCAAGCAGGGCTATTGGACATATTACAATGCATACGGAACTATGATTGGCAGAATCTATTATTAAGTCATTTGAACAATCTTGCATCCTATATCGAACAAACATATCTGAAACCGGATTTTACCGATCAGACACTATATACTCTTATCGACCAGGCTGAAAGCCATGGTTTCAGAGGGATCTGCATTCCCCCTTTCTGGGTAAAAAAAGCCAGACGGGAACTGGGCTCCAAACCAATAGAGCTGGTAACCGTAGCAGGGTTTCCGCTCGGATACAACAGGACCGAGACCAAACTCGAGGAAACCAGGCTCGCCATAAGCGATGGAGCCACCGAAATTGACCTTGTCATCAATCTATCCGCTTTCAAAGCCGGTATGACCTGGCCTAAAACAGAAATCGCCAAAGTATCGGAGATCGTTCATCGGGCAGACTGCCTTCTCAAAGTTATAATAGAAACAGCTTATCTGAGTCCGGAAGATATTGAGCTGCTTTGCCGGATATGTGCCGATGCCGGTGCAGATTTTGTAAAAACCTCTACCGGGTTTGCTCCGGAAGGAGCCAAAGCAGAGCATATTCGTCTGATGCGAAAAGTACTTCCGCAGGCAATTGGGATAAAAGCGTCCGGAGGCATCAAAAATCGTCAGCAGGCAATCGAAATGATTGAAGCCGGCGCTGACAGAATCGGCACTTCATCCGGCCCCGAGCTGGTTCAAAAAGCTCCTTTTAACACGTAAAATTCATTATTCGACACATTGAAAAAACTGCTGGTTTCACTCCTGTTGCTCTTCTCTGCCTGTTATAGTACAGCACAGATTCAGTTTTCTAAAGGCAGCTGGAAACAGGTTTTGCAAAAAGCCCGTGAAACCTCCAAACCCGTCTTCGTTGACTTTTACGCTTCATGGTGCGGCCCATGCAAATACATGAGCAAAAATATATTTACCGATCCGGAGGTAGCAAAATTTTACAACGAGCATTTCATTTCCTTTAAAATTGATGCCGAAAAAGAAGAGCAGGAACTGGTTAGCCGGATCGGCCTGAAAGCCTATCCTACGCTTATCTTCTTTAACCCGGAAGGCGAAATACTTTTAAACTGGACCGGCATGATGGACAAAGCTGAAATGCTTGACAAAGGACTGATGATTAAAAACTTCGAGCTCAACAAAAAAATACTGGAAACTCACCCGGACAGCCTCGAGATCCTTTACGATTATCTGGCGGTACTCAAAAACAAAAACTTTTCCCATGCCAGTCAGACAGCCCGGAACTTCCTGAAAAAAATTGATACCGGCAGCCTGGCAGCCCCTGAGTACTGGCCACTTATTAAAGAATTTACGGCGGATTATAAAACCAGAGAATTTCACTACATCATCACTCACCCCGATTCATTCATTGTCCGGCACAATGACTTCGGAGAGTATTACAAAACCGGAATAAAATCACTGATGCTGGACGCTATTCAGGAAAGAAACTACAATAAGGTCAGCTTGCATAAAGAATACCATAGCACCATATATAAAGCCCTAAAGCTTCAGAAAATGCCGGATGATTATTACTTCACACTTATTGACATGATGTATTATGATGGCATTGAAAACGACAGCGCGTTTGTCAGCATGGCAACCCGGTGGCTGAAAAATTACAATATGGGCAATCCTCAGGCATTAACTGAATACAGCATCAAAATAGCGGATAAATCTTCAGAAACATCGGAAATTAAAGAATTACTCCTCTTTACTGAAAAAGCAATGCAGTTGCAGAAATCCTTCGAAACACATTATGCTCATAGCTATATACTCTTTCATACGGGCAACAGAGAGGAAGCGCTCCGGCATGCGCAAATTGCCAGAGATTTATGCAAAGATCCAGATGTAATCCCTTATCTGGAAGCTTATATACACAGCATCAACAGCGAAGACTGAATTCCGGACCGGAACCGTTTTTTCAATTGACCCGATCCTGAATATCCTCAATGGCCGATTTTCTTTCCCGTTCAGTTTTTACATCTCCCCCAAACCGGTAGGAAAACGAAAGAGTCACCACTCTGCTGTCAAATCGGATATTACTGGAAATATCAAGATTTTCATACCTTGCGCGATTAACTCGTCTGCGTCCCTGAAAAATATCATTGACCGCCAGCTTTACAGTTCCCTTTTTATTCAGTACCTGTTTCTGAATCCCGGCAGACATTACCCAGTAACTGCGGTTGACAAAAACACCATACACTGTCGGAGAATTATAAAATCCGCTAAGTTCTCCGGATATCCCCTTTCCAAACTTAAAGGTGTTTTGGGTATTATAATGAGCGCTGATAATCCTGTTATTCAATTCTCCGCCTTTGTGGTCTCCCCTGTACTGATTCCTGAACACATTAATAAAGCTGTTGTGCATCCACCAGCTTGTAACAGAAAAAGTTCCCACCACACTTACTCCGTAATTGATCTGACTCATCAGATTCTGAGGACTCTGATACGTCAGGTTCAGGGAGTCAATCTGTCCCATCATCCAGTTGATTACATCAGAAGTATAGCTATAGTTAAGAGTCGTGATAATCTTGCTGTCAAAACTATGAGACAACTCTAGAGAGTGAGTCAGCTCAGGACGTAAAAACGGATTGCCTTCAAAGTACATATACGGATCCCTGAAAAACCGGAAGGGATTCAGATCATCATAATCAGGCCGGCCTACCCTGCGGCTGTAGGAGACCTGTAAGCTGTTTGCATTATTGATTTCTCTGGTAAGAAAGAAACTCGGGAACAATTGCAGATAGGAAAGCTTTACCACAGAGTCTGTTGTTATCTGCCGGCCGACAGTTTCGGTATACTCTCCGCGCAATCCGGCCATAAAAGAAAATTTTCCCATCTTCCTGTTAAGGAACAGATAAGCAGCATGAATCGTTTCATCATACTTAAAATGATTGCTCCAGGAAGCGTCCGGCATCCATTCATCATTGGCAAGCGTATCATACCGGAGATTATTATCCACTGTCACGTAGCTGCTTTTCAGCCCGGCTTCCAGCTCGCCCAGCTTTTCTACCGGATGTCTGTAATCAATCTTTCCTACATATACCTGCGTCAATGAGGGAACATTGCCCTTTCGGGCAGCCAGATATTCCGCAGGCAGAACCGGATCCTGAAAATAGCGGGTATCCATCCGCTGCCTTGAGCGGTTCAGATTGTTTGAAAAATCAAGATCAGCCGACAATTCCCGCCCTTTATCATCTATTTTACGGACATAATTCAGATTAAACAGCAAAGAATTCCAGGCAGTCCTGTTATTATTGTCCGTCCTGGTATTCATTAGCTCATCTCCGCTGGCGTTTTGAAGAGAATTTGTGGTTGTATTGAAATTATAATAGGTGCCAACATTGGCTTTTGATACAAACCCGAGTATGTTGCGCTCATTCAGATAGTAATCAATGCCAGCCCGGGCATTATTGGTATACAAAGGTTCATCGGTAGTAGTATGCATATACGACACTCTGTCAGGATCTGATACCGTCCCATTGGTTCGGAATCGTCTGGTATAGCTCACATACTCCACCTCTCCTCTGTATCCATGATTGTAGCTGCCGAAAGCATTAAACTTTCCGGCCTGATAGTTCATAGTAAATCCTGCACCATATCTGGTAGCCCTGCTTCGGGCAATATAGCTGTTCACTCCACCGTTCAGGCCCTTTTTGTTGTCCTTCTTAAGAACAATATTAATAATCCCTCCCATTCCTTCCGCATCATAACGCGAAGAAGGATTCGTGATAATTTCAATTTTCTCAACAGAAGCCGAATTCGTTCCCCTTAGCAGATCCGCCAGCTCATCATCCGAAAGGTACGTCAGCTTTCCATTAAGCATAACAGAAACTCCGCCTTTTCCTTTCAGGGAAATTTTCCCGTTTTCATCCACCACAATCCCGGGAGACTTTTCCAGTAGCTCAAGCGCTGTATTCCCTTCTGCAAGCACGCTTTTATCTACATTCACAATAAGCTTGTCCTGAGTCTGCTCAATCAGAGGCTTACGTCCGGTAATGGTTACCGCTTCCAGAGTTTGTGCATCTTCTTTCAATACAATAGTTCCCAGATCAATTGAAGAGTTTACAGCTGACACTTCAAAGGTTTTTCCTTTATGATCTTCTAACCCGAAGTAGCTGATCTGAACATAATATGCGCCCAATGGTATATTTTCAAAATAAAAACGCCCCTCTTCATCACATAGCTCCCCTTTTACAAAAGAAGAATCAGCAGACCGGCTTAAACCTACCGTTGCAAAACTAAGCGCCTCCCCCGCCTCACTTTCGAGCTTACCGGAAACCTTACCACTTGTCTGGGCATTCGCCAGAATACCGGACAATAAAAACAGCACTGCCGCAAAATTACGACACAAACCGATGTTCATAAATTCTGGATTGAGATCAATATAGATTAAGAAAAGGAGCTTTCCGAAACCCGGAATACTCCTGTATGCGCAGACCAATCCATACCAGAACAGGTCTGCGCAACAAGAGATATAGATAATGAAGTGAAGAATTAATCGAACGCAGCTTTATAAGAATACAGACTGCTTATTTCTTTACATCGACAGTAATCGTAGCACAACGCCATATTGCCTTATACTCCTTATCATAATGAGTCCCCTGCTCCTTCCAGCTTTTGGAAACTTCAATTGCGTAGCTTCCTGGCCATAAAGGAGTAAATTCAGCCTCCCCGTTTTCATCAGTTGAAATATTTTTAGTCCAGCCCGTAGGAGAAGTCACGCTTATGTATAGTTTGTCTGCCGGCTTCTCCCCATTCACCAGGGTCTTCAGCTTCATGGGACTATTCGCCTTGTTTACGCTCAGCGGATCTGCATGTATGACCAGTGTATTGGTATTTATAGCCGGATTATTACCTTTCTGAGCATTTCCGACAGTTATCAGCGCACTCGCATTAAACTGATACACGGTTGTACCACCAAGATCTTTGGCACTTTTGCCTGTAAATAAGGTATAAACTCCGTCCTGATCCGGAGTAAAGAAAGCAGTAAAACGATCTTCTCCGGCAGTGGTAGCCAGCTTTGCCTTCTTACCATCCGGAGCAACCAGCCACAACTCAAATTCTCTGACATCTGAGTACCAGTCCGCCAGCTTTTCCGGATCTTCATCAGGCTCAGCATACAAAACGGTTACCAGCTGTTTTTGCCCCTTTTTCCCGACAGCATCGGTTTTAATCCAAAGAGCATGCGCCAAAGCGCCTGTAATAGTTACAAGCAAAGAAAAAATCAATAAGTAAATCTTTCTCAACATTTTAATTAGAGTTTTTATATTTAGTATAATACTGTCCGGAAGCCCCCTCGTATGAAAGCTTCGCGTTTCAAAATTATACCTATTTAGATTAATTACAAATTAAATAGAGTAAAACGTAAAATATTTAGAAAATTAAATAATGCTGCACCACAAAGTGCTGCCATAGAAAGGATAGCCCAAACCCAATACTCTGCTCAATGCACTGATACCGGCTGGCTAAGCAGCCTGAAAAAAGGCTCCGCAAGCCAAAGGAACGATAAAAAATCAGAGACTGTTTGAAACATAAGGGTTGACTAAATGAGATGTAGGGTATGGCAAGACTTAAAATAGAAGATATTGAAAAAATTGGAAGTATCAGGGATCAGCTATGTATTTCCATTTTTATACCGACTCACAGATTCGGATATCAGGTAAATGACAAAGAAGATCAGCTTGTTTTCAAAAATGAGCTTCAGGCTGTAAGACATGAATTATCCGCCAAAGGTTATCAGGAACGAGATATAATGCACCTTCTTGACCCGGCTTACAGGCTGCTAAATGATTCCACGGCATGGCGGTATATGGAAGAAGGTCTGGCTTTATTCCTGTCTTCTTCGTTCTTCAGCTGGGATACATACCCGATTACCTTTACTGCACAGCATTTTATTACACAAAACTTTATCATCAGCCCGCTGGTGCCGCTGCTGACGGATAGAAATTCTTTTTATATACTGAATATAAACCGGGACAGAATTTCATTGTACAAAGCAGATGAGTTTGATATTGCCAAAGAAGAGCTGCCGGAAGATCTGATTCCTGCCGATATGGAAGAAATCATGCAGTATTATGAGTTCCAGAAGCACTTCGACGGTAAACCTATGACATCATTCTTTGGCATGGTTTTCACCACTCACGGGCAAAGACAGGAAATCGACAAAAGAGACCGTTATTTACAGGAGTATATAGGAAAAATCTGCCAGGGACTGGACAATTATCTCAACGAAAACAGATTACCGCTTGTGCTCGCCGGCAGTGATCACATTCAGGGATATTTCCGGAAAACAAGTAAATATCCCAATATTATATCTGAAGGCATTACAGGCAATTACTCCGATCTGCAACCGGAAGAGTTACATAAGAAGGCATGGGAAATTGCTGAAAAGGAAGCAATGAAACCCCGGAGCAATGATATCAAAAATTATAAAGCATGGGCCGGAACCGGCCGCACAAGCTACGACCTTCAGGATATATATGTATCAGCCCTTGCCGGCAGAATTGAGAGCATTTGCCTTGTCAAAGACATAAATATATGGGCTTCCGTAAAAAAGGATGACCGTCTTGAGCTGCATGAAAATCAGCATGACGGAGATATTCATGTATTCAATGATATAGTATGGCAGACCCTGTCTAATAAAGGCAATGTTATTCAGGTCAACAGTTACGAAGAGTTACCTGAAAAGGAAGTTCCCGTGCATATGACCGCAGTTTACAGATATTAAAAAGAGGCTTTTTTTAAGCCTCTTTTTATATAAAAGCTTACTAAGGATTATCTGATCTCAATACGACATATAATGCAAAATCAGTTAAAATGAACCCGGGAGTACGGCAATCTGTCCGCTGACAACGTAACAGGACGATTAACAATAAAATTTTCAGAGTCTTTTATAAAGCCATTCTCACAGTGAATGAAAAGTTTGAATTTAACACACTTTGCATAGGTTCTGGCTTTTGTTACCGCCTCCTTTTTCGATTCATAAACCGCATAAACCCGTTTTACATCCTGCGAAATAATAGCCCAGCCGTCTTTGTGGGGAATCACGTGAATTGTACAATCTGCAATCTGCGCATTCGTTCCGGCCGACGCAATTTTAGCCCGCTCCCGGCTATTGGCTATTGCAATCTGCTCGGCAATAGTACGACTAAGCCCCTCTTCGAGAAGCCGGTTTGCTATTTCAATGGCGAGTCTCCTGACCTCCGGGGTAAGCATACCAAACGAAGCCGGATATTGTATAGGCGAGTATAACATAGACGAAAGAATTAAAGAGTGAATTGTTGGAAATTGTCTATGGATAACCGGAACGATAATAGCTATGTTTGGACCAGTACATTAAAAAATAAATACTATTTTTATATAGCTAAGTACAAAACAAGGCTCAATTAACTAAAAATTAACAAATTAAATCAAGAAATATTGCAAAAAACCAAACATCTTCACAGAGGGAGCAGCAGTACATTTTAACAGCCGGTCAGAAAATTTTACCGTAAAGCAAAGTTGTCAGGTCACCTTACCAAAGCTGCTGATATTTAGTAGTAAAATCGGCTGTACCTAACCGGAATTGAGATTTTCCGTATGAATGCATGTGACAGCAAATGTGTTATTGTTTTATTTTAATCAAATAAAATTCGATAGTAAAAAACTAATATTCAATAATAAAAGTTTTAACTGTGGAAAACTTTTTATAATCAGGGTTACCTGAAAAAGAAATTACGTATTTACAAAATGAAAGACCTGGAGATCATCACAAAAATCAGAAGAGGAGATGAAACAGCTCTTGATTTTCTTTATAAAAAGAATTTCAAGATGATGCTGAAAATGATCTTGAAAAATAATGGTTCGGAAGAAGAAGCAAAAGATATATATCAGGAAGCCCTGATCGTACTCTGGCAAAAAGTGATTGCCGATGACAATTTTGTGCTCACATCAAAAATAAGTACGTACCTATACAGTATATGCCAGAATCTCTGGCGCAAAGAACTGGAAAGAAAAAAAAGACATACGTTTGATCAGCCGGAGCGTGCGGAAGTTCCCGATCAGGACACCGGCGAGCGAAGTGAGATCATTCAGAAATGTCTGCAGGAGCTTGGAGAAACCTGCAGAAAAATTCTGACATATTATTATTTTGACAAACTTTCGATGGTTGATATTGCAGAAAAGCTTGGCTTTGCCAATGCAGACACAGCCAAAACGAAAAAGTATAAGTGCAAGAAAGAATTAGATAGTAAAATTAAGGCAATATACTCTGCCAGTGATTTCCTAGATTAGTTATGAAAGGACCGGAATTCGACATAGAAAAGATTGAGGCATATCTTCTCAACAGACTGGAGCCTGAAGAAAAAACTGCTTTTGAAAAAGCAATGAATCAAGATCCCGTGCTTGCACAGGAAGTAACGATTCAGAAAGATGCGATTCAGGCGATACAACAATTGCGAAAAGCAGAGTTGAAAGCCAGGCTTAATGCCATCGAGATTAATAACGGAATGTGGAGCCATACCGGCAAAATTGCAGCGACAATACTATTGCTTTTTTCTCTCGGAGCCGGCACATATCTTTTAATACCCGGATCTTCTGATCCTATTACGGAAGAATCACCGGTCATTAGCGGCAATGCTTCCGATATGGAAGAAAGTATGTCCGAACCTATAGCAGAAGCAGAACAACGCCCGGAACCGGTCAGCATCCCATCGGCCAATCCGGCAAAAGCTCCGGATGAAATAAAATCTGTGGATAAAACAGCTCCGACTGTAAGACAGCCTATAGCAGAAGTCCGCGTTCCGGAACTCAACGACAGTTTTGATTTTGGAGAAGGCCTCGATAAGCAGGTTTCACTTCCCAATCCTGATATCGCCAGAGTTGTAGATACAAAGGCAAAGCTAAATATAGATCTTATAGATCAGGAGGGAGCTATTCGTTATAAATATTACAACAATAAGCTGTTTCTATACGGCAAATTCAATGCCGAGCCATATGAGATACTCGAGTTGAACGCCAGTACAGGTAAAGATCTCTATCTTTATTTCAAAGGAGCATTTTACAAGCTAAACTCTGACACTTTTGACGTTTCGCTGTTAGAGCCGATCAGTGATCCTGACCTTAAGCTGCAACTGGAACAGCTACGCTCAAAATAACACTTGTATCATCAAATCGGGACGATTTTAAGAAAATGTTCTCCTTCTGTAAAGAGCCTTTTCTTAAAATCGTATTTTTTTAAGCTTTCTGTCTTAACTTTGCATCTTCAACGCTATTGAAATATATTTAAACAAATTTTTTACATAGAAGATGCCTGGAAAATTTCATAAACTAAAGCGAAAAAAACTGGGAAGCTACCCGTACTTCACAGTAATTCTGAGTATTTCTATGGCGCTTTTTGTAATCGGTCTTTTCGCTCTTCTGATTATGCATGCCAACAGGCTATCAGAAGTAATCAAAGATAAATTTGAGGTGCATGCTTATCTTGAAAAAAATCTTACGTCTGAACAGGAAGATTCCATCAGGACTGCAATAAGCCGGTTTCCGTTTGTCAGACAGGACAAAGATGCGATGTCGATTACATACATCAGCAAGGAAGAAGCAGCCCGGCGCTTCATCAATGAGACCGGAGAAGATTTTTATACAATCATCGGTGATAATCCACTGAGATCATCCTTTGCCATTCGGATCGAGCAGCAATACGCAGACTCTGTCAGTCTGAAAAAGGTAAAAGCCCATCTTATCGGTGTCAGAGGCGTTTATGAGGTAGATTACAAGGAAAGCCTCATTAATCAGATCAACGACAACATAAAAAAAATCGGATTCATTTTAATCCTTTTTGCTGCCATTCTGTTAGTAACATCCATACTATTAATCAATAATACCTTAAAGCTAGCCTTATTCTCTCAACGATTTCTTATCAGAAGCATGCAACTGGTCGGCGCTACAAAATCTTTCATTCAAAAGCCATTCTTACTCAGAGCCATGACACAGGGTCTGATCAGCGGTATTCTTGCTTCATTTAGTTTATTCATAATTCTTCAATATCTTTATGCACAGATTGAAGAACTCAGAGTTTTGTCCGATACAGGTATCATGTTGCTTATATTTCTTATTCTGATACTTTTAGGCATATTTATCGGCCTCTTTAGTTCATTCCGGGCAATAAACAAATACATTAAATTATCACTTGACGAACTTTATTAATTTTTTTTATGCAGAATAACAATAAACAAGTCTTTGGGAAAGCTAATTATATGATCATGATCGGCGGAATAATTATTTTACTCCTCGGATTTGTAATTATGTCTATGGACAAAGAGCAGTATGGATTTGGCTTCCTTGGCTTAACTCTTGGTCCTTCAATAGTTTTTATCGGATTTATTATCCAGTTTTTTGCGATTTTTTACAAGTCTAAAACAAACGAATGAATTTTATAGATGCCATCATTCTTGCCATTGTCGAAGGCATAACTGAGTTTTTACCGGTATCGTCGACAGGGCACATGATTATTACTTCCGCCCTGCTGGGCATCGGAAGCGAGCAAATTGTCAAAGTATTTACCGTCAACATACAATTTGGCGCTATTCTCTCTGTGATCGTTCTTTACTGGCGCCGCTTTTTCCAATCATTTGATTTCTACCTCAAATTGCTGGCGGCCTTTATACCGGCAGCCATTCTGGGATTGTTATTTGGCGATCTCATCGATGAGCTGCTTGAGAATGTCGTCGTTGTTGCAGTAAGTCTTGTTGTTGGCGGAGTCATCCTGATCGTAGTGGATAACTTCTTCAAAAATCAGGATGAAAATGCCAGAGTAACCTACAAAAGCGCATTCATTATCGGATTATTCCAATGTATCGCCATGATACCGGGAGTGAGCAGATCTGCGGCTACCATTATTGGTGGTATGACTCAAAAGCTAACTAAGAAAAATGCTGCCGAATTTTCTTTTTTTCTGGCAGTACCGACAATGTTCGCAGCATCCTGCTATAAGCTGCTAAAAGATCATCAACACATTACTGCTGACAACATTAATATACTTCTTGTTGGTAATCTTGTTGCTTTTATTGTTGCATTACTCGCCATAAAAACGTTTATCGCTTTTGTAACCAAATACGGTTTTAAGGCATTTGGTTATTACCGGATTATCGTTGGGTTAACCATACTTGGATGCCTCCTTATGGGATACGACCTTCAGATTGTTTGATAGCTTATGTATGATTTTACCGAAGGCGAAGTTCTTCTGATCGATAAACCATATCAGTGGACTTCTTTTGACGCCGTGAAGAAAATCCGCGGGGCTGCCAAAATAAAGAAAATCGGGCACGCCGGCACCTTAGATCCCTTGGCTACTGGTCTGCTGATCCTGTGCACTGGTAAAAAGACAAAACAAATAGACTCTTTCCAGGGACAGGAAAAAGAATATACAGGAAGCATGTTACTCGGCAAAACAACCCCCAGTTTTGATCTGGAAACTGAATTTGACCAGGAGTTTTCATTGGAAGGTATTACTATTGAACAAATCCGAAAAAATATTATTCCGTTTCTGGGCTCAATTCAGCAAACACCGCCTATATACTCGGCAGTAAGAGTAAATGGAAAACGGGCTTATGAAATAGCTCGAAAAGGTAAAGAAGCAACCCTGAAAGAGCGTAGTATTTTTATTAAGGAATTTGAACTTACCAAAATAGAGCTTCCGGTTATTGAATTCAGACTGGTCTGTTCCAAAGGAACCTATGTGCGCAGCCTGGTAAGAGACTTCGGTAAAGCATTAGGGATTGGCGCCTGCATGACCGCTCTCAGAAGAACACGAATAGGCAATATGCATGTAAAAGATGCGCTTACTCCTGCAGATTTTGTACAAGCATTAAACTCCCGGGAACAGACATGAAAGTACATCGTTCAATTGAGAACTTTCAAAAGCTGGCCAGTGCAGTTGTTACATCCGGCACATTTGACGGGGTACATCTGGGACACAGAAAAATACTTACCAATCTGGTGGATAAGGCCCGAAAAACAAACTCAGAATCAGTTGTCATTACATTCTGGCCGCATCCCCGCACCGTATTACAGCCGGACCAGCCAACCCGCCTGTTAACCAGTCTTGAAGAAAAAATTGAGCTGATCGGGGAATCCAGGCCAGACCATCTGATAATCTTACCTTTTTCAAGAGATTTTTCCAATCAAAGCTCACTGGAGTTTATTTATAAGATACTTATCGGACAAATCGGCACGAAGCACCTGATTATTGGTTATGATCACCGTTTCGGAAAAAACAGAGAAGGCAGTTTTGAGTTTCTCAAGGAAAATGCAGCGCAATTTGGTTTTGAAGTAGAAGAAATCCCCCGGGAGGATATACATAATGTGACGATCAGCTCCACCAATATCCGTAAATCACTGCAGCAGGGTGACCTTAATGAAGTCCTGACTCTGTTAGGGCGGCCATACTTTCTTACCGGAACGGTTGTACACGGCGAAAAAATCGGCCGAAAGCTCGGTTTTCCGACAGCCAATATTCAGCCGGACGAGCCCCTGAAGCTAATTCCCTGTGACGGAGTGTATGCCATCGAAGCAGAATGGCAGGGTAAAAAATACCCGGGTATGATGAATATCGGATACAGGCCTACTGTCGATGGCCTGAGCCACGTTATAGAAGCACATCTTTTTGACTTCGATGAAAAAATATACGGTGACAAACTTCGTATATATTTCAGATATTATCTGCGCCCGGAAAAACGCTTCTCTTCTCTGGAAGAGCTAAAAAGCCAACTGCAGCAGGATCGTTTATCTGCGCTTGATTTGTTAAAATCATAAGCTCATTTTCCTTAACTTTGTATAATAGAAAACACTTATTAAAACCCATGAAAAGACATTATTCATTTCTTTTATTTCTTCTGATCGCACCTTTGCTGTTCATGACCTGCAAAAAAGACGATGAAGGAAATACGATCGTAAACATCTTTTCTGTAGATGATGATATAAAAATGGGTAAACGGATGGATGAATATTTTAGAAACCCTGATTCGTCCGGGTTGAAAATATTAAAACGTGAAGACTATCCTGTCGCCTACAATTATATAGAGAACATCAAAACCCAGATTCTAAATTCAGGCTCTATTCGATACAAGGACGAATTTGAATGGAAAATCGGGATTATTCACGACGACCAAACTTTAAACGCGTTCGCGACACCGGGAGGATATATTTTTGTGTATACCGGTCTGATAAAATACCTGGACTGTGGCGACCATCTCGCCGGAGTCATGGGACATGAAATAGCCCATTCGGATAAAAGACACAGTACAAACCAGCTCACCAAGCAATATGGAGTTAGTACCCTTCTGGGAATTGTCTTAGGGAATGGAACCATTTCCCAGGTAAGTCAAAGCCTTTTGAGTCTGAAGTTTAGTCGGGACGATGAAAACGATGCTGACGAAAATTCTGTTAAGTATTTGTGCAACGCTCCTCATATAAGCGCTGATGGTGCTGCCGGTTTTTTCCAAAAACTCATTGATGGCGGTCACTCAAGCTCAACATTAGAATTTTTAAGCACACACCCCAGCTCCGACAAGAGAGTAGAAAACATACGAAGTAAAGCGAAAGAACTTGGATGTGGCGTCAGCGAAACCTGTACCGATAGTGATACCTATCAGGATGTCAAAAATTCTCTTCCTAATTAATACAAAACAACGTGAGACAATCGGAAATAAAGTTTACGGTATCGTTGGACAGTCAGAATGTCCCTGAGACCATTCACTGGGAAGCTACTGATAACCCCAGCGGAAAAACCGAAAGCACCAAAGCCATTGCCCTTTCCGTCTGGGATACCAGACAGAAAAACACTATGCGTATAGACTTGTGGACAAAAGATATGCAGGTAGATGAAATGAAAATGTTTTTTGTTGAAACCATTGCAGGCCTTTCAGAAACCATCATTACAAGCACAGGAGACAATTTTATGGGTCAGGAAATGAAAGACCTGGTTAAAAGACTTGTAAAACATATTGAAGAGGAAAGCAAAAAACAGTAGGAGCGGTAATCAGGGTAACAGGTTAATCTATAAAAGAGGGCAGCTTAAAAAAAACAAGGCTGCCCTCTTTTATGAGAAGCAGCCAAGGAACAAACATTAATTAACCACTTTTAACTATTAACCTAAATCTATGTGTACATTGAAATAAAACAACGACTTATCATAGAAACCGGATTCCGGTGGAATTGTTTTTAAAGTAGTTTATTTTTTTTCTTTTTTTCACGTTTCGTCTCCCGCTCACAGGTTTTAACCTCTTCTCCGATCGGGTAGTTTCCACTCTTCATGTCCTCAGCATATTGCTTATTGTCTATGCCAGCCTCAGGAAGCCCTTCGTAATTGTATGCATAGCCGTCCTGCTTGTCTGTAACATAAAAAGGCCCCATCTCGCTTCTATCAGAGTTCATAAGATTCATCCCGATAATAGCAAACTCACGGTTAATCACTTTTTTCTGATCCTGATTTTTGTACAGCTGTACCGTTATATCCCCGCCTGACATTTGCCCTTCACCTGACTTGTCATATACCTGTCCAAAAAGCTGATAACAGGAAGACATAAAAAACAACATCAACAAAACCCCTACACTTTTCATATCCCTCTGAGATTTAATTTATCTAATTATTCTTTTCTGTATTGACAGGAGAAGGCGCTGTTTCTGCCGCATGATACGAATCATTATCTCTGTTTTTACTTACACATTGAAATGCTTCCATTTCATAGGGCAGCCCGGGCCGCTTATCCTGAGTCATAGATTCGGGCCATAATCCTTTACTAATCCACATGTTATCCTGTCGGATTCCTGCATACAATTCTCCTACAGGCTCCTTATAATACATTTTTCTTTCTTTCCCGTCGACTGTATCAATAACAATAACAACAGGATTTTCTTCTGTACCATAAGCAAACTCATAAGGTGAAAAACTCCCTCTCTGTTCAGAGATGGAATAACTCAGGTAAAAGTTATGTCCACCACCCTGAACATATTCGTTTGTTTCATGCAGATCATCTAATCCGGTCGGATTACAGATTGAATAGTTAAGAAAATGGATTTCCTGAGCATCAGCGAATGCGACGCTCCCGAAAAGCATACCAAGCAGTATCCCTACTTTTTTCATAATCCTGTCCCTCCTATTCCTACTACTAATAGAAGAACTGCCTGGATGGAAAAATTGTTATTTGAGAACTTCCGCAGAGAGTTCTTTGGCCCTGTTTTCAGCTGCTTTCAGCGCCTCGATAATATTCTTTCCGATTTCTGTACGGTCAAAGTGATCCAGAGCAGCCTCAGTCGTTCCTCTTTTGGATTTTACTGATGCGATAAGATCGTCTGTACTTGTATTGGAGCTATGAAGCATCTGGAAAGATCCCAGCATCGTCTGCCGGACCAGCATAGAAGCTACATGCGGCTCAAGGCCCATCTCGATACCGGCTTCCGTCATGTATTTTACAAAGTAGAAAAAGTATGCCGGACCACTTCCACTAATGGCGGTAACAGCATCCATCATCTTTTCATTTTTCATAAAAATTGACTTCCCTGTAGTTTCAAGCAATGTATCGACCTTGCTGATAACAGACTGCCCGACTTCCTTCGCTGCTGCAAAGCCAGTGATGCCAAAACCAAGCTGAGCCGGAGTATTGGGCATCGCTCTGATTATATTTTCATGCTCAAGAAGCTCTTTCATCGAAGAAATCTTTATACCGGCCATAATGGAAATCACGACCTGTTTTCTTCTGAGCACGGGCTTCAAAGCCGGCACAATTGACATAAAATCCTGAGGCTTTACGGCAAGAAATATGAAATCATACTCCGACAGAGACTCATCAATCCGGTCATATAGTCTGGCAATATCTTCCTTCTCCAGACGCTCACGAGAGGCTTCATTTTTTTCAATTATCAGAAGATTTCCGTTCTGGACAATTCCGCTTCTGACAAAAGCCCGTGCATAAGTCGCACCCATGTTGCCGCCCCCGATAAAGGCAATTTTCATAATTATACGTATTTACTACTTTCCTGATAGCTCTCTGATACTTTCTCCCGCAGCTTCTATAATACGCTCAATGTTCGCATCATCAATGGCATCCGACACGAAAAGCGCTTCAAACTGGGAAGGAGCCAGATATACTCCTCTGTTGAGCATCGCCCTGAAATAACTTCCAAACTGTTCAAGATCACTTTTCCGGGCAGATTCAAAATCGTATACCTTCTCTTCAGTAAAGAACAGAGTAAACATTGAGCCAATATGATTGATAGTATATCTGCGGCCTGCTTTTTCCAGCTGAGCCTGTATACTCTTAACAATTCTTGTAGTTTTTTCCTCAAGACGGGTATAAAGAGCCTTATTTCCCCGAAGCTGATGCAACATAGCAAGACCTGCCGCCATGGCTACCGGATTGCCGGACAGGGTACCAGCCTGATAAACCGGTCCGCTCGGAGATACACAATCCATAATTTCTTTTTTTCCGCCATACGCTCCTACCGGCATACCACCACCAATGATTTTGCCTAATGTGGTCATATCCGGCATGACTCCAAAATGCTTTTGCGCCCCTCCTTCCGATATTCGGAAACCGGTCATAACTTCGTCAAAGATCAGAACAATTCCTGCCTTGTCGCATATTGATCTCAATCCCTGAAGAAACCCTTCTGCCGGCAAAACACATCCCATATTGCCGGCAACCGGCTCAATAATAATGGCCGCAATCTGATTCCTGTTTGCATCAACAAGCTCCTGAACTGCCGAAAGATTGTTAAACGGAGCCGTCAGGGTATCTCCGGCAACTCCTTTTGTTACACCCGGACTGTCGGGAACTCCCATGGTAATAGCTCCGCTTCCTGCAGCAATCAGAAAAGAATCACCATGTCCGTGATAACAGCCTGAAAACTTTATAATTTTATCTCTTCCTGTAAAGCCTCTCGCTACCCTGATCGCGGACATGGTCGCCTCCGTACCGGAATTTACCATGCGCACCTTTTCAACAGAAGGAACCATATCAATAATAAGCTCGGCCATTTCTACTTCCTGTCTTGTCGGGGCTCCAAAGGACAACGATCGCTCTGTCGCTTTTATGACAGCTTCTCTGATCTGCTCATTATTGTGCCCCAGCAGCATAGGGCCCCAGCTATTGATCAGCTCTATATATTTATTATCATCCTCATCAATCAGGTACGGTCCCTGTGCTGACTTGATAAACAGAGGTTCACCCCCAACTGCTTTGAAAGCTCTGACAGGTGAATTAACCCCACCGGGGATAAGATTCTTTGCCCGATCAAATAAGGCTTTACTACTTGTTGTATTCATTTTAATTAGAAGTTCTGTTTACCATTTCAAGCTTGCCCCCAACAAACCTGACAATTGGTATAAACTGATTGCTCTGGGCTGATTTATAATTAAAGCCAACCAGTGTATTACCGGCCACGAACCCGGCCTGTTGGAGGCTTTTTCCGAAATACGTACCATATGAATGAAGCATGCGGCCAAATAAATGGACAATGTCATTTCCCTGAAAAGCAAACGCAGTCGGATACAATCTGGTAGCAGCCACATATTTTTTTCGGAAAGCTTCAACACCCGGCTTTCCGAAATCGAGAAAATCCGGATACAGAAAATGTACACTTCTGCGTTCAAACTGCTCCACTGTAAGCAAATTAAAATCGAGCCATTCACTTGTCGTATAAACCGGGATACTAAATCCTCTGATCTCCATGGAACTGATCACATTGGCTGCAATAACCTGATCATTGGTAAACACAGCAATATGATTAACAGAGATCATCAGCACAGAATCTGTAAGTGTCTGCTTGATCTGGGCAATATTTTCCCGGTTTATTTTTTTTACAGAATGCAGCTTATAGGCTGAATCACTTCCTTCTTCCACAGAACCAGCCAGCGCCCTCTGGTAAGCAGCAGCCATAGTCGAATCTCTTTCCGACTCTCCATGAATAATGATCACTTTATTCCTGAGTACTTCTGCTTCCTTTTGTTTTCCCCTGCCTCCCGTGTCGACTAATTTCTTTTCCGGCTTGTTATACCTCAGGTTGTAATCAGCAATAGACTCAGCCTGTGAATCGTATCCCGGTTGAAATAAAAAGGCAAGAGGATTACCTGCAACCGGAGTCGTATCATTAGCAAAGGGGCAAACAACCTGGATAGCATGCTGTCTGGAAAATTCATTGATAAGTGGCAAGTGGGCAGGATATACCGGACCTATAATCAGGTCCATTCTGGCCAGATCCGGTTCCTGCAAAAGCTGACGGAATTTATTCACGTCTTTATCCGTATCATATGCATAAAGATTTATTCTTATGCCAAGTGCAGCGAGACTGTCCCTGGCAATACGCATACCCTGATACATATCCAGCAGAAACTGATTAGACCTGCTGACATTTTCTACAGGCAGCTTACTTACCATAAAAGGAAACAATACTGCTACATTGTACTCCTGTTTTTTGACAGACACAGGAGCTGCAGGAAGTAATCTGGCTCTGTCAAGTCTAAACTCTTCGATCAGATAATTAAACAGCATCTGATCAGGACCTTCGGAAGTATTATCGGCAAGTCGGGATGCCAGTATATAGGCAAGCTCTTTATCTCTAGGATAGTTCTGATACAGCCATTTGAGACTTTCAACAGAAGTCATTCTATCCAGATAGTACTTTTTAGTTACCGCTCCGTCTTTGTCAAAATTTTTACCAAGCTCCGACATCGCCTGCAACGCGTCTTTGTACTTTCCCTGCTCAAACAAAACAGCGCCCAGCAAAAACTGGGCTTCTTCCTTCTTATCCCAGTTAGGATATTTCAAAAGAAGCTGCTTCACCATAACTCTTGCATCCTCGTACTTTTCTGCTTTGTACGCAGACAAGGCATAAAAATAATGGGCATATTCGGGAAACGGATTGTCTTCACCTTCAGACAACAGAGGCTTGAACGCCTCCATGGCAGCCTGATATTTACCTTTTTTGTAAAAATCCTTGCCGGTCAGGTATCTCGTTTGCCTGTCCTGCCCATATACTCCCTGTATCAACAGAGAAAAAAGCACAAGTAAAGTAGAAGACAATATCCTCATTTCCTGTTATTTTTCAATTATTCCCATTCAATAGTTGCGGGTGGCTTCGAACTAATGTCATACACTACACGGTTCACACCTTTTACCTTATTAATAATCTCATTGGATATATCAGCCAGAAAATCATACGGTAAGTGTGCCCAGTCAGCAGTCATTCCGTCAAGACTGGTCACTGCCCTTAAAGCCACTACCTGCTCATAGGTTCTTTCATCACCCATGACGCCAACCGAATAAATGGGCAATAAAATAGCGCCTGCCTGCCATACTTCATTATATAATCCGCTTTTTTTAAGGCCATTGATAAATATAGCATCAACTTCCTGAAGAATTTTAACTTTGGCCGCCGTAATATCTCCGAGAATACGGATAGCAAGACCAGGTCCCGGGAACGGATGCCGCTGCAATATGGCATCACTGATTTCCAACGCTTTTCCCACCACCCGCACTTCGTCCTTAAACAATGTCTTTAAAGGCTCTACAATTTTTAGCTTCATAAAATCAGGCAGACCACCGACATTATGATGGCTTTTAATTGTTGCAGAAGGCCCTTTGACCGAAACAGACTCAATAACATCCGGATAGATAGTACCCTGCGCAAGCCACTTAACATCCTCTATTTTGTGGGCTTCTTCGTCAAAAACCTCAATAAAGGTTTTTCCTATCGCCTTTCTCTTTGCCTCCGGATCAGAAAGTCCTTTCAGAGCTACATAAAATTTTTCCCTGGCATTTACTCCGATTACATTCAGTCCCATATCCTTATAGGACACCAGCACCTCTTCAAATTCATTCTTCCGCAATAGTCCGTTATCAACGAAAATGCAGGTCAGCCGGCTGCCGACAGCCTTATGAATAAGTACAGCAGCTACCGAAGAATCAACTCCGCCACTCAGCCCGAGCACCACCTTCTCATTGCCAAGCTGATTTCTCAGATCCTGAACAGTAGCATCAATAAATACGTCCGGTGTCCAATCCTGACTGCATCCGCAAATCTGAACCACAAAGTTTCTCAGGATTGTTTTACCCTCTACAGAATGCGTTACCTCCGGATGAAACTGTATTCCGTATGTCTGCTCGGCTTTTATTTTATAAGCCGCCACTTTGACAGATTCCGTACTGGCGATTATCTCGAACTGATCCGATAAGCCGGAAATAGTATCTCCATGCGACATCCAGACCTGCGATTGCGGAGTAATCTCTTTCATCAGCTTATCAGCTCCGTGAATTTCAGTCAGACGGGCGCGACCATATTCGCGAATACGTGAAGGCATTACCTCATTTCCTTCCTTATAAGCAATCAGCTGAGCCCCATAACAAATTCCCAACACAGGAATCACTCCTCTGATCGAAGCAAGATCAACATCCGGAGCATTTTCTTCTCTTACCGAACAGGGGCTTCCCGATAATATAAGCCCCCTGACATCACTATCAATAGCGGGCACCTTATTATAAGGATGAATTTCACAATATACATTTAGTTCCCTTATCCTTCTTGCTATTAACTGGGTATACTGAGACCCAAAATCCAAAATGAGTATTTTTTCAGCCATAGGTGCAAAAATATAAATATTATGCTGAATTGGATAAATAAAAAATGGTGACCCGACAAAAATAAAATCCGGACAGATATCCGGATTCATTTTACTTGACAGCTACAGACTGTTCCTGATGGATAATTTCAAAATACTCATCAAAAACCTTCTTTTCAAGAAGAAATGTTGGTTTCTGGCTTGCCCATTCGGAAGATACTTCAAAAAGATTATTGAAAGTTCTTCCTTTATATACCTTTTTCTCCTCAAAACCTGCCAACTTAGCCTCTGTTGGCTTCTTTTTACAAATGTATTCGATTCTTTTTACGGCAGACATATGTTTGTTCTCCAGATTAATTCTATAACCAATTCTCAAATTACAAAGTTTGCAAGCTGCCCGGTTCAGGGGCATATTACGAATTCGTCAAAAAGGAATCACGTGCTTAGTACCCGGAAAACCTCGTAAGCCTCCGGGAACAAAAATCAGATCGATCATAACTCCTGTTTGTTTTATACAAGAACACAGAAACGATTGAATGAGTTTTCTTTTACACAAATCAAATGCCTGTCCTGATCAATTTTTGAAAAAAATGTACTAAAATAGCAGTTAGTTTGCCCAATCGTCAGACAGGGTCATTTCAAAAATGAATAAGAACCAGGAAAGTGATAATTACCAGCAGCGTATTGACAAGATCCATAATCTGATTTTGGAGATAGCTTCGGGTAACTTCGATGCAAGAGGCAATATATCAGAATCGCTGGATGAAATCGATGCTATCACTGCCGGAATAAACATGCTGGTAGAAGAGCTAAAAATCTCAACTGTCTCAAGGGATTATTTCAACAGTATTTACCAGAGCATCGTTGACATGGTTATTATTGTCGATAATCAGGGAATAATCACTTCGACCAACGATGAAGTTCAGTCTCTGCTTGGTTATACGCCGGCCGAACTCAAAGGCAGGCACTATTCTTTTATTCTGGATAAGAGTTCACGCAATCTCTATAGTGTCTTCAAAAGCCTGATTAACCAGAGAAGCTTTCAATCAGCCGAAAAAGTATTTTCCACTAAAGACGGCGAAAAACTGTATGTTACATGTTCCGGCTCTTTACTGTATGACAAACGCAACAAATCCAACGGAATTCTTTGCATAGCCAGAGATATTTCCAGATTAAAGAAATACGAAGATGCCCTTGTGAGGAAAAACAAGGAAATGGACAACTTTGTCTATAAAGCCTCTCATGATCTGAAAGGTCCGCTGGTATCAATAATTGGTCTGGCTGAAGTAGCCAGAATGGAAGCAGGAAGCTCGCCGATCTCCTCTTATCTGAATATGATTATTCAGACAGCCTCAAAACTTAACAACACGCTGGTTACCCTCCTAAAGCTCGCCATATCGGACAATGCCCTGAAAGAAAAAAAGACTTTTATGGTATACAACACAGTCAATTCCATTCTTTCGCTTTTATCGGAAAAAGCCCGGATCAATAATGTTCAGGTACTAAATAATATCTCACCCGAAATTGATTTATGTTCCAATGAAGTACTTTTCGGGACTATAATTCAAAATCTGGTCGAAAACGCGATCAAGTACAAAGCCAATAAACGCAGGCCTTTTATCCAGCTTAATGCCGTAAAAGAAGACTCAACGCTTAAGATTACAATTGTAGACAACGGCATAGGTATTCCGGAGGGTCAGCTTGGAAATATCTTCAACATGTTCTTCAGGGCCAACAGAACACAGGAAGGTTCCGGTCTGGGACTTTTCATAGTACAAAACCACATCGAAAAACTTCAGGGAGCTATTTCGGTAAAAAGCGTGGAAGGCCTTGGCACTACTTTCTTTCTCATGATTCCCGATCTTAAATAAGAAAAACCGTCCCGCTATTATTACATCTCCGTAAAGAATAGTAGATTTATGGCTTCAAAACCATCCGTTTCGGTTTTCACTAATTAACCTTTTAATTCAAAAAGAGTCTAATTTCAGTATTCTATGGAAAATAATGACTTCGTAATGCTGCTGGAAGATGGTATTTTCTCAGTCAGATTCAAACGAAGTGTAAAAATAGATTATAATCTTGCCTGCCAGCTGATCGAAGCGAGGAAACAACTACGCTCCAATACACCCGGCCTTATTATCCTGGATGGAAACGGCGTTACCAATGTCAGCAAAGAAGCTCGTGATCTTTTTGTATCCGAGGAAGCAATCGAAGGAGTTTTAGCCGGTGCCTTTATTGTAAACTCTCCCCTTACTGTGGTTCTGGGCAACTTTTTTATTAAAATCAGTAAACCACAAAGACCAGCCAGACTATTTACTGATAAAGCAGAAGCCATGAAATGGCTGCGCACTTTTCAAAATACCACTGAACAAACTACCCTCGATTAATTTTATGGAAATATACAAATACCAAAAAGTCCTTATTATCGATGACAGCGAAATGGACCTTCTTGTTAATCAGACAATTCTAAGGACTATAAAATTTGCCCGGGAAATCGTAACCCGGAATACAGGCAAAGAAGCGATTGCCTACCTCATGGAAACCATAGCAGATCCGAATGATACGCTGCCAGATTTTATACTTCTGGACATAAATATGCCGATCATGAACGGCTTTGAGTTTCTGGAGAAGTTTGAAACTATTATGGAAGCCGAAAATAAATGTAAAATAGCCGTCATAACATCTTCCGAAGACCTGGAAGATATTCAGAAAGTAAGCTCATTCAAATCCGTTGCAGGCTATCTGGTAAAACCTCTGGATATTGATTCACTTAACCGGTTCTGATTTTGATCAAAAAATAGCGCTTACAGATAAGCGCTTTCCTTTCCTGCATCATAGTTCTGATCCAGCCATCCGATAAGTTTCTGGTCAATATCAAATACAGGGACCAGATTATGGGGGATAACTTCCTGCGAAATCCAGGCAATGATCTTCAAAGACCCGCTTTCTTCCATAAAAACCGGGAGCAAATCAGAATTATTTTTTTCATGGGCAAAAGGATGATCAAGCACATAAATCATCACTGAGTCATCTGCACTTTCCCTGATCAGAAACTCAAGACGATCCAGAAGCATATCAGCCGAGACATTATCAGGGTAGTTGTAAAAGTCAGACAAAACCTGAATGCCCGACAGATTATTATATTGCAGCAGATCCGCAGTAAGATGTATTATATTATCTTTTTTCCGGATCTCATCCCCGCGATCAAACTTCATTTCTTCCTGCTTCGGACTCAGCCCCCATCCGCTAAGCTCAAGCATCTGAACCAGAAAATCATACAAATCATCCGTGGGATAAGAAAACTTTTCAGTAATCTCATCCGGCAAACCGATTACTTCTCCGAGAAAAACTCCCAGTCTGTCAATCAGGGCATCCCGTTTTGCCAGCTCCTCCTGATGCAGCGCTTCCGGCATAAAGATGGTATGTCTTACAGACCCTTCCTCATTTTTAAAGCGGATTTGTGTTGGTTGCTTCTGTCCTTCGGCCAAAGCAAGATACATCAGCTTTTCACAATCATCCGTAACAATGGCCCCCTCTTGCCTTAATTCACAAATCTGACCTTTTTCAATGATGTCCAACAACAACTTATCCATACCACCTCCCTTTTTATTCTGAACAGGTCCCGGCATGAAATAGTGCCGGCCCGTTTCCAATTAATTTTATCTGTAAAGGAAATTGACCGGTACATCAGGGCAAAAAACAAAGGTCCGGATAGTTTTATATCCGGACCCCTGTATATATATTCTAAGCAACTATTGTACAATAATTCATTAACCGGGATATTCATCAAAAATATCCTCTACATTCTCAGCCATCTCCTCATAGATTCGATTTTCATTGTATATTTCATCGGTAGCTTTACCGCGCCATACAATCTTCTTCGTCTCCGGATCAATAAGGTCAACAACTACCACACCGCGCGTATACTCTACAGGTGCCACCCCGGGGCCGGCTCCGATATAGCCCAGCCCGTTATAATTTGTATAATAGTATCCGCCCCATGGCTCCACATTATACCCCGGAGCGTAATATTCATAACCGGAAGGAATGCTCGACTGAAAATCGATTTCCTCTGAATATCGGGCATGGATCAGCACCAGCAGATCAGGATTTACAGCATCAAGATAAAGTCCTTTATCTTTAAGCTGAGTCGTAACTTCGTCTCTCAGACCTTCTGCCACCAGCGGATCTGACACATATTTGTATGTCGCCGTATCACCGGATGGGATAAAGGCAAATGAGCGATACTTTTGCATGCCATCCTGAGAGAAATCCTGCGTCTGAACATCTTTAGAGCAGCTGCTCATAAGTACACCCAGCCCCAGCAGCATTCCGGACAAATAACCAATCAATCTTCCCTTCTTCATCTTTCCAAACACTTATTCCTAATAATAAAAGTATACCTAAGGCCTGATTGTTGATTCAAACAAGAAAAATCTCAGTTCTTCTTTGTTTTCCTTCGCTTCAGCTCACGGTCAATCAGCTGCAATTCTCTGCTCGTCTGGCCGGCAACGGAAGTATTTTCCGAAGCCCTTCTGAGCAGATAGGGAATTACCATCCGAACCGGACCATATGGATAATATTTGGCCACCTTATAGCCTTTTATAGCCAGGTTTCTTGTGATATGATCGCTCATGCCCAAAAGCTGGGCAAACATACAGACAAAGTCTTCGGAAAGCCGGCGATTATTCAGCAGCTCAACCAGCTCCTGTATGCTTTTCTCATTATGAGTGGCACAGCATAAAGCGGTCATATCAGAATGATCCGCTATCAGACGAATGGCAGCATCAAAAGCCATGTCCGTAGATGCTTTGTCCGGCTGAATGGGAGACATGCGGTTTTCTTCAGCCGCCCTCTTATTTTCTTTCTCCATGTACGCCCCTCTCACCAGTTTTATTCCTATCCTGAACCCTCCCTTACGCCCCGTTTCAATTCCTTTTTGGAGCAATGCCATGCCATCTTTCCGGTACATTTGCACTGTATTGTATACAAGAGCCTTTTCCCGGTTATATTTTCTCATCATATCGTATATCAGCTCATCAATTGCTGTCTGAATCCAGCTTTCTTCGGCATCTGCCATAATTACAACTTTTCCTGTACTGCATAAAGAGCCGATCTCATCCAGCATCTCCCGAAGCCTGTCAAAAGCCTTCTGCTCTTCCGGTAAAAGAGGAGTTTTATTCTGATGCTTTTCAAGTATGACCGGATTGATAAGAGATGTCACTTTAAAGTCAGCATGTACCCCTGTATTTTCCGCTGCAAAGCGAATAGTTTCCTTTATTTTTTCAAAAGCCTTGTCTATATCTGCCTGGTCGGTGCTGCCCTCGGCCCCATAGTCCAGTATTGTATCTATTTTATCTCTGTAAAGGCTGTCCGACAAAGATTTGACTTCTTTTAAATTTTCGCCTCCGCAAAACACTTTGTAAATAGTATCCTTTATTAAAAAAATTACCGGAAAATGGAACTTCAGCGCTGATTTTAGAAAAAAACTACCTATCTTTGTAAGAATTTTCTGATTCATAACAAAAAAAAGAAACCTTCTCTTACGTAGTTCGTAATCAGACAAATGCAAAAAAGCATTCGAAGTATTATCAAAAGAAACAGAAGAGTGACTTTGCATAAAAAAGAAAGTAAAATTTTAACATTTATAAACGTCAGCAATAAAAAAAATGTTGATGTATAATTTCGATTTTGAGTATGGAAGTTAATTTAAAAGTTAATCCTCTGGAGTCCTGGGCCAATATTACCAGCAAGCCTTTGGTAATTGCAGGACCATGCAGCGCTGAAACCCCTGAACAGCTTCTTAAAACTGCTCAAGGGTTGCAAAATCAAAAAGTGGATATCCTTCGCGCAGGAATATGGAAACCCCGAACCAGACCAAACTCCTTTGAAGGAGCAGGTGAAGATGGTCTGAAATGGCTGGCAGATGTAAAAAAAGAAACCGGTCTTCCCGTAGGAACTGAAGTAGCCAATACAGAGCATATCGAGCTTGCTCTGAAATACGGTGTAGATGTCCTGTGGGTCGGAGCCAGAACCACCGTAAACCCATTTTCTGTTCAGGAAATGGCCGATGCCCTGAGAGGTACAGATGCCGCTGTTCTTGTCAAAAACCCTATCAACCCTGAACTGGGACTGTGGGTCGGAGCATTTGAACGCTTCTTTAATGCCGGGATAAAGAATCTTGCCGCTATTCATCGCGGATTCTCTACTTACGAGAAAAGCAAATTCAGAAACCTGCCTATGTGGCAAATCGCCATAGAGCTAAGAAGAATTGCTCCTCAGATCCCTATCATTTGTGATCCGAGCCATATCGCCGGTAAAAGAGATTACATCTTTGAGATCTCTCAAAAGGCAATGGATCTTGGCTTCGATGGCTTAATGATTGAGACACATATCGATCCTGACAACGCATGGAGCGATGCCTCCCAGCAGGTAACTCCGGAGAGACTAGGTGAAATACTGTCTGATCTTCAGATTCGTGAAGCCAGCTCTTCAAATGCTGATTTCCAGAACAAGCTGGAAGAGCTAAGACAAAAAATTGACAATATTGACAGAGAGCTGATCGAAGTATTAGCTACCAGAATGGCTATTGTCGAAAAAATAGGCGATTACAAAAAAGAAAACAATGTAACTTCATTCCAAGTAAAAAGATGGGATGAGATTATGAAAAACCGGACAGAGCTTGCTTCTAAAATGCGCCTTAATCCGGAATATGTTTCTGAAATATTCAAAATCATTCACGAGGAATCCGTTAGAAAACAAACGGAAATAATGACAAGAGTTGAAAGCAAAGCGTAATAATGCCATCTGAAATATTTTTAACTACCCAGGTTAAAACAGCTCTGAATGATTATTTAAAAGGGAAGCAATACTCCCAGGTATGCATACTGACTGATCAGAATACCGGGAAGCATTGCTTCCCTTTGCTTTCAGGCCTGTTTGATCAGGCAAACCTTATCACTGTTCCTGCCGGTGAACAGGAAAAAAACCTGAACACCTGCCAGCTCATATGGCAGCATATGACAGACTGGCAACTGGACAGAAAAGCCGTTATGATCAATCTTGGCGGCGGCGTAATCGGCGATATGGGCGGTTTCTGTGCTGCTACCTATAAAAGAGGCATTGATTTTATCCAGATTCCCACAACTCTGCTCTCGCAGGTAGATGCAAGTGTCGGAGGCAAGCTCGGAATCGATTTCAAAACGTTCAAAAACCATATCGGAGTCTTTCAGGAACCTCAGGCTGTTATAATAGACACGGGTTTCCTCAAAACACTTCCTCTCTCCGAGCTTCGCTCGGGATTTGCCGAAATAATCAAACACTGTCTGATTGCTGACAAACAAAAATGGGAGCAAATCAAATCTGCTCCGTTTGCTGATCTTGATTTCAATGATCTGGTTGCTCACTCAGTAGCCATAAAGTCAGAAATTACCCTGGCAGATCCCAAAGAAGCCGGCCTTCGAAAAATTCTTAACTTCGGGCATACCATTGGACACGCTATTGAAAGTTATTTTCTGGAAATTCCTGATAAAAGGCTGCTCCATGGAGAAGCTATCGCTATAGGAATGATTGCCGAAGCATATATTTCCCACAAAAGAGGATTTATATCTGAACAGGACTTATCCGGGATAAAAAATTACATATTATCCATATTTGATAAAGTGGATATCTTTGAGTTTGATATTGAACAAATCATTCCATTAACGCTTCAGGATAAGAAAAACGAAAACAGAAAGATCCTGTGTACGCTTTTACAGGAAACAGGGCGGGCCAATTTCAATAACCCTATCAACTACAACGAGATAAAAGAAGCAATTAACTATTACAATCTATAAATCATGGATGTCAATTCGGCAATTGAGAACCTTTCGCTTAGCAAGCATTCCGGCACAGTAAATTGTAGTGTTGTTCCGCCTGCCTCCAAAAGCGAAAGCAACCGGGTGCTAATCATTGATGCCCTGTGCGGCATGCAAAGTGATTTGCAAAACCTGAGCAATGCAAGGGATACACAAACAATGATCCGCCTGTTGAAGTCGACTGATAAAACCCTGGATGTATTAGACGCCGGAACTACCATGCGTTTTCTCACTGCTTTTACGGCCATCACCGGAAGAGAAAGTATTCTTACCGGGACCAAAAGAATGCGGGAGCGCCCTATCAGGCTACTGGCTGATGCGCTTGCAAGCCTGGGAGCTGAAATAAATTATCTTGAAAATGCGGGATATCCGCCTATTGAGATTAAACCTTTCAACAAGGAAAATGTCCGTACAAATCACATCAAAATCCGCGGGGATGTAAGCAGTCAGTATATTACTGCCTTATTAATGGTTGGTCCCGTGCTTCCTCAGGGGCTGAGGCTGGAGCTTGAAGGAAAAATAGGCTCCAGACCTTATATTGAAATGACGCTTGCCCTGATGAAGCATTTCGGTGTTGAGGCTGAATGGCAGGACAATACTATTCTGATTTCACCACAATCATATACTCCGGCTACCTACAAAGTAGAATCGGACTGGTCTGCTGCAAGCTACTGGTACTCCATAGCAGCTCTGGCAGAAAACGCCCGGATAGAACTAAAAGGTTATAAGCAGCACTCCTTTCAGGGAGACAAGTCCATTGTAGGTATAATGGACAGACTTGGAGTCAGAACCACTTTTGAAGCGGATGGCCTGTTGCTTGAAAAAGGTCAGGTTGCTTCTGAGTTTTCTTATGACTTTACAGATTCTCCGGATCTGGCACAGACCATTGCCGTTGTCTGCGCTGTCAAGGGTATACCTGGAATTCTCTCCGGACTCGAAAGCCTTCGAATTAAGGAAACAGATCGGATAGCAGCAATTCAGAACGAGCTTCGCAAATTTGGCTCAGATCTTATTGAGCTGGAAAAAGATGTTACCTATCAGGTAAAACCAGGGACATTCCATGTATCAGGGCAGATTGTAGACACATACAAAGATCACCGAATGGCTATGGCATTTGCCCCTCTTGCATTGCTGGGTAATATAGGAATAGAGAACCCTTCTGTCGTTGAAAAATCATATCCCCACTTCTGGGAGGATCTAAAAATAGCAGGATTCCGGTTTTAAGCCGGAATCCTTATTACAAAATCATTGAAGCGGTCCCATAACCGTCTGTAGTATCTTTTGGTATACATCAGCAGGACTCATTTCCATATCACCTGCATCTTTTGATACAAAAACCGGCCAGTCCGCCTTATCATCCGGAATTCGCCCATGAGATCCGCGCACCAGAGTAGCATCCAGAGGAATTATATCCATTAGCATCCTGAACCCAAGCTTCTTCTTAATAAGCTTAGCCGCCACCTTCACAGGCAACATACTTATTTCCGGATCAGTAAAGAGCTCAACGGGATCATACCCAGGCTTACGATGAATATCAACAGTGCGTGCATAATCAGGAGCTTTAAGATCGTCTGTCCAATAATAGTAAGTAAACCAGGAATCTTTATCTGCGACAAGCACAAAATCCCCCGACCGTTCGTGATCGATATTCATTTGTTTTTTCTCTTCTGAATCCAGAACAGCTTCAACACCGGCAACTGAGCTCAGCAATTGTCTTATTTCATCTTTTCTGGACTTATTATTAATATAAATATGCGCGATCTGATGATCTGCTACTGCAAATGCATCCGATGCTCCGGCATCCAGCAGCTCACGCCCCAATTCATTTTTTACTTTGATTAAACCGTGCTCACGCAAGATCCTGTTCACATGCACAGGATTGCTGACATTTGTAATTCCGTATTCGGAAAGGACAATCACAGAGCAACCCTGCTTTTCATAGTAGCTGATCAGATCTTCGCACACCTTATCGATCTCTCTGAGGTCTTTCTTTATTCTGGCCAGATCATGTCCCCAGCGTTGCAAACCATAATCCAGATGCGGCAGATAGATCAGAGTGAGTGTCGGATTATACTTTTGATCAACAATCTTTGATGCATTGGCGATCCACTGAGACACCTTGATATCTGTTTTAGGCCCCCAAAAGCTAAACAGAGGAAACTGCCCAAGCGTTGCCTGAAGCTCGTCTCGGAGTTCCATCGGATGGGAGTAGCAATCGGGTATTTTCCTTCCGTCAGCCGGATACATTGGTCTCGGAGTTACAGAAAAATCCGCATTGGAATACATATTATACCACCAGAACATATTGGAACAGGTAAAATCCTTATTGATGCGCTTGGCCTGATCCCATATTTTATCACTATGTACCAGCTTGTTAGACTGTTTCCAGAATTTTACTTCGCATTCATCTCTGAAATACCATCCATTGCCAACAATCCCATGCCCGGAAGGATAGTTTCCGGTAAGATATGATGATTGTACAGAACAGGTCACAGCCGGGAAAACCGGTTTAATCAAGGCTCCTTTTTGCTTTGTGCTCCATCGGGATAAAAACGGAGTATATTCACCAATTAATCTTCCGCACAGCCCCACTACATTAATTACAACTGTTTTATTCATGTTTCTATAACTTGTAAAAGACTGAAAATAAAAATAATCGTTCCTCGATTACTCCGTCTGCCGGATCATAATAACCCGGAGAAAGACAAAGTGATATATTCAGAGCAGACCAACCAAACCGCGAATGCCGGATCGGATCTCCCCCAATCTTTATCCGTTTGTACACTGGTAAAAGTATAAGACCAACACAGGAATATCATATGAGATAACCAGTGTTGGTCTTTTTTAGAAAAGCTCTGAGAGCTTTCGTATAGGTTTATTTTCTTTCCTGAAGTGCTTTTACCATAGTTTCTCCGATATCAGCAGGAGACTCAACTACATACAAACCACACTCCCTCATAATTTTCATTTTAGCTGCTGCAGTATCATCTGCTCCGCCTACAATAGCCCCGGCATGTCCCATCCTTCTGCCCGGAGGCGCTGTCTGACCAGCTATAAAGCCCACTACAGGCTTGGTTCCGTTTTCCTTGATCCAGCGGGCAGCCTCAGCTTCCAGGTTTCCACCGATTTCCCCGATCATAATGATACCTTCTGTTTCCGGATCATTCATAAGAAGCTCTACTGCCTCTTTGGTAGTCGTACCAATAATCGGGTCCCCGCCGATACCAATAGCAGTAGTAATGCCAAGACCGGCTTTTACTACCTGATCCGCCGCCTCATACGTAAGCGTTCCTGATTTGGAAACAATTCCTATTTTCCCTTTTTTAAAGACAAAGCCCGGCATAATACCAACTTTCGCTTCTTCAGGTGTGATTACTCCGGGGCAGTTTGGTCCGATAAGTGTTACGCCTCTTTTCTTTACCAGCTCTTTTACCGGAATCATATCCTTAACAGGTATCCCTTCTGTGATGCAAATAATCACTTTAATTCCGGCATTGGCTGCTTCCATGATAGCATCTGCTGCAAACGCCGGTGGTACAAATATGATTGAAACATCCGCTCCTTTTTCTTTTACAGCTTCTGCCACTGTATTGAAAACCGGACGATCCAGGTGGGTAGTGCCGCCTTTGCCGGGTGTAACCCCGCCTACCACATTCGTTCCATACTCAATCATCTGACCGGCATGAAAACTTCCTTCAGAGCCCGTAAAGCCTTGTACTATAACTTTTGATTTTTTATTAACAAGAACGCTCATTAGCAAATAGATTTAAAAATTTTGACCAGCTACAAAAATAAAAGATTTTATGTGTTAACCAAACGGCTTTTCTCTAAAGAAATATTAAATTTCACCGATACCTTTCCCTGCAAAATCATTTCCGGAGCAATCATCTTAATTACCAGCATTGAGCCTTATTTAAATCTGCCTGATTCCGGCTCCGGCATCCTTTGCCAGAACTATTTCCCGTTAAAATAATGGCCCCGGTGTTTTTAAACATGCTTTTGCCAAGCCGGTTAAATAGGCATGAAATTTATCGTTCAGAACAAAACAGTACTCACTTACGGATTAACCCTGATCAATCTTGTTGCCATTGTTCTCATCAGCCTGTTGGGAACCAATACAAGGCTGCTTCACTCCCCGGCAAATGAATCATTGTATCAGACAATCCAGGTAATGGATAAGCTTTCACAGGATTTGCTTTTCAGCGAAGCCTATGTTAACAATTTCATTCTAACCTCAGCCCCGGAGTACATTGACAAATACAGAAATTACCGCCTCCCCCTGGAGCAAAGTCTCCTGTCACTCGAAGAAGCTTTCAAAGACAATCAGGAACAGGCCGAAAATATCCTCCGGCTCAAACAGCTCATCAACAAAAAAATATACGATCTTGAATCCTCTATTTATCTGAAAAAACAAAACGGGCTTCTAAGTGCATCAGAGTATCTTCAACTGCGTAAACAGGAAAGGGATATGGAACAGATAAGACTTATTCAGGAAGATCTTCTGAAAGAGCAAAAAGCAATGATCCGGATTCAGCAATCCAAGCTGGAGTTTTCTGTAAAAAGCCGTGAGTATATAATTGTCTCTGCGAGTATTGCCTCATTGTTAATATCTGTTATAGCCATAGGAACCATTGTGACCGACCTGAATGAAAAAAGAGAACGCGAAAAATACCTCGAAAGCATCAATGAAAACAAAGATAAGTTTTTCACTCTTATCAGTCATGATCTGAAAGGACCAGCTCAGAATCTCATAGGTATCAGCGAAATACTTCTGACTGATCAGTCTCTGTCAGAAGAAGAAAATCAGACTTTTCTGCAACATCTGAACGAAACAGCCAGAAAAAACTTTAATCTGCTTGAAAACCTGCTGGAATGGTCCAGAGTGCAAATGGGGTCAGTTGTACTTTCTCCTGAAGCTTTCAGGCTGTGGGAAACGGGCAGGGAGGTCATTGCCCAGACAGAGGAAAGAGCAAGCCAGAAGCAAATAGAAATTAAAAACAATATACCACCCGATATAGTGGTTTTTGCTGATTTTAACAGTACCAAAACAGTAATAAGAAACCTTGTAACCAATGCATTAAAATATACCCCGCCCAATGGCATTATCACACTTTCTGCTTCTACCTATCAATCGGAAGCGACAATTGTCGTAAGCGACACAGGAATCGGCATGTGCGCAGAAATACGTAAAAACCTTTTTAAGCCCGGGAAAACGGTCAGCCGCTACGGTACTCAGGGAGAAACAGGTACGGGTATCGGCTTACTTCTATGCAAAGAGTTTATTGAAAATAACCAGGGAACAATATGGGTTGAGAGTGTTGAAAACGTGGGAAGTTCCTTTTTCTTTACCCTTCCGCTGTCTCAGGAAAAAAGCCAGACGCCCTAAATCGTCCCGATACTTCAAAATATTCCTTTCAGCCTGTCAGTATGTCTGCCGTCAGGCTGGGAAAAAAACAAATAATCACTAATTTTGCATACTTAATTTTGGAATTAAAACAGATATGCAATTAAGCGAACAAGAACTTATCCGCAGACAGGAAAGGGAAGAACTGATCAAAAGAGGTATAAATCCCTATCCTTCAGAAACATTTGAAGTAAATGTATCCATAGCCGATATTCTGACCAATTATGAAAAACGTAAGATGGATTATAAGAATATCAGTCTGGCCGGACGAGTGATGAGCAGAAGAATCATGGGCTCCGCTTCATTTGCTGAACTGCAGGACAGTACCGGAAGAATTCAGATATATGTGCGCAGAGATGATTTGTGTGAGGGAGAGGACAAATCACTGTATAATGAGGTATTTAAGAAATTACTGGGCATAGGTGACATTATAGGGGTACAGGGATATGTATTCACTACTCAGACCGGAGAAATCAGTATTTATGTTAACGAATTCAAAATTCTGACGAAGGCATTGAAGCCCTTGCCTATCGTTAAGGAAGCTGAAACGGAAAGCGGAGAACGGAAAGTGTTTGATGCATTTTCTGATCCGGAACAACGATACAGACAACGCTATGTAGACCTTATTGTCAACCCGGAAGTGCGCAATGTCTTCATCAAGCGAACCCAACTGGTAAATACCATGCGCTCCTACCTCAATGCAAAAGGCTATCTGGAAGTTGAAACTCCGATTCTTCAACCGATATATGGCGGAGCTGCTGCAAGACCTTTTAAAACACACCACAATACACTTGATACCACTCTTTACCTTCGGATCGCCAACGAACTTTATCTCAAAAGGCTGATTGTAGGGGGATTTGATGGAGTTTATGAGTTTTCAAAGGATTTCCGGAATGAAGGCATGTCCCGGTTTCACAATCCGGAGTTTACCCAGATCGAACTTTATGTAGCATATAAAGACTATTACTGGATGATGGATCTGGTCGAAGAAATGGTCGAAAAAATCGCCATGGAACTTCACGGAAGCACAGAGGTCCAGGTTGGTGCAAACACCATCAATTTCCAGCGCCCGTGGAAACGCTATACAATGGCAGAAGCTATTAAGGAATATACAGGTGTTGATATCAGCAACATGAATGAAGAAGAGCTGAGAGCTGCTGCTCAGAGTCTCAATGTCCCGGTAAATGACACGATGGGTAAAGGTAAAATCATAGATGAGATTTTTGGGGAAAAGGTTGAAGGATTATTGATTCAGCCAACCTTTATTACCGACTATCCGGTTGAGATGTCGCCTTTGGCAAAGAAACACCGGAGCAAAGAAGGACTGGTCGAGCGATTTGAAGCAATATGTAACGGCAAGGAGATTTGCAACTCATTTTCAGAATTAAACGATCCTGTTGACCAAAGAGCACGGTTTGAAGAGCAGCTGGAGCTGGGTAAACGGGGCGATGATGAAGCAATGGTACTTGACGAGGACTTTCTGAGAGCGCTGGAATACGGTATGCCGCCTACAGCCGGACTTGGGATTGGCATTGACCGCCTGTCCATGATCATGACCAATCAGAACTCTATCCAGGATGTCCTGTTCTTCCCTCAGATGAAGCCTGAAAAGCGTATTCAGGGAGCTGAAGTCAGTGAGTTTATCAACAGAGGTATCCCCCAAGAATATGTACCTCTGCTGCACAAGGCAGGTATTAACACAGTGGCAGATCTGCAGAATGCGAACCCCAACAAACTGTTCAATGACCTGTGCGGTATGAGAAAAAAGCTCAAGCTGGATATAAAAAACCCATCACTTGACGATGTTCAGTCCTGGATAAAACAATAGATGTAAATTATGCTATTTCATAAAAGAGACTGTTTGCTGCAGTCTCTTTTTCATATTGTGCCGGATACTTTTTTTATTTTTTGCTTCATTTGATGTTAATCGTGCCCTATCAGTCAGTTGTACCCTGATAAAATATTATTTATCCTTTAAATAGCACAAAAATCAAACAATAATCATTTTTATTCGTATAATCCAGCAATTAGCACATCAGGCAATTTCAGAATATTTTATTCCTATAAAAGGCCATCAAATTAATTAGCTTTTTTATTTTGCTCAATTAACTAAATATCATATTTTTATATTTATCAACAACTAACACAAGCAAAGTAAGTAACACTTTATCAGCATTTTTTTCAACTAATACTTACATGCACAGCAATAAAAAAACAATCGGCATCTGCACAAGCGAAAAATTTCAATTTCCGGAAATAATTCTTTATCTGAATTCTGATTTCAGAATCACCGGATTTAACGATGCTTTTAAACGCATATATAAAAATCCGGATTCCATAACCAACTTCCTCGACATCATCCCGGATTCACTGAGAAACCCTACTATTCTCGATCTGAGAAAAGCATCAAACGGGCAGGCACATTCAGTGCTGAGGCCAATTGCATTGTTTCCTGATCAGGTTTTTACGATATCCTACAAACCAATTTATACTACAAATGACGGGCTAAGCTCCGTATTAGTAACTATTTCGTGCGAAGACGACAATAACCCGGCCTTTAAGCCGGATAGCTTCATATCCGACTCTTCTATTCCCTTTATTATAGCAAACTACGTTTATCTTCGACAGGATGAGCGGGAATTAAGAATTCGTTACATCAATACCGCTGCCGAGAAACTACTGGAAACCCCGGGAGTAAATCTGGCAGATCTGCCAATTGAAGATTTATTTCCCGAACTTTCAGGACATCAGGAATTAAATTGCTCAAAAAACAAAGAAACCAAAAGCATAATTCTATCTTCCGCCAACAAGTTTTCACATGAAAGACCCGTAGAGTTAACTTTTAATTATTCCGGCAACGACGTTCTGATCAAGATAACTCCTCAGGACCATATAAGTCTGGCTGACAGAAATCTGCGTTACAATGTCAGCCTGCTTGAAAACATCCTCGAATGTTCGCCCAATGGTCTTCTGGTGCTCAAGCCAGTAAGAAATGAAATGCTGGTTATCAGGGATTTTATCTGCAAGATCGTAAATAAGGAAGCAGCCAGAATCATTGGTAAAGCAGCTTACGAGCTTATCGATAAGTCAATTCTGGATGAAATTCATTTTTCCCAACGAAATTCTGTTTTCAGTCATTTTGTTTCTGTCGTTCAGTCCGGAGTCAAGCAGGAGTTTGAAAAATACTGCTTTAATGGCTGGAGCAATATTTCTGCTGTTCCGTTTGATGATGGCATCGTTGTAAACCTGACCGATATAAGTTCTGAAAAACTGGTTTACGAACAGCTTATGAAAAACCATGAATTGCTGCTGCAAAGTCAGGCCGCTGCAAAGGTAGGAAGCTGTGAATGGGACATCAAAGGCAATAAAATATTCTGGACACCCCAACAGTATGACTTCTGGGAATATCCGTTCGGAACTGAAATAACCAAAGAAATGATCCTCAATAAAATTCATGAGGAAGACAGAGAGCCTTTTAAAAGAATGATCAAAGACGCTTTTCAGGACAAAAGAAATCTTGAGGGGGAGTTCAGAATTGTAAAAGCCGATGCTTCCGTCGTTTATATGTGGATCGGAGTTTCCATTACCTATTCAACCAATGGCGAGCCGATACGGCTGATCGGGACGGCCATGGATATTACTGACCGGATCAATGCTGAAAGAGAACGGCGGTATTCAAAACAGCTAAAGGAAGCCCAGCAAAAGCTGGAAGAGTCTTTCGAACAATTAAAAAGAAATACTCAGGAGTTTAAATTTGTGACCAACTTTATGCCTCAGATGGTTTGGTCAAACCATCCGAACGGGCAGCACGATTTTTTCAATAACCGCTGGTATGAATACACCGGACTGAGTGAAAAAGAATCTGTACAAACGGGAATTATAAGTGCTATTCATCCGGAAGATCAGGAGTATTTCCGGCAAAATTGGGAAAACTCACTCCAAACCGCAGAAATATTTGATGCAGAATACCGCTTATACAAGCACGATCATTCTTTCAGATGGTTTCTGTTGCGGGCTATGCCGCTCAAAGATAAAGAAGGAACAATCATCAAATGGTTTGGTACCTGTACCGATATCCATGAGCAAAAGCTCATTCGGGAACAATTTGAATCAGCTCAGGAAGAGCTAAAACAGAAAAATCAGGAATTACGCAGACGAAACACCGATCTGGATAATTTTGTATATACTGCTTCGCACGACCTGAAAGCTCCGATAAACAATATTGAGGGGCTTGTAAACGGGCTCATCGAAGAATGCTCGGAACCTTCACAGCATATTCTGCTCAATCTGATCAACCAGTCAGTAACCCGTTTCAAAAATACGATCGGAGATCTGACGGAAATTACCCGGGTGACCGGTAAACCCGAAGCTCCGGAGATCATTGAGCTATCTCCTATTGCTGCTGAAATTCTGGAAAGCCTGGAAGATTATATCAAGCAAACGGGGGCCGTTATTACGCTGAACTTTGAAATTAATTCACTTATTTTTTCCCGGAAAAACATACGGAGCGTACTATTCAACCTTATATCCAATGCTATTAAGTATCGAAGCTCCGAGCGAACACCCCTCATTAAAATTTCCTCATTTATGGACAGCAATCAGCTGGTAATCGAGGTAACCGACAACGGCCTGGGGATGGAAGAACGCGATATACCAAAGATGTTTGGTATGTTTAAACGTCTTCACAATCACGTTGAAGGAACAGGTGTCGGAATGTATATAGTAAAACGGGTGATCGAAAATGCCGGAGGCTCCATCAAGGTTTTCAGCCAGATTAACAAAGGCACCACTTTCAAAATTTATTTCCCGGAACAGGCTATTCGCTAGGTTTAGTCAATAATAAAACCGACACTTGTCCATCATCCGGTATCAATCACACACTAGTACTTATATTTATCTCCCCAGTATTTCTTCAGCCGCTGTCTGAGCTCATTTTCCCGCTGGTTAATACCAGGATCATAAATCCTGACATTTTGCAATGAATCCGGCATATATTCCTGCATGACAAAATTCATATCATAATCATGCGCATACAGATAGCCTTTTCCATACCCTTCCTGTTTCATGAGTTTTGTGGGAGCATTACGCAAATGAAGCGGTACGGGCAGATCACCATGCTTCCGTACCAGTTCCTGCGCATAATTAATCGCATTGTACGCTGCATTACTTTTCGGAGAAGAGGCAAGATATGTCACACACTGTGACAATAATATCCTTGCTTCCGGATAGCCGATAATTTTGACAGCCTGAAAACAGTTGGTAGCCATAACCACTGCTGTCGGATTAGCATTTCCAATATCCTCCGAGGCAAGAATAACAAGCCTGCGCGCTATGAAAGCAACATCTTCTCCGCCTTCAATCATTCTGGCAAGCCAGTATACAGCAGCATTTGGATCACTCCCTCTGATTGATTTAATAAATGCACTGATTATATCATAATGCATTTCTCCTTTTTTATCATATATCGCAACTTTGCGCTGAGCCACCTCCATTACACGCTGATCGGTAATCGTAATTTTGTGCGAAGAAGCTGCTTCAACAACCAGTTCGAGCAGATTCAGCAGTTTTCTCGCATCCCCACCGGAAATAGACAATAGAGCATTGTATTCTGACAACTCTATTTCTTTTTCTTTCAGCAATACATCCGTTGTGATCGCATGTTGCAACAAAGCGACCAATTCTTCTTCCGAGAGAGATTTCAGCGTATACACCTGACATCTGGAGAGTAAAGCCTGATTGACCTCAAACGACGGATTTTCAGTAGTAGCTCCTATAAGAGTTATAATTCCTTTTTCAACAGCCCCCAGCAAAGCATCCTGCTGAGATTTACTGAAGCGATGAATTTCGTCAATAAACAGAATAGTACGGTGATTTGATCTGGCTTTGTCAATTACCTCCCTTACTTCTTTTACTCCGGCGCTTATCGCACTCAATACATAAAAAGGTACTTTGATACTTGCCGCAATAATATTAGCCAGCGTAGTTTTTCCAACTCCGGGTGGTCCCCAGAAAATCATAGACGGCACGATACCTGATTCTGTCATTTTACGGATTACGCCACTTTTTCCGATCAAGTGGGACTGTCCGATTACAGTATCCAGATTATGAGGCCGCAGCCGCTCTGCCAATGGCATATTTTGTCCTAACATGACTCTGATTTATAAGCTCTGTTTTTACAATTTAAAAAATAAACACGAACACTTATATCCGGTTTATAATATTCGATAGATTTGTAAATGCAACATGTCTGGAAAGCGCATTTGTTCCTGTTTATAACCTCACTGATACAGGGTTTTAATTTCTCCATTGCAAAAATTGTTATGCCCGGCTATATTTCTCCGGGAGCCATAACTCTGATACGGGGTATAAGCGCAGCACTTTTCTTCTGGGCAATATCATTTATAATGAAAAAGGAAATACCGGACAGAGCAGATTTTCCCAGGCTTATCTTCTGTACCCTGACCGGAATTGTGATAAATCAGCTTTTATTTTACAAAGGGCTGAGTCTTACCCAGCCAATCAATGCATCGCTTATGGTTACCATCAGCCCGGTCATAGTTCTGATAATATCTGCGCTGACTATCGGAGAACGGATTAATTATAAAAAAATACTGGGTATACTCACAGGGGCTGCCGGTGTGATTATGCTGCTCCTTTCTTCAAGCCAGAAAGGCCCGGAAGACATTTTTATCGGAGACTTGCTCATACTTATCAATGCAACAAGCTATGCCTGCTTTCTGGTAGCAGTCAAGCCTCTTATGCTGAAATACCATCCTGTCACTGTTCTGAAATGGATCTTCCTGATGGGGCTCGTACTGGTCATCCCGTTTGGGTACACCGGCATGCAACACATCGAATGGAGCACAATACCGCAGGATGCGTTTCTTGCTTTAGTTTTTGTGATTGTATTTGCCACTATTATTACCTACTATCTCAATACCGGAGTGCTGAAAACAATTGATCCCTCACTGGCAGGCATATACATTTACATTCAGCCTATGCTGGCAGCCATTATTGCTGTTGCCATGAACAAAGACCAGCTTACAATGCAGAAAACCCTTTTTTCGATGATGATTTTACTCGGTGTCTACCTTGTCAGCAGCGGACAAAACAGACACCGGGCAACAAAGGCTGTATGAATTAAAATCCAAACAGCTGCTTGAGATTCAACTCAATGACTTCTCCATATGCTTCCATACTTTTCAGATCCATCTTGTCTTTTGATCCGATAATCAGTATCGCCATTGGCTTATTTTTAATAAAAGTCTGCTGAAACTGCTCAATATCGGAAAACCTCATCGGGCCCACTCCCTCAAAAATCTTCTTTCTGACATCAGAATCCTCTCCCAGTTTCGTAGTTTTCAGATAATTCCACAAAACATCAGATCTGGTAATCCGGGTTGTTCTGATATGTTCAAGCACAGAGGTCTGGGCTGTATTAAACAGAAGCTCAGACTCCGGCATATTATTCAATAGTTCACGCATCCCGGCTACAGCTTCATTCAGCTTATCTGCCTGAGTTCCTATATAGGAAAATATGTAATTAAATTCATTTTTACGGTCAGCAGGCATATAGCTTGATTTAACAGAATATGCCAGCGCCCGGGCTTCCCGCATTTCCTGAAATACCAGAGACCCCATACTGCCCCCAAAGTATTCATTGAATAAAGTCACAACAGGAATAATGGAAGGATCATAAATCTCTGATCTTGAAAGCAGCACAACTTCGGCCTGGACCATGTCATAGTCCACAAAATAGATTTTGTCCTGCGGAATCTCTTTAAACACATATTTTTGCTTGTAAGATGCAGGCTTAAGCGAAGATGGTACTTTGTGCACTTTGTCAAGAGATGCTACCAGGCTGCTCTCATTCATTGGACCATAATAGAGGATACGATGCTCCATAGCAAACAGTCCCTGCAGCAGTTTGACAAGCTCCTCTCCTTTTAATTTGTTGAGCTTTTCTGCTCCTGCTATATTGGTAAAGGGATTTTCAGGCCCGTAGGCGACATAGCTCACCATGGCAGAACGTAATATGACATCTTTCGATTTTTTACTATCCTCTCTTGCCTTTAAAATTCTGGCGACATAGCTTTTCAAAGCTTCCTGATCAGCCTTTGCTTCAGTAATTACCTGTTCAAAAAGCCTGTAAGCTTTTTCATAATTATCATTCAGACCTGACACAGAAAATATGACAGATTCATCCGTAGCAGAAAAGGCAATGGAACATCCCAGCTTGTAAAACTCCTCCTTGAGCCGGGAAGCAGAAAGTTTCTTCGTTCCGAGATAGCTCATATAACCGGTCGCAATGGCATAAAGCGGATTGTCATTTTTACCGATATCCCATACATAGTACAGGTTAAAGAGATCATTTTCCTCATTTTTCTTATAGAGGACTTCGATATTATTTTTGGTTTTCAGAAATCCGATATCTTTCTTATAATCCAGAAATACCGGCTGAATCTCTTTTACCGGCTTCATCATAACAGATTCATAAAATCTGGACTGAACATCCCGATTCAATTGTACAGGAGTAATGGCTGGCTTTTCTACTTTCTGAATAGCGGAATCCGTACCCGTCAGCTTATAGATAATCTGGTAATCGCTGGTAAATCTGTTTTTTACAAATGTCTTTATATCTTCTTTACTGAAAGCTCTGAGAATATCTTCTTCCATTACCTGAATATTCCATGGAATACCGGATATAAAAGCATCTACAAAAACATCAGCTCTTGCATTATTGCTCTGATATTCCTTCATTCTGTTGATCTTAAATTCATTCAGCACAGCCTCCAGCAGCCAGTCCGGAAAATTCCCGTTCTTTACAGAATCAATCTGTGCCAGCAACAAATTTTTGACTTCTTCCAGACTTTGTCCCGATTTCGGACGACCAGACAGTACAAACAGAGAATAATCATTCAAAGGTAAATCATAAGCGCTTGCCGACAATACAGCCTGTTGCTGGTTAAGATTAAGATCGATCAAACCTGCCTGCCCGTTATTCAAAAGCATCGAAAGCAGCTTAAGCATATAGACATCAGGAGCCTCAATTGTTTTCTTTCCGTTATCCGTGTCCGGAACAAGAATTTTGGACCTTCCTTCGAAACGAAAGCCAATTGTGACATTCTCAGCATCCGGTCCGAATACGGTATCAATACGAACTGTTTGAGCCGGCCTAGCTTCCGGAACAATAAATGGCTCTACATCAAGGGGATTTAAAGAAGAAAAGTGTTTATCAATAACTTTAATAGCCTCGTCCGGATCAAAATCTCCGCTAAGACAGATGGCCATATTATTAGGCACATAATACTTCTGGAAGTATTTTTTGATTTCTGTAATAGACGGATTTTTCAGATGCTCAACTGTACCAATAGTCGTTTGTGTACCATAAGGATGGTCGGGGAAGGCCCCCGCCAATAATGTTTCCCAGACTTTTCTCCGGTCATTGTCTATGCCCCGGTTTTTCTCCTCATATACTGCTTCCAGCTCTGTATGAAATAATCTGGTTGCGAGATTACCCATTCGTTCTGCCTCAATTTCTGCCCATTTTCCCAGTGAGTTGGAAGGAATATTATTTACATATACTGTCTGTTCGACAAAAGTATAAGCATTCGTTCCGATTGCTCCCAGATTGGACAACAATTTATCGTATTCATTGGGGATCGCATACCGGGAAGCCACCAGCGAGATACTGTCAATCTGCTTATAAAGATTCTTTCGCTTAAGCGGACTTACTGTTTTTCTGTATTCTTCATACAAGGCTTCAATTTTGTCCAGTTCTTGCTTTTCCTCTTCCCAGTTGAGTGTCCCGATGCGGGAAGTTCCTTTAAAAAGCATATGCTCCAGATAGTGCGCAAGCCCGGTTGCATCGGCAGGATCGTGTTTACTGCCAGCCCTGACGGCAATAAAAGTTTGTATTCGCGGCTCTTCCTTATATACCGTCATATATACCTTTAAGCCATTTGGGAGCGTATAAATACGAGCCGCAAGAGGATCATTTGTTACCGTCTCATAGTTGAATCCTGCAGACTCTTTTGTTTCAATCCGATACTTGTCAAACTGGGCAAACAGGGACCCCGAAAAAAAACAAAGAAAAATTACTAATAATCTGTTCATATAATATAGTAAAAAGTCAATATGTTAACATCAATAGCTGCCGAATCAACCGGCTATCCGGAAATGTGTTTACAAATACTCAGCCAAACAAAACCTGTCAATGAAAAATCCGGAATCTGACATGATCAGAAATCTGTATCCAGCCCAAACCGTTTCTTCATCTCCCCCAGAATAGGGTGCTTCTCAGCCAGGTATTTAAACTTGTCATTGGATGTATAGATAAGCTTAACCGCTTCTTCCTCCGAAATTTCAGCAATAAGATTGATGGCTGAGTTGTTGATCTTGCTTCGGATAAAATTCAGCAGATCCGGCTTAAACGTATTAAGCAAATCCATTTGAACAAAATTATCCAGCTTGATCCGGACAGTAAAATCATCGGTAAACTCCAGATGTCTGTCAAGAATAATGGATTCTGACTTTTTACCTTCTTCCTTAAATCTCAGGGTATATTCCTGCCAGGCCGCAATTACCTGATCCTTTGTAAATGCTTCATTTCGCGCTATCTGTTCCGGCTGTTCTTTCTTTTCAGTTGTGTAAGCAGGCGTCTGAACAGTAGACTGTAGGGTCTTTAAAGATGGTATTTTTAAGGTGCTTTTTAGCTGAACTTCCTCCCTGGCTTTTTCAGTTTCTGCGGGTAAAGCTCCTGAGCCCGTCTGTTTACCGGCATCAGCCGTACTACTCAGACTACTGCTTTTTTTTTTAACTCAGTAACAAGATCAGCGAGATTAATGGCCGAATTGAGATACGCCATCTTAATTAAAGCCAGCTCTACATGTAAGCGGGCATTTTTTGCGCTCTTATACTGCAAATCGCAGGCATTGGAAATATTCAGGGCTGTTACCAGAAAAGACAATGGAATTTTCTGAGCCTGCGCCTGATATTTTTTCTGTACCTCATCGGACACTTCCAGCAATCTGATAGTCGCCGGGTCTTTACAGACCAGGAGATTTCTGAAATGCTCACTCAATCCTACAATAAAATTATGTCCGTCAAAACCATCCCGAATAATTTTGTCATAGGTCAGGAAGACTTCCGGGACATTTTCCTCATGCAGCATATCGGTCATCTTAAAATAATAATCATAATCGAGTATGTGCAGATTATCTATTGTCTTCTTATAAGTGATGGTATTGTCCGAACTGAAGGTTACAATCAGGTCAAACATAGACAGAGCATCACGCAGGGCTCCGTCCGCTTTCTGAGCAATTAAATGAAGCGCCTGTCCCTCAGCGCTTATATTTTCTTTTTGAGCTATATGTGCAAGATGATCGGATATATCCTTTACCTGAATTCTGTTAAAATCAAATATCTGACAGCGTGAAAGGATGGTTGGAATAATCTTGTGTTTTTCCGTTGTCGCCAGAATAAAAATGGCATAGGAAGGAGGTTCCTCAAGCGTTTTCAGAAAAGCATTAAATGCCTGATTTGAAAGCATGTGCACCTCATCTATGATATAGATCTTGTATTTTCCATTTTGCGGCGGATATCGGACCTGATCGACCAGGCTTCTTATGTCGTCTACAGAGTTGTTAGATGCAGCATCAAGCTCATGAATATTAAGCGAACTTCCTGTATTAAAGCTTTTGCATGATTCGCATTCATTACAGGCTTCAATTTCCGTTGTAAGATTCTGACAGTTGATTGTTTTTGCAAGAATCCTGGCGTTGGTTGTTTTACCAACCCCTCTTGGTCCGCAAAAAAGAAAAGCCTGCGCCAAATGGTTGTTTTTAATCGCATTTTTTAACGTAGTAGTGATATGCGACTGCCCTACAACACTATCAAAAGTCTGCGGACGATACTTCCTGGCAGAAACAACGAAATTTTCCATTGATGCAAATTACAAATTTTTAGATGGCTGGTCAATACGCCTCTTCTCTCTGTTCAAAATATATAATCCTCCATTCTGTCTGAATTGCTTTACCGGCTACTTGGTACATATTCCGGTAAAACGGAATATCAAAGCTTCTTTTTCAGGTCTTCGAGCGCTTCCTCCGACAGCGGTTTGGTTATGAAATGAACAACATATTCATTATCTACAATCCGGTCAATATCTCTTTTACTATCCGAGCTGGAAAGGATTACAATCTTTGATTTTTCTTTTATTGCATCCGAAAAATTTTCAAACTCAAATAAAAAAACAAAACCATCGACAATCGGCATGTTAATATCAAGAAAGATGATATCGGGCAGTTTTTCTATAGCTCTGGCATTGGTCTGCAAAAATTCCAGAGCGCTTTTTCCTGAGTTTTTTATTATAATATCATTGGCAAATCCTGATAATTCAATCACTCTTTTGTGAATAAAATTATCAGTCTCGTTATCATCCACCAACATTATAGTTGAAAAGGGAACCTGCATAGTCTAATTTCAAAATGGTTTAATTTCACGTGCTTTCTCTGAATTCCTGTCTTTTCGGTTATCCTGAATACTGTTACAAAGAGTATTTTCAAAACCGTCTGGCCGGTCAAAAAACAAGCATCGCTATGCTTAGCCGGTCAAAAAGCTTGGTGTCATCAGCCTGATCCGAATCAGTCCGACATCGGGATTTAATTTACAGAATTCCTATATCCAAATCAATTCTGAATCCTGTCAGTACCATTCAGGCAAAAATACATAACAACAAATTCTGTTAATATATAAACAGTTAACATTATTTCAGACTATAAAAAAAAATACATTAAACAGCCCTGGTTACCTGAACCGGAAGGATTATGGAAAAAGAAGTTCCCTGACCAGGTATAGATTTAAGTGTAATGGTCCCGTTGAGCTTTTCCACTACCTGTTTTGTTATGTACAAACCTAGTCCTGAACCATATGAATCATGAGATGCTCTGAAAAACATATCAAAAACACGGTTTTGCAATTCTTTCTTTATCCCTTTTCCATTATCCGTAACCCATATTTCTACCTCCCGATGGCTCAGATGCCGGAATCCTACCTCGCAGTATGAGCTTTCGGCATATTCATTCTGATATTTAATCGCATTGGACAGCAAGTTCTGAATAATGATGGAAATTCTTGTCTGGTCGGAAAAAAGCATACTATCCGGCTCCAGGTTTTTATAAATGGTTATCCGATGCGCTTTCTCCATAAACTGGAGCCGTTCTACGGTATCATCAATTACAGCATTAAGATCAATTTGTTTGAAATTAATCTCCATACGGCTGTTGCGGGAAAAATCTGTAAGGTCTCCGATAAAACTATCCAGCTTTATAATGCTCTTATTGGCAAGATTCAGGTATTCATCTCTCTGCTCATCAGAACTCTCCATCTTTACAAGACTAATCAGCCCCATAACCGATCGCAGAGGAGCTCTCAGATCATGAGAGGCCCGGTAGACAAAACTGTCCAGCTCAAAGTTTGCCCGTTTAATATCATTCTCGGCCTTTTTTCTCCGCGTGATGTCTCTGGCAAAAACACTCACCCCCCGCACTTCCAGTCCTTCTGAGCATATCGGGTTAAAAAGAACTTCAAAAGATTCGTTTCCAAACGCTGGATTGACATTGATTTCCTTGACCAGTCGCTTGTTCTTCAAGGATTTTCTGATAAGCTTGGCCCACTCCGAATTAAAGAGCTCACTTGTAAAAACATGGGCAGCAGACTGCCCTATTTCTACTTTCTTTGAATACACCTGCTTCATAAAGTTTACGAAAGCAGTATTCATTGTTGAAAAAGCAAGAGAAGAATCAACTGAAAAAAGAAGATCATTGGTATTTTCGGTGAGCGCTTTTAATCTGTCCTCACTTTCCCTGAGCGCCTCTTCCGCTTTTTTGCGTTCGGTGATTACATTAACATTAATCAGAATTCTTTTGGTCCATTTACCCGCTTTCTCCAAAATAGATATGCAATTGGTCGCCCATTCGTATACACCATCTTTTCGCCGAAGTCTCAGATCAATACTTTTTTCACTGTCACTCTGACCTTTAATTGTCTTTAGCAGATAATCCATTACCTGAGCCTGATCTTCTTCGTGGTAAGTCCCCAGCCAGTTATTGGTATCCGACAATTCCTTATCTGTATAGCCTAAAAAATGGCTTTTATTAATGTATTCAACCTTTCTTTCCAGCAAATTATATATCAGAATAAGATCCGGAGAGTTTTCAGCAAGCGCACGGAATTTTTCCTCACTTTCCTTTAAGGATTTCATATATTGCTGCCTTTCCAGTTCGGCAGATGTTCTTACTGAAAACAAATTGAGCAGCGATTCAAGAAACGGAAGATTCTGGAAATTGCCTCTGTTAACAGCTCCCAGCACTCCGACTATAGTACCGCTGGATGTCAGCAGAGGAACACCAAGAAAGCAGGTAAATCCTTCAGGTATGTGTTCACATGAAGGAAAACCGCCATTTATGTCTTCAACATAAATGGCCTTCTTTTCATCTACTACCCGATACCAGGGAGCATCACGGTCAATGAGCTCCATATCCGGAATTATAGTCCCGTCATACAGGAAGGCCTTGGTCCACAATGTTCCGCTTTCTGTGACTTCTGTTATAAATATGATATCCGAACGAACTGACCAGGATAAATACCGGACAAGAGTTTCGAAAAATTCCTGTTCCGAGACACTGGCCAGACCACTGATAATTTCTTTAAGTGCATCCTCCGCATTTTTCTTTTCCGTAACATCATTGATTACCCCGATAAAGTTGGTCAGATTATTTTCGCTGTTAAAAACGGGGGAAATCGTCAGATCATTCCAGAAAGGGATACCATCCTTCCGGTAGTTTTTCATTAACATGGAAATCCCTTTTCCCGTCTCCATTGCCTTGCCCAGAGACAGATGCAAGTTCGGATCAGTCTCCTCCCCCATCAAGATATCCATATTCTTCCCGATCATATCAGTCCAGTCAAAGCCAGTAATCCGTTTAAAAGCCTTGTTTACATATATAAGCGGGTTTCCCGGCTTACCGGGATCTGTGATCAGTATTCCGTTTTCACTGGAATCAATAGCTCTTTCCAGCAGACGCAGATTTTCTTCCTGCAATTTCCTCATTGTAATATCTCTGGCATTCATTATAATACCATTGATAAAACTATTGTCAAGCTGATTGTTGAAAATGGCTTCCAGGTGAATATAGTAGCCTTCAGCATGCCTAATCTTAAACTCAAGGGCATAGCTGTCTTCATTATTTTTAATAACCTCTCTGAGCAGATTTTTCAGAACAGGAACATCATCATGTATTACCAGATCAAATAAACCGGAATTAGCCAGATCTTTATCCTTATATCCAAGAATCTTATACAGACTGGAACCAAGATATAGTATTTTACCCTGCGGACTTAAAATAGTAATAAGGTCATTGGAATTCTGAACCAGTGAGCGAAATCGGGCTTCGCTGGAAGCAAGCGACAGTTCTGCTCTCTTCCTCAGAGACACATCCAGAGCGCTGACACACAGAGAATCTATTTTTAAATATTTATCATATACCGGAGTAATCGTTACCTCGTACCAGCAATCCGGAAAGCTTTTCAATCTGCACTCAAAGGAAGCAGCTTCTCCACGCAGTACTCTCTCAACGTAAAAACCCGGCCCCAGCCCCTGGTCAATGATTTCATCCAGAAAACTATATATGGAATAGCCAATTACATCTTTTCGGCCGGTAAACTGAAAAATATGCATGCCTGCCATTTTATTTATCTGCAGAATCCGGAAATTAAGATCCAGTAAAATAATAAGCTGAGAGGTACTATTGAAAATAGCTTTTAGCTGAGATTCTGAAACTTTGAGAGCATTCTGGGCATTACGCTTTTCGGTTACATCAATAAAAATTGCCAGATGGAGACCTGGCATAAAGTTAGTTGTTGCCTTAAACTCTATGTAGCGGTACTTACCTGATTTCAGTAAAAACTTATAGAATCCGGAAAGCCGTCCCTTCTTAATAAACTCCATCCACAACCGGTCGGACTCCGAGTCTGAATTATGGGGAAATATATTGCGCACCCGGAGCTTTATAAATTCGGCAGAATCAATTTCGAAGATTGCACAGGCTGCCGGATTGACCTCGACAATAGCCGACGTATTATCCATAACGATAATACCTTCCTGCACATCCTTAAACAGCGCTTTGTATTTTTCCTCCTCTGGTATGCTGACTTCCGGAATTCTGACAAGCAGACCAAAAAACTGATCATTATTGTTGCCTTTAAAAACAGGTGAAAGAACGAGCCGCAGAGAAAACTCGGCCTCATTAAACCTCCATATCACCTCTGTTTTGATTTTCTGTCCAGCTTTGTACTGCCCCGGAAGAACTACCTTGAGCTCCGGAAATAAATCTGTCAGATGTCTGCATATTAATTCCGGTTCGGATTTTCTTAACAGGGAATAAGAGGGTTTGTTGGCAAATTCAATACAAAGAGCGGCGTTTGTAACCAGAATCGCATCATCCAGATCATTTAGTATCTGTCCGGCAAAATTACTTTCCAGGATGTCTGATCCCGAGGCTTTCAATGTTTATTAATTTATGCTCAGTTACACATTATACAATCTAATCTACAACAATTTTTAATAACTCTCCCACTGACACTGCAGAATCCGTTTTATTATTCCAGAGCATAATCTCCTCTACTGTTTTACCATAAAGTTTAGATATGCGATATAGTGTTTCTCCGGTCTGAACAATATGCTCAACCTGCTTTGCGGGTTCCGTTGTTTTCAGGGCTTCCGGAACTGCTTTCTTTCCGACGATAATGATTTGCCCAGTTCTCAGGCCTCCGGAAAGATCATTCCAGCTTTTCAGCGAGTCTATAGCTACATTGTACATTCTGGACAAACCATACAATGTTTCTCCCTGCTCTACCATATGCGTCATGGCAGCTTCGGCTACCGGCTCCGGCTTATTTTCAGCCGGCAATGACACTTTCTTAATTTCAACAACCGGCTGGGTTTGAACGGCCGGTTTTACAGCTACCGGCTCCGTGCCTTTCTGCGACTGCTCTGATTTGGCAGTTTCCACGGTTGCTTTACTGTTTTCCACTGGCTTTTTCTCGGCTACAACTGTACTTTTTTCTTCCTGTGGCAAAGCTGGTCTGGTTTCTTTTTTAGGGATTGTCTGATAAACCGGCTTTTCTCCCTTCTTGAGCCTGCTTCTCAACAAAAGCACGCGGCCTGGTTTTACCTCTTCCCGGAGTGTCATCCGGTTATTTTTTCTGATAGCATTGGTCCGGACACCATATTCCTGCGCTATAGCCCATATAGTTTCTCCCGGTTGAACCACATGCTCGGAAACAAGCGCTTTATTTCTCTTGGGCTGGATATAATAATACTTCCCCGGTTCCAGTCTGGATGTCTTATTAAGCTCATTGTACAATCTCAGATTTTCCAGCGAAATGTTTGCTGCATCGGCAATTCGCTCAAAGCTATCACTTTCTCTGGTCAGTACGGCCCTCAACTTATTATGAATAGTAATAATAACAGCATCCGGCTTCAATATATCCTGTATCTCGGGGACCTGCTTTTTCTTTTTATTTTTCACGCCGGCCTGAGGTGCAGAATCAACAGTTCCTTGCTGCGGACTTCCCTGAGCCGAGGCTACCGGAGAAGAAGCGCCAACCAATGCGACTACTCTCGCATAATCATAGGCTGGTACAGGCAGAATCACCGAATACTCTTTATCGTTGGGCACCTTTCCCTTGAGCATCCATTTATTATGCCCCTCAATCTCCTCCTGCGACAACGAAACTTCTGCGGCTATTTCTCCCGAAGACTTAAGCCCCGCTCCTTTATACTCCACCAGGTACATGCTCTTGTCCGGGTTCTTTCCGACTTCATTCTCATAGGCTATCTTATGAGCAAGAAACCGAATCACGTACCAGTGCATTTTATCCGTGATTTTCATGGTGGAAGCGCCGATATATCTGTCCTCAACCTCCTTGCGCACACCACCCAGACCCGTATTATACGACAGCAGGGAGTAAATCCAGTTTTGCAATACTCCGTTATTTCGCTTGAGATATCTTGCTGCTCCCCTCGAAGCCGATGCGATATTCATTCGTTCATCCACATGATGATCACACCGTAGCCCGACCTCTTCTGCTGATTCTTTTTTAAACTGCCAGTATCCCACCGCATTGGAGGTCGACACGGCATCGGGAATCAGGCTGCTTTCCTGTAAGGCAAGATATTTAAACTCATCAGGCAGCCCTTCTTCTTCAAATATTCGCTCTATTATAGGAAAATAAAGATCTGCCCGGTCTACCTTCATCCGGAAATACTTTTCATTTCGTCTTATATTTTCAACCTCTGTCTGCAGCGTTCTCTGAACATGATTGGTCAGTTCCAGCCTTAAACCGGCAAAGTAAATAACATCAGGAATCGAGACCGCCTGCCCCAGAACTGAATTACAGATCAGAATACATGCAAAAAAACACAGCTTTTTCATTTTATTTCTTTCGTATTAGCTGAATTCCATCCCTGACAGGGAGAATCACTTTATCAACACGCGTATCCTCTGCGACCGTTTTGTTGAAGTCCAGAATAGCCTGGGTATCTTTCTTTATACTGCCCTGCTCTACTACTTTACCACTCCATAAAACATTATCTGCCAGGATAAATCCTCCGGACCGGAGCCTGGGTAATACCAGATTATAATAATTCAGATAGTTTATCTTGTCTGCATCAATAAAAACCAGATCAAACTCAATGTCCATGGCAGGTATTATTTCCATAGCATCTCCGATATACTGTCTGATTTTATCGGACATTCCCGCTTTACCGATAAAGTCACTTACCTGCTCCTCCAGCTCTTCATTAATATCAATGGTATGAACCAATCCGCCCGCCTGAAGACCTTCTGCAAAGCATATAGCTGAATAACCGGTAAATGTACCGATTTCCAATACGTTTTTGGGTGAAATCATATGGGAAAGAAGACTGAGCAACCTTCCCTGCACATGACCTGAAAGCATCCTGGGCATAAGAACTTTCAGGTTGGTTTCCCGATCAAGTTCTTTCAGTACATGAGGCTCTTCCGAACAATGATTCTTTATATATTCTTCGATTTCAGGATTTACAATAGACATAATTTACTCCGGAATATATGTTAATACAGACAGTTTGTCCTGATCAAACATTTCATTGGCAATTTCAAGCAGCTCGGCTGAACGTACGTTTTCGATTAATCTGAATATATCGGACAAGCTGTCCACCTGACCAAGATCAAGAAGACTTTTTCCCATCATTTGCATAAAGCTGATATTACTTTCTTCTGCCATAGCCAGCTGCCCCATCAGCTGCTGCTTGCAGGTATGCAGCTGCCCGACTCCGAGGGGGACAGTCCTTAGCTTCTTCAGCTCTTTATGCACCAGATCAATGCTCTTATTCAGCTGCTTCTTTTCTGTAGCAAAATAGACAGAGAACAAACCGGTATCTGTAAATGAAGTATGATTGGCTTCAATTGTATATACAAAACCATATTTTTCCCGCAATGCCAGATTCAGACGGGAATTCATTCCGGGCCCGCCCAGCAGATTGACCAGCATAAAAAACCTTAGCCTGTTCTCATTGCTCAGCGAATAAGAAGGACAGCCGATCATGCAATGGCTCTGCAAAATACTTTTATGCCTGGTTATTTCGAATCTGGAGTATCCGGTAAAGGGGGTACGGATTCTCCCTGACTTTTTTGCTGGCAGATGAGCAAGGTATTTCTCCGCAAGCTTAAAAACCTTTGCTGCGGGAATATTTCCGATTGAGTTAAATATCAACCGCTCGTAATCAATATTCTCCGATATAAAGCGCAGGAAATCTTCCCTTCCGACCCGTTTTACAATGGCTGCATCTCCCAGAATATTATACCCAAGAGGATGATCTGCAAACACATGTTCTTCAAATTCATCCTGTATGGCATCTTCCGGCGAGTCGAGATACATGGACATTTCTTCCAGAATAACTGACTTTTCCCGCTCAATCTCTTTTTCCGGAAAAACAGATTCAAACGTAATGTCATACAGCAGCTCGAAAGCTTTCTCAAAATGCCTGTCCAGAATGGAAGCATAAAAGCATATCTTTTCCTTGGTTGTATAGGCATTCAACTCCCCGCCAACCACTTCAAGTCTGTTGATGATATGAATAGGCTTGCGCTTACGGGTGCCTTTAAAAGCCATATGTTCCCAGAAATGCGCCAGTCCCTGCTGATCGGGCTTTTCATCTCTGGTGCCTATATCCAGGGTAAAACCGCAGTGTGCGATCTTTGTATTAAAAACCTCTTTATGAGCAATCCTGATCCCGTTGGGCAGGGTATATAACTGATACTCTTCCATGAATTAGGACAAAAGTAATCAAAGAATCTTAAAGTATCAGCTATACTGCACAATTCAAATACAACCCTCTGTTTATCTGCCCCTAAAGAAAGCCTAAAGTATCCAACCGGTTAATCTTCCCAGATGACTTCAATGGTTCGTAATCCGACGCTAACGGTCGTGGCTTTCTCACCCGGCTGTCTTTCAATAGTTAATTTTCGCTTGCGAATAGGCTGTACATCCTGTTTCACCACATTGCGCAGATCTCTTTTATGAAAAATAACTGCTTTATCTTTCTTTGTCGCCTCCCGAAAAACCAGTTCCACCTTATTTTTATCCGTCACGATCTGACTATTTCCGAATGTTGCGTTACTATCTGCCAGAAGCGCCAGCGCCCTGTCTGCCTGCGGCACTCCATAGCCTATATAATTATTCCCGTAGGGATATAAATGAGCGCTTTTTTCCATTATTGACATTACCTGCTTATTGGTAAGTGTTGAGTCTTTTTGAAGCAGACAGGCAACAAAACCAGTTACCGCAGGAGCTGAAAAAGATGTCCCGTTCGGAGAGAAAGCAGACACATTGGGCTTCAGGTATGGCAGAAAATCCGGACCGATACTGCTATACCATATTCTTGTCATATAATCGGAAGCAGTCGCTCCGATTGACAAAACTCCCTTCGCATCAGCAGGAGCTGAAATAATCCTCCAATTGGCATTCCCGCCTTCATTACCGGCTGACACTACCATAAACATTCCTTTTTCGTCCACCGCCATCTGCGCTGCCCGGGTTATACGCGCGGTCTGTCCGTTCATTTCCTCTTTTTTATAATTCTCTTCCGGATCATCCATATTCTGGGCATAACCCAGCGACGTATTTACAAGCCGCACACCCAGGCTATCCATCCACTCCATTGCCATAATCCAGTGATCCTCTTCTACTCTGTGCTCTTTTTCTCCGTTTTCTGTTCTTGCCAGATAAAAAAGAGCATTTACCCCCAGACCGGATTGAAAATGTTCCGAATCATTATAACCGGCCAGATAGTCAAGCACCCTCTGTCCATGTCCATCGGATGTAGTTACCATTGTTTCTATAAGATCTGCACGGTCAGGTGTCACAAAATCTTTCTGGGCACGAATCCTGTCGTCCTGAAACAAGTGCTTCAGTCCGGGCTCATTATGCGCATTGAAAAATCCTGCATCAATTACCCCGACAGTAACATTGACTCCTGATAAGCCAGCCTTTATAAAGGCTGATGCATTCATTTGCTCAATTGTACGGCTATATTTTTTTGTATTAAGCTCTGTATTAACTGAAGCGATCTGAAACGATGAAGAAATCCGCTCAAGTCGGTCAACAAAACCTAAAGCCGCTACTCTGTCGACCTCTTCCTGACTCAGTACAGCGCTTGCTGCATTGAACCACTTGGAGCATACCTGCGGTTTTATCTCCATTTTCCGAAGACTATCCACATAAACGTTGCGAACCGGAATATCCGAATATTGGTATAAGGGGATATTCTGGTTAATTCGGTTCCGGATTGTCCGTTTACTCAGATTTTCCTCGTAACGGTAATTCTCCATATCTTTATCTGTGAAAACGATCCAGTATTTGCCCTGTGCAAAAACACTCTTTGCTGCAAACAAAACAGAGAGGATAATGATCTTTCTTATATATTTATTCATGATACGTTTATAAATCACGATACTTCAAAATGAGATACTCTAAAATCGACAATCAGCTGTTTATAAACAACAGAAAAAAGTTCAATGCATTGCTTAAGCCTCTGTCTGTTGCCATTTTTAACTCCAATGATATTTTCCCCACCAATGCTGACGGCGTAATGCCTTTCAGGCAAAATAACGATTTATTCTATCTGTCCGGCATCGATCAGGAAGAAAGCATTTTGATGCTTTTCCCGGATCATCCCGATCCCAAATACCGAGAAGTTTTGTTCATTACCGAAACAAACGAGCATATTGCCGTCTGGGAAGGACAAAAGCTCGGCAAAAATGAGGCCAGAGACATTTCCGGAATCCCTACAATATTCTGGACCAGTGAATTTGAAAATATTCTTGTGACCGTCATTTATGATGCCCAACATATATACCTGAATTCTAATGAACATGTTCGGTCAGGAAATAAAGTGGAAACAAAAGATGAACGCTTTCTTAAGTGGTGCAAGGATAAATTCCCGCTCCATCATTATGAAAGAGCTGCTCCGCATCTGCACTTTCTGAGAGCTGTAAAAGAAGAAACAGAGATCAGACAGATTCAGAAAGCCTGCGCCATTACAGAAAAAGCGTTCCGGCGTATTCTGACATTTACTCAGCCCGGTGTAAAAGAATATGAAATTGAGGCAGAGCTTTGGCACGAGTTTATACGTAATGGCTCCAGAGGACCAGCCTATCAGTCAATAATCGCCTCTGGAGCCAGTTCCTGTGTGCTGCACTACATAAACAATGACCGGATTTGTCAGTCCGGAGATCTGCTGCTGCTCGATATTGGAGCTGAATATGCCAATTATAATGCAGATTTGTCAAGGACTATCCCTGTCAATGGTCGTTTTTCTGAACGGCAAAAAGATGTATACAATGCTGTTTTAAGGGTTTTCAAAGCCAGCAAAGAAATGCTTGTTGTCGGAAACACCCTCGCAGAGTTAAACAAGGAAGTCGGAGTGCTAATGGAAAAAGAGCTACAGAGCCTTGGTCTTCTAAAAAAAGAGGATATAAGTAAACAAAATCCTCTGGTTCCTGCCTACAAAAAATACTTTATGCACGGAGTATCTCACTTTTTGGGACTGGATGTTCATGATGTCGGTGACCGGAACCGTCCCTTTGAGTCTGGAATGATTTTCACCTGTGAGCCAGGTATATACATTCGAGAAGAAGGACTGGGTATCCGCATAGAAAATGATATTCTTATTACCAGTTCCGGACCAGTAGATCTGATGGAAAGTATTCCGATCGAAGCAAACGACATTGAAGACCTTATGCATAGTAAAAACTAAAAAATACCCATTCAGTCATTGCAGCAGCAAGGTTTCCGAAACCAAGTCTTATCTGACTGACTTACCCGACGATATAAAAAAATGGTCCGGTTTATTGGCCCGGACTTTTAATATTTTAATTTATTCTGGAAACCTGTATCGGTACAAGTACGTATATTTGTACCGGCTAACTTAGCAAAAGGAAAAAGGTATGTCAAACAGTTTTAAATCAATACTCGCCGGGCTGTTCTTTATTTGTTCCGCATTTAATCTGCCCGATGCAAAAACATATTACAATACTGGTGTTCAAAACCTTAACAACAGAGAGTATATTCAGGCTATCGGGGCTTTTACAAATGCCATTAGCTTAAACCCTGACTATGCAGACGCATATTTTTACAGAGCTTATGCCAAGGATCTTCTTGGTAAGAAAATGGGATTTGCGACTACTGAACTTTGTTCTGATCTTACAATTGCTCTCAGACTCGGCAAGCTGGAAGCAGCAGATAAGCTGGAAAAATCATGTATGGGCGAATGCTTTAACATGGTGACCGCTTTTGAGGATCCTGAAGTTGTTTATTGTGCTGATTTTAGCAGCCAGCAGCTAAAAGACCTTCCACCGGCCACGGATAATCTAAAATATCTTACCAAGCTTAATTTCAATGATAATGTTCTTGGTACAGTGACTCCCCGGCTTTCGTCTATTCAAACGCTCGTATCTCTGGACCTTTCCGGCAATAATATCAGTACTGTACCCGGCAACATCGGCAATCTTACTCATTTGAGAGAATTGTTTCTTAACAAGAACGCAATATCAACCCTTCCGCTTGAATTCGGCAAACTTTCTCATCTAAAAGTACTCACATTCAGACAAAATAAGCTCACAGAACTACCCAAATCAATTGCCCAGCTGCACAACCTGGAAAATATTGACCTGGCATTTAACCAGCTTACTACACTGCCTTTGGAAATTGCCAATCTTAAAAAACTTAAAACCCTTACACTGGTTGGAAACGAAATTCCGGTAAAAGAACAACAGCGCATTAAAGCGCTGCTGCCAAATACTGAAATATTTTTCGAATAAAAATATACCTTGTGTTTGCAATACGGCTATAAAAAACGGGAGCGAAGGTGACTCGCTCCCGTTTTTTATATTACGGCTGAAGTACAAACTCCTCCATGGTTTTCTTTCCTTCATCCGGCTCTATAGCGCCAAGCTCAGCTATATAATAGTCTTTCACTTTGTTAAATGCCTCTCTGTTGACAGACTTTATCGGATCTGTCTGAACAACATTCACCGAGCGGGGATCCACCTGTTTCCCGTTTTTCCAGAATCGATAGCAGACATGCGGCCCGGTTGCAAGTCCGGAGCTTCCGACATAACCTATCACCTGCCCCTGAGCAACACTGGCGCCTTTTCTAATGCCTCCCGCAAATTTGCTCATATGCAGATACTGTGTTGAGTAGGTATTATTGTGCTTTATTTTTACATAGTTTCCATTAAACTGTGAATACCTTGCCTCCACAACTTTTCCCGAACCTACTGCGAGAATGGGAGTACCGGCAGGAGCGGCATAATCCGTGCCGAGGTGTGCTTTATTCTTTTTTAATACAGGATGGAACCGGTTTTTCGAAAAATGAGAAGTTATTCTGAAAAATTTCAGCGGAGCCTTCAAAAATGCTCCAATTACATTCTTGCCTTCCTCATTAAAAAATTTGGATTTCCCGTCTTCTTCGAAACTTATAGCATAATAAGGCTTTCCCTGCTGTTCGAAAGATGCAGCAAGAATCTTCCCGGTTTTCATCGGGGCTCCGTTGACTGAAATTTCTTCGTATATAATTCTGAAATTGTCTCCTTCAAATAACCTGAAAAAATCTACCTGCCACGCAAAAAGCTGGGACATCCGCACAGCCAGATCATTGGGAGTATCCTGCTGTTTTAATGTTTCATAAAGACTTCCCCGGATTAACCCGCCGATCTTTCTCACCGTTGTATCAACCGGAATATCATCTTTAAAAACCTCAATACCTTCTGTCAGCTTTACCACGATATGGTCCATAGGACTTGCTTCATACACAAAACACTGCAAAGTTTTTAACGAATCCCTGCTTGTAAAAACCGTATATTTTTTCCCACTATGAATATTTGCCAGGTTGTATACCGGGAGTGAGGCTTTACAAATCTCACTTACCTGCAAGGGGCCAACATTAAACGCTCCCAGAATAGTAGCAAGAGTCTGATTCTTTTGAATTCTGAATTCTTCAATTTCTATAGAATCAATATTAATTCCATACTTCAGCAAGACCGGTTCTTCAATACGCTCTTCCTTAACTGCTTCATTATCCACTACTCCGGTTATAAGACCGGAGCTATTATTATTAAAAAACCAATATGCCGTACTACCGGCAGTGATACACAATAAAAAAACTGTGATGGCAACAATTCTTTTTCTCATCCTGGCAGATTTAGATTTATCTCAGAAAACTTTTAACGAAACGCATTTTTTACAAAAAAAATTCATTTTAGATAAGATCCAAATCTGATATCCCTTCGTGCATGTTGATTTTAAGCTAAAAGCTTCGTATTTTGTAATCAATTAAATGTTCCCAGTTACACCTTTAACCAGAAAAGTTATGAAGAACTATTTAATTAATACCTTGAAAAATGGATTAATGTCCGCTATTAATCTGGCAATCGGCCTGATTGCTCTTTACTCCGCAAGTTTCTTCTTTCTGCTGTTATTCGTAAACGAAAAAATCAGAAACGCTCCTGCCCCCTTACTTGAAAGAGATTTTTCGGACTGGCAGGATAAAATCCAGCAATTACCTCATGTACTTGGCACCTTTATCCGAAATGACAAGACAGATAATGGCAATCGGATAGATATCTTACCGGAAGGCCTTTAGCCTTTCCGGTAAGCAGATTATCAATTCAGACAATGGGAGCTCAGCCTGTTTTCAGGCCATCTCCATTAGTTCACGAGCGCTGCTTATGGCTGTCTGGCTCGGATTGTCTCCACCGATCATTACAGCTATGGTATGCAAACGCTCATCCTGACTAAGTGTGCGGATACTACTGACCGAGCGCCCTTCTGCTTCTTTTTTGTATACATAGTAATGTGCATCTCCGAGCGCTGCTATCTGAGGAAGATGCGAAATGGAAATAATCTGATGATTAATTGCCATTTGCTTCAGCATTCTGCCGACTTTAATTGCTATCTCACCGGAAATCCCTGTATCTATTTCATCAAAAATAATAACAGGAAGCTCGGTTTTATCTGCCAGAATATATTTGATACACAGCATAAGACGAGAGAATTCTCCGCCGGAAGCTACATTCTTTAACTCCTGTACGGCAACTCCCTTGTTGGCGCTGAAAAGAAAGCCGACCCTGTCAATCCCGGATGTTCCGGGCTCCGTTTTTTCAAGATTTACCATCAAAACAGAGTTGGGCATTCCGACTTCCCGCAGCAATGCCTCAAGCTCGTTTTTCAGCGTATCTTTAACTGCATGTCTGGCCTGAGACAGTTTATTGCCGGCTTCCAGAAGCCTTGCATATACATCTGCCTGCTGTGCTCGCAGTTCTTCGATCTCTTCGTCCTGACTATCCGCTTTTCTCACTTTGCTTTCCAGCTCTTCCCTGATTCGGATAAGTTCGCCCATTTCCCGTACTGAGTGCTTCTGCATAAGATTGTAAAGCAGGCTGAGGCGTTTTCGTATTTCCTCTGTCCGCTCTTCGTTTATCTCAACGCCTGCGTCTTCAGACTCGATTTCACCACTTATATCCTTCACTTCTATAAATGCGCCTTCCAGCCTGTCCCTCAAATTTCCCAGCGCTGGTGCATACTGACTTACTGCTTCCAGATTTTTCAATACTACCTGCAAGTTGGATATAACAGAAAAGTCACTGTTTTCGAGTATATCCATAGCTTGTTGCAAGCGGCTTTTTATACTTTCCGCATTTTCCAGCATCCGTAATTCTTCTTCAAGCGATTCCTGCTCACCTTCCTGAAGTTCAGCTTCTCTGAGCTCATTAAGAAGAAATGTATTGTAATCAAACTCTTTCCGTTCATCGGCTGCCTGCTTCGTAAGCTCATCAAGCTGCCTGCTTATTTTTTTGTACTGAGAAAAAAGGCCGGAATACAGGGCCAGCAATTCCTTATTTCCTGCCACGGCATCAAGAATCATTGTTTGAAACTCAGAATTGCCTAAAAGCAACGTTTCATGCTGACTATGAATATCCATCAGACGGGTCCCTATTCTTTTAAGCACATCCAGTGTAACAGGAGTATCGTTTATGAATGCTCTCGATTTATTCTGCGGACTTATTTCTCTTCGGATAAGACATGTTGTATCGAAGTCAAGCTCCTCTTCTTCGAAAAGCGCTGCAAGACCGGAAGACTTTTTTATATCAAATGTTCCCTCGATTATACATTTCTCATTTTCATCAAACAAAACACGGGTATCAGCCCGGTTTCCCAAAAGAAGTCCGAGAGCTCCCAACATGATTGATTTTCCAGCACCTGTTTCTCCCGTAATGATATTCAGTCCGTCGATTGGCGCAAGATCCAGCTCCTGAATTAAGGCATAGTTCTTAATATGAAGTGAAGTCAGCATAGTTTTAATATTCAGAAGTATAATCGTATTGAATTTCCTGTATATCGCAAAATCTAATCGTATGCTGAACAAAACGCTTATCCCGAAGTATCAACCCATCCGCAATGACACGCTCAATCTCTCCCTGCCAAACCCCGGAATTGCGAAGTATAACAGCCACTTCTCTTCCGACAAGATTCATAATTTCTGCTTGAGAATCGAAACTCTGCAATCGTACAATTCTTTTCCCCATTTTTTTTACTAAAGTTAAAAAAGTTCCATGAAATTAGATATAACTCTTCACTGGCTTCCTTTTATCTCCAGAATAAAAAAAGGTAGTGGCCGACATGACGGTCACTACCTTTTTCACTTTATATCAGCAGTCTACTTGCCGGCAGAAGGCAATTCGGATAAAATGCGCTGGGCAATCTTCTCCATATTATCTGCAACAATAGTATATATATAGCTCGAATTGGAATTATAAAACGTTTTGAACTTATTGCCCGCAACCTGCTTGCCGGTAGCATCGAAAATAGAGAAGTGCGTGGTAAATGTTCTTTCAAAATCATGGGCTGCCCGGTCAAGACAGTTTTCATAATTGGTCTTTACTTCAAACTGATTTACAAAAACATAGTAATCTACACTGTATTTCTGTCCGAAATAAGAAAAGAACTCTTCCGGGTTTCTTATTTTCACTCCAAAATATTGTCCTTCGTTTTTGTCATACACCGCTTTTTGCGCCAGCTGCGGAGAGGTAAACTTGTCCTTTTGCTTATCCAGCCAGCTTTTGTTTTTGACAGGACTGACTGTCGCTTTTTCCATATGATTGCCCAGCGCGGCACTTGTATTAATCGCATCCTGATATCCGTAGGTAACCGAGCTGTATATCTTATTAAGATCCCTCAAGGTGTCTTCAAACTTACCCCCAAGCAAAAAGATACTTTCGTAACCCGGCATCTGCATCATAGCAGTCATACGTCTTCTGAATACTTCGCGGACTCTTGTCGGAACTATTTTTGATTTAGCGGCAATTTCATGATCTGCATCCGAAAAGTACAAATAAGGATCGAACGGAATAATCAGCAATTGCTTCATATCAGGATCATAGGGATACATTTTTATTCCTGCTTCAGAAGCACTCTCTGCTATTGCCGGCTTCTCAGGCAAAGCCTCTGCCGGCTTGACAACTTCATTTTTAACAACCGGCTCGCTCTTTTTCTCCTGCTCTGCCGTTTTATCGGCTGCCACAGCCGAATTTACAACTTTTGGTGGCTCTGTTTTTACAGGCTCAGCAGATACTGGCCGCGGATCGGAAGCTGCCACCGGCTGAGCATTTGCAGCTGTCGTGGTATTATTATCTGATCCGGCAGGTACAACCGGTTTCTGAGCAGGTACAGATCCTGTAGTACTCGCGGAAGTTCCATATCCGACTATAATTTCCTGCCCGGCTTTCAGATCTGTATTATTCCACTTCATCAGCTGATCAACGGAAACATTATATCTTCTGGAAAGACTGTAGTATGTCTCTCCCGGCTGTACCTTATGGGTCTGCGGAGCTCCTGAGGGCCTGGCATTTTCCTTTTGCACCAGTGCCTCATTATACGGTATATGTATAACCTGACCAACCTTCAGGCCGTTTTCCAGCTCAGGATTAATCTCCAGCAAGTCAGTAATAGGCACATGATACCTGGTCGAAATCCCGTAGATGGTCTCTCCCGGCGAAACAAGATACTTCAGCATCATAACATTATTGATCCGGGTAACTCCTATGGAGTCCTTGACTCCCGCATAACCAGTCCCAGTCATACAGAGCGAAAACAGCAACAAGTATATGATTCGTGGCATAGACACTAGTTAAATATCATTTTATAGATTTTATAAAAGTCATTGCTAAACACCAATACCATCAGCGTCAACAACAGCAACATCCCGACTTTCTGGGCATTTTCGAGAAACTTATCAGAAGGCTTGCGTCCGGCAACCATTTCATAGGTCAGAAACATAACATGGCCGCCGTCAAGGGCCGGAATCGGAAGGAAATTCATAAATGCCAGCACCATCGAAAGGGAAGCAGTCAGAAACCAGAAACGTTCCCATATCCATTCTCCCCCATATTCCTGAGCGATCATAAGAGGTCCTGCTACAGAATCTGAAGGCTTGATATTCCCTTTGAACATTTCTCCGATCGCTTTTATAGTATTAATGATAACACTAAATGCTCTTTCTGTTCCGGCAGGTATTGCCTCTGCCAATGGATAAGAGCCAGAACGTTCCTCAAGTAAGGGCTTAACTTCAAATCCGACCTTTCCGTCTTCTCCAACCGTCAGATTAAGGTTTTGTACGCTTCCAGCCCTCAACACAGAAATGTCAACTGTTTTTCCTTTATTCGCAATCAGCATTTCCTGAAACATCTGAAAGTAGGCTACAGAATCTCCATTAACTGCGATTATTATATCCTCATCCAGAAGCCCCCCTTTTTCGGCCGCAGAGCCGGGAACAACCTTCTTAACAGCAAAAGGCATAGCTGCACTAAGAAAACGGGCTTTTTTGTTGCTTGATAAATCTGCTATAAGTGTCTTCGGTATATCAATTCGTAACAGTTGCCCGTTCCGCTCAACAGTATAGTAGCTGCTATCAGACAACAGAATTTCCGGAGTAAGTATATCCTGAGGAAATTTTTCAAAATCTTTGCCGTTAACCTGTATAATTTTATCTCCGGTTTTCAATCCAATTTTTTCAGCCAGCTCATATGCTACAATTCCATTGCGGTTTACATCTTCTCTGGAATAATATTTTTCTCCATAGAACCAGTATATTCCGATAAAAATAATTATACCAAGCAGCAGATTGACAATAATCCCCCCCATCATTACAATCAGCCTTTGCCATGCCGGCTTTGCTCTGAACTCCCACGGTTCCGGCTTCTGGTTCAATTTCTCTGTATCCAGGGATTCGTCAACCATACCGGAAATTTTCACAAATCCGCCCAGAGGAATTGCTCCCAGAGAATATTCTGTTTCACCTTTTTTAAAGGAAAAGACTTTTGGCGGAAAGCCGATGGAATACTTCTCCACCCGCATACCGAAGTACTTTGCACTCAGCATGTGTCCCAGCTCGTGCATCCCAACCAAAATGGATAATCCCAGCAATAGCTGGGCAGCCATAATCAAAATCTCCATTACCTGATCTCAGCTCCTGTATTTAAAATGTTCATAGATTTGGTCAATCCGGCCATCACCCTTGTTGCTCTGTCAGTTTCAACATAATCTTCCAAAGAAGGTTTGGCAATAAACGGCACTTTTTCCATGCTCTCCCCGATGATATCCGCGATATCAAGGAAGCCGACCGAGCCATCCAAAAATCTGCCAACAGCAATCTCATTGGCTGCATTAAGTATACACGGCATGTTTCCACCCCTATCCAGTGCCTGGTATGCCAGAGTCAGGCATCTGAATGTTTCTGTATCCGCCTGCTCAAATGTCAGCTGAGGATAACTGGCAAAATTAAAGCGGGGAAAATTAGAATATATTCGTTCCGGATAGGACAGAGCATACTGAATAGGTATACGCATATCCGGCAAGCCCATCTGCGCCTTTATTGACCCATCCTCAAATTCTACCAACGAATGAATAATAGACTGCGGATGAACAATGACTTCGATCTGGCCAGCCTGAAGTGCAAATAACCATTTTGCTTCAATTACTTCCAGCCCCTTATTCATCAGTGTCGCGGAATCAATAGTAATCTTTGCTCCCATACTCCAGTTTGGATGTTTTAATGCATCTGTCGCTGTTACCGAGTTTAAAAATTCTTTATTCCTTCCTCTGAATGGTCCGCCGGAAGCTGTCAATATTATTCGCTCTATTTTATTGTGAAACTCACCTGCCAGACATTGAAAAATGGCCGAATGCTCGGAGTCAACAGGGTAAATATTCACTCCATGCCGCATAGCCAGCGAGGTAATCAGCTCACCCGCTACCACAAGCGTCTCCTTGTTTGCCAGCGCGATATGCTTACCCGCCTCAATGGCTCTGACTGTCGGCAGCAACCCTGCATAACCTACCAATGCTGTAAGCACAAGATCGATGGACTCCATCTGGACTACAGATTGCAATGCTTTGCTGCCTGTATAAACTTTAATGTGCAAAGGATCAAGTGCAGAAAACACTTTATCGTACAATCGCTCATCACCAATTACCACCGTATTAGGCTGAAATTCCGCAGCCTGCTCAATAAGAAGAGCTGCGTTATTTTGTGCTGTAAGCACTTCTACCTGAAAGCGATCTGAATTATCTCTTATAACTGAAAGCGCCTGTGTTCCTATAGAACCTGTAGAACCCAAAATAGCTATATTCCGCTTTTTATCAGTCATTAATTATTGTCCTTTATATATGGACTTTGGTAGAGTCACCCCTACAAAGTAATATTTTTTCAATCTTTTTTACAAACTAATTCAGATTCCGAACTTCTGCAAGCCTTCGGCAAAAACTCTTTCATTTGAAAGGCGCGGGACCTTATTCTGCCCACCAAGCTTGCCTTTTTCCTTCATATAGTCTATAAAAGCATTTTTTTTCAAAGCGGTAATACGCAGTGTGCTCAAGATATTACCGCTAATTAAATCTTTATAATAAATATTAAGATCAACCAGGGCCTGATCCAGATCGCTGGCAAACTGCTTCAGATCTTGCGGCTGATTTTCAAATTCGATCAACCATTCATGATGAGGTAACCCTTCCTTTGGTGTAACCTGAGGAGCAACTGTAAATTCACTCAGACGCACCGCCGGATGTTTTTCAAGAGCTTTTTTCATTGCTTTCTCCACTTCCTCACCGATTACATGCTCTCCAAATGCCGATATAAAATGTTTGATACGCCCCGTAACGATGATTTTGCAGGGATTTAAAGAGACAAACTTTACAGTATCTCCGATAGAGTATCCCCATAAGCCGGCATTGGTATTCATTATCACGGCATAGTTTCTGCCTGGCTCAACCTCTCCTATTGATAATCTGGTCGGATTTTCATTAAAATACTCCTCAACCGGAATAAATTCATAAAAAATACCACTATTCAACAAAAGGAGCAAAGAGGGATCATCCTGCTGATCCTGAAAAGCAATAAATCCTTCGCTGGCCGGATAAGTTTCTATGGAATCAATCTTTTTCCCAATAGAATCAAACAGCTTATTTTTGTATGGTTCAAAATTCACCCCGCCATAGACAAAAAGCGAAAAATCCGGAAACACATCTTTAATCTGCTTTCCGGTTATGGCACTGATACGATCAAAATACATCTGCACCCATGGTGGAATACCTGATATGAGACTCATATCGGCATGTAGCGTTTCTTCTACAATTTTATCCAGCTTTTCTTCCCAGTCTTCAATACAGTTTGTTGCATAGCTTGGCTTCTGATTACTCCTCAGATAACCGGGTACATGATGATTAACTATTCCCGAAAGCCGGCCGATATGAATACCGTTCTTTTTAGTCATCTCCGGACTTCCGGAAAGAAAAATCATATTTTTGTCCAGAAAGCTGCTTTTGCCTGTGCTGTTCACATAATTAAGCAGCGCATCCCGCGCTCCGCTGATATGAAACGGTATCGATTCTCTGGTAATCGGTATATACTTTACACCGGAAGTGGTTCCGGATGTCTTTGCAAAATAGGCAGGTTTTCCGGGCCACAGTATATTTTCCCTGCCTTCTTTTACCTTTTCGATATAATGACTCAATCCTTCATAATCCCTCACCGGCACGTGTTGTCTGAAATCATTATAATTACGGATACCGGCAAACGCATGGTCCTTACCAAACATGGTACCGGAAGCTTTTTTTATCAGATTGCTGAACACAGCATGCTGAGTGTCTACCGGGGCTTGCGCCCATTTGCGCTGTTGTGATACAATATAAGCAGCCAATGGCCTGCTCAAAAAAGATTTTACCCCCATAGAATTTAATAGTTAATCAGCAAGATGCATTTCTGGATATTTCCGGGTCATATCCTACAAAAATATTCAGATAGATGATTCTTGCCAATCGGAAAAACACAGGCCATAACAACAATAATACCGCTGTATTCAGCAAAATAAATACCAAAGGCGGCAAAGGAAAAAGTAAAGCAAACAGAACAAAGTTTACAATAAAAACCACCACGCTAAGAGCATAGCTAACATACATAGCCCCGTAATAAAATCCAGGTTCCGGTGCAAATGGCTGCTTGCAACAGGAACAGCTTTCATGCATGCTGGATAATTTCTTTAAATGATAGGGGTTTTTATCTACAAATAAGTCTCCTTTCCGACACCTGGGACATTTGCCCTTCAGAATAGACATTATCATAACTTCGATGTTTTTTAGTTACTCACCAGACAATAATACTATAAAAACATTGTATTCATGAAAAAAAATCTCAATAAATTAATCTCCGGAAAGCTCCTTCCCACCGAAAAACAATCAATATGATATTAAAGAGGTTATGAAAACAATTTAAATCTATTTATCAAATGAAGAGGATACAGAAACCGTCCGGCAAGAAAACCTGCTCTGCCCCATATAATGACAACCAATAAAGGATGGATTGGTCAGGCTACCTGAAGATCAGGCTCATCACATATCAGCTGTTTTATTTCATTCAGCTTCAACCGGCAGATTACCGGCTCTCTTTTTTCTCTGACTGAAGAATACACTTCCAGTCGTGTCATTCCTTCCAGCTCGTTTTTCTTATTATCAAAGCGGATAAGCTGAAAAGAACGAATCAGCAGATTTCCGTTTTTAAGAATAATATCAACCGATATGTTTCTTTTCTTTAACTTCTGAAGGGATAAGATTCTCTCAACTAAACTGGTGTCTTCCATGTTGCTTCAGTATTTAGAATATAAATTTATTCAAATCTCCCCGTCTTTTTTTTTCATTTATTAAATAAAGGGTACAAGAAGAAGAGCATTAAGTCTCTCACAATATAAGAATCTTTAAAACAAAAACTTGCAATAAAAAAAGACAGTGTTTAAATCCTAAAAAAAACGATTATCACTATAAAAAAGCTTCTTTACCCGAATAATATTACGTAAAATATCTAAAAAAATAAAATCGCATCAGCAATCGTTACAAACCCTGTCTGCCGACATGATTTCTTTCTCCCGATTTGCCCCACGTTTCCCGTTCACAAAAAATACTTGTTCAGACAATATGCCTTCCGGCGTATAATAAGTCCAGTAGTGGACTTTCCTGCCTTCACGGTAGGCTCCTTCCATTTTCAGCTTTCCGTTGTCATAGTATTCCTCCCACCAGTGTTCTCTGAGACCATACAAATACTCTCCATGCTTTCTCAGCTTTCCATTGGAGTAGTAAAAGCGCCAGTAACCGGTCTCTAACCCTTCAAGTGTATATCCTTCATACCTTAACTGACCTCCGGGATAAAATTCCTGCATCAGAATTTTACCGGGGCCAGAAACCACCTCAGAGGCATTTCCACCCGGATATAACCAGCCACCAAGCCACAAAAACACTATTATACAACCCCTTATCATAACCTCTTCTACTAAATCTTATATATGAAATAAGCAGATATGACAGGGAAATTGTTTCAAAAAAGGATTAACAGCTAACGTTTAAGCGGACTATCTTTCTCTTTTGCCATATGGTTATATACAATGGAATCCATAAGTCCCGGTAACCATTTATTCAGAAACACTGTCATTTTTCCCTGACCAGTCAATATAAGATCTCTTTTTCTTCGGACTGTCGCTTTATATATCTCTTCGGCAACCGATTCTGCCGACATGATTTTTCCCTCTTCCAGAGGCGATTCTCCCTGAGCGCTTCCGTCTTTGGACAGCGCTGTATTCCGTATATTTGAGCTCGTAAACCCGGGGCATGCCACTAATACATGTACATGCTCCTTTAGCAGCTCAGTCCGCAAAGCTTCCAGAAAGCCCTGCATTGCAAATTTCGAGGCGGAGTAACCTGTTCTGGCAGGCAGCCCTCTGTAGCCCGCAATCGAAGAAATGCCCACAACAGACCCTTTGCTCTGAATAATATAAGGCAATACTGCCTTAGTCGCATATACAGTTCCGTAAAAGTTTATATTCATTACTCTCTCCAGCACATCGACATCCATATCCTTAAATAAGGCCCTCATGGATATACCGGCATTATTAATGAGACAATCAATCCGGCCAAACTTCTCCAATGCTTGCCCGACCACTTTCTGGCTATGCTCCTTTATACTGACATCCGCTACAATTCCCAGTATATCGATTCCTTTCTTCATCAGTTCATCGCATACTCCATTCAGATTTACTTCATTTCTGCCCGTAATAACGACCTTTGCTCCGTTTCTGCCAAATACTTCCGCACAGGCTTTTCCTATACCGGATGATCCGCCGGTTATAATCACAACTTTATCCTTCATTATGTATTATTCTTAAACAGTTATCTCGATCGAAAATCAATCATTTTCCCAATTAATTCCTCATGTCCGCAATCCAAAATTAGTATTTCCTTCTTTTGAATTTTATATAATTTCCCTGTAATACTATCGGGGCTGATAATTCGGTCCCCAGCGCCCAGCACAATATTGAGCTGCGCCGAACCGGCATTCATTATCCGAATTATTTTTGGCCAGGAATATTTCAGTCCGCTGTAGACAACCCAGGTATTAAGCACTTTTTGTCTATCCTCCACAGTACGCATCTGAGATCTTACAAAACGTATCAGCCTGTGATCTGCCACACCTAAATACGCCACAAAATCAAGTAAACGGAAGAAAAAAACTGGATTTGTGACTATAAAGCGAAAAAGCCGGTTGACCGGTCCCTTTTGTGTCGCAAACTTATATAAATAGTCCGGCTTAATACCATGAGGAGCAAGCAGCCATACAGAATCGAGCAAAGGAGCAAAACAGGGAACTACGGCTAAAGCAATACGGGCACCGATAGAAAAACCCAATACAGAAAAACGCTCTATGTTCTTTTGCCGGATAAAATCCTCTATAAACTCTCTAAGCATAGAGGACGATAGTGCTCTTTCTGTCTCTCTCCATTCACTTTCCCCATGAAAGAACAGATCGAAAGCATATATAGTATGATCAGGAAATGCAATGGATAACTTGGAAAAAACGGAATGATCCTGTCCATATCCGTGAAATGCCAGAAGAGAAGCAGTCCCGTTACCATACGTTGCATATCGCAGTACGCTTTTCCTGAACTCATAAAATGATGTATGCTCTTTCATTGCAGCCGAAAACAAAAAAGGAGTCAATCGAACAAGCGACTGACTCCCTATACACATTACCAATTCAATTATTAATAAGCTTCTTCTTTCTTACTCATACGGTTACGCTCGTTCTCATCCAGATATATTTTTCTCATCCGGATTGATTTTGGAGTAAGCTCTACGTATTCATCTTTCTGAATATATTCCATTGCCTCTTCCAGAGAAAACTGAATTTTGGGAGCAATTTTCACGTTATCATCTGAACCTGAAGCACGCATATTGGTAAGCTTCTTACCTTTCAGCACATTGACAACAATATCATTATCGCGGCTGTGCTCTCCGATTACCTGCCCCATATACACATCTTCTCCCGGATCAATAAAGAACTTACCGCGATCCTGCAGCTTATCAATCGCATAAGCAGTTGTGGGACCTGTTTCCATGGAAATAAGGGATCCGTTAATTCTGCCCGGTATAGAGCCTTTAAATGGCTCATATGCCTGAAAACGGTGGTTCATTACCGCTTCACCCTGAGTTGCTGTAAGAATATTATTTCTCAAACCGATAAGTCCTCTTGAAGGAATATTAAATTCCAGATGCTGAAGATCTCCTTTGGGTTCCATGATGGCAAGCTCTCCTTTACGCTGTGTAACCAGCTCGATCACTTTACCGGAAAATTCTTCCGGTACATCAACTACCAGTGTTTCGATAGGCTCATGCCTTACCCCATCTATAGTCTTATAGATAACCTGAGGCTGTCCGACCTGCAACTCATATCCTTCGCGTCTCATGGTCTCGATCAGGACGGATAAATGAAGAATACCCCGCCCGAAAACCAGAAACTTATCTTCTGAATCCGTTTCCTGAATACGCAGCGCGAGATTTTTCTCGGTTTCCTTAAATAAACGATCTCTCAGGTGACGTGATGTCACAAACTTTCCTTCTTTTCCGAAGAACGGGGAGTTATTGATGGTAAACAACATATTCATTGTCGGCTCATCAATAGCAATTCTCGGCATAGGCTCAGGATTCTCAAAATCAGTCAGCGTATCTCCGATCTCAAAATCATCCAGACCGGTTACAGCACATATTTCTCCTGACTGCACCTGTTCTGCTTTCAATCTTCCAAGGCCTTCAAAAGTTTGTATTTCTTTAATACGGACCTTTTTTACAGAACCATCTGCCTTGCAAAGTCCCATTGTCGCACCTTCATTCAGTTTACCCTGATACACCCTTCCTATGGCAATACGCCCTACAAAAGAGGAGAAGTCAAGTGATGTAATCTGAAACTGCGGAATACCTTCCTTGATCTGCGCAGCGGGGATATTTTCAAGTATTGCGTCCAGCAACGGATATATGGAGTCTCCCGGATTTTTCCAATCCGGCCCCATCCAGCCCTGCTTGGAAGACCCGTACATGGTCGTAAAATCCAGCTGGTCTTCTGTAGCACCCAGATTAAACATCAGATCAAATACACTTTCCTGTACTTCATCCGGACGACAGTTTGGCTTGTCTACTTTATTAACAACAACAATAGGCTTGAGCCCAAGAGATAGCGCCTTACCTAATACAAAACGGGTCTGAGGCATAGGGCCTTCAAACGCATCCACCAACAGGATTACCCCATCAGCCATTTTCAACACCCTTTCAACCTCACCACCAAAATCCGCGTGGCCGGGAGTATCGATAATATTAATTTTAACCCCTTTATAACGAACAGATACATTTTTGGAAACAATGGTAATTCCCCGTTCCCGTTCAAGCTCATTATTATCAAGAATTAACTCTCCCATTTCCTGATTCTCTCTCAAAATCTGGGAAGCGTGTATAATCTTGTCAACCAGTGTGGTTTTTCCGTGGTCAACGTGTGCTATAATTGCAACGTTTCTGATATTCTGCATGTAAATTACGTTGGAAAATAAGAATGCAAAGTTACAAAAATACTTCCTAATAATTTGCTATTCTCTTTTAAAAAATGCCCTGTATTTAAAAATACCAATACGTATTTTACCGTAATTTAACCATTTAGAAAAGCTCAGATGACATTAGCCTTCATTCCAGCTTCTCACTAAGCCCCCTTTTGTTAGTACATAATATAAAGGCCACCCTGGTCCGGGCAGCCTTTATATTCAAAATTGAACTATTTCTCAGTTATATACCGCCACTTTTGCAGTCTTAACAGTTGTAATAATTCTGGCCGCTACTTTGTACGGATCAGCAGCAGAGTTTGGACGTCTGTCTTCAAGCCACCCTTTCCATCCTCTTTCTACAGTAGCGATCGGTATACGGATAGAAGCTCCGCGATCGGATACTCCGTAAGAGAAAGTATCGATAGATTGTGTTTCATGTTTTCCGGTCAGACGCAGGTGGTTGTCCGCACCATAAACATCAATATGTTCTTTAATAAACGGAGCGAAAGACTGGCAAATAGAATCATACACTTCTTTACTTCCACACTCTCTCAATACACTGTTTGAGAAGTTCGCATGCATTCCCGAACCATTCCAGTCAAGATTACCTAGAGGCTTGCAATGCCAGTTAATCGCCACACCATATTGCTCTCCGAGTCTTTCCAGAAGATATCTTGCTACCCATATCTGATCCCCGGCTTCTTTTGCTCCCTTGGCAAATATCTGAAACTCCCACTGACCAGCTGCAACTTCTGCATTTATACCCTCCACGTTTAATCCGGCAGCCAGGCAAATATCAAGATGCTCTTCAATAATGTGCCGCCCAAAAGCATTCTTTGCACCTACTGAGCAGTAATATGGTCCTTGTGGTGCAGGATACCCATTGACCGGAAAACCAAGCGGTTTATTGATTTCCGGATTCCATAAAAAATACTCCTGTTCAAACCCAAACCAGAAATCGTTATCATCGTCCTCAATCGTCGCACGCCCGTTGGTTTCATGGGGTGTTCCATCTGCATTAAGGACTTCAGTCATTACCAGATACCCGTCTTTACGAACCGGATCCGGATATATCGCTACCGGCTTCAATAAACAATCAGACGCACGTCCTTCTGCCTGACCGGTTGAAGAACCGTCAAAAGACCACATCGGACAATCTTCCAGCTTACCACTAAAGTCAGATTCTATTTTTGTTTTACTACGCAGGCCCTGAGTTGGCTTAGATCCATCAAGCCAGATGTACTCTAATTTGGATTTGGACATAAGGTTAGTTGTTAGTTTAGTTAATACAAATTGATTAGTGAGAAATTCAAAGTAAAAATTATAAAAATGAACATAAAATACAAATACAAGGCTTATTTTTTCACCAGTTTTTTATAAAAAACATATAAAAACCAAAAACAGCCTCATTTTTTTCCGAAAATTATAAAAAGATACTTTTACGCTCTAAGAGCCATAGATTGATAGCCTGCATGGAAAAACCAACGCTAAAAATGTCCCATATGCTAAAAACTTTAAAAACCGGCTTGTGTTACCGGAAGAAGAGAGGCAGCAGCTATTCGGTCCGTATACAATACAGCTTTTCAGAACGGATTAAAAAAACATCATCATACTATTCCTGCTATAAAAACCGGCTAAGCGCCAATAAAAGCAGCACCCAGCACTCCCGCAGAGTCCCCACATTCATTTTTTACTATGGGAGTCAAAAGCTCATCATTAAAAATATACCGCCGGACACTTTCTACACCCAGTGTATACAGCTCCTTGATATTAGACAAACCGCCACCCAATATTACAATATCAGGATCAAGAACATTGATAAGATTGGCCATGCCCATTCCAAAGCGGTCAAAAAATTCAAACATAAAGTCTACCTCCGGAATCGACCCTTTCCGGAACTGATCTACTACTTCATACAATCTTTTCTGCTTACCGGTATAGGCTTCATACGCCCGTTCCAAACCTCCGCCGGAAATATATGTCTCTATGCAACCACGTTTTCCGCAATAGCATGATACGCCCTGGGGGTCAATTGATGTATGGCCCCATTCTCCCGCAATTCCCTGACGCCCTGAAAAAACCTCCCCTTTATAAACAATTCCGCCTCCGCAACCAGTACCCATTATCACACCAAACACCATGCGCTGCCCAACACCAGCGCCCATCATAGCTTCAGCCATAGCAAAGCAGTTGGCATCATTTTCAATAGCCACTTTTCTTTTTAGCCAGGCCTCCAGATCCTCTTTAAATGGCATTCCGTTCAGACATTGCGTATTTGAGTTCTTAAGCAACCCCGTTTTAACGGAAATAGAACCGGGAGTACAAATGCCAATCGTATGAGAGGAATACGCAATCTTATCAGCCAGATTATGATAAAGACCAACTACAGATCTTAAAATAGATTCATACCCCTTCTCCTGCTCTGTTTCGATTCTGCGTCGTATCACTTCACGATTATCCTCGTCCAAAACAATCCCTTCGATTTTTGTACCTCCAAGGTCAATACCTATTTTAAACATTCTGCGGTAAGTATTATTAAATTCAATTTATCAGATCAGCAATATAACATTTTCCCGGCATTCGTTTTATCTTTGACGCCTTAAAGAGAACAAACAATGTCAAAAAATTTCAAAAGATATACAATTACTTCTGCTCTTCCATATGCCAATGGACCTGTACATATCGGACATCTTGCCGGTGTTTATGTTCCTTCTGACATTTATACCCGCTTTCTCAGATTAAAAGAAAAAGATGTGGTTTTTGTTTGTGGTTCAGATGAACACGGCGTGCCAATCACTATGCGGGCAAAAAAAGAAGGAGTTACACCTCAGCAGGTAGTTGACAAATATCACACTATTATTAAAAACTCTTTCGAGCAATTCGGAATTTCATTTGACATATATTCGAGAACATCTTCTCCTGTTCATTACGAAACATCCTCTGCTTTCTTTCTCGATCTGGACAAAAAAGGCGTATTTGAGGAGAAAGTAAGCGAACAGTTTTTTGACCCTAAAGCTCAGCAGTTTCTGGCTGACAGGTACATTGTAGGCACCTGCCCTAAATGCAGCTTTGACAATGCATACGGAGATCAGTGCGAAAAGTGTGGCTCAACGTTAAGCCCCTCCGAGCTTATCAATCCTAAAAGTATGCTTAGTGGTGAAAAACCGGTTCTTAAAGAGACCAGACACTGGTACCTACCTCTTAATCAGTTTGAAGACTGGCTAAAACAATGGATACTGGAAGACCACAAGGACTGGAAAACGAATGTATACGGGCAGTGTAAATCCTGGATTGATCAGGGACTGCAGCCCAGAGCCGTTACCCGAGATCTTGACTGGGGAGTACCTGTGCCAAAACCGGATGGAGCCGGCAAAGTGCTTTATGTATGGTTTGATGCTCCTATCGGTTACATTTCTGCGACCAAAGACTATTTCAGACAACTTGCTGACCGGAATAAAGGCAGTGAAGCCGATTGGAAAAAATACTGGCAGGACGATGAAACAAAGCTGGTCCATTTTATCGGGAAAGACAATATTGTCTTCCACTGTATCATATTTCCCGCCATGCTCAAAGCACACGGGGAATATATTCTTCCGGACAACGTTCCTGCCAATGAATTCCTGAATCTGGAAGGCAATAAAATATCAACTTCCCGTAACTGGGCCGTATGGCTTCATGAATATCTGCAGGACTTTCCCGGCAAACAGGACGTGCTTCGATACGTTTTATGTGCAAATGCTCCTGAAACAAAAGACAATGATTTTACCTGGAAAGATTTCCAGGCCCGCAATAACAATGAGCTCGTTGCCATTTATGGTAATTTTATTAATCGTGCGGTTGTACTTACCCATAAGTATTTCAACGGGATAGTCCCGGAATGCGGCGTTCTGACTGAAATTGATCTGGAATTAACAGAAAAAATCCGTGAATTTCCGGCAAAAATCGCTGATTCAATTGAACAATACCGGTTCCGTGAAGCCCTGACTCTGGTAATGGACCTTGCCAGAGCCGGCAACAAATACCTGGCCGATACCGAACCATGGAAAATAATCAAAGACGATGAGTCACGGGTAAAAACCATACTTAACTTATCGTTGCAGGTTGCTGCCAACCTGACGGTTGTATCTGCTCCGTTCATGCCTTTTACAGCTGCGACATTGAGAGAAATTCTGAATATTACTGAATTAAAATGGGCTGACGCCGGGAACAGTGATTTAGTAAAGGCCGGACATTCTGTTAATCAGGCAAAACTTCTGTTTGAAAAAATTGATGATGCTGTTATTGAAGAACAATTACAGAAGCTCGAAACTACGAAGGCTCTTAACGAAGCCGAACAGGCATCTGTAAAGCCATCCAAGGACCTGGTAACATTTGATGACTTCCAGAAAATAGACATCCGGGTTGCAACCATTATCGAGGCGGAAAAAGTGGCAAAAACAAAGAAGCTTTTAAAGCTGAAGCTGGATACGGGCATAGACCAGCGTACGGTCGTCAGCGGTATTGCAGAATATTACGAACCTGAAAATATTATTGGCAGGCAGGTTTGTCTGCTCGCCAATCTGGCCCCGCGTGCAATAAAGGGAATCGAGTCACATGGAATGATCCTCATGGCCGAAAACCCGGACGGCAGCCTTAGCTTTGTCAGTCCGCAAAATACTATAAAAAACGGGGGTATTGTTGCCTGACATTGCACAAAATTTTACAAAAAAAGCTGTCTTTTCAGGCGGCTTTTTTTTGTTGTACTATTTTTCGATAAACTTCATAAAAAAGAACATTTTATAAAAGGTTCTTTTTATAAAATAGATCCCTGGTATAAAGCAACAAAAATACAATATACACTTGAACAACATTTTATCTGCCTGCCAAAATATAACCAATTCCTAAAAGAAAGCAGATTCCACACCTGAGACTATTTTCAATAACCCGCATTTTTAAAACAAATAAAACCAATCTAAATAAATATATCTCCAGTTCAGCATTAAATATTACCTTAAGAAACCGGCATAATACATAGCAAAACGACTTTTTTAGCCGGGGCTAGGAATACATTAAAAATAATATATATATTTACAACGTTTATTTGATATAAAATACATCAATTATGAAAAAAGAAGTAAGTCTTGCCAAACTAAAGCAAATAGGCAGCCGGCTCGCTGAATATCTGAGCACGAAGAAGATCGGGATAAACGAACTGGGACGTATGACCAACACCTCCGGCGCTCAGATCTCTTTCATTATTCAGGGCAAAAAATACGGAGTTGACAAATTTCTGTCAATTCTGGAAGCATGTCCGGATCTTAATCCAAGCTGGTTTATGTACGGAAAAGGTCCGATGCTCAAAGGATCCGGTCTATCGAAAGAAGATGAAGAACTTCAAAACGAAAAAAATGCGTTACTCATTGAGATCGAACGTTGCAAAGCTCAAATCGATAGTCTTACCGTTCTTGCCAGTGTAAAGGATCTTATGATTGAAAACCTTAACAGCACCATCAAAATAGCACAGGATTCAAATAAAGATCTAAAAGAAATGCTCAGTCTTTACAAAGGCATGATCGGAGCAGACAGAAGCCGCTCTGCCTAATGAAGATCGTATATCTGAATCCCAATGTGGAAGATGTTCTCCCAAAAAAAGTTGAAATTATTCAATACAATGGTAGAAATTATATCGAATTTGGTCAATATGAAAACATTGAACACATAGTGGATATTGCAATATCTCTTGCTAAGGAGAATGAAGTTCTGAAAGAACGGTTACAATTGCTTCAGGATAAGTTGGACACGCTGGGTTGAAAACAAATTATAAATCTTTTTTCAGCCACTTCAATGCTTCCTCCTTAGACTGAAACAGTCTGCTGGAAGGCCCGGGATTGTAAATCAACAGAAAAAAGTTGAACATAATCCTCGCAAATGAAGATGAGCTTACAATAAAGGCTCCTTTCGAAACTCCTTCCGTAGTATCCTTTGATGCAAAAAAGCTCATACTCTCTTTTGACACGTTTTTCACCTTGGTTAAATCCAGGAGCATGGGAAAGGTACGCCCTCTCGTAAATATCTTTCTGGTTGCAATTATATTCTTGGCTATTGCAAGAGTGAGCATTTCCATCTCCTTATAGTCGGCAAATAAAATTCCGTCTTCAATACGGTATTGTATGTATGCTGACTCGACAAATTCGTAATCCATTAATTAATTATAAAAACTATTTTAAAATCTCTGATTAACTGACATATACACGGATAAATGTATTCAACGGCTTCGTACAGCAATCTGAATAGTCACAAAAGCAACTATTGACTTAAACTGAAAGCCAATGACCTTGCATCCATGTATAGAACAATCATTATAAACCTCAGAAACGGAGTTTTATAAAAATATTAATGTAGGGGGTATTTGCCTGCAAGTTATAAAAAAAGAAATGAAGCGCAAGGCATAGACTAGTAGCTTTTATGTATAAATTCATAAATTTATGCAAAGCGACGCTATTCCTCTGCTACAGGAGATGAGCTACCTTTATTAAAACAGAAATCTCACACAACATAGAGTTTAAACACTCCTTCTTTAATCGCCCCCTGGCTTACTATATACAAAGGGAGTTCTCTCAATATTTTATCAGTTAACACCATTCATCGCCCTGTCTATACCAATTGTAGACATAGCCAGAATACCTTCGCCTGCCTTATCCATAAAGGCCGGGAGCTGCGACAACTCTTCCGGAGTAAAATTTCCTAATACATAATCGGACTGCCTGCCCTTGGCAAAGTCACCACCCACTCCAAAACGAAGTCGGGGATATTCTTCTGTACCCAAAACCTGCTGTATGTTTCCCAAACCATTATGACCGCCACTAGAACCCTTTTTCCGCATCCGTAACTTACCAAATGGTAACGCAATATCATCAGTGATCACCAGCATATTGGAAAGATCTATTTTTTCCTGCTGCAGCCAGAAACTAACAGCTTTCCCACTTAGATTCATATAAGTGGCTGGTTTCAGAAGTACAAAACTTCTTCCCTTATACCTTCCTCTGGCAATCCATCCATATCGCTCCTGATTAAAAACAGTATCTAGTCTCTCTGCAAAACGGTCCAATGTCAAGAACCCTATATTGTGTCTGGTTAGCTCATATTCCGGACCAGGGTTTCCCAAGCCACAAATAAGATATTTCATACAATAATAATTGAGGAAGTAAGATCTGCTTAAAAATAAAGAATCCTGTTCAGATTTGAACAGGATTCTTTAATAAACCTAATTATGAAATAATTATTTCTCAGACTGCTGTCCTTTAAGAGATCTTGGAATATCAACAGTTACAACCGGGTTGGATTTCGGATTAAGAATTACATAGTTACCAGGCTTAACATCACTTACCTTGGCAGATTTACCCAAATCCAGAGAGGAAATATCAATACTTATAGACTCTGGCATATCCTTAGGCAAACCTTTCACTTTGAATCTCCTTAACTTCTGAACCAGCTTACCCCCTTTTACTACACCGGGAGCAGTTCCTTCAAATACAACCGGAATCTCCATTGTAATAGGCTTGTCAGCTCTAAGCAATAAGAAGTCAGCATGCAGCAATACTTCACTTACAGGATGGAATTGTACTTCCTGCAATTTGCATTCATATTTCTGACCTGCAACTTCAAGTTCTACAAAGTGCGGAGTCTCTGTATAGACAAGATCTTTGAAGAAATATGCCGGCGTATGAAAATGTATCTGCTCTTTTCCGCCATACAGTACGCAAGGGACATTACCTTCCTCTCTTACCTGAGCAAGCTCTCTCTTGCTGAGATTTGCTCTTTTAAACCCTATAATCTCTAGCTTTTTCATTTGATTATATTATTTGTTTTAAATTATAATTACACTATAAATAAAGAACTAATAGACTCATTACCCTGTAGCTTCTTTATCGCATTTGCAAAAAGATCGGCAACAGTCAGCACCCTTATTTTGGGGGAAGTATGAGCCAGCGGTATCGTGTCTGTTACAACAAGTTCTTCCAAAACCGAATTTTCTATATTGTCGTATGCTTTACCCGACAAAACAGGATGCGTAGCAATAGCTCTTACGCTTTTCGCTCCTTTATCCATAATCATCTGCGCTGCCTTGGTAATAGTCCCTCCGGTATCAATCAAATCGTCCACCAGCACCACATTAGCACCTTCCACATCTCCGATCAACTGCATGCTCGCAATTTCATTCGCTTTTTTCCGGTGCTTATCACAAACGACCAGATCAGCCTGAAGATAGTTAGAAAAGCCCCTTGTTCTTGCAACACCACCAACATCCGGGGAAGCAAAAACGAGATTTTCGAGATTCAGCTTTCTCAGGTAAGGCACAAAGATGGCAGCGCCATCCAGGTGATCTACCGGAAAATCAAAAAAGCCCTGAATCTGGCCTGCATGAAGGTCACAAGTCATCAGACGATCCGCGCCGGATGCCTGAAACAGATTCGCAACCAGCTTTGCTGCAATCGGAACTCTAGGGCGATCTTTTCTGTCCTGACGTGCATAACCAAAATAGGGTACAACAACAGTAACGTATGCTGCAGAAGCTCTTCGCGCAGCATCCACCATAAGAAGCATTTCCAGAATATTATCTGCCGGTGGAATGGTACTTTGTATAATGAAGACATCCTGCCCTCTGATCGACTCGTCAAAGTTGACTGATATTTCCCCGTCACTGAACCTTTTAAGGGTTACAGATCCCAGAGGTAATCCATAAGAAGCAGCGATTTTTTCAGCAAGAGGACGGGACGAGGTACCGGAGAAAAGCTTTAAGCCTGACATGTGGTTGTGATCCGTTTTAAATTAATAATCCCGGTGATTACCGGGATTATGAGTTTGTTTTATGTTGTCCGACCAGGGATCGAACCTGGACTCTTCTGAACCAAAATCAGACGTGTTGCCAGTTACACCATCGGACAAAATTCCTTATCGATTTGCGAGTGCAAAGTTAATGACTATATAGTAAAATGCAAACATCATCAGTCCTTTTTTTACTTTTTTTTCAAATAAACTGATAAAATGAAACAAAACTCTTTTCATATTCCTTTTATACCTAAGAAACGCACGAATTATCCATTTCATTAATTCTTTATCTCATGAAAGACTCAACCAAAATCGCACTGGGGGTATTGGGTGGCATTGCTGCCGGTACTATTATCGGAATGCTGTTTGCACCCGACCGGGGAGAAAATACAAGAAAAAAAGTATCTGATCAGTCCGAAAAACTAAAGGATGACATAAGTTCGAAGCTGCAACAGAGCGTAGACAGAATGAATACACTCACTGAGTCTGCTTTTAATCTGATCAACGATTACAAAGGAAAAATCCGAAAAGAAGCACAACAGGACAATCCGGCACCCAGTCAAAATACCCCGTATTAAAAACGATTCAGCGAGAAAGGTCCATACAGCAGACCTTTCTCGTCAACGATCAATAGGTAAGATTAGGTCCAAGCCATTTTTCAGCTTCCTCTATACTCATACCTTTTCGGGAAGCATAATCCGTTACCTGATCCTTTTCAATTTTACCCAATCCGAAATATCTGGATTCCGGATGGGAGAAATACATTCCGCTTACCGAAGCAGCCGGATACATGGCATTGCTCTCGGTTAGCTGAATCCTTGTTTCTTCACTGACATTAAGCAGCCCAAACAATACCGGCTTTTCCGTATGATCAGGACATGCCGGGTACCCTGGAGCCGGACGGATCCCTGTATAAGCCTCCTTAATCAGATCTTCATTTGACAAAGCTTCCCCGGTTGAGTATGCCCATAATTCCTTACGCACTTTTTCATGCATAAGCTCGGCAAATGCCTCAGCCAGACGATCGGCAACAGCTTTTACCATAATAGAATTGTAGTCATCCAGCTCCTTGACATAATGCTCTATCAATGGTTCAATACCAAGTCCTGCCGTTACTGCAAAAAAACCAATATGATCCTTTACTCCCGTTTCTTTAGGAGCGATAAAATCAGCAAGACTCAGGTTTGGAATACCGGTTCCTTTTTTTCCCTGCTGCCTGAGAAATTCAAATCGCTTCAATACCTCTTTACGGGTTTCATCACTGTAGACTTCCACCGTATCACCATTCACTGTATTGGCAGGATAAATCCCGATGATACCATTGGCCTGCAAAAGCCTGTCCCGAATGATTACGTCAAGCATGGCATTGGCATCATCATACAGTTTTCTGGCTTCCTTGCCGATGACCTGATTTTCAAAAATCTGAGGATACTTTCCTTTCAGCATCCATGTCTGAAAAAACGGTGTCCAGTCAATATATTTTCTTATTTCCTCAAGAGGATATTCATTAAAACATTTTTTACCGGTAAAGGCCGGCTGGGGAGCAGCATAATTTTCCCAGTCTATTTTCAGCTTATTTTTCTTAGCCTGCTCATAGGTGAGATAGTTTTTTTCCTCTTTACGATTGGCATGGGTTTCACGCATCTGCTGATATTCACGTTTGGTATCCGTGAAAAAGGACTCTCTCGTATCCCGGCTAATCAGACTACTTGCAACAGGCACACTTTTGGAGGCATCCAGCACATACACAACAGGGCCGCTATAATGCGGATCAATTTTCACAGCCGTATGAATTCTTGATGTAGTAGCCCCGCCTATCAACAGAGGAATTGAGAAACCTTCTCTTTGCATTTCCTTAGCCACATGTACCATTTCGTCCAGAGAAGGTGTAATAAGACCGCTCAGACCGATGATATCAACATTATGCTCACGGGCAGCCTCCAGAATTTTTTCAGAAGGTACCATGACCCCCAGATCAACAATTTCGTAATTGTTGCACGCCAGCACAACACCGACAATATTTTTACCAATATCGTGAACATCTCCTTTCACAGTTGCCAGCAGTATTTTACCGTTATTCTGACTTCCTCCCGGGTTTTTTCTTTTCTCTTCTTCCAGAAACGGCATCAGATAGGCCACTGCTTTTTTCATTACTCTGGCACTCTTGACGACCTGAGGAAGGAACATCTTGCCGGATCCAAACAGATCACCAACCACGTTCATTCCAGCCATAAGCGGCCCTTCAATCACTGTCAGAGGACGGACATATTTTACTCGGGCTTCCTCCGTGTCCTGATCAATATATTCAACAATACCTTTTACCAGAGCATGCGTCAGTCGTTCTTCTACTGTTCCTTTTCTCCATTCTTCGTCCTTTTCCTGCACCTTGCCCTTGCCTTTAAGACCTTCGGCAAATTCGAGCAAACGCTCCGTTGCATCATCTCTTCTGTTCAGCAGTACATCCTCTACTCTCTCAAGCAATTCTGCAGGAATATCATCGTATACCTCAATCATGGCCGGATTGACAATTCCCATATCCATACCTTCCTTTATGGCATGGTAGAGAAAAGCCGAATGCATCGCTTCCCTGACCACATTGTTCCCTCTGAAAGAGAACGATACATTACTGACTCCACCGCTAACATGAGCCCCCGGCAGATTTTCCCGTATCCAGCGTGTAGCCCGGAAAAAATCAAGGGCATTGTTTCTGTGCTCTTCAATTCCCGTACCTACAGGAAATATATTAGGGTCAAATATTATATCGGAAGCCGGAAATTTTACTACATCGACCAGTATCCGGTAGGAGCGTTCACAAATCTCAATTCTTCGTTCGTAATTATCCGCCTGCCCTTTCTCGTCAAAAGCCATCACTACTACTGCCGCACCATACATTTTAATTTTAGATGCCTGATCAATAAACTCTTTTTCGCCTGCTTTCAAGCTGATCGAGTTGACCACTCCCTTTCCCTGGATACATTTTAACCCGGCTTCTATGATTTCCCACTTGGATGAGTCAATCATTATGGGCACTCTTGCTATATCAGGTTCTGCAGCAATCAGATTCAGGAACTTAACCATTGCTTTCTTGCCATCAAGCATCCCTTCATCCATATTAATATCAATGATCTGTGCTCCGCCTTCGACCTGATTTCTGGCTACCTCAAGCGCTGCATCATAGTTCCCTTCTTTAATAAGACGGAGAAACATAGCCGAACCGGTAACATTGGTCCGCTCACCGATATTGACAAAGTTTGATTCTGGAGTAACTATCAGCGGTTCAAGTCCGCTCAGCTTTAATGGCGGCAATTGTTTATTTTGATGCATAGTTCGTTTCTTAATTCAATCCGGAATAGACAATAATTATTCTGAAATTGCCTGGTTAAGCTCACGCGGCTGAAATCTGGCCGCAGCTTCTGCAATTACCCGAATATGCTCCGGTGTAGTACCACAGCATCCCCCGATAATATTCAGAAGGCCTTCTTTAAGAAAAGACTCGATCTGCTCTCCCATCTGCTCTGCTGTCTGGTCATATTCTCCAAACTCGTTTGGCAGGCCGGCATTGGGATGAGCGCTTACATAAAAATCTGCTCTGGACGCCAGTACCTGCAAATATGGTCTCAGCTCTTTTGCTCCTAAAGCACAATTTAAGCCTATGCTTAAAAGAGGCAGATGTGATACGGAAATTAAAAAAGCTTCGGTTGTCTGTCCGGACAGAATGCGTCCGCTGGCATCTGTAATAGTGCCGGATACCATAATCGGATATTCCTGCCCGATTTCTTTAAACGTTTCCTGAGCTGCATACAGGGCTGCCTTTGCGTTTAATGTATCAATGATCGTTTCAAACAAAATAATATCCGCTCCTCCATCAATCAGCGCTTTAATCTGTTGCCTGAACGCGACCACAAGTTCATCAAACGTAATGGCCCGGAAGCCAGGGTCATTTACATCGGGTGAGATGGAAGCCGTTTTATTGGTCGGTCCGACGGATCCGGCTACAAAACGAGGCTTATGAGGCTCGCGTTGTGTAAATTCATCAGCAATCTCTCTGGCTATCTTTGCAGACTGATAATTAATATCATATACCAGATGCTCTACTTTGTAATCAGCCTGAGCTATGGTTGTTCCGCTAAAAGTATTGGTTTCAACAATATCAGCTCCCGCCTCAAAATACTGCCGATGAATCTCTTTTATAATATCGGGACGGGTAATGGAAAGCAGATCATTATTGCCCTTTAGCGGGAAAAGATGATCCTTTAATGCGTCATTTCTGAAATCTTCTTCTGTCAGTTTATAACGCTGAATCATTGTCCCCATGGCTCCATCCAGTACCATGATACGGTCTTTGAGAATCTCCCTCAGTTTATTTATCATACCATTCATACGTATTTGCCGGAAAGTGCTGAAAAAGAGAAGGAGTCTCCTTATCTTTCTTTCGGTATTAACTACCGAAAGTGGGAGTTGGCACCCGTCTTTCGCGGGTTGCCAAGACTTCTTCGGGCCCATTCCCTCAGTCTTTCCGGATAAGTTTGGCAAAAGTAAGCAATTATGCAGTAAAAGTAACAGAGAACGAAATTTAAAGTTTATTCGCTGCAAGACTCCTGAACAAGACTTTTTGCATTTTTTTACCGGAAATAAAGTTTATTTTTTGTAAAATAGCAGAAAGGGAAACCCCTGATCATAAAACGCCACTAAGCACAATTACGATTATTAAAGCAGATTTAAAACTTGCCGCCGTTGATATAGGCTCAAACGCTATCCGATTTCAGGTAACAGCTGTTCTTACCTACCGGGATACGCTTTCATTTAAAAAAATAGAATATGTCCGTTTTCCTCTGCGACTTGGAGAAGATGTCTTTCAAAACGGAGAAATAAGCGCAGAAAAAGAAGCGAAGTTTATCAAGCTCATGCAAACATTCAAAAATTTGTTTGAGCTGTATGAAGTCGACGATTATTTGATTTGCGCTACATCAGCCATGCGGGAATCCCGCAATGGCAGAGATATCGCCTACAAAGTCAAAGACCTGCTCGGAGTCGAAATAAATATCATTGACGGAGATGAAGAAGCAGATCTGATCAACCGGGTTCTGATGAATGAAATAACTTCCGGAAGCACCATCCATATAGATGTGGGTGGTGGAAGTACCGAAATCAATATTTTTGTTGACCGGATCAAAGTTGCTACCAGGTCGTTTAAAATCGGCTCTGTACGCTGCCTGCGCAAACAGGACTCTCCCGGTGAATGGAATGAAATGGAAGCCTGGATCAGAAAGCATACATCCGGTCTGCGCAGACCTGTAACTGCCATCGGAACCGGTGGAAACATCGGAAAAATATACGAACTGTCAGAACTGGCCAAATCCAGAAAGTTCCGCCCCAATATCTCTTTAAAGAAAATCGAAGACGTGATACGCAAAGTGGAAGCGCTGGATTATGAAGAAAGAATTCACGTTCTGATGCTAAATCCTGACAGAGCCGATGTAATTATTCCTGCATCCGCAATATATACAAAGGCCATGAAATGGTCTGGTGCAAACGATATGATTGTACCGGAAATCGGTCTTAAAGACGGCCTCATGCTGATGCTATATGAGCGCAATAAGCCGGATTCTGCTGCATACAGCCGGATTGAAAATACCAATAAATATCAGAAGTAATACACAAGTCCTCCCTCATGAAACACCGGAAGCAAACGCCTGCTCAATATGAGCAGCCACCTGTTTCATGAGCCACATAGGAGTACTTGTTGCCCCGCAAATCCCTACAGAGTCCTCTGCCCTAATCCAGGAAAGATCAAGCTCTGACTCGTTCTCTATAAAATAACTACGTTCATTTTCCTGCTTACAGACGCTGTATAAAGCTTTCCCGTTTGAGCTTTTCTTTCCGCTGACAAAAACAATAACATCATGTTCCCGGGAAAACTTTTGCAACTGAGGCTCTCTGTTTGAAACCTGGCGACAGATACTGTCATTCGCATCAAACTCAACACTATCCAATGCATTGGCTTCAGAAATACGTTGCTCTATCTGCTCCTTAAGGTTATAAAACCCTTTGGTACTCTTTGTTGTCTGACTGAATAAGGTAACAGGGCGACTGTAATCAATAAGGCTCAGATCCTCTTCAGACGTTACAATAATGGCATCACCCTTGGTTTGTCCGGCAAGCCCTATGACCTCAGCATGTCCTTTCTGCCCATAGAGCACAACTTGTCCGTTGTTTTCAACAGCTTTGTCATAAGCGTGTTTCACCCGGTTTTGCAGCTTCAGTACAACCGGGCAGGATGCATCAATTAATTCGATATTATTTTCAAGGGCAATCTGATATGTTTCAGGTGGCTCCCCATGCGCACGAATCAACACTTTGCAGTCCCGGAGATTTTGCAGATCCTCTCTGCCAATAACCACCAGCCCCTTTGCATTAAGCCGCTGTACCTCCATCCCATTATGCACAATGTCGCCCAGACAGTATAAAGAATCGCTCGTTTCAAGCTCATCTTCGGCCATCTGAATGGCGAACTCAACACCAAAACAGTAACCGGAATTTTTGTCTATTATAATATTCATATGATTCAGCTAAGCTGTCTTGAATAATCTTCAATTATTTTAGCGGTAGCGAGATTGACTACCATTTCCACCTGCTCATCTATTGTCATAAAAGAAGAATCAAGCACATAGGCATCGTCTGCTTTTTTCAGAGGACCTTCAGTACGGGTAGTATCAATGGTATCTCGTTTTACAAGATTTTGTTTTATCTCTTCAAGATCTACAACCTGCTTTCGTTCGAGCAATTCCTGTTGCCGCCTTTCCGAACGAATATTCAGATCTGCCTGCATAAATATTTTAAGTTCCGCGTCAGGAAAAACCGCGGTCCCGATATCCCGTCCATCCATCACAAAGCCTTTTTTTCTTGCTAGCTTTTGCTGCAGAGCAACCATGGATTTGCGGACCTCCGGAATCGCACTTACTTCGCTGACTTTTTCCGAAATATACATTTTACGTATTTCATCCTCTACATTAAGTCCATTGAGAAAAGTTTCGTTTCTTTCTGTTTTGGGATTGTAGATAAACTGAATCTGTATGTTATCCAGAGCCTCTCCTATTGCCTTAGGATTTGTCAGGTTAATATAATTCTTCTGAAAGTACAGTGTAACAGATCTGTACATCGCGCCCGTATCAATATAGCCATATCCAAGCTTGGCAGCCACCTTCTTTGCAGTAGTACTCTTACCACAAGCCGAATACCCGTCAATGGCTATAATAATCTTTCTCATTAACCAAATTTAGCACTTACAATACGAACTCAAAAAGATTTACTTCAAATAAAGCGTAACGGAAGATACGAAAAAATACAGGCCTTTTTTCAATGTGTCGGATAAAAAAACGGATTACTGTCAACAGTCCTTCATAGGGCCGGGGCATGGTATAGGACGATTAGGCTTTATCGATTGTCCCTTGGTTTTTCCATTCGATTTTCCGGAAGCTGAAACAGGATGATTGGTATAAAAACCACTATCAGGAAAACTGAAGCATATTTTCTCATTAAAGATTATCTCTGTTAGTAGCTTAATCTAGCAATCTTTCATCGGACAAGGCATGCGTCCATTCTTAGGCTGTTGCTTCCCTTTAGTCTTCCCCGTATTTTTTTTAGTGATACAGCTTTCTGCAGAGAAACCTATTAGCGCAATACTCACAACAAGAACCAGAATATTTTTTTTCATCAGAATAATTTTTCAACGTCCCGGGAGACACTTCCTTATGTTCTATCAGGAAGCCTCCGGGAGAATTGTATATGCAAAATATAAAAAAAAATAAAAATAATTAAAAAAGTCAATTGATTCCAAATAAATAAACACACATAATATTGACTAATAATTAATTATAACAAATTCCACTCTTCGATTAAGCTTTCTGGTCGCTTCGGTTTCATTACTTGCAACCGGTTTATTCCCTCCAAAAGCTCTGGTTTGAATTCGTATAGGGTTAATTCCCTCTCTGATTAAAAATTCCCGGATTGTCTTAACTCTGTCACGCGAAAGCTGCATATTTAGCTCCGGATCCCCGATACCATCTGTATGTCCATGCAATTCGATGACAATAGTCGGATTATCACGCAGCAATTCTCCTATTTCCATCAGTTGTTTATATGAGGATTCCAGCAAAACAGCTTTACTCTGCTCAAAAAAAACATTTTTAAGCTCCATCCGGAAACCTTTTTTGATTGGCTTCAGAGAAAGCTCCTCACGTAAAACTGTATAATCTTTTCTTTCAGGAACCTGAATTACTTCTTCTTTGGGGAAATATCCTTTTGTTTCAACTGAAACTACATATTTTCTGCCTTTTTCAAGCAAAATAGAGTACCGGCCTGTCAAAGGATCTGCATCTGCCTCTGCTACCTGCTCACCGGTATCAGCTCTTCGTACACGTATCTTCGCATGTATCGGTTCATTACACTCCTGATCTTTTACTTTACCTACCATAATCATCGCATTGTTTTCCTCCAGCACTTTTCCCAACTGTTGCCTGGATTGCCAGTCTGTGCCATCAAAAGAATAAAATTCTGTTTGTCTCTGTCCTGCCATGTCCATAGTATTAGACTGTTCCGGAGGCTTCCGGCCAAAATCCGGTCTGCCTGTAGCAGGAGTCTCTCCGTTATGCTCTCCCGCCTGCACAAAAAACTGTTCTGTCTGCGCTTTGTCGCTCAGCAAATCATTCTGAAAGCCCACTGATGCTCTCGGAAGCCTGCTCCAGGAGTCGCAGAGTTGCCGGCATACATAGTTCCGGTATTCATCATAAAAGCAAAAGCAGGATGAGTCCCTGGTCTTTTGATAGGCGTTGGCAATAGCCTTGCTGGCAAACTGATTTCCTTTTATCGATATCTCCACTCTGCGATTCATGCTTCTGCCTTCCTCCGTCCTGTTAGAGGCTACCGGCATAGATTCTCCATATCCGTTGATCCGGAAACGCAACGGACTTACTCCCTGCTTTATCGTGTACCGGGCTACTGCCGCAGCTCTTCTTCGCGACAGATTTTCGTTGTATATGTCATCTCCGGTATTATCCGTATGCCCTGCCACTTCAATCAGTGTTCCGTGATACTTGTTTAATACCCGTGCCAGATCCTTTAGGACCGATGCCGATGATTCATCCACTATATCACTGTCTACATCAAATAATATCTGGCTGTTGAATGTAATTTTAATATCATCACCCAATCGGACGATCTTTGTATTTTTCAACTCTGTCCTCAACTCTTCTATCTGCTGATCAATTATGTCCAGCACAAGTCCGGATGAGTCTTTTGAGGCAATATGAACTGACTTCTGAATTGATTTCACCGTATCTTTCCTCTCTGCCTCCAGAGTCATCTGAGGTTCCTCTGGTTTATTACTTAAACACGAAAAAAGTATAAGAGGCAAAAAAACAATATGGCGAACACTTTTCATCAGCTCTCAATTGGTATTCCAATAAGAAAACCAAGCCTTAAATCGGATTGTTTAACACAAAAACAAAAGACTATAAAAACGAAAAACCTGCTTCAGGGCATTTTACCCCAAAAGCAGGTTTTAACATCGTAAAGTTCAATATTCCGGAAATATCAGCTTTTGCCTACAGCAGACAGCAAATCGGATTGTGTTATGATATGTATGGAATTATCTTCATCACGCACTAAAAGTGCCTGATTTTCTTTCGAAATCAGTGAAGACAAAACATCAACGGTATTATCCATTCCTACAAAAGTAAACGGCGGTCTCATCACATCGCTGATTTCCTTCTCTTTTAACCCCGGATCATCGATCAGCTTTTTTAGTATTCCCGTATCAGTGAGGCTACCTACGATACTACCTGCATCATCGATCACCGGAATCTGAGATATTGCCATTTTACTCAGCAAACCAATTGCGTCTGCTACTTTTTGGGAGGCCTTGATGGTAATCAGCTTGCTGTTCACCTGATTGGCTATTATCTCCCGCGCGGTAGAGAACTTGCGGTCCTCCAGATAACCACGTTCTTTCATCCACTGGTCATTGTATATTTTAGCCAGATATCTTGTACCATGGTCTGGCAATATAATTACCATGATATCGTCCTCTTTAAGATTCACTCTGGCAAATTCAAGCGCACCAAAAACTGCAGCGCCGCTGGACCAGCCAACAAATAAGCCTTCCTCTCTGGCAAGTCTTCTGGTCATTACAGCAGCATCCTTATCGGTTACCTTGACAAACTGATCAATCAGGTCAAAATCTACATTTTTCGGAAGGATATCCTCCCCTATTCCTTCGGTACCATAGGGATAGATCTCATTAGGATCAAATTCCCCTGTCTCTTTATACTTTTTAAAGACCGAACCATATGTATCAATACCCAGTGTAAAAACCTGACTGTTCTGTTCTTTCAGGTATTTTGACACACCACAAATCGTCCCTCCGGTTCCTACTCCGGCTGCATAATGCGTAATCTTACCGTCTGTATCTCTCCATATTTCCGGCCCTGTCGATTGATAATGAGCCAACGTGTTGGATAAATTATCGTACTGATTCGGATAAAATGAATTCGGAATTTCTTTATTCAGACGAGCCGCAGTGCTGTAATAAGACGCAGGATCAGAAGGTTCCACATTCGTCGGACAGACAATTACCTCTGCTCCCAACGCTTTCAGCGCATCAATCTTTTCGGTTGACTGCTTATCAGTCGTTGTAAAAATACATTTATATCCTTTGGCGATAGCCGCCAGTGCCAGGCCCATTCCCGTATTTCCGGAAGTTCCCTCGATAATGGTTCCTCCTGGTTTTATTTTACCGGCTTTTTCTGCATCTTCCAGCATTTTTACAGCCATCCGGTCCTTTACAGAATGTCCCGGATTGAAATATTCTACCTTAACGAGAATAGTTCCTTTTACTCCTTTCGAAAGCCGGTTGAGCTTCACCAAAGGCGTATCCCCGATTGTATCGATTATCGAATTATAGATCATACTTACAAAACCCTCAAAAAAATAGTTTAATTCGCTTACTTCGGCAAAAGTAATGCCTGATTATAATATTCAAATAATCCGGGAAAATGTAAAGAAAAGATGAGAAAGAATTTTACCGGAATGATCTCCCGGTTTCAAACGCAAAAAAATCAGGAAAGCTTTCCGGCAAGCAGATACAATACAGCCATACGAACAGCTACCCCGTTTTCTACCTGATCAAGAATAATCGAATGATGAGAATCAGCTACATCGCTGCTTAGCTCAACCCCTCTGTTGATGGGCCCAGGGTGCATAATAACAATTTCTTTATCAAGACTGTCGAGCAATTCTTTATTAATTCCATAATAAAGAGAATATTCCCTAAGTGACGGAAAATATTTTATAGTCTGTCTTTCCAGCTGGATACGCAGCACATTGGCCACATCGCACCATTGCAGCGCTTTTCTGAGATCCAGTTCTACTTTAACCCCAAGGTCGGTAATATGTCTGGGCAGCAGGGTTGCCGGACCACAAACCATAACTTCGGCACCAAGTTTTTTGAGCGCAAAAATATTAGACAAAGCTACCCGTGAATGCAGAATATCACCGAAGATACATACTTTTTTACCGGCCACATCGCCCAGCTTCTCTCTGATTGAAAACGAATCAAGCAAAGCCTGGGTCGGATGCTCATGAGTTCCATCGCCCGCATTGACAATTTTAGCATCTATATGTTTCGCAAGAAAGTGCGGAGCCCCTACACTGGCATGCCGCATTACAATCATATCGACCTTCATTGCCAGAATATTATTGACCGTATCCAGCAGAGTCTCTCCTTTCTTTACAGAGCTCCCGGAAGCTGAGAAATTAACAACATCTGCGGAAAGCCTTTTCTCAGCAAGCTCAAACGACAACCTGGTTCTGGTCGAATTTTCGAAAAAGACATTGGCAATCGTAATATCCCTCAGCGAAGGGACCTTCTTGATCGGACGATTTATGACTTCTTTGAAATTGTCGGCAGTCTCAAAAATAAGATGAATATCCTCTGTTTTGAGATCTTTAATTCCAAGTAGATGCTTAACGCTTAATTCCTGCATTTTTTATGCTTCATTCTTTGAAACAAGGCTGATAAAATCTTCCTTTTCACCCTGCTCTGTAAATCGGACTATCACTTTTTCAGATTCCAGGCAGTTGACTTCTTTGCCGATAAAATCCGGTTGTATCGGCAGATCTCTGCTGTATTTGCGGTCTACCAGCACACACAGGTCTACACTGGCAGGTCTGCCAAATGCAATCATGGCATCCAGCGCCGCACGTACCGTTCTCCCGGTATAGAGCACATCATCCACAAGGATCACTTTCTTATTTTCAATAAGAAAAGGGACTTTGGTTGCATTCGCCAGCAATGGCGCACTCTTTCTCCGGAAATCATCCCGAAAGAAAGTCACATCCAGGTAACCCACAGGAACCTCTCTGTTGAGAATCGTATTGAGTTTTTTGATAATACGGTCTGCAAAGTAGACGCCTCTTGGCTGAATAGCCAGAATAACCGTATTCTGAAAATCATCATGCACTTCGATGAGCTGCTGACAAAGACGCTCAATCGTAATATTCATAAGGCGACTATCGATGATGATTCTCTTCTTCATGGCAAAGTTTGGCAAAGATACAAAAGTGCGACTGATACAAAACCTTAAACATAAAAAAAGTTAGCCTCAAGTATCTCTCCGATTAGTTATAACCACACTTTAACCCATTTACAAAACCTGACGGTCATAATGAATATATAACAGTCAGGTTCTGTACTTAACAACTATGGCTTTACTGCCACCACTCTCAGCCTTTTGTAATCGGCAAACAGCTTACCGTTATCAGTATGCAGCGCTGCATACTGGCGCTGGGTAAGCTCCAGTACCTGTTCTGTTTCTTCCGCTGTCATTCCCCGGAAAAAATATTCGCCAAACATCCGGAACCAGTCTTTAACCCCTGTCAAAGCGTCCGTCAGTTCAGTTGGCCTGTCATAATACTGTATCCAGGATATTCTGAAGCCCGTCTTTTCCAGAAGAGTCGCATATTCAGCCACTGACGGGAAGTACCAGAAATCAATCTGAGCATTCTCGCTGTATCCTGTTCTGATAAGATTTTCTTTCAGCGTATCCACCATTGCTTTCACATTATCTTTACCGCCAAACTCGGCTATCAGACGACCTTTTCCCTTCAATGATGCATATATATTTCTCATTGCTTTTTCGGGATCTTCCAGCCAGTGAAATACGGCATTGGAAAATACAGCATCAAAACGGTTTACATAATGCATGTTTTCAGCTGCCTGTACCTGAAAATCTATGTCGGGATAATTTTTCCGGGCTTTCAGAATCATATCCTCTGAGGCATCAACACCCAACACACCGGCTTTCTTTTGCGCAATCTGATCTGTCAGGCTGCCTGTACCGCATCCCAGATCAAGTATGTATTCTCCTTCCGCCGGATTCAGTATTTCCAACAGAGATTCTCCGTACTGATAAACAAAGCGATGCTTATCGTCATACAATTTACTATTCCATATAATCATGGTAATCAGATTTTAAAATAAACAATAAACTCAGTATCGCGCGATGTGTCTACAAATATAAGCTTGGAGCATACTCCATGGTCAAGTATTTTTCATACATTTATTTTAAAAAAATCAGGTATGCTTATCCAGGAAGTTGCTCAGCGAACAGGTTTCAGCAAAGACACTATCCGTTATTATGAAAAAATCGGGCTGATCAGAACTTCCCGAAAACAGCGCAGGGACAACAACTATAAGGAATATAGTGAAGAAATCATAGAGCGTCTTTTTATTGTAAAAAGAGCAAAGAATCTGGGATTTTCATTGAAAGAAATAAAGGATCTGATTGATTTGTGGGCCGGCAAAACGCTGAGCAAAGAAGAGCGGATAGCGCTGTTTAATTCCCGGATTACGATAATTGAAGATAAAATCAGGCGTCTGAATGAAGTCAGACACCTGATTTTAGAACGTATTGAACAGGTGAAAAAGGAATAGACTCCTTTACCTGATCGCGATTTTGTTAAAGTAGAAAACAGATCGTTTTCTTTTTATATCCTCTCCGCTGTTCCGGATTTTCTGGTATCCGTATACAATAAAGTACTTGTCATACCAATAGTGAACACTACTCAGCGCTGAACTTTTGACCACATCTTCCTGAAAACCGGTTTTGATAGAAATATGATCTTTGGCATCGATTACCTGATTATAGCGTATCGTTTTAGTAACAATATTATCATATGTGCCATAAGCCAGCTTTACTTCATCATAATGCACATTGACGCTTACCCTCTTGGCGAGCTTGTAGGATTTAAAATCACCCATTTCAATAGAATTATCCCATAGCATATTGCCTTCAAAATCAAATCCGACCACAATAGCATGTGAATACGCCCAACCGTCAAATACCGTTACATAATTGGTCTGCATGATTGGCACTCCATTGATAATGGTTGTATACGGATGCGCCTCGGACCGGTAGGTTGCATAGTAAGCTTCTGCAACCATCAGATATTGCCCGTCTTTCACAATCAGATCATGAACAAGAAACTGATGCTCCGTAGAAAACTCTCTGCCTTTGGCCTCCTCTTTTTCTTTTTTACGATAGATTTTATCAACTGCCCGATCTGAAAGAAAAGTAAAGAAATTTTTAAAATCTGTAAAGTTGTAGTATTTGATTACATAACTTGAATTATTGAGCAGACGGGCAAAATAAAGCCCCCCGGCTCCCCTCGCATTTCCAATAGAATATGTACCGATGATTATTTTTTCATTTTCATTAATGGTATTGATCTTACCCGTCAGCAGATTATCATTTCCTTCCGGATTAATAATAAGATCATCCAGCAGCTGTTTTCCCTGAAATGTCTTTATATTGATAAATCTTTTTCTGTTATCAGTTACTGAATACACCATATTAACTTCTTCATACAGAGTATCAATATCCATACTCTCATACACGGCATTTCCATCAAATTTCAGGGGAATTTCACCAACCTGTCCTGTATTGATATCCATATGTATCAGTACCGGACCTTTTTTGGTTTTTCCATTGATATATACAGAGTTTTTATACACATCCAGAGAGGACAATGAAAACTTCTTTGGCAGCTTTCCTGCCTTGGAACGGATTTCTCCGGTACGGACATTTAACTCTGTTACAACCATTTCCTCACGCCCGTATTTGCCATACAGAAAATAAAGAAACCCATCTGCATAAAAATGCTCCCGGATCGAATACGAAGCATCAATAATATAACCTGATTTCCAGTATTCCTTAAATTCGGTATCATAGCCGGTAAACAGCCATTTGACTTTGGTCCGCTGGGGCACTCTGTCACCGGATAAAGCATACATGACCACTCCATATTCTCCGACAGGTATCACTGAGTAATCATCATTGTTATTCTCAAGATCTATTTCAACCCTGAGCGGCTGCTCAATCTGGGCCACGCCTTGCAGAAAAAGACAGATAAGTATAAAAGTAATTGGAAACCTGAAAACCATATAGGCAAATTATAATAAGTTAAGTACGGCGCTTTTTGAAATCAAAACGAATTTTTACGCCGCATAATACATGCCAAAACTTTTCATGGATTATTCTTCTGAAAGTTCGAGAATAATATCAAATTCTTCCTTTTTAAGTCCCATGACAGAAAGCCTTGCCTGCTTGATCAGTGCTATATTTTCGAGCCTCGGGTCCTTCTTTATCTGCTCAAGCGTTACCGTTTTCTTTAATTTTTCTACCGGAACGATATCAACCACCACCCAGCGCTTATCCTCTGTGGTAGGGTCAGGATAATGCTCCTTTGCCACTTTGGCCAGTCCCACTACTTCTTTTCCTTCATTGGAGTGGTAAAACAATACAAGATCCCCCTCCTTCATCGCCATCATATTATTTCTTGCCTGATAATTCCTGACGCCATCCCACATGGTCTTTTTATCTTTGATTAAATGATCAAATGAAAATTTGAAAGGTTCGGATTTTACTAGCCAGTAATTCATATGTTTATTTTAGATTAAAACATCCTGTAATCATTTCAGTCTGCAATTAAAGAATTTCCTGCTTTAGTTCTATGTTCTTTTATGAATGGTTCTAATTTTTAAATTTGTAAAGTGGAAAACGAACAAATCATCAAAAGTCTGAAGCTCTATGCCGCTTTAATGGAACTTCACGAAGAAAACACTTTTAAAATTAAAAGTGTCCAGAATGCGGTTTTTGCATTGGAAAAGCTTGACACGCCACTCCATGCTCTGCCAGCAGGAGAAATCGAAAAACTGGAAGGAATAGGCAAGTCTGTCAGCGCTAAAATTACTGGCCTGATTCATAAAGGGAGCTTTGATGATCTTAGTGAGCTTGCACAAAAAACGCCCCAGGGTATCGTATCCATGCTGGGCATTAAAGGTCTGGGACCTAAGAAAGTCAGAACCATCTGGCAGGAGCTTGGGATTACGGAACCTGATGAGTTACTCAAAGCCTGCGATGAAAACCGAATCAGTCAGCTCAAAGGTTTTGGGGAAAAGACACAGGAAGCTATTAAGCAGTCATTGGTTTTTATCAATGAGCACAAAGGTTTTTTCATGTACGCTGAGCTGGAATCACTTGCTCTGGACATCGAAAATACGCTGAAGAATGTACTGCCTGATGCATTGGTGACACTTACCGGAGAAATGAGACGACGTATGGAGATCATCGGAAGCATTCAGTTTGTGGCAGGAGTCGGCAACCCCGAAGAATCCATGCAGACATTATCACGGATTCAATTCCTTGAAAAAGATATTACCGCTTCTTCGCCTTTTATCTGGCGCGGTACCAAAAAACAAAGCAGCGTACAGGTAGAGATCAGGTTTTATTCCGGAGAAGAGTTTACTAAAAAGGCATTTATGCATTCAATGAATCCTCAACATCTTACATTGAAGGTCAGCGAAGGCATTTCTTTGGGAAATTATCTGCATAAATCAGCCTTTGTATCGGAAGAAGCCTTTTACCATGAACTGGGGATGCAATACATTGCCCCGGAAATGCGTGAAGGCCTGTCCGAAGTATACAAAGCACAGCAAAACAGTATTTCGGCTCTTCTGGAAGATAAAGACCTGAAAGGCATTTTACATAACCACAGCACCTATAGCGACGGTATTCATACGCTTGAGCAAATGGCTGAACATTGCCGGCAATCGGGTTATGAATATCTTGGTATAAGTGATCACTCCAAAACCGCTTTTTATGCCAATGGTCTCCAGGAAAATCGTGTCATTGAACAACATCAGGAAATCGACAGGCTAAATCAGAAGCTTTTTCCTTTCAGGATATTCAAGGGTATCGAATCAGATATCTTAAATGACGGATCCCTTGATTATGCAGACAATGTTCTTGCTTCCTTTGATTTTATAGTAGCATCCATTCACTCCAATCTGAAAATGACCAAAGAGAAGGCTACGCAACGTCTGCTCACTGCTATCGAAAACCCTTATACAACCATGCTCGGGCATCCGACAGGCCGTCTTCTGCTCAGGCGGGAAGGGTACCCCATCGATCATAAGGCTATTATTGATGCCTGCATTGCCAGCAATGTTATTATCGAAATCAACGCCAATCCTTACAGACTGGATATGGACTGGAGACATGTTTTATATGCCATTGAAAGAGGCGCCTGGATCAGCATTAATCCGGATGCTCATAGCATGTCAGAATATGATAATATGAGATACGGCGTACTCGTTGGACGTAAAGCAGGCCTGGGCAAAGAGCAGACATTCAATGCACTTTCTGCTGAACAGGTTGCCGCTCATTTTGAAACAAAAAAGGCTTTCGCGAAAAAGCTGGTATAAATGAAGGTTTTAATTATACGATTCTCTTCGATTGGTGATGTCGTTCTTACTACACCTGTAATCCGCTGCCTGAAACAGCAACTGGGGGCAGAAATACATTATTATACCAAACCTTCTTTTCAGCCTATATTACAGGCTAACCCCTATGTGGACAAAATCCACCTGCTGCCTGCCGGTAAGCTTCCGTTCCTAAAGGACTTAAAAGATGAGAACTTTGACTATATCATTGACCTTCACAACAATCTGAGGACGCGCCTTGTAAAGCTTTATCTTGGAAAAAAGTCACTTTCTTTCTCCAAGCTGAATTTTGAGAAGTTTTTACTGGTCAATTTCAAGATTAACCGCTTACCCGACATTCATATTGTTGACCGGTATCTGGATACCGTCAGCCGGTTAAATGTGCATAATGACAACAAAGGCCTGGATTATTTTATTCCGGAGCAATCGGAAGTTAATATTCAGCAACTTCCTGCCGGATATCAGTCCGGATATGACGTTCTTGTAGTCGGAGCCAGTTTCAGAACCAAACGTTTGCCGCTGCACAAACTGAAAGAGCTGACAGACACAATCACTAATCCGGTTATTGTACTGGGCGGAAAAGAAGATATTGAAGCCGGGGAATACCTGGAAAAAGCATTTCCGCATAAAGTATACAACGGAGCTGGCAACTATTCAATCAATCAGTCTGCAAGCATTGTTCGTCAGGCGAATACAGTATATACCCATGATACAGGGCTGATGCATATTGCCGCAGCTTTTCAGAAAAAAATTGTTTCCATATGGGGCAATACCGTTCCGGCATTTGGAATGTACCCATATAAGACTCCGTTTGAGATTATCGAAAACAATCATCTCTCCTGCCGCCCCTGTTCCAAAATCGGTTACGATCAGTGCCCCAAAGGGCATTTCAGATGTATGGAATCTTTACAGTTTGAAATAAAAAAGTAAATCCCGCAGCCTGCCCGGAAAAAGCATAGGTACTGCAGGATTTACATATCTGGCTAGATCGGTTTTCAGGCTATTGCCAATCGCTGAAAATCAGCTTTCACCTTAAGGCGAACCTTTTGCGCTTCCTGATCATAGGTAAAAGGAACAGGCTCGTTATCAACCAGAATTTCTTTCACTTCAAACGGAATACCATGTACCGTTAAATCAAATTTACTATATTTTGATTTATAACTTCCTTCAATGCTTTGCATGAGTACAAAATTGTTTTCGTTTCCGGTAGTCTTATAGGTTCTCAGGTTCGCATCGCCTTTTTCGTATCCGTATCCATCGCCGGCATCTTCATAAAGAACACTCTTGTATGGCTTAGAATGAAAATAAGCATGCAGAATAAGCTCCTTAACTTCTACTTCGCCGACGTATTGCATTTTGGGATAGTGCGGAATTACCGCTCCGGCTTTCACAAACAACGGGATTCTGTTCAAATCCGCTTCGGCCCATACTTCCATTCCGCCGTGAAAAACTTCGTCATCCCAGTAATAATACCACTTGCCTTGTGGAAGGTACAACCAGCGCCCGTCAGCTTCCTCCTGCGTCACAGGACAGACAAGCAGATGATCGCCCATCATAAACTCATCCTGCCGGAAGTAGGTTTCCGTATCGTCCTGGTCAATGAAGACCAGAGGACGCAGCATAGGAGTACCGTATTTATAATTCTGATAGAAAGTAGTATAGATATAAGGAAGTAGCGTGTACCTGAACTCAATGAATTTACGCACTACATCTTCCGTTTCCTTACCAAACGACCATGGTTCCTGATCACCGTGGTCTCCGGATGAGTGGGTACGGCAGAACGGGTGGAAAATACCCAGCTGGATCCAGCGCGCATACAGTTCTCCCGAAGGCGTATGAATAAAGCCGCCAATATCGGAGCCCGCAAATGACACTCCGGAGATACTCAGACGCTGGCACATGTAGTTGGCAAGATTCAGATGCTCCCATGAAGCGACATTATCTCCTGTCCATACGGAAGAATAGCGCTGAATTCCCGAATAGCAGGAGCGGGTAATTACAAACGGACGATCCGGATAGCTGTATTTCTTGACTCCTTCGTAGGTAGCACGGGCCATCTGCATCCCGTAGACATTATGCGCTTTCCGATGGCTACAGGGGTCTCCGTCATAATCATGACGAACATCATCCGGGAAAGTCTCTATCTCGAACACCGCAGGCTCGTTCATATCATTCCAGATACCCTTTATCTTATCATCCTTAATCAGGCCTTCAAACAGGTCAGCCCACCACTCCCGGACTTCGGGGTTGGTAAAATCAGGAAAATTACACTCACCAGGCCATACAGCGCCTTTCATCAAGGGGCCATCCATACGCTTGCAGAAGTAATCCTTTTCTATGGCTTCCTGATATACGTTGTAATCAGGATCTACTTTAATACCCGGATCAATAATCACAATAGTTTTGAATCCGTCTTTGGCCAGATCGCTGATCATCTTACGGGGATTGGGGAAATACTCCTTATTCCAGGTAAAACATCTGAAGCCATCCATATAATCGATATCAAGGTATATGGCATCACATGGTATTTTGCGATCCCGAAACTCCTTACAAATATCACGTACCAGCTTTTCCGGATAATAGCTCCATTTACACTGATGATACCCCAATGCCCACAACGGCGGCATTTCCGGCTTTCCGCACATATCAGCGTATGTTTCGGTTACATTCATCAGAGTTGGTCCGTATATGAAATAGTAGTTCATATCACCGCCTTCTGCCCAGTAGCTATATACATTTTTCCGCTCAAAACCGAAATCAAAAAACGTACGGAATGAGTTATCGAAAAATATTCCATAGGCGGTTTTATGATGCAGTCCCATAAAGAACGGGATGTTTTTGTACAAAGGATCGGCGCCTTTCTGAAACCCGTAGGTATCCTTTCCCCAAAGCTGGAAGCGTTTACCTCTCAGATCCATATTAGCAGGCTTATCACCCAACCCGAAGAAATGCTCTCCGCTCTGAAGCTTTTTGCTCATCATCACTATTTCACCACCAGCCTGACGATGATCCTCCCAGTGATATCCTTTTTCATCTTCCTGAAGTACCCGTCCTTCCTTATTCAGTATTTTGACTAAAAGACGATGCTTGCTGATTACTACCTGCAAATGAGCGGTAGAAAGCACAAACTGTTCAGACTCTTCAACAATTTCAAGACTTTCAACCTTTTCGCGATATTCATGAGCATAAGAGTATGAAAAATCACGTTCAAACCGGCCATAGGCAGCATATGTAAACCGAATCACTTTATCGGAACATACATTTACCCTCAGGCAGGTTTTGGAGCATTTGAAAAAAAAGCTATTATTTTCCCTCCACCATTTTTGCACAAAATCCGGGAACTGCTGAACAGAAACCGCACTCTGATTGATATTCATGTAACTTTCCATAATCTCTCTTTACTGCAAGGATCAATTTTTATAAGATTAACTTCATCAACGAGCTAATAAATAATAGATTGACCCAAGATATGTTTTCATAAAAGTTTAAAGCCTTAAAAATTTGTATTTTTTGAATATATGAAGAATTTTCGTCTCACAAATTATATTCCGTAAATATTAGAATTTTTCTGGTTTTTATACTACTTTCCCTAAATTGTTTAACGCGGTAAAATTAATTATTTTTTTCTTTAAACCATTTTAGGTTGGGATAGTTTATGAATCACAGACAAAACATTTCTTAGTTTTACGGATTTGATTCAAAGCCAAATGATTTATACCGTTTTAATAGTACGATAAAGCAAACAAAAACATGAAAAGACCTAAAGTTTTAATGTTGGGTTGGGAGTTCCCTCCAATTGTTAACGGTGGCTTAGGCGTGGCCTGCCTTGGTTTGAGTAGAGCACTTGCCAGGAAAACAGAACTGACCATGATTCTTCCGAAGGCAGACCCCAATTTCATTGTTGAGAATGTAGATTTAATAGGACTAAACAATGTAGATGTTGACAAGCTTAAAAAGGTAAGAACCAGCAAGAAGTACAAGGAGTTTGCCAGCGTTTACACAATTGACAGTGATATTCTTCCTTATGATACTGCTCCGAATTACGACATTCTGAATACGTTTAAAAAAGAAAAACCGGAACAGGAAGTCGAGTTTGACCTTTCCCGAATGAACCGCTTCGGCATGGGAGATATCTATGGAGATGATCTCATCAACAAAGTTATTGATTACGCAAAATATGTAGCTCAGCTTTCTTCCAAAATTGAGTTTGATGTCATTCACTGTCACGACTGGATGACTATGCTGGCAGGAGTTGAGGTAAAAAAGCTAACCAAAAAACCGCTGATTCTTCATATACATTCCCTTGAATACGACCGATGCGGCCCGCAAAGCCAGGGCTGGATCTATCAGCTGGAAAAATATGGCATGCAGCAGGCAGATGTGGTAGTTCCGGTAAGCTTTTATACCGGCGAAATCATAAAGTCACATTACAAGATCAAAGAAGACAAAATTATTCCTGTTCATAACGGAGCAGATCCCGTTGCGGTCAATAAGGAAGAAAAACCCTTCCCGGATAAACTCGTATTATATCTTGGACGGATAACCGGTCAGAAAGGCCCGCAGTACTTCCTGGATATAGCCACAAAAGTAGCAGAAAACTACCCCGAAGTCCGCTTTGTAATGGCTGGAACAGGAGACCGTCTGAAAGGCCTTATAGAAACAGGCGCGTACAAGAAAATCGGGAATAAACTGCATTTCACCGGCTTTCTCAGCAAAGAAAAGGTACGCCACCTGCTTTCCATCGGTGACGTATATGTGATGCCAAGTGTATCTGAGCCATTTGGTATCTCTGCACTGGAGGCTGCCCAGTTTGGTGTTCCCTGTGTAATTTCCCATCAATCCGGAGTTTCTGAAGTACTTCATGGTGCACTGAAAGCCGATTATTGGGATTCAGAGTTAATGGCTTCTCATATCATTTCTCTTCTTAAAGACAATAAGTTAAAGGAGAAAGTGATCAACGAAGCATACCAGGATCTTAAGCACTGCACCTGGGACAAAGCTGCAGACAAGGTACTGGATGTATACGAAAGAGCATTTGCCACAACAATTTAAACTACCTGAGGAATTATTTTTATGCCATCTGTTTGCTTCTACTTTCAGCTGCATCAGCCGCACAGGCTGAAAGAGTTTTCTTTTTTTGATATCGGAAGATCTCACAATACAGAAAACGAAAGTCTTAATATTGAGATCTTACATAAAGTGGCGGACAAATCGTATATTCCTGCCAACCATATTATGCTTGAGCTTATAAAAAAGCATAAAAAGAAATTCCGGATTGCATATTCTATATCCGGAATTCTGCTGGAACAGTTTGAGAAGCATCGCCCGGATGTAATCGAATCCTTTAAGGCGCTGGCCAAAACCGGATGTGTTGAATTTCTGGCAGAGACCTATTATCACTCACTCAGCTCGCTATATTCTAAAGAAGAATTTACGCGGCAGGTAGAAATGCATACGGCAAAAATTGAGAAGCTTTTCAAACAGAAACCCACCGTATTCAGAAATACAGAACTGATATACAGCAACGAGCTGGCAAATACAGTGCAGCATATGGGATTCAAAGGAATCCTGTGTGAAGGTGTTGAGTGGATTCTGAACGGACGTTCGCCTCATTTTGTATACAGTCCGCCGGCAAACAAAAACATAAAGGTTTTACTCCGGAATTATACACTTTCGGATGACATTGCCTTTCGGTTCTCTAATACATCGTGGAATGAGCACCCTCTTACCGCACAAAAATTTGCCCGATGGATCAATAGCTATGTTACATCTGCTGATTGCATCAATCTTTTTATGGATTATGAAACATTTGGCGAACATCAATGGGCAGGAAGCGGAATATTCGATTTTTTAAAGCATCTGCCTGAAGAGATTCTGAAGAAGAAAGGATTTGACTTTAAAACTCCTTCAGAAATAATTGACACCTATGTAGCCAAAGGTGATTTTGACGCTCAGAATAATATTTCATGGGCCGATACAGAAAGAGATCTTTCAGCCTGGCTGAGTAATTCCATGCAGTCTGAAGCACTTTCCAAATTATATATGCTGGAAGACCCGGTAAAAAAAATAAATAACAATGACCTGCTTGAAAAATGGTCACGTCTGCAAACCTCTGATCATTTCTATTATATGTGCACCAAGCACTGGTCAGACGGGGAAGTTCATAAATACTTCAGTCCATTTAACTCTCCGTATGATGCATACATCTATTTTATAAATGCTCTTGCAGACCTTGAGATCAGCATCAGAGCTGAAGTAAGCAGGCAGAAAGAAACAGAAAGCCGGGTCAGCAGCTCCCGGAAAAAAGCAACCAAACAAGCTTCCGACAAACCGGAAGGCTCAAAAAAGAGGAGCAAAAAACTGATTGGTACTCCGGGAATACCACTGCCACCCCAGCCGGCAATGAGTGTTGTAAAAAAATAAGATCCCCAATACGGGGATTTTTTTATGCATATTATTTTTTTAGCTTCTACACCTTTATTTTTACTTTATGAATTACATCTCTGCAGAATCTGTATCCAAAGCGTACGAAGATAAATGGCTGTTTAAAAACATTTCATTCGGTTTGAACCGCGGGCAAAAAGTAGCTCTCATTGGCATAAACGGCTCAGGAAAGTCAACACTATTAAAAGTTTTGTCGGGTATCGAAGCTCCCGATGAGGGAATCGTTGCCGTAAACCGGGATATCCGCAGAGGTTTTCTGCACCAGGAACCGGACTTCGGCGATGCTCTTACCGTAAAAGATGCATTATACAGCAATGATATTGAAGTACTGCAGATTATTGCACGCTACGAAGACTGCATTCGAAAACCTGACGACACTCAGGCTCTTCAGCGGGCTATGGAAGATATGGACAAGTTCAATGCATGGGATTATGAACAGCAAATCAAAGAAATTATCGGAAAGGTAGGGCTTCCCGACTTCGAAGCTTCTATTAAAAGCCTCTCCGGCGGACAGAAAAAAAGAGTGGCCCTGGCAAAGCTCCTGATTTCTGATCCTGATTTGCTCATTCTGGATGAACCTACCAACCATCTGGATCTTGAGACAATAGAATGGCTGCAAAACTATCTGAGCTCAAAAAACACTACTCTGTTGATGGTTACGCACGACCGTTATTTCCTTGAGGCTGTAACCAGCGAAATAATAGAACTGGATAATGCCAACCTGTATAAATATCAGGGCAATTACAGCTATTTTCTTGAAAAAAAAGAAGAACGACACGCTCAGGAAGCGGCATCTACCGATAAGGCTAAAAACCTGATGCGCAAAGAGCTTGAATGGATTCGCCGACAACCCAAGGCCAGAGGTACCAAAGCCAAATACCGTATCGATGCTTTTTACGAATTAAAAGAAAAAGCTTCGGCTGTACAAACCGAGCAAAAACTTGAGCTACAGGTAAAAACTACGCGCCAGGGCAATAAGGTTCTGGAAATAGACGCCATTATTAAAAACTATGGAAATAAAACCATCATTGATAACTTCACTTATATATTCAAAAAACAGGAACGGATCGGGATCGTCGGGAAGAATGGCACCGGCAAATCTACATTTCTGAATCTTATAACCGGCGCTTTGTCGCCGGATTCCGGCAGTATCGTAAAAGGGGAAACAACCAGATTCGGTTATTATAAACAGGAAGGCCTGGTTTACAATGAAGATCAGAGGGTAATTGATCTTGTAAAGGAAGTTGCCGAAGTTATCTCACTAAGCAACGGAACTATAGTAACAGCTTCAAAGTTTTTAGAACTTTTTGGCTTTGATGCTGCATTGCAATACAGCTTTATAAGGAAGCTGAGCGGCGGAGAACGCAAACGCCTTCAATTATTAAAAGTGCTAATGGCTAATCCGAACTTTTTGATTCTGGATGAACCAACAAATGACCTGGATATTGTAACGCTCAACACGCTGGAAGATTTTCTTGAAAACTTCGGCGGATGCCTGCTTATAGTTACCCACGATCGCTATTTCCTTGACAAACTGGCTGATCATCTGTTCATCTTTGAAGGAAACGGGCAAATCAGAGATTTCAACGGAAATTATACAGATTATCGGGAATGGCTTCTGGAAAAGGAAAAAGAAGAGAATCTAAAACGAACAGCAAAAACGATCGCTGGAAAACAGGAGAAAACACCTGATCATTCTGATACAAAAAAGCTGTCCTTTAAGGAGAAAAAAGAATACGAGACGCTGGAAAGTGAAATAGAAGTATTGGAAAACGAAAAGAACGCATACATAGCACGCTTAAACACCGGAACCGGCGATCATAGTGAAATGAGGGAATGGGCGCAGAAAATTGAAGAAATAATTCAGATAATAGACAAAAAAACCAATCGCTGGCTGGAACTGGCGGAAAAGCTATAAGATCCGGTCCCTGCTTCATTGTATTAAGACGATATTCGTTATTTCAGTAACAACTGGCGTTGTTAAGCAGTTAGTTATATAAGAAATAACGACAGTGCTTATGTGGGGTGGAAAAAAGCAGGGATCAGACTGGTGCGCTATTGACAATGCAATCGTTTTATTTTTTATGGCAATACTCTGGATAGCCAGCGCTTTGACGGGGGACCCTGAGCAGCCTGAGCTTTCCATCCTGATCTTTATATGCGGATTTTCTCTTATTAAACCCCTTATCCGGCTTCTCAAAGTTTGTTTTCGATCCAAAAAGCATGTTCATAACAATACACAATTATTACTTTCCTGTCTGACACTGGGAATGGCTACCGGACTTGTTCCGGTCTTTTTCTCTTTCATGAGCAATCCGGCAATATTCTTCATTGCATACTCTGCAATTCAGGGTATATTAATGCTCGCAGTCTGGAGACCGGTCGGACAAATGAGTATTGCTCTTACGGGGCTGTTTCTTGTTATTAATGCAGGATTTCACTTTTGGGCTTCATCTTCCGGTTTTAACGGTGCATCGTTCGGAGCAGCGTTTATCTGTCTGTTCTTTTCCGGCTACTCACGTATTCAGCCTATAATCAGTAAAGCTTTTGCTTCATACAAACGCAACAAAGCCGTTTCTACCGGTAACTGATACATAGTGCAAAACAAAAAAGTCCCAACCTGAATAATACAACATACTGCTTTCCCCCCAGCTTTGTCCCGATAATAGTCACCACTTATTGTACAACTGCAAGAAGCACAAGCGAAAGGGTTTATTCTATGAAACGCAAAAAGGAGATGCCTGTGCGGACAATCTCCTTTTTGCGGGTTGGACTTTTGTAAAAGAACATACTTTCACAAAAGATCAAAATCTGTTTAACCTAGTTTTCCTTATAAACTCCCAGTAGCGCTCTCTCCATCTCAAAATGGTTAACAACAGAAAACTTAACGTTTCCTGTATTGTGCGTATCTGATCCGGATTTCAATGACAGCTCTTCTTTAGCCAGGAACATTATATTACCGTCATTTTTCACCACTCCAATAAGCGTACCGGTTTCTCCGGCTTTCAGGCCACTAAAACGAAAAGATCCGTTTCCTACTTCATCTGCCGCCAGTATTGTATTGCTGTTTTTATATACAAAATAAAACTCAGGATCTTCTGTTACTTTATTACCCTTTATTTTGGAATGATATTTTCCTGTAAGATTTACAGACTTTTCATTACTGGCAACTCCTGCAACGGCAAAACAGCCATCATTTTGCATATTAATAGCATAGCTTTTATGAAAGGAGTTGTATTTGGGTTTATCATACAGGCTCCATACTTTCTGATCGTTTGAGTAGTATATATTGGTACCGGCTTTTACAAACTGCTCAGGAATATAAAATTCAATTTTCTTGTCTTTCGCCAGCTTCAGGGTATCCAGATCCAGGCACAGAATATAGGCAGCATCCAGATTTTCTTTTGAATCGGAACGAAGGCTCACCCGATGGTACAGCATCTCTCCCTTTTTATCCATCTCGGCAAAATCCATCCGAACACGATCATTTTTGTATATGGTCCCTCTTGGCGGAAGAGCAAATGTATTCGTATCAATGATCATTTCAGCCTCACGAATAGTATGAACGATCGTCCGGTGGGAATTATAGAAGTAAGCAAAATCCTCCTTATTATAGAAGACATCAATTTCAGTACGCATCGGCACTTCCTCTTTTACCGGTATTCTGGAATAAGTGACACCGCTTTTAAACAAGGAATCAGGTAAGCCTGCCGGATTTTGGCTGGTCTCGGCAGCTTTAGTCAGCTGTTTAGGAACTTCTGTTGCAGGTCTGGCATATACTACAACATGAACTCTGCGGTTTTTTGCTCTTCCTGCTTTCGTACTATTGGATGCAACAGGTTTGGAACTACCATAATGAAAGCCTTTCACCTGCTTGTCTGCTATTTTATTTTTATGAAGGTATTTAATTACTGATTCAGTCCGCTTCAATGAAAGCTTCTGATTGTACAACTGGGCACCGGTAATATCTGCATGCCCTGACACCTCAGCCCACGCACTCGAATCTTTCGCCAGCAATCCGGAAACATTATTCAGCACGGATTCATAAATCACTTTGATATCATACTTATCTACGTCAAAATAGAGGGTTGTATCTATCAGTTTTTGCTGACCATACCCTTTGCAAAGAAGTCCGATAAATAAGACTGCAACTAGATAAATTTTCTTCATTTTCAATTAAATATTGAAGTTTATAGCCTTAAACAAACTTCAATTTAATAAGGAATTGCGTCAGTTACTTTTTTTTAGTGCAAATCAGATGAATATTCTTTCTTTTCAACTATTATATATAAAAATATTCCAATTCAATCCATCATCAGCCCATATATACAGCAGCAGACTATCAGATATCTTAATACACTAGTAAAACCTTTTCGAAGTTAACTAACACAAAGAAATAACAATCCGCAGTTTTTTTTGAATTACTGAATATTAAAGCAGCGATTAATTTCACCGGAATAAATCTCTCCGAACTTGGCTCTGCACCAATTTTCCAATTCCATTATTTCCTCTCGAAGGCTTAAAAAAGAAATAGCTTTCTTTAGTTCCTTTTCAAAAAGTTGCCTGTCAAAACTTACTTTAGAAAGAATTGCTTTGTTATACTTAAGCATTTTCATAGTTAAAAGATTTTCTGATTTCAGCATAGTAACTATACAAACTCTTTGCCAAAGAGTATATCGATAAAAGGACAGAACCTTTTCTTAAAACTTTTTTTCATCTCAAAAAACCAAAAGCTTATTCAGACAGATCATCTGCTGCTTTTCATAGGGCCATCTGTTATATTTGAACTATGAAACAATTGGTGTTACTTATCGCTCTCTATATAACAAGCGGAGCAGATAAGCCTGCCTGGCTGTTATATTCAGGCAAAGGTGATTCCATGAAATACAGCAGTCTGGTAAAAAAATGTATGGAAGCGGACGTAATTCTTTTCGGGGAGTTGCATAACAATCCGATAAATCACTGGCTTCAGCTGGAGCTGGTTCAGGACCTGTTAAAACATAAGTCGCGTCTTATCCTGGGAGCTGAATTTTTTGAAACCGATGATCAGATTATTATTAACGAGCTCTTAAAAGGACTGATTGAATACAGACATTTCGAAGCAGAAGCGAAAACCTGGCCGAATTTCAAAACCGATTACTGGCCCCTGCTAGTATTTGCAAAGGATAATCAGCTTTCATTTATTGCCACAAATATCCCCCGGAGATATGCTTCTGTAGTAGCTCGTCATGGCATGGATTCTTTATACCGGATTAAAGAATCCGCTTCTGCTTTTTTACCTCCGCTGCCTGTCGATATTAATGAAGAATTGCCAGGCTATAAAGCAATAAAAGAGATAGGCATGCACAGCGGAATGAAATACATGCTGGAAGCACAGGCTATAAAGGATGCAACTATGGCATACAATATTCTGCAAAATATCAGACAGGGATATCGCTTTGTCCATATCAACGGAGCATACCACAGTAATAACTATGAAGGGATATACTGGTTTCTCAAACAGGCAAAACCAGATCTCCGTATTGTCACCATTAGTTGTGCGGAACAGGATCTTATTTCAAAACTTGCAGATGAAAACAAAGGTATAGCTGATTTTATCATTGTTACACCTTCATCAATGACCAAAACACATTAGGTGTTAAATACAAATCCTCTTGCATTCACACCATCTTCAAAATCAATCGACACATTAACGAGGTACATGCTATGCTTTTTCTCTATGAAAACACGAATTCCCTCAAGGTCAAAAATATCATCGCTTTCTTTTAAAGTATCAAAACCGATAAGATAAGAAATGCCTGAACATCCCCCGCCTTTAATGCCTACTCTTAAGCCATATTCAAGTGGTATATTTTTGGTTTGAATCGTCTTCTGAATCTCTGTAAGAGCATTTTCCGTAAAGGTGCATGGAAGGAACTTTTTCAATAAACCATCTGTCATATCCGTAAAATTAAAAAGGGCTTTCGATTAAACGCAATGCTATTTACCAAAATTCAATTTAGTTCTTAATTTTGTCAAAAATAATGGGTATGAAGAATCTCGATTTTTTGGAAGATCTTGTAAAAATTATTGTTCCTGCCGCAGCAGTTATGTATGGCATGTACCTGGTAGTCAAATCCTTTCTTAATAAGGAATTTGAAAGGCGGCTTGTCGAATTTAAGTTAAAAAACACAGAAGCTATATTACCTATTCGCTTGCAGGCATATGAACGCATGGCCCTGTTTCTTGAACGCATCTCTCCCTCCAGCCTGTTGATCAGACTTAACCAGCCGGCGCTGACCGTTGCACAGTTTCAGCAATTACTGATCAGTCAGATAAGGGAAGAAATGAGTCATAATTTTTCACAGCAGGTTTATATGAGCGATAATGCATGGAAGCTTATAAAAACCGCGATGGATGACATTATTAATATAATCAATACATCGGCACAGGAAGTTCCGGCCGACGCCAAAGGTGTTGAACTCGGAAAAAGAATATTTGAAAAGCTTTTGCAGCGTGAACAGGATCCTGTCAATAACGCCCTCGTATATCTTAAAACCGAACTACAACGATTATTCTGATGAGAATAGCCATACAGGGCGGCAATGCATCTTTTCATGATATTGCGGCCAGAGATTACTTCGGTAATGACATTACAACCATACATTGCGACTCATTTCGCAAGTTGTGTGAGGTCCTCAAAAATGGCGAAGTGAGTTATGCGGTTATGGCCATTGAAAATTCCATTGCAGGAAGCATTCTGGCCAACTACTCACTAATGCGTGAGTTTAACTTTTATATTGTCGGGGAGATACAGCTTCGCATTGAACAAAATCTGATGGCTTTGCCCGGGACAAAAATCAGCGAAATCAGAAAAGTACGCTCACACTATATGGCCCTTCTTCAGTGCACGGATTTTTTAAGCCATTATCCTCATATTCAAATTGAAGAATACCATGATACAGCAGAAAGTGCACGCATGATCAGAGAAAAGGGTGAAAAGGGCATAGCTGCCATTGCCGGAAGATTTGCGGCTGAACTGTATCAGCTGGAATTAGTTGCCGAGGGAATCGAAACGGAAAAGAAAAACTATACCCGGTTTATGATTCTGAGCAATAATAAAAAAGAACGCGTGGAAAACGCAAATAAAGCCACTCTTTGCTTTCAGCTACCCGACAAAATCGGTGCATTGGCCGAAGTTCTCAGAATCATAGTTGAAAATAAAATCAATCTTACCAAAATACAGTCCATCCCTATTATTGGCAAACCCAATGAATATACATTCTATGTAGACTGTGAGTTTGAAGATTATGACAAGTTCAGACAAACGATTTCCATCAATTCGCTCGTACAGGAATTAAAGATACTTGGAGAATATAAGAAAGGTAAAATGATCCATGATTATAGCAAAAGCTGAAAGGCTTACAAATGTAAAAGAATACTATTTTGTCCGAAAACTGGAAGAAATAGCCCGCCTTAATAAAGAAGGCAAGAATGTAATCAACTTTGGCATAGGCAGCCCCGACCTTGCCCCCTCTCCTTCTTCTATCGAAGCTTTAGTAAATACAGCTTCTCATTCAGGCAGCCATGGATATCAGCCATACAGAGGAATACCGGAACTCAGGGAAAAAATTGCCGAATGGTATAAAAAAGCTTACGATGTCGATTTAAACCCGGTAACAGAAATATTGCCCCTCATGGGATCCAAAGAAGGGATTCTTCACATTTCCATGGCATTTCTGAATCCCGGAGATGAGGTTCTCGCTCCCAATCCCGGCTACCCCAGCTATACTTCTCTTTCAACACTGATCGGAGCCAATGTCAGATACTATGATCTGACAGAAGTTCAAGACTGGTACCCTGATTTTGACGCGCTTGACAAGGAAGATCTGAGCAAGGTCAAAATTATGTGGTTAAATTACCCACATATGCCGACCGGCACCGAAGTGAAACGCAGTGTTCTTGAAAGAGCCGTGAGTTTTGCCCGCAAAAACAATATCCTTCTGTGCTACGATAATCCATATAGCCTGGTTCTGAATGAGAATCCACCTTTAAGCATACTCTCGGTAGCTGGGGCTAAAGACGTTGCGATTGAACTCAACTCTCTCAGTAAATCTCATAATATGGCTGGCTGGCGCATCGGTATGATGCTGGGCGGAGAAGCATACCTCAATGCTGCTCTAACAATCAAAAGCAACATCGATTCAGGAATGTTCCTCGGACTTCAGAAAGCTGCCATCAAGGCGCTGGATAACTCTGACCAATGGCATATAGAACGTAACAAAATATATGCTGAGCGCAGGGAATGGGTATATAAAATTTTGGATCTTCTGGGCTTTTCATATAGCGCTGATCAGGTCGGGATGTTTGTATGGGCCAAACCAAAAGACCCTAAGGCAATTCCGGATATACCTGCATTGGTCGATACTATTCTCCATACGAAGTATGTCTTTTTTACGCCAGGAATGATCTTCGGTAGCAACGGAGAAGGGTATTTGCGTCTGTCTCTTTGTGTACCTCTTGAGAAAATCAAAGAAGCATATACACGTCTGAATTCCTGACCATTATTGATGTCGGATAGAATGCTGCAAGGCAAACCTATTACCTGTTCTATCCGACATTAATATCCTGTCCCAGTTATATCCCCCTCTCTCCAGCCTCTGCCGGTCTTTTCATCCTGCTTATTCAGCCTTATACGTTTCTGAACAGATTGGCAAGGAACTATATTTTCTCTTTTTTGATTGAGAAAATAAATTCACCTATCAAAAAACAATGCAACAATCAACATTAAGTCCTGAAAAATTTTTCTATAGTAACGATGGGAAAATTTTTGCTTCAATTGAAGAGCTGTTTATTGGTTTGAAGGATATGACGGAAGATACCTTCTCTTATCACTTAAACGCAGAAAAGAATGATTTCTACAATTGGTTTACTCATGTATTTCATGCGTCAGATATCGCCAACTCAGTAAAAAAAGTAAAAACAAAAAGTGGATTTCTGAAAAAACTGAGGGATTATTTCCCTAATAACCAGGTTACAAATAAAAAAATGCTCTGATAAAAATCAGAGCATTTTCTCTATTCTTTTTTAAGATGATCTCATTAATGAGCTGCAGCCGGTTCGGTAGCAGGACTGCTGGAAGGAGTCAGATCATTATCGCCTTTTTGGCCATCCACATTTCTGGGCTTAGAACCAACTAGCCCATAAAACAGTATGTACGCATAACATACAATCGGAATAAGGAAACTGATCTGAATATTTACAAGATCGGCAACCAGTCCCTGTATAGGTGGCACAATTCCTCCCCCAACGATAGCCATTACCAGCAAAGAGGATCCCTGACTTGTATCTTTGCCAAGACCTTTAATCGCCAGAGAAAATATAGTAGGGAACATGATTGAATTGAACAGTCCGATTGATAATACGCTCCACATTGCAAACGTGCCGCTTGCGAAAACCGCAATTGCAAGGAGTAGCACTACAATACCCGCAAAAAGGCCTAATGTACGACCGGGACTAAAGGCACCCAGGAAGAATGCTCCGATATTAATAAGAGCCATCAGGCAAAATATACCGGCTTCCCAGAATGTCAGTTTATCAAAAGAGAAAGATACTTTTTCAAATGCACTTAGCGCAACCTCATTATTTTTCAGATTGGCATATACCTGAAAATCCTTCATTTCCTGACCGGAAGCAGAGTTAGCAAACAATGTCAGCTGCTTTTTCCCATCCGGAGCACTAGCAAGCTCAAAGGATGAGAAGCTGCCGGAGACAATATCGGCAACATGCTCTTTAGCCTTAGGCTCGGGAATCCGGGTATCCGGATTGTAGATAACACGGCCATCCATTACGATGGAAAGACTGTCTGAGTGCGCCCCGACTACTTTTTCCTGCTTTTGTCCGACTACGCTATTTACTATATAAGATTTGTTTACAAGAAACACTCCCAGTATGAAAGAGAAAGCAAGAATAACTGCGATATTCGTTAATTTGGAAAATTCAAACTTCCGGCCGGTAAGGAATATGGAACCATAGAATCGGCCGATCATCGCACCACCCCAGAATATGGCAAGGAAAGAGTCTGCGGATTCCTTTGGCATATGACAAACGTCTTCCAGATAGGTAATCAGATTACTTCCAACAGCAACTTCTCCGCCTACGTAGGCAAATATACAAATCACACCCAGCACAAGGTGCGGATAGGCAAGAGCCCCTTTTCCTTTTTGTTCCTTTTTTTCTGCGCTTTCTTCCGTTCCTCCGGCAATTTTAGGCAAAGGAGAGAAAAGAATTAATACGCCAAGAATAATCAAAGCAATGGTCAAGCCTACATAAGGCCCCTGAACAGCATCAGAGCTTCTTGCTCCGAAGATCAGTAGTCCCCCGACTACAGGCGCAACCGTAGTTCCAAGCGCATTAAATGCCTGGGTCATATTTAATCGGGATGATGCCGACTCCGACTTTCCCAGAAGTGTTACATAAGGATTGGCCCCCATTTGAAGAATCGTAATTCCTGAAGCAAGAACAAAAAGGGCAAACAGAAAAAACACGAATGATCCGCTTTCAGATGCAGGGACAAATAAAATACATCCGGTAGCTGCAATGACCAGGCCTGTTATGATCGCATTTTTATATCCGATGCGCTGAATGGGGTCAAAAACATAAACAGAGAACAGAAAGTAAAGCAGAGAAATAATAAAGTATGCTCCGAAGAAAGCAGACTGTACAAGATTTGCCTGGAGATTGCTTAAGCTGAACTCATCCTTCAAAAACGGTATGAGAATATCGTTTAGGCAGGTAATAAACCCCCACATGAAGAATAATGTGGTTAAGATTACTAAAGGCACTGTATAGTTCCTGTTTGAATCAGTTACTGCATTTACCGGACCTGATGATTGTGAAATTCCTGCCATTACTATCAGTTTATAATTATTTTAATCTGAACGGATATCAAAATTAAGATTTTCCTTGGTATTTTTTGACAAGCCGACTATTTTTTTTCAATTTTTTCTTGGTATAATAAAAATTCTCTGTCTAAAATCAGCAACAGAATACCTGTATGCCCTTTTCGAAAAAAAATGAGAACCGGTTTCTTCAAAACAAAAGGCAATACTACAAATTCTAGCCGCCAGTGTCAATGATTTTTTTCGTTTCTTCCAGAAGCTTAACATTAACCGAGAAATACCGGAAATTTTGTTTTTCTTTGGAAATATAAACAACATTCCTTAAGCCAGGTCGTACAACCATGGCATCGCACAAGGTTCCGGATGAAAAGAAAAAGAAACGTATTCAGTTTGGGAATTGATCTTGGAGGAACAAAAACTGAAGGCATTGTTCTTGACAAAGATCTGAAAGTATTATTCAGAAAACGGATTCCAACCAATAGTGAAAAGGGCTATAAGCATGTTATCAATGGAATAACAGGATTATATGCAGAACTTGTAGAGTTCACAGAAAGCAAGCCTCATACTTTCGGGATCGGTACTCCGGGTTCTATTTCCCGAAAAACCAGTCTCATGAAAAATTCCAATATTTCTTTTACCAATGGAATGCCTTTTATTCAGGATCTTGAAAAGAAATTAAACCGGAAAATCGGATGGCAGAACAATTCAAACTGTTTCGTTCTGGCCGAAGCTAATTTTGGCGCAGGTAAGGGAAAAAAGAGAGTATTCGGAGCCATAATGGGTACAGGAATCGGCGGGGGAATGATTTTTGACGGCAAACTGATCAATGGGCATCAGTCTCTTGCCGGCGAATGGGGACATTCTATCATAAGCTCCTACGGTCCTCAATGTCATTGTGGTAAAATCGGCTGTATAGAAACATTCATATCAGGCTTAGGGGTAGAGAACAAATACAAAGAGCTGTTCGGAGAGCAAATCCCTATGACGGAAATCGTAAAACGCTATCGCTTAGGAGATGAGAACGCCCGAATAATAATGTCCGAATTTTTTCTTTATTTTGGGAAGTCGGTTTCCAATCTGATAAGTATTCTTGATCCGGAAATAATTATATTGGGTGGTGGCTTGTCCAATATTGATGAGCTCTATACAATCGGATTAAACAAAGTCAAAGACTTTGTTTTTAATGATGAATTCACCACACCGATCGTACGGAGCAAGCTGGGCGATTATGCCGGGGTGCTTGGAGCCGCGCTTATTGGCATATAATGGCAAAATTAAATGAAGTACTTTCTGTTTCTGAGTCTGTTATCTTCCATTTTTGTAAGCTGCAAAAATTTTCAGCAGACGCAACTCGATCCGCACGCTCCTGCCAGTCAGGGGCTTATTCTGGGTAGTATTCCTGCCAGCAACCCTTTACTGCTGAATGAAGGCGGTGTAATTGATCACTTCAATAATGACAGGCATGACTGGAGTAAAGAGGGAGACTCTCTTAAAATGCTTACAATGCACGGCTGCCTTGTTCTTCATATGGATTCGGCCCGGGGCCGGAATTTTGTCTATCGCAGATTTAACCCAATGAATTTCAGAAAGGTTTCTGCGCTAAGTATCCGATTCAAAAGCCTTTCAACTGTCAATCCCCCCATACTCAGTATTCTTCTGCTGGATGAAGAAAAAAACACCTGCGTATTACAAACTGCATTTCCCTCTGAAGAAACCTGGATTTATCCTCTCAATCAGCACGAGCTTTCCCGCTACGCAGCCATTGAAAGAATTACGGAGATCCGTATTGTCCCCGGCTCTCTTAATCAGCCATATACCGGCACACTTTATATCGACGAGATAAAAGGTATAGAATAAGCTGTTTTTATTATAACTTTGCTCCATGAACTTAAAAAATGATCTGATTCTTCGTGCAGCCAGAGGTGAAAAAATCGAACGCACACCTGTTTGGCTTATGCGTCAGGCCGGCCGCATATTACCTGAGTACCGGGCTGTCAGAGAACGTTTGAGCGGTTTCAAGGAGCTTGCCACAACTCCGGAACTGGCGGCAGAGGTAACTATACAGCCGGTCGATATTCTGGATGTAGATGCCGCAATTATTTTCAGCGATATTCTCGTGGTTCCGGAAGCAATGGGCCTGATTTATGAGATGCAGGAAAGCCGCGGTCCTATTTTTCCAAAAACTATACAAAGTTCAAAAGATATAGACACCCTGATTGTTCAGGAAGCACCTGATGCGCTATCCTATGTATATGATGCAATCAAAATCACCAAAAAGGAATTAAACCACAGAGTGCCGCTTATCGGCTTTGCCGGAGCACCATGGACTATTCTTGCTTATATGGTTGAAGGCTCAGGAAGTAAGACATTTGCAAGGGCCCGCAAGTTTCTTTACCTTGAAAGTGCTGCTGCTCATCGGCTATTGGATAAAATCACCACTGTAACTATCTCCTATCTGAAAAAGCAGGTTGCAGCCGGAGCAGATATGCTTCAAATTTTTGATTCCTGGGCTGGCATATTGCCTCCGGACCAGTATGAAGAGTTCTCCCTGGCCTATATCAGCAGAATCTGTGATGCCATACCGGAGATTCCTGTTACTGTCTTCGCAAAAGGAGCTTTTTTTGCCCGGGAATCAATGGGCAAGCTTAGCTGTCGAACCATAGGTCTGGACTGGAATATGGATATAAAAGAATCCAGAATGCTTATTGGTACTGAAAAGACCCTTCAGGGCAATCTGGACCCTTGTGTTTTATATGGTTCTTTTGACAGTATCCGACAACACACAACCAATATGCTCAATGCATTTGGTCCTGAGAAGCACATAGCCAATCTGGGTCATGGCGTATACCCCGACACGGATAAAGATAAAGTTCGCTGTTTTGTTGATACTGTAAAAGCACATCGCTTTAGCCTACGCTAACCTGTTCAAAGTAATAATCCATAACCTCCTTCAGCTTACTTTCAGTAAGTGGCTTATTGATATATCCCGAAACACCTGAATCATCCAGGCGTTTAGTATCTTTCGGATTGGCTGATGTTGTAAGCATAACAATAATTACGCTTTCTTTATCATACAATTCCAGCCGCTTAAAAGCATCCAGAAATTCAAAGCCATCCATAACCGGCATATTGATATCCAGAAATATCAGTTCAGGGCTTTTTTTCCGCTCATTGATTTGTCTCATGGCAAGATAATCAAGTGCTTCTTTTCCATTAAGAACGATCCTTATCTCATCGGTAATATTGGTTTTACGGATCAGGCGTTCATTAATAAAATTGTTGATGTTATCATCATCAATCAATAAAACACAGTTCAGTTTCTTTGAGCAGAAATCCATATTCTTATACATTAAAAAATTTCACAATCGGGTTATTAAACTATACGCCGGCCAAACGTTGAGACTAAGTTATGTATAAAAGAAAATAAAAGGAGAAATATTACACCTGTATTTCTCAACATAAAACACCTAGTTATTGACATTTTACATGTGGATAACTTTTTAAAACACTTTAAAACAGCACAAAAACACAATATGGATAAATAAAATAAATATCAAAAAATGATAATTTAATACAAGGAAAAACACATACTTTACGATACCGGGAGGTAGTCCTATGGATTATGATAACTCTAGCCAAATAGCCCTGTTTCTTTCAGCAAAATTTAGACTAATTATAAATAGCTTACATTCAGACAATCAGATATAATCTATCGTTTATAAAACCATTTTTCCCTCTTTTCCCGTCTCACAATTGCTCAGGCTATTTCAGATTTCCCCATTTCCTTTTAACTTTACCAACAGATGATAGCATTACCTGTTTTTCTAGGGTTAATCCCCATATTTGCACTGGCTGCTGTATATGCAGAAAGAAAGGTTTCGGCATTTGTACAGGACCGGCTGGGACCTGATGAGACGGGACGCTTTGGCCTGCTGCAAACAATTGCGGATATACTAAAGCTGTTATTAAAAGAAGATATCATACCCGCTGCATCAAATAAAAAGCTTTTTTCACTTGCACCGGTTGTGATATTCACTGCTGTATTTGCCGGGTTTGCAACTATTCCCCTGCACTCTTCCCTTATAGGTGCTAATATAGAATCCGGTGTTTTTTTTCTGTTAGCGATTATTTCTCTTGATGTCATCGGTCTTATTATGGCAGGCTGGGGTTCGAACAACAAATTCAGCCTGTATGGATCGATGCGGTCGGTAGCACAAATTATATCTTATGAGATTCCGCTTACGCTGAGTATACTGGCTGTTGCCATGATAAGCCAGACACTTAATCTTCAGGAAATAAGTTTTCAGCAAGGCATCTTTATCAATCAGTATCAGGGCCTGGAAAATGATACCAATTACCTGTTCGGATTAAAGTCGCTGGGTATTGATATCACCTCATCCGGGGGTTTTCTCAGCTGGAATATTATACGTATGCCATTTTTAAGCATCGCTTTTGTCATTTTCTTTATTGCCTCACTTGCAGAGTGCAACAGAGCCCCGTTTGATATACCGGAAGCAGAATCTGAGCTGGTGGCCGGCTATCATACCGAATACAGCGGTTTCAAGTTTGCAGTACTGTTTCTTTCCGAATACGGGATGATGCTTTTGGTTTCGTTTCTCGGAAGCATTCTGTTTCTCGGAAGCTGGAACAGCCCCTTTCCCAATATAGGTGCACTCAGTCTGGCCGACTGGACAAGCGGAGCACCGGGAGAAGTAAGCGGAATGCTCTGGGGAGCTTTCTGGTTACTTACCAAAAGTCTGTTTCTCGTGTTTCTCCAAATGATGGTACGCTGGACCTATCCCAGATTGCGGGTAGATCAGCTGATGTATCTGTGCTGGAAAGTGCTCACTCCTGCTTCACTAGCCATTGTCATGCTGGCAGGTATATGGCGCTTGCTGATGATCTAGATAGCGTTTATTAAAAACCAACGAATTATCTAAAAATTGAATAACTACTGGAAAAATATAATACAAGGGAGCATAACAATGCTGGAAGGTCTACGACTGACGTTCAAGCATCTTTTTTATGCTACCCGGCGCAGAAAACCTCTTTCTGTAGAAAGCCCCAATTATTTTGACCAGCAAAACGGACTTGTTACTACCCTGTACCCTCATGAAACAATTCCGGTGCCGGATAATGGTCGTTATCGGTTGTATAATGAAATAGATGACTGCATTGTATGTGATCTATGCGCCAAAATATGTCCGGTAAACTGTATTGAAATCGATGCTATAAAATCGGCTGAAGAAATAGGCAAAACATCTGATGGTTCTGCCAAGCGGCTTTATGCAGGGAAGTTTGACATAGACATGGCCAAATGCTGCTTTTGCGGATTATGTACTACTGTTTGTCCTACAGAGTGCCTCACGATGACTAAAACGTATGATTTTCCGGAATTTGATGTTCTGAATATGAATTACCACTTTACGAATCTGAGTCCGGCGGAAGCAGAAGAAAAGCAGAGCATATACGAAGAAAGTCAGCGAATCAAAGCAGAGCTCAAAAAACAAAAAGAGCAAAGCAAAGCGGAAGAAAATCATCCTGAGCAGTCAGCAGATACCCCAAAGGCATCCGGAGCAAAACCGGCATTTAAGCCTGCGATAAAACCTGTAAGCAAGCCAGCACAACAATCCAGCGTCCCTAACACAGATTCTGAAAGCACTGATCCCAGCATATCCGGGCAAACTCAGGATACACCTCCGGTTGCCAAGCCTGCTGTAAAACCAATCGTCAGACCAGTAACCGGAATTAAGAAGCCTGATGCTCCTGCATCAGACAAATCAACAACAGGCCCTGATGACAGCGCCAAAGAGCAGGGAGAAACCAAGAAACCAGCTATCGGAAAGCCTGTTATCCGGCCTATTGTAAAGCCAGCTATTACCAAACCGGAAAATACCGAAAACCAGGTAACAGAAAAAACGGACATTGATGGGGTAAAACCGGAAAACCCCGCCAATGAAGAAAAGTCAGCTCCCAGGCCTAACGTCGCCAAACCGATAATAAGGCCAGTTATAAAACCTGCTGCTTCCCAATCGGAGACAAAGACCAATGAGCACTCCGACCAGCCCGCTGAGAACAGCGCGGAATCTCCGGATGCGCAACCAGCAAAATCCGCACCGAAACCTGTGATTAAACCGGTTATCCGGCCAGTTATCCCTAAGAAAACGAAAGAAGATATACCTTCCGATGACACTCTTTCCTCTGCTTCTTCCAAGGAATCAACAGAAAAATCAGACGAAGAACAAGCAGCAAAAGAGGATATAAAGGCAGACAAAAAAACAGATGATAATTCTGTCTCTGCACCGGACAAAGAGCATTCAGACGAAATAAAGAACATTAATCCGAAACCCGTCAGGCCAGTGATAAAGCCAATTATAAAACCAGTAATAAAGCCAAAGAAAGACAGCGAGGACTCCAGCGAATGAATTGGGCACAGTACATATACTTCTTTTTTTGGCTGATGACATTTGGCGGGGCCGTTTTTCTGGTATTTGCCAAAGACGTTATCAGCGCAGCATTTTCGCTTCTGGTATGTTTTCTGGGAGTAGCAGCTCTTTTTATTCTCGCCGGCGCCGAATTTCTCGGGGTAGCTCAGATAATGATCTATATAGGCGGTATACTGCTATTGTTTCTCTTTGGAATTATGATGTCCCGGAGACTCAATGATGACGTTTTGAATAAAGTGTCAAATAACAATATAGTCACCGGGCTGATACTCGGGCTTGGCTTGCTGGCTGTGCTATTAATGATTATAGTAAGCATTGGTTTTTCCGATCTTTTCTGGATAAAAAATCATTCGCTGACTGATAATCACCCGGTGCCATCTCATATCAACTCAATCGGAATTAAACTGATGACTGATTATATTTTGCCATTTGAGATCGCTGCATTAATTTTAATGCTTGCTCTAATGGGAGCATCAGTAATTGCGGCAAAAGTTATTAAAAGAAAATCCTGATCCCGTGCTGATATATTATTTAATTCTGGCTGCTGTGCTATTTTGTTGTGGACTGATTGTAGTTCTCATCAAGAAAAATGCTGTCATGGTACTTATGGGAATCGAGTTGATGTTAAATGCAGTTAATCTCAATTTTATCGCATTTTCTCAATACGATTCTGCCTTGATGCAGGGTCAGTTTTTTACGCTCTTTATTCTGGTTATAGCTGCTTCGGAAGCCGCAGTTGGCCTGGCAATTATTCTGAATATCTATAGTCATTTTAATTCATCCGATATACGCGATGCAAATACTTTACAAGGCTGACAGATGGAAACGTCCTTTCAACAAATTATAACTGCCTCTCCCCCGGATTTTCCCGTTCTGGTATCAATCGCTCTGCTATTTCTTCCATTACTGAGCTTTGTCGTCTTGTATTTTTTCGGATATAAGCTTCCCCGCAAAGGAGATATTTACTCTGCATCTTTTATCGGTCTTGCCTTCCTGACTGCAGGCTGGCTGTTCTTCAGGGTGTATACTTCGACAAACTTTTACTATTCATTTACATGGTTCTCCATAGATGCCATAAGTGATCCAATCCTGTTCACAATGAGCATTATGCTGGACAGAGTTTCGGTATTAATGCTGGTCATAGTTACTTTCATTTCATTGCTCGTACATCTGTACTCCATCGAGTATATGGAAGGGAAACGGAACTATCTGCGCTATTTTCCATATCTGGCGCTGTTTACCTTTTCAATGCTTGGTATAGTCCTGTCAAACAATCTTCTGGTCACTTTTATGTTCTGGGAGCTGGTCGGCTTTTCGAGTTATCTGCTGATCGGATTCTGGTTTGAAAAGGATAGTGCCGGCAAGGCTGCAAAAAAAGCATTCCTATACAATCGCGTGGGAGACTGGGGATTCATTTCCGGTCTTCTGATTCTCTGGATGCAATACGGAACACTCGAACTTTCCCTGATCGAGGTTCTGCAAACCGAAGCTCCGTCCGGTTTCTGGCTGAGTCTGGCCGGACTTGGCATTCTGGGAGGGGTAATGGGCAAATCAGCCCAGTTCCCTTTAATGGCCTGGCTTCCTGATGCCATGGAAGGACCAACACCGGTTTCAGCACTTATCCACGCCGCAACGATGGTTGCAGCTGGTATATACCTGTTATTTAAAGTCTTTTTCCTGCTTACTCCCCCTGTCCTGAATCTGATTGTGCTGATCGGAGCTCTTACGGCGCTGCTTGGTGCAATCTCTGCCCTGATGCAATACGATATAAAAAAAGTACTTGCGTTTTCGACTGTATCACAACTGGGATATATGGTCATGGCTGTCGGAACCGGAGCATATGACGCAGCGTTATTCCATCTCCTGACTCATGCCTTTTTCAAAGCCTGTCTTTTCCTGACAGCAGGAGCTGTTATTCATGAAATGCATCACATAAAGAAGCACCTGTTCGTAGACAGACATTTTTATGATTTCAGCACGCTTGATATGCGTATGATGGGGGCATTAAAATCAAAAATGCCGGTAACATTCGCATCTTATTGCATAGCAGCTCTTTCCCTGATCGGCATCCCTCTCTTTTCCGGATTCCTTTCCAAAGACGCTATTCTTATTCATGCACTGGACTGGTCTGCAAACCAGCCAAGTACTGTCGCCTATCTTGTACCTTTAAGCGCCCTGTTTACTGTATTTTTGACAGCATTTTACATGGCCAGGCAGATCTTTCTGGTATTTTTCGGAGAGTTCAGACTGGGACAACAGTTTCCGCCTGCAAAGCACACTTTTGATAAATATGCCAAAGATCCTGGCAATCTGATGAAAATACCTATGCTGATACTGGCAGCATTGTCACTGTTTCCTTTCTTCTCAGTCAATCCTTTCAGCATTTCAGATGCCTGGTTTCTAAAAAGCTTTTCAGCAACAACAGTCCACTCATTCGGGCTTGTTCATTACCTTGTCCCTATATTTTCGGTAATGCTGGCTTTGACCGGGATATATGCTTCCTGGCTTTTATTTAAGCGGAAAAATGTTTTCGCCACAGAAAATTCAATGCTTTTCTCGATTTCAGCCAATAATCTGTATCAGGATCTGCTGGTAAAAAATTATATCGAACGCCCCGTCATGCGTATTGCAGGAAATTTGAATAACCTGGACCAAAAAGTAATCGACCGGGCTCTCCACACGATAATCAGGCTTCAGCTTTATTTTGCCGATATTCTTTCGGCTATTGACAGAAAAATAGTGGACAATATAGTGCATGCCATTGCTATTGCACAGGTAATCATTGCACATATCGCTGCTTTTACTGATACTTATATAGTTGACGGATTTATTCGTCTTCTCACGTATTGTTCTGCCAAAGCAGCAAATATTGCAAGAAGCTGGCAAACAGGCGGCATACAGCGTTACATATTGTATCTGAGCGCTGTTGTACTGTTGTTTTTATTTATTGTAATTATATAAATCCGGAAAAAATATAGTATCCGAAAGTTCTAATTGTCATATCATTTAAAGTTCAAGAAAACAGAAATGTCTTCCTACATATTAAGTATCCTGTTATTCCTTCCTCTGCTATGTCTGGTATTCTTATACCTGCCGGTCATTCCAAAGTCTGCCGGAAAATACATCTCACTCGGATCATCCATTATCCAGCTGCTTCTTGCGATTTTCATTTACCTGACATATGTTCCGGCAGCGGACAATTTTCAGTTTACAGAAATCGCTTCATGGATCCATGTCAGCCTGGGAAGCTTCGGGGCACTCTCCATTGATTATCATCTGGGAGTCGACGGACTCAATGTCAGCATGCTACTTCTTACTGGAATAGTCCTTGTTGCAGGAGCTATTGCATCATTTACGATCAAGGAAAAGGAAAAGGCTTACCATGGCCTGTATTTGCTGTTATCCTGCACTATTATGGGTTGCTTTCTGGCACTGGACTTCTTTCTTTTCTATTTATTCTTTGAATTTATGCTCCTGCCCATGTATTTCCTTATCGGAATCTGGGGTGGTCCGCGAAAAGAATATGCATCCATTAAATTCTTTCTCTACACCTTCTTTGGTTCGCTATTCATTCTGATTGCCATTATAGGCTTATACATTTCTGTCATTGATCCGGTTCAGACAGCAGTCAGTCTGCAGCTCGCTTCAGATATCAGTCTGGTTACACCGGCAATGATTGCAGATGTACAATCCATGCTGGCTTCCGGGCAGATCCCGGACCATTTACTTGTCCGGTCATTCAGCATCACAGACATGCACAATCCCGCCAATTTCATACCCGGCTCAATACTGGCACAACACAGTGACTGGCTGATATTCGGGTGTTCTCCGAGGTTACTGGCGTTTCTGTTTCTGCTAATCGGCTTTCTTGTCAAGCTGCCGGCAGTTCCTCTTCATACCTGGCTACCGGATGCCCACGTAGAAGCTCCTACCCCGATCTCTGTTGTTCTGGCAGGCATACTTCTAAAGATCGGTGGCTATGGTATAGCCCGAACAGCTTATTCCATCTTACCGGACGGTGCAATCGCTTTTGCATGGCTTATCGGCCTGATCGGAGTTATTACCATTATCTATGCTGCTTTCAATGCACTTGCCATGAAAGATCTCAAAAAGCTTATTGCCTATTCCTCTGTATCACATATGGGTTTTGTGCTGCTGGGCATGGCCAGCCTTACAGAAGAAGGAGTAAACGGTGCTTTCTACATGATGTTTAGTCATGGTATTATAAGCAGTCTTTTATTCATCTGTGCCGGTATACTCTATGACCGTACCCACAGTCATCTTATTGAGGATTATCGCGGCCTGGCGGCAAAAATGCCCTTGTACACAACAGTGGTAGCAATCGCTTTCTTTGCTTCACTTGGCCTGCCGGGTTTCAGTGGCTTCATTAGCGAGATTCTTGTGTTGATGGGTGCATTCAAATCCGGTTCTGTCAATCTTTTATTACCGCACTGGATGGCAGTAGCAGGAGCATTTGGAATCGTATTGGGAGCTGGCTATTATTTATGGACACTCCAGCGAATGTTTTTTGGCAAACTCTGGTATAAAGACACAACCTGGGCATTTCCGGACCTGAGTATAAGAGAATATAGTATGGTATTACCTCTTGTTGCACTGACCATTTTGTTTGGTCTTCTGCCTGGAATATTGTTAGATGCTATTTCACCCACTATCGGGCAATTTATCAACGCAATAGTAAAGTAATTGGAATATCAGGAATACATACCGCATAAGCTGGCTGAGATCACGGATAGTCTTTCTGCCATTCTTCCGGAAATATGCCTCTGTGTTATTTTCATACTAATCGTACTGACCGATCTGTTTAATAACAACGCACGCAATAGCAAACTGGCAGCCATTGCCATGTTTGGTGTATTTTTGTCCGGTTATTTTACGCTTATTCAGCTTTCCGAAATCAATCAGCTTTCGGGGAGCGGATTTCTGGGGATGCTGTACATCGATACTTTTGCGATATACTTCAAGCTTCTGTTCCTGCTGGCAGCTTTGCTGACCATTATATTCACCAATATTTCCGGCCAGTTCAAACGGGTTTATTATGGTGAATTTCTTGCCATTTTGTTTTTGGTATTGATCGGACTCAACCTGCTCGTTGCTTCGCGCAATCTGCTCATGATCTATCTTACCATCGAATTTGTATCTATCGGCAGTTACATTCTCACCTTATTCAACTTCAACAAACAAAGCAGCGAAGCCGGACTCAAATATTTTGTATTTGGCGCCGTATCATCTGCTTTTATGCTATACGGCATGTCATTTTTATATGGAATAAGCGGTACACTTGAAATCAATGAAGTCCTGCTACGGGGATTGCAGGAGATTCCGGCTCCGGCAGCTGCAATCATTCTTGGTCTCACATTAAGTGGCTTTTTATTTAAAATAGGCATATTTCCTTTTCACACATGGGTTCCTGACGTGTATCAGGCTGCTCCCACTCCTATAGTCGCCTTTTTCTCAATCGCACCCAAGGCAGCCGGCCTTGCCATAATGATCCGCTTGCTGTATCCGATAGCCGGAACATTATTTAGTATTGATTCTATTGTACTTCCCGTTGCTCTTCTGGCTGCCGCCACACTTACAATAGGAAACTTCGCGGCAATCAGTCAGTGGAATGCCAAAAGGCTGCTTGCTTATTCATCAATTGCTCATGCCGGCTTTGTATTATGCGGATTTGTCTGTTTTTCAGAAACCGGAATTCTCAGCATAATCATCTATCTGTCAATATATTTAATAATGAACTTTACAGCTTTTTTTCTGGTTGATCATTTATCGAAACAAGTTGGCTCAGAAGACGTAAGGAAATTTGTAGGATTAGGTGTTAAATTACCATTAATTGGAGTTATCTTTGTGATAACAGCTGTTGCTTTGACCGGCTTGCCGCCAACAGCAGGGTTTTACGCCAAGCTGTTTGTATTTACTGCACTGTGGGAGAGTTTTCAGAATACAGGCAATAATGTGCTTTTGTTTCTGTTACTATTTGGCGTGTTTAATGCAGTGATCTCGCTGTTTTATTATCTTAGAATACCATACATTATGTATTTCAAGAAAACAGATAATGAAGTAAGTATAAAGGATTCTCTTGGCACCAACATGCTACTTACAGTCCTTGCTTTCCTTATGCTCCTGCTTTTCTTCAGTCCTGAATGGCTTATCAATTACCTTAATTCAATAAATCTAAACCTCTCCAATCTTCCTCTATGAGTGATGTTATTAAGCACGAATGCGGAATTGCTCTGATCAGACTGCGAAAACCGTATCAGTACTATATTGAAAAATACGGTACTCCCCTTTACGGCATCAATAAGCTCTATTTACTAATGGAAAAGCAGCATAACCGGGGCCAGGACGGAGCCGGTGTCGCCAGCATAAAGATCAATGTTCCGGAAGGTAAAAAGTATATCAGCCGTATACGATCGGTAGATGCGCAGCCGATTTCAGTGATCTTTAACAAGATCAACAAGAAATTCCGTAAAGCCCAGCGGGAAAATAAGGACAAATACTATGATGCTGCCTGGATGCAGGAGAATATAGGATTTACGGGGGAAGTTTTATTGGGGCATCTGCGCTATGGCACACATGGCAAAAACGAAATTGAAACCTGTCACCCGTTTCTCAGAGAGAATAACTGGAGAAGCCGCAATCTGGCCGTAGCAGGAAACTTCAATATGACCAATGTCGATGAGCTGTTTAAGAAACTCGTAGAGCTTGGTCAGCATCCAAAAGAAAAGACCGATACCGTCACCGTACTGGAAAAAATAGGCCATTTCCTTGATGAAGAAAATCAGATTTTATTTGACACATACAAAGACCAGTATTCTAACAAGGAAATTTCCGATATCATCGAAAAAGAACTGGATCTGCAAAGAGTGCTGATGCGCTCCTGCAAAGATTTTGACGGGGGCTATGCCATGGCTGGTATGACAGGACACGGTGCTGCTTTCGTGGCCAGAGACCCTGCCGGTATCCGCCCGGCTTACTACTACGCCGATGATGAAGTTGTCGTAGTGGCTTCCGAAAAACCCGCTATCAAAACCGCTTTTGGTATTGATTATAACCAGATCAGGGAAGTTACCCCCGGCTTTGCCCTTATTATCAATCAGGACGGCTCTTACGCCGAAAAACAATTCATTGACCAGCTAACCAAGAAATCCTGCAGCTTTGAGCGCATCTATTTTTCACGAGGTTCCGATCCTGATATCTACAACGAACGGAAAAAACTTGGTGAGCTCCTATGCCCGCAGGTACTTGAAGCAATCAATTATGATCTGGAAAACACCGTTTTCAGCTATATCCCCAATACAGCCGAGACAGCTTTCCTCGGTATGATGTCCGGACTGAATGATTACCTTGCCAAATACCGTAAAAAAGTAGTTGAGGAAGGTATCATAAAAGGAGCAGAACTGGAAAAGATACTGCAGTTTACCGCCCGTACCGAAAAGCTTGTTATCAAAGATGCCAAGCTGCGTTCGTTTATCACCGCTGATGATCAGAGAGATGAATTTGTAACCCACTTGTATGACACTACGTACGAAGTCATCCGTAAGGGCATCGATACAGTGGTGGTAATTGATGATTCCATTGTGCGCGGTACAACTCTTGAGAAAAGCATCATTCGCATGATAGACAAGCTCGGTCCTAAAAAAATCGTGATTGTCTCTTCTGCCCCGCAAATCCGCTTCCCGGACTGCTACGGAATTGATATGTCAAAGATGCGTGAGTTTGTAGCATTCAGAGCTGCTCTTTCCCTTCTGAAAGAATCCGGCCTGGACAGCGTACTGGATGCAACTTATGAGAAATGTAAAGCAGCGCAGGGAGACCTGACCGGAAACCATAGAAATTATGTACAGGAGCTTTACACCCCTTTTACCTATGAGCAGGTTTCCAAACGTATCGGAGAGATCGTTACCCCGGCCAAATGTAATGCTGAGGTACAGGTTGTGTTTCAAACCGTAGATAATCTGCATAAAGCCTGTCCCAAACATATAGGAGACTGGTATTTTACTGGTGATTATCCGACTTCCGGTGGAAACAGGGTTTCCAATAAGGCATTTGTCAACTTTATGGAAGGTAAAACCGTACGGGCATACTAAAAAGACGCATAGCGGTTTAAGATATACATACCCCGGGAATCAGATCATCCCGGGGTATTTTTTGCTCTCTTCTTTCCTCTCACAAAATCACATCTAATTAACCATCAAAATTTTGCATATTTTGTAAAGTTAATTTCTTATAATGAAAAGTCGAAGACAGCAAATAAGATTAAGTTAAATGTATAAATCATATTTTAAACATCACTATGCACATTAAACATTTCATCGGCACAGCTCTACTGGTTTTTGCCGTCTTATTCAGTACGCATGCTCAATATATCGAGATATGGTCTGATGAGTTTGATTATACCGGTTTGCCGGACCCTCAAAAATGGAGCTATGATACAGGTGGTAATGGGTTTGGGAATGAAGAAAAACAGTATTATACCAGAGACAGGCTCAAAAATGCCCGGGTAGAAGACGGAAAACTGATCATTGAAGCACACAAAGAATCTTTTGAGGCAAACGAGTATACTTCTGCCAAACTGCAAACGCTCAACAGCGCTTCCTGGCAATACGGGCGCTTTGAAATCAGAGCAAAGCTTCCCAAAGGCAGGGGTATATGGCCGGCCATATGGATGCTGCCATCCCAATCTGTATATGGCAGCTGGCCGGCCAGTGGCGAAATAGATATTATGGAACAGGTGGGCTTCGAACCGGATAAGGTCCATTTTACTATTCACACAGAGGCGTATAATCACAAAATAGGCACACAAATCGGAACAAGTGCTGTATTTAACAAGCCATACGACAATTTCCATACCTATGCTCTGGAATGGACAGAAGACAGTCTCCGGTTTTACGTGAATGATGTACTATACTTCTCCTTTCTTCGCGAACCGGATGGAGATTATACAGTCTGGCCGTATAAGCACCCTTTCTACCTTATACTTAATGTAGCCGTCGGTGGCTCCTGGGGCGGCGCCAATGGTATCGACAATACCATCTTTCCCCAGCGAATGGAAGTCGATTATGTAAGAGTATACAAAAAAGCGGAACCGGGTAGCAGTTTCACCATTCGTACATCTGCTGTAAACGGTTCTGTCCGGCTGGCTCCGGAGCAGGAAACCTACACCCGGGGAAGCATGGTAAAGGCTACCGCTATTCCTGATGAAGGCTATCAGTTTGAAGGCTGGTATGGCACATACGAAAGCAGCTCTCCTGACGTAACCTTTCCGATGTATTTCAACTATGACGTAACAGCCGGATTTGTCCGGACCGGAGAAATGATTAAAAACGGCAACTTCCGTAACAGTACACTGGCCTGGTCCTTTTATGGAAGCAACATAAAAGCTGAAAACACATCCGCTCATATTCCCATACCCCAAGAGACAGCAAACACCTGGGATATACAACTTTCCCAAAGCGGACTATCGCTCGAAAGCGGAGCAACTTATGAGCTGAAGCTTAAAGCCCGTGCAACAGCAGAGCGCAGGCTCACCGTCGGTACCGGAATCTCGGAAGAGCCCTGGACAACCTTTTTTCAAAAAACGATCAGCCTGGATATAGAGACAGAAGAGTATAGCTTTCAGTTTACCATGCCAAGAAACGAGTCAAACGGAAGGGTTATATTTGATATGGGCGGATATGCCGGAGATATTTACCTGACAGATATTAGTCTTTTCAAAATCAAAGACGGGGTCACAGGCAAATCAACAGGCATGAAAAAGGATCATATCCGGATATTTCCCAATCCAAGCAACGGGAGAGTGAAGATCACCGGAGAAGCTCAGCCCTTTCAGCTGCTTGACCAGACAGGAAGGCAGACAGGCAGCGGCACTGTTCCGACTTCACTTAATCTGTCATCCTACCCCAAAGGCCTATATTTCGTGCAGACATCTGAAGGATCTGTGCATAAATTAATATTGGAATAGCTCTGCAATCAAAAAAGCAGTGCGTATGAAATGTCTCAATAGCACTCATATGCACTGCTTTTTATATACTTTTCAAACAGGTCTTTCCTCCCCAAAAAACCCGGAGTACAAACTAACGCCGTATCAGTTTTCCAGTTTTCACTATTGTCCCTCTGGTATCTTTCAGACGGTAAAAATAAATTCCCTTTTCCAGCCCTGCTCCAAATTCTACCCTGTCAGTAAAGCTCAATTCAACAAGGCGGACTCCATGAATATTGTATAAATCGAGATGATTGGAGCCATCGGCCTCTATTATAAAGGTGCTTTCGCTCGGATTCGGAAAAATTTTGTATTCAGAGTAATCAGCCATTCCCATACCACTCACCATGCAATCATCATCCATAAACAGTCCAACCGGTGCCGGAGCACAAATATTGCCGGAGGATATCTTCCAGTTGTAAAAGAACAGGTAATACGGCCTCTGATTGATCCATGCAATATTAGAACCCGAAATAGAAATTATTCCTTCAACAATATACGGGAAGCGGATATCTTCATCCATTTCGTGCGAGTGCAATAGTCTGCCGGTTGTTCCTTCCGCACTCATGGCATAGTCGCCCGGTTCAAGCTGCATAGCCAGCTCCAAACGATTGGCTCCTGCCTCGACTGCCTGAAACATTTTACTTTCCACCAGCTGCCCATTGGCTCTTTCAATCCGTATTGTTACATTCTGGTTATCGACCGCATGAATCTCGATGGATTCAATGCGCAATGTTCTGTATACAGTAAACAGCATTTTACGATCCCAACGGTTGTCTGTATAGGTGGTTCCCGCAACAGCTGTTTTTTTGCCTACATAACCCGAAAACGCGTTTGCATCTGCCACATAGTATACAGCAGGCTGATCAGCCACTACTTCCAGCTCATTGCCTTGCCGGAGGTATATACCATCAGCATCGTACCAGTTAAAGACTCCCTGCTCATTGACTTTCAGCAAGGCTGTTTCACCGGGACAGACTGTATCGCCAATCACATCAGGCAGGCCGGATTCCAGGCTGACTTTACCGGTCATGGCACCGCACTGGGGAGAGCTTACCCGAAGCTCATATTCCCCTGCCTGAGCCACCTGTATGGCCGGAGAGGCATGTGGCAATGGTTCACCATTACGGTACCATTCATATGTGAGATAGCTACCCCGCTGTCCCGGATCGAGAAGTTCCCAGGAACTGGTGCAAATAGAACGATCAGCTCCCAGATTTACTGTCAAGCCAGCGCTCACTACTATTGTATCTCTTGTAAAGCAGCCAAGGCTGTCAAGAACCAGTATATACAGCCCTGGCTGATCAACTGTGACGGAAGCTGCTGTCTCTCCGGATATGGATTCTCCATTTTTCAGCCAGGTGTATGCGTATTGCTCTCCCGTAAGTGATGACGAAAGCAACAGGTCTTCCACATCGCACAATGACTGGTCCGGACCAAGCTCCGGCTTGCTGCAATTCTGAAACGCGACTTCCTCATACTGATCTGCGACAACCAGATCATCAATCCACATATATGAATCTATAGCCGGCGCCCAGTTAGGAGTATCTCCGCCATGGAATGTCGAAATATAGAAATTATCAATCAGGCTGCCATCAGTTACAAAACGCAGCCCTTCCAGCAACAGCACTTTCTGTCCGTTGACCCATACTTCCACTTCTCCGTCATGATTTGATCCGGTGTTGATTTTAACACGCTGGGCAATATGCATCCACTGCCCTCGCTGAAAGTACACCGGATCACCATTGGGATATTCGAGATAGTGATCTTCGCCACAAGCTGTCGGCTTATCCATATGATATAAATAAAGAGCCGCTCTTCCGCCCGGACGCCACATAAATCGTGCGGAAAAACCATTGCTTCCTGTACATATCTGGCAACCGCTGCAATTAGCTCCGGCAGTCAATCCGGGCAGTTTTCCACCAAACTGGGTAGTACCCCAGCTAAAATCTTCGCTAAACCGGACCCGATAGGAAGCATAATATTCTCTTTTAGGGCTCAGCTGCAAAGGAGTCTGTGTTCCTGTTTCAGCAGGCCCGTACTTGCCGGCAGGATAAAAAATACGCAATGATTTCTGACCTGAGTACGCGATATGATCATCAACCATTGTACGCTCAGTTCCCTGAAGCCATCGGGGCGCAAAACCATCGCTTGTCCATTGGGTTCCGGTATAATTTGTTCCGGCAGCATACTGTTCAAAATCGGTCCGGTATATCTGGGCATTGGCCCAACTCCCGGTCAGGACCAGCAAAAGGAGTATAAAATAGCGCATAATAGAATTTATCTAACTAAAAGTTGAATAATATCTATACGCAGTACAATAGAGGAAGTTTAATTCAGGAAGGAGTAGTTATACGGATATGCTGATCACAGAAAACATACTCTTCTTCCTGGTTTGAACCAACCAGAATCAGGCGGTCACGCTGACTGTCTATCTGCCGGCGATACCATTCTATGCCGGCACGATCAAGATTTGAGACAGGCTCATCCAGCAGCAGAATCGGTGTATCCGAGAAAAAAGCAAGCCCCAGCCTGACTCTCTGCTTCATCCCGGATGAAAAATACCTGATCGGCTTGTTCAGTGACTTTTCAAGCCAGAGCAGCTCGGGTATTTCCTCAAGGCGAAGTCCGGTCCGCAGAGGCTTAAATTTGAAATGGAACTGAAGATGCTCTTTCAGTGTAAACTCTTCGATAAGATCCATATAAGGAGATGCCAGCACCAGATGCTGGTATATCTGATCCGGTGACAGCATCTTATGGTTAAGAGTATATTCCAGCTTACCCTCCGAGCAGGGCTGGATCCCGGCAAGAATCTGGAGCAGGGTTGACTTTCCGCTTCCATTGTGGCCTATCACTGCATAAGCCTGTCCTTGCTCCATAACCAGATTAATATTTCTGAAAATCCAGTTAAAGTTGAATCGTTTGCCCAGATTTTCAGCAACAATTTTCATTATTGCCCATACCCTTTCATGATACCTCTTTCAGAGTTCCGGATAAAACTGACAATTTCGTCACGTTCACTGGAAGGGGCAAAACTGGATTCTATTTCTTCAAGGGCTCTGGATACTGTACCTTCTTTTATGAAAATAATCCGGTACATCTCCTGAATCCGGGCTATTTGTTCAGTAGTATAGCCTCTTCTCCGAAGCCCTACCGAGTTAATACCACAATATCCGATAGGCTCTCTGGCAGCCTTGGTAAACGGTGGAATATCTTTACGCACCAGCGAACCACCACCAATGTATACATGAGAGCCGATTCTGGAAAATTGCTGAACGGCACAGGTCCCTCCGAATATAGCGTAATCATCTACAATCACGTGACCGGCAAGCTGTACAGAGTTTCCAATGATGCAGTGATCTCCGATGATGCAGTCGTGGCCAACATGCACATAGGCCATAATAAGACAATTGGAACCTATTTTAGTAGTATACTTGTCAACTGTGCCCCGATTGATCGTTACACACTCACGTATTATGGTGTTATCACCAATCTCCGCGAGTGTTTCTTCTCCGCGAAATTTCAGATCCTGAGGTATGGCTGAAATAACAGCACCCGGAAAAATCTTACAATTTTTTCCGATCCTGGCACCTTCCATGATAACAACGTTTGATCCGATCCAGGTACCTTCGCCGATTTCAACATTTTTGTGGATTACAGCAAAAGGTTCGATGGTTACATTATCTGCAATCCTGGCTTCCGGACTGATATACGCAAGAGTTTGATTCATTGGTCAATTTATAATATTACTGAGCACTGTCTTTTCTTACAATACCTGCACACATTACGGCTTCACAAACAAGGTTGCCTGCTACAAAAGCCTGTCCCTGCATTTTTGCGATTCCCCGTTTGATAGGTGCAAGCAGCTCGCATTTGAAGATTACGGTATCACCAGGGAATACCATTCTTCTGAAACGACAGTTTTCAATGCTCAGGAAATAAGTCCAGTAGTTTTCAGGATCAGGTACAGTGTTCATCACAAGTATACCTCCTGTCTGTACCATCGCTTCGATCTGCATTACTCCGGGGAAAACCGGATTGCCCGGAAAGTGTCCCTGAAAAAATGGCTCGTTGATGGTTACATTCTTTACTCCGGCAACGGTAGTATCATCCATATAATAGATTCTGTCAACCAGCTTGAACGGATAGGTATGGGGCAGTGCCTTGTAGATTGCATTAACATCCATCAGAGGCGGCTGTGCCGGATCGTATGGTGGTATCTGATATTTATTGCTTTCCTTCATCAGCTTTTTGAGCTTCCTGGCAAAAGCCACATTGGCAGCGTGACCCGGGCGGGCAGCCATAATCTGTGCTTTGAGAGGTCGGCCAACCAGAGCAAGGTCTCCCATTACATCCAGAAGCTTGTGCCGTGCAGGCTCGTTTTTGTAACGAAGCTCCACATTGTTCAGAATACCTTCTTTCTTTACTTCAACTTTTGGCTTGTTGAACAATCTGGCAAGGCTTTCCAGCTCTTCTTCCCTGACAACTCTGTCGACAACTACAATGGCATTGTTTAGATCCCCCCCTTTGATGAGATTTTGCTTTTGCAGCATCTCCAGCTCATGCAGGAAGCAAAACGTTCTGCAGGAAGCTATTTCCTTGGTAAACTGTCCGATATTGGTCAGCGAGGCATGCTGGCTCCCCAGCACAGGAGAGTTGTAGTCTACCATAACAGTCACTCTGTAGTCATCCAGAGGCAGGGCAGCAATCTCTACATCTCTGTCCGGTTCCTGATGAAACACACTGTGAGGAACTTCAAAGAAGTTTCTCATAGCATTCTGCTCTTCCAGTCCCGCACTTAGCAAGGCCTCCACAAAAGGCTGGGAGCTGCCATCCATAATAGGTGGCTCCGGACCATCAAGCTGAATAAGAATATTGTCAATCTGAAGTCCAACCAGCGCAGCAAGCGTATGCTCAACAGTATTTACTCTGGCTCCGTTTTTTTCCAGAGTAGTTCCTCTGGACAAATCAACCACGTAATCTACATCGGCTTCTACGACCGGCTGATTTTCCAGATCAATACGTTGAAATTTAATTCCGTGATTTGGAGCTGCAGGTACAAATGTCATGTTTGCATTTACTCCTGTGTGTAATCCCACCCCGGAAACAGTTACTGGTTGTTTAATTGTATGCTGTTTCGAATACATTTAAAATAGGTCCCTCGTTTTCGTTAATCTCTTTCTGGTATATAATTGAATCCGAAACAAAAGTCAGATTTTTACTGATCTCATAACCCTGTTATACGTTTTCGGAGGGCAAATTTAGTATTTTTTGTTCAAGTTCCTCTATTCTCTTCTGGAGATCGGGAAGCTTTCTGAAAACGGTGGCTGATTTTATATATTTTTTGTAATCAAAAGCAGGCGATCCCATCAGCACAGAGCCTTCTTCCGTAACCGATTTGCCCAATCCGCTCTGTGCCGCTATATTCGTTCTGGCGGCAAGTTTCAGATGGCCGGCCAGGCCAACCTGTCCTCCGATCATACAATAGTCACCTACTTTGGTCGATCCGCTGATACCGGTCTGTGCTGCAATGACAGTATGCTTTCCTATTTCCACATTGTGTCCCACCTGTATCAGGTTATCAAGCTTGGTTCCTTCCCTGATTACGGTAGACCCCATAGTAGCGCAATCCACTACTGTATTGGCTCCGATACTCACGTGGTCTTCCAGCACGACATTTCCGATCTGAGGAATATCTTTATAACTTCCGTCTTTCTGAGGAGCAAAGCCAAAACCATCGCTGCCAATCACACAGCCCGCATGCAGGGTACAATGACTACCGATTTTGGATTTGCTATATACTTTCGTTCCGGGATATAAAATGGTATTGTCTCCGATCTCTACATAATCTCCGATATATACCTGCGGATATATTTTGACATTATTGCCGATACGGCAGTGGTCTCCGATATAGGAGAAAGCTCCCCGGTAAACTCCGGCTCCGATAATTGAATTGGTCCCTGCAAAAGCCGGATTTTCAATGCCCGTCTTCAGAAAAGATACAATCCTGTGGTACTCTTCCAGCAGCATCGTAAAGCTTGTATAGGCATCATCTACCAGAATCAGCGCAGTCTTTACCGCTGTTTTTGGCACGAAGCTTCTGTTTACGATCACTGCGCTTGCATCAGTTGAGTAGAGGTAATTTTCGTACTTGGGATTTGACAGAAACGCAATAGCACCTTCCCTCGCCTCTTCGATCTTGGCAACCGTACTGATCTTGATTGTTTCACTACCTTTGAGCTCTCCGCCTATCAGGTTGGCAATTTGACCGGTAGTAAATTCCATATTTTTTTGATCTAAGTTTTACAAATAAACCTGCTTGGGGCAACATAAGTAGTGCTTCTTCACTATAGTTCCCAATGCTTTTATGTTTGGCAGATCCGAAGCCTCCGCAACATCTACCAGGGTATTCTTTTTAGTCAGTATATTTATACTCTGCCCCCGGGACACATATGCCGCATTGGATATGGTACCGGTAGACAAGAAATAGGATACATCATTTTTTCCTACACCAAATACCGAAGAAATGTGCTCTTTTATTGAGTCAATCCTGTTTTTATTTGGCTCCTCGTCCGCAATCTGAATTTTAAACAACTTTCTGTTAAGCAGTGAAGAACAAAGGTAAGACAGAATAAAATCTTCACTTTCAGCCCAGACCTTTATTGCTCCCCAGATATCAAAATCATCCAGTCGGCAAAACTCATCCAGATAGACAGGATTGCTCTCAAAATCGCTGCATGAAACAGTGTTTTTTAAGAAAATTTTTAAACTTTTTCCGGCATAGATATCTAACCCTTCCTGGGTCAGCTGCTTGGCTCTGCGAATAATATTGATCATCATTTTTTCAGAGCTGACCGTCGTTTTATGCAGATAAACCTGCCAGTACATCAGCCGTCTGGCTGTCAGAAAGTTTTCGATGCTATATATGCCCTTTTCCTCAATAACCAGCTGATCATCATATATATCCAGCATTTTAAGAATACGATCCGCTCCGATCGTACCCTCTGATACCCCTGTGAAAAAGCTATCCCGCTGCAGATAGTCCAGACGATCCACATCAAGCTGACTGGATATCAGCTGATGAAAAAAGCGCCACTCGTAGGTATTATTAAACATTTGTATAGCCAGATCCAGTTTGCCGCCCAGCTGCTCATTGAGGCGGTTCATAATCAGCCTGGAAATAACTTCATGGGGAATGCCTTCCAGCAGAGAATACTCCAGGGCATGCGAAAAAGGGCCATGCCCCACATCATGCAGCAAAATGGCTACCTGAGCAGCTTCACGCTCTTCCGGACTGATATCATGGCCTTTGCTCTGGAGCGTATCAAGGGTAATTCCCATAAGATGCATGGCTCCCAGGGCATGATGAAAACGGGTATGCAGAGCTCCCGGATAAACCAGATCGGTAAGTCCCAGCTGCCTGATGCGACGAAGGCGCTGAAAAACCGGATGCTCGATAATATCAAAAATAAGTTCTCCCGGGATTGTCAGAAAGCCATAGATGGGGTCGTTGAAAATTTTTTTCTTATTCAAAACTTTTTTAATTGCCTTATCTTTATAATATTGACTTGCCTCAACCAAAAGGAAAGCAGACAGAATATGCAAAGATACAACATTTTGTGGGCCGATGATGAAATCGATCTCTTAAAACCGCATATCTTATTCCTCCAATCAAAAGGATATGATATCACTCCGGTACACAGCGGAGCCGATGCATTGGAAAAGATCGAACAGGAGAAATATGATATTGTGTTTCTTGACGAAAACATGCCCGGTATGTCCGGCCTGGAAACACTTACTCAAATCAAAGCCCGAAAACCTGAGATACCGGTGATCATGATTACCAAGAGTGAAGAGGAGCATATTATGGAAGAGGCTATTGGTTCCAAGATTGCAGACTATCTGATCAAGCCACTCAACCCCAACCAGATTCTTCTGTCCGTCAAAAAACTGCTTGAAAATAAAAAGCTGATCACTGAACGAACCAACATCGGCTATCAGCAGGATTTTCGCAATATAGCCATGGCCTACAACGACCGCATTGGGCATGAGGAATGGAGCGAGATCTATAAAAAACTCATCTACTGGGAACTCGAAATCGATAATACCGAGCATAAAAGCATGAAGGATATTATTGATATGCAGAAAAATGAGGCCAATAACAATTTTGCCAAGTTTATACTGGAAGAATATGAAGACTGGCTCAACGATCCTCAGGCAGATAAACCGCTGCTATCGCACCAGCTGATGAAGAAGAAGGTATTTCCGCTGCTGAAGGAAAATCAGAAGCTTTTTTTCGTAGTTATCGACAATCTGCGTTACGATCAATGGCGGATCATCGCTCCCCAGCTAAACAATTATTTCACCACGGTCGAAGAGAGCTCCTACTATTCCATACTGCCTACGACCACCAACTTTGCCCGCAACGCAATTTTCTCCGGTCTGCTGCCTTCCGAAATGGAAAAGAAACATCCTGATCTCTGGGTAAATGATGATGAGGAAGAAGGCAAAAACAACCATGAGGAAGAATTTCTGGCGGCTCAGCTAAAGCGCAACAATCTGGGCCATATAAAGCACAGCTACCACAAAATCACGAATGCCGCCGCCGGCAAAGCGCTGGCCGATTCGGTCAATAATCTTATGGGCAATGACCTTAATGTCATTGTCTACAATTTTGTCGATATGCTTTCGCATGCCCGCACCGACACAGAAATGATTCGCGAACTTGCGCCGGATGAATCAGCCTACCGGTCGATTACCCAAAGCTGGTTTCAGCATTCCCCGCTGCTGGAAGCGCTCAAAAAAATCATTGGAAAAGGCTACAAGCTGATCATTACTACCGATCATGGAACCATACGGGTCAAGCGGCCTTTCAAAATAATTGGTGACAAAAACACAAATACAAATCTTCGGTACAAGCACGGCAAAAACCTTGGCTTTGAGGAAAACAATGTACTGATAGCACGTAAACCGGAACGCTTTTTTCTGCCTAAACGCAATGTCAGTACCGCCTATGTTTTTGCAATAGATGATTATTTCTTTGCTTATCCCAATAATTTCAACTATTATGTAAATTATTACAAGGACACTTTTCAGCACGGTGGGATCTCGCTGGAAGAAATGATCGTTCCCTTTATACTTATGGAATCCAAATGAGCTCTGCCAGGGAGATAATCAGCAAAAGTCCGGACGATTTGCCGGAAGCATCCGAATTAATCCTTAACTTTGCCGGCCCGACCAGAGTCTGGGCCTTTTACGGAGAAATGGGCGCAGGGAAAACAACCCTGATCAAAGCTGTCTGTGCAGCCATGGGAGTAAGGGATATGGTAAGCAGCCCAACCTTTTCGATCGTAAATGAGTATATAACCTCCGCCGGAGATCCGGTCTTTCATTTTGACTTTTACAGGATCAATTCTGAAAGAGAAGCGCTGGATATTGGTTGTGAAGAATATTTTTACTCCGGCAATTATTGTTTTATAGAGTGGCCATCCAGAATACCCGGTCTGATTCCGGATGAACATATGGAAATCCATATAAAAGAGGAAAACGCCCAACGAACGATCCAAGTTATAAAGAAATGAAAAGCAAGGGAATCGAAGTACTTGCCAAAGGACATGCCCTGTATCCGCAGGAATCACTGATGAAGGTTGAAAGCCGGAAACAAAACCTGTACATAGGTATACCCAAAGAGCTGGAAACTATGGAAAACAGGGTTTGTCTGACCCCGGATGCCGTAAGAATACTCACCTCCAACGGACATGAAGTAATCGTAGAAGCCGGCGCCGGAAAATATGCCAAATATACCGATCAGGAATACAGCGACAACGGCGCTCAGATCTCTTACTCCACCGAAGAAGTTTTCAAGGCCGATATCATACTCAAGGTAGAACCGCCCACTCTGCAGGAAATAAGCTATATGAAACAGGGAAAAGCCCTGATTTCGGCGCTGCAGACGGCCATGATCACCCCCGAATATATCAATGCGCTTAACAGACACAAGATAACCGGTCTGTCTTTTGAACATATCGAAGACAAAGCGGGAAGCATGCCTGTAGTGAGAGCCATGAGCGAAATAGCCGGGAGCACTGTAATGCTGATCGCTGCCGAATACCTGAACAGTATCAATGGCAAGGGGATCATACTTGGCGGTATAACCGGAGTACCGCCTACCAAAGTACTGATACTCGGAGCTGGTACGGTAGCAGAATATGCAGCCCGTACAGGAATCGGTCTGGGAGCCGAAGTAAAAATCTTTGACAACCATCTGTATAAGCTTCGCCGTCTCAAGCATGACCTGGGCCTCCAGATATATACATCCACAATTGACACTTATACCCTGCGCAAAGAATTGCGCGAAGCTGATGTCGCGATTGGCTCGCTCAGAGCAGAAGAAGGCGGAAGTGTCTGTGTTGTCACTGAGGATATGGTCATGGAAATGAAACCCAACTCAGTCATCATAGATGTAAGCATTGATCAGGGCGGCTGCTTTGAAACGTCCAGGGTGACAAGCCTCAAAGAACCGGTCTTTCGCAAATATGATGTCATTCATTATTGTGTGCCCAATATTCCTTCCATAGTAGCCCGTACGGCTACCAATGCGCTTAGCAACATATTTACCCCCATACTGCTGCAAATCGGCAAAAAAGGCGGAGTGGAAGAAATGATTTATGCCAAAGAGTGGTTTATGCGCGGAATATATACTTACAAAGGCCATCTGACCCAGCCCTATATTGCCAAAAAACTGGGTATCAAATACAAGGATCTGAATCTGCTGCTGGCAGCCAGATTCTGAGATTACATCAGACACAGAATTTTAATTATAGGTTTTATTCCCCGATTTGCGTAGATCAGTTCGCTGGTTTACGCAGATCTCTTTTTCCGGAACACTTTCTCTATCCGCATCCAGTCTCTTTAAATTGATTTGCCCGTTTTTTAGTCTCTTTTTTTTCTACTTTTTCATAACTCCGGGATTTTTGACCCAAAATCATCCGTAATCATAAAATTTAAAATAAGCACCAATATCTGGATGTGGTCTGATAGGGATGAAACATCTTTCTGCTATGGTGACTGGGACGGGCAAAATATTTCATCCTGCGACGACCTGGGTTCTGTTTCCGTACAACTACAGGAAAACAACAGCAAATGCATCATTGTCGAAACAGTATTTGACGAAGTTGTCACATACGAGCTGGTTGTTCAATAAAGCTAAAGTTATCCGGTAAAACAGCTTTGTAAAGCTGTTTTACCGGATACTCATCTATCCCTGATTCTTTTTCCGGTTACCGGAATATTCTCATTTTTTTTCGAGAGCTATTATTAATACAGCTATTACAAACTCTTCATTTGCCTGTTATCCTCTTCACAAAATATCTTATATCTCTGCACACAGACCTTGCTTCAATCAAAACAGTGAAAAATCTCCAAACAAAAAAGCTGTTGGAGCATGATGCTCCAACAGCTTTTGATTAATTGTTATTAGCAAATATATACGTTCCTATTCGTAGAATATATTCATTTCTACCCGTCTGTTTAGACGGCGCCCTTCATCCGTATCATTGCTTGCTTTAGGCTTGGTCTCTCCAAACCATGCGATCCTGATTTTATATTCATTTACCCCTTTGCTTATCAGATAGTTTTTGACTGCTCTGGCTCTGTTTTCGGAGAGCTCCATGTTGGCATTGTCATCGCCTACATCATCAGTATGCCCTTCAAGGTACAGATTTGCCTGAGGATTGTTGCGCATTACCTTGGCCAGATCATTGAGCGAAGGATACGATGAAGTCATGATCACGTCCTTGCCGGTTTCGAAGAGCAGATTTTCGAAGGCTTTACGCAGGGCTTCCTGTTCTTCTTTCTTGATTTCCGGACAACCTTTGTTGGCAGCCAGACCTTTTACTTTCGGGCACAGATCATCAAAGTCGCTGATACCATCACCATCGGAGTCAATAAACGGCGGCGGGCAGCCTCTCCTGTTTTCCGGTCCTCGCTCATCGGGGCAGTCGTCCTGATGATCCGGTATACCATCGCCATCGGTATCCGGACAGCCCTGAAACTTCTTGATACCCGGCTGATCAGGGCATTTGTCTTCATTGTCCTTAAATCCGTCATTGTCACGGTCACCCCACGGGCAGCCTTTGTTGGCCCTGGGGCCCGGCTCATTGACACATTCATCTTCATAATCATACAGACCGTCGAAGTCCGAATCAAAAGGACAACCAAAAGGTGTTACTTTTTCCCCTTTGGGAGTATTGATGCATTTGTCTCTGCCATCGGGCACACCATCACCATCACTATCCTTATCGTGATACTTCGGGGTATATGGCTCCCTTTTTTTCTTGGCGCCTTTCCGCTGAGCTTTTTTCATCTTGTTGGCCTGCTTCGGATTCTGTGCCTGCAGCTCGGGTAAAAAAACAATAGAGATAAGCAGAAAAAATAATAAGTAAATTTTTCTCATGAAATTAATTATGCATTAAGACCCCATTGTACGGCATAATTTATTCAAAAGTTTTTGCATTTACCCGGCATCAGCCCACCCGGACCATCTTTTTACCTGCACTATGACCTGCTAAATCACAGTAAAACAAAAGATAACACAGAGCATATCGAAACACGGAGATCCTATTATTTTTTTATTAACACAGCGCTTTGCACCTGACCTGTCCCTGTTGTCTTTACGAAATATGCGCCGGAAGCCAGTCCTCTCAGATCAATACGGTCTGTATCAGACTGCTCTATCAGCAGATTGCCTGACAGATCGGTAATAATCACCGATCCCTGTCCGGTGCGGGTCACATACAGAAAATCAGCTGCCGGATTGGGATAAAAAAACTGACCGGTGTTTTCGAGCGCCTGCAGACGCACTGCCGTGATACTCCGCTCGCTTACTGTCAGTGAAGAGAGGTAAACCTGATCGCCTACCGGCACATCGTTGCCATCGCCTGCATTGACAGCTGCATAAAATGTCACATCGCCCGCACCTCCACTGGCCGGCGCTGTCCAGTTGACTGTCCAGCTGCGGGTACCGTTGGCAGCGGCTATGCCTTCGGCTGTATGCGTGACAGCACTGTTGCTGTTGACCAGCTGCACAGCACCGGATGATGCTGTAAAGTTGCCGACTTTGCTATTGCCACTCTCGGCAGTAAGCTCAAAACCCATAGTGGAGGCTCCGGTATGTGAGCCTGTGACAGTAATCTGGTATTGCCGGCCAGGCTCATAGCCTTCCTGCGGTATATCGGTGCTGATAAGATTGGACACTGTCTGTGCTACAAAAGAAGTATGGCATGTGGTGCAGTTTTGCCCGTCCATGGGTGAACCGGTATAGCCGCCGGGTGAGCCGATATCGCGCATGGTAGCTCCAGTGATGGCCATAAAAGCCAACAGAGCAGTGAGTATAAGATGATTCTTTTTCATGTGTTTAAAGAGAATTAAATGGTTAGACACCTATCAACCCGTTTTCTTTTCATTTGTTTAAACAGGCGCTGAAAATGAATCGAATACAGTAGCACACACTCAAATATCTTAACATCACAGGTAGACAAATATATTTTACTACAATCTTTATTTGGGAAACCAATGTCCTTGCCGGACGGGCCTTACTTTTTGCTCCTTGATGAGAAAAAGTAAGCAAAAAGAATCAAGGGCTGTTGAAAAAATAGCTAAAAATTATCCTTGCAGACGAAAATCGCCAAACTCCTTCGTCAAACAGTGGCGATTTTTTGACGTCTTTCAGGATAATTTTCTTAACGCATTTTTTCAAAGGCCCATCGTCGCTCATAGTAACTCTTACTTTGTGCTATATAAGATTATAATCCTGTTTCGTTATACTTCATTACAATACTCTGTTGCTACACTACTATCGGAGTGTCGGTACTACAACAAAAGCGAAATAAGCGTACGGGTGTATTGGTAATTATTTTTTTACTGATTTTCCGGACCATCAAAATCAATTATACCGGCAAAACATTAAGTGACCGATTGGTAATTGCTGATATTTTTTTCGGGTCATAATTTGCCTGCCTCAATTATTTGACTACCTTTGCAACAGACTGATACATAAATATATCAACTCTCCACGGCAGATCGAAAGCCTGAACGCTTTCTCCCGATAGTATCTGTTAGCGTTCTGTCCGGTGGTACTCGCATCATATGCTAACAGATCACATACCGGCAGCGGATTCACCAGGTGAAAAAGCCGCCAGCACGCCAGCACGGTACAAAAAACTGAAGGTAAAGCTATCGCCGTACTCCTATCTTACCCAAAAACATGTCGAAGAGCTCGATCAGCTGCTGGATTTTACCAGTCCACGTGTGCTCAACCGCCAGCTGCGCGATGTTTTTATGTTTGCTCTCATACTGGATGATGGTCTCAATATTGCCAACCAGACCCAACTGGTAGAAAATTTTCATGTATTGTTCAACTTCTTTGACAATCTCGAAGATGCTCATGATGCAGCCAGAGCTGCCGGAGAACGCCGATAGCACTGATATCTGACTACAACAAGGCGGATTTCTGACAACCAGTCATGAGAATAGCGTACAGGAAGTACAGAAAGCCGCTTTTGTTATATATCTGACTGATATTAGAAACAGCAAATAACAAGTTATTTTTCACCATATTTTAACACAAAAACACTGTTCTGCTATGACTACCTATCCGCATCCGGTCCCGGTCTGCCTGCAACAGGAATTGCAGGCGCTCTTTGACACGGCGCCGCCTTACTATCTGAGAAAAAGCGGGCCATGCTACCGCATCGTCACAGCGACCGGAAGGCGCATAAAAGCCTCAGGACTATCGCATACCAGCGATTTTTGTTATATTTGACATGTTTTACCAATTAGCTTTTTTAGTATTTTGAAAACCAGTATCGACTTTCTACCAGCACACAAACAAGAACAGCTACAATCTATACGCGACTATATCGTAGCGCAGATAGACCCCGAAATGATTATACTCTTTGGCTCCCATGCCCGTGGCGAGTGGGTAGAGGATGAGTATACCGAAGACGGCATTACGTACCAATACCGGAGTGATTTTGACATACTGGTCATTACGGAGCGCAGCCCGGACAATGCAGCCCGCAGCCGCTGGCACCAGACAGAAAAGGATCTGGTGCATCGTTTCCGGGACACTCCGGTCAGCCTCATACTGGAGGGCATACGGGATGTAAACCGCGAAATGCGCCGCAACAGCTATTTCTACACCGACATATACAAGGAGGGCATAGCCCTCTACGACAACAAGCGCTTTCGGATCAACCCGCCAAGCATACTCAGCGAAGCCGAAACACTCGCCAAAGCCAAAGAGGATTTTAATTACTGGTACAAAAGCGCTGAAGAATTTCTGTTGACATATCAATTTACTCTGGACCAGAATTTTCCCAATCTAGCTGCATTCCAGCTTCACCAGACTGTTGAGCGATATTATGTTGCGCTGATACTGGTTTTTACGGGCTACCGGCCCAAGACCCATTCTCTCAAAGAACTGGGCGAACAGGCGCAGCGCATCCACGAGCGGTTTAAAGTCATATTTCCCACCGAAACCCAGAAGCAACGGGACCGCTTTGAGCTTCTCTGCCGTGCCTACATAGACGCCCGCTACAAAAAAGACTACCGTATCAGCAACGATGACCTCGCCTGGCTCGCCCAACGGGTAGAAATGCTCCGTGATCTGGTCAAGATTGTATGTGAGGTGAGGATGGGGAAGTGAGAGGGGGGATTTGACGATAACTCAAGTACAATTTAATCAAGACTATCATTATCTAGTTTTAAAACACCTAAATGGATAGTATAATCAACTGCCCGCCTGATATTCAATCATACTTAACTGAGATAGCAGAACGACTTTGGACTGGTCATGCCTCTGTAATGGTGGGAGCCGGACTCAGTAAAAACGCAGACAATATTATCAATCCGGCAAAAAAAATGCCTGATTGGGGTCAGCTCGGCGATCTTTTTTTTGAAAAACTATACAATCAACTACCTGATGGTAAAACTAAATACTTAAGCCTGCTAAAACTTGCAGAAGAATTTGAAGCCACTTTTGGCCGTGCGGCACTAGAGCAATTCGTTCAAAAAAACGTTTCCGATAATGAATATGAACCTTCTGATGTTCATATAAAATTAATGACTCTTCCCTGGAGCGATGTATTTACGACCAATTATGATACATTGCTAGAAAGAAGTTGTAGAGAGGTTATTTCCAGAAAATATGACATTGTAGTCAATCAAAATGATTTGGTTTATTCGAACAAGCCACGCATTGTAAAACTTCATGGTAGCTTTCCTTCCGAACGTCCTTTTATCATCACAGAAGAAGACTATAGAATTTATCCTAAAAAATATGCCCCTTTTGTCAATACAGTTCAGCAATCGCTTTTAGAAAATACTTTGTGTCTTATAGGCTTTTCAGGTGACGACCCTAATTTTCTACAATGGATTGGTTGGATTAATGACAATATTGGCAAAAGCAATGCAGCCAAAATATATTTAATAGGCGTACTTAACCTTTCCGAATCGCAGAAAAAACTTTTGCATAACAAGAACATCATCACAATTGATTTATCCACTTGTGAGGAAGTCCGTAATGATCATAAAAAGGGACTGGCCTTTTTTATAAACTACCTGACCAGCCAGCGAAACAAACGGGAAAACCTAGAGTGGCCTATCGCTTCTGATATAGAAATATCTAATCGAATGAGCACGAAAGCCCTCATAAAAAAGTGGGCTGCATGTAGGGTAAAATATCCCAGCTGGGTGATATTACCCCAACAAAAAAGAGACATTCTTTGGACTTATACAGAAGAATATTGTTCCGATGAGGATGTTTTTGACAAACTCCCCCCATTTAAAGATCTTGACTACATTTATGAGCTCAATTGGCGAATGGAAAGATGTTTAGCACCAATATGGAATGTGTTAGCACCTCATTTTCAACGAATATTAAACCGTTATAATTTTTTCCCGGAAAGTATTTCCGAAAAAAGAGAATTCAACACAATTGATCTACAAACAAATAATCTAAACAGGGAACAATACCAAGACAAATGGGTTCATCTTTCCTTGGCATTGCTAAGATTTTACAGAGAAGAAAACTTTGATAACCAGTGGGAAGATACACAACGAATCATTACACAAATCCAGCCGCAGTTATCGGCGGAGCAAATAGCTCAATTTTACTATGAACAAATTTTAAGAGCGATTTTCAAACTGAAACAACAGGAAGCTAAAAAGATCTTGAATGAATGGCCACAAAACAATATTTCACCTTTTTGGAATGCAAAGCGGGCAATGCTCCTTATCGAGTTTGGACAATATAAAGAGGCTACCCAAATACTTGAATCCTCATTAACAGCAATTCGAAAAAAACTAAACCTCTCTCCTGTTGAAAATGATTACTCGTGGGTATCACAGGAAGCATATGTTATGCTTTTGTTAAGAACTATTCAACTCAATAATTTTTCTTCAGATTATCAACTTGAAACTTTAAAAGACCTGAATAAAAAATGGAGTGAGCAAAGCGAGCGCTGGAATGACTTATTACAATACAAATGTGATCCGTGGGGAGAGAAGAAATATTTCGATCTGATGCTTCAACGACCTTTTATTCCCGAAAAGAATACTTCAATTGAAGATACATTTGAAATCGGCAGACGTATACGATCTTTTTCAATAGGACGAGTATCAAAAGATTTTGTAATTGCCTATGCATTTCTTAGGTATCAGGAAGAGCTGGCCATACCATTAAGTTTATCTGTAAGTTTTGACGATAAAACTATGATTGGTCTTTTAAAGCGGGTAAAACCGGTCTCTCCAACATGGGGTACCGCACTTCTACATCGCCTTACAGATAGTAAAGCCGTGGACGCTATTTTTGACCGAAAATATTTGATGTATCTTTCAGTTGCTACAATTAATGAATATGTAAAGGATTATATAAGTCATTTTGAAGTTTTGCTACCTGAATACGATTCAAATGAAATTGCAAAGGCTTTTATAGGTAAGTTACCCATGATCTTGTCAAGACTGTGTACCAAATGCGATGAAAGAGCAAAGATTGAAATTGCAAAATTTTATCAAAAAATCAGCAAGTTGTATTTACAACTTACTGATAAAGAAAACCTAATTATTAACTTGATTGATTCTTCCAGTAAAAGCACTTTATCACAAGTTGTCACAATTTTATTAGACACACCAATTCAGGACCAAGATCTTCTATACTTTAAAGAACCTTTTGACTACTTATACACAAGGGAAATTGAACTCGCGCAAAAACCCAATCCAGAACTTTTAGAGAATATTTTTCAGACAGCAACAGAAAAAGGTAACACCAGAGGCAATGCTATTAAACGCCTAATGTTCTTATATAACAACAAGCAGCTCAATAGCCGACAAGCAAAAAAACTATTTGATATCATTTGGCAGAAAACCGATGACAGATACGGGTTTCCTATGCATACTACTTTGTATCACTATGCATACTTTAAATATCCGAGTCCCAATGGAATAGATGTAAAAATAATGTATAAAAAATACATTAGCAAGGACAATTTTACCATACAAAACATTGAACAGAACCTTGCAGTAACTAGGACTGGTAGCAGATCCAAATATGTCCAAGAACTGTTAGGTGGCTCACTAACATTTAACAATAATGAAGGCATAAAATGGAATTTAAGCGAACTTGAAAGTATTCTAAGCAAATGTGAACAATGGTGGAGTTTGGACAAACCTCTTTTAACAAATGAAGAACATAAACTTATACGATTAGGTGGCAGTATTTATGATGAGTTCATTGATAGATTCAAAAGCCTAACACTCATTATTGCCAGAATATTTGGTCATCAAAGACAAAACTTATCCGCTGAACTGCAAAAAAGAATTGAAAAGCTCGTATCAGACATGGATATGCATAATGTACCTGTCATACAGGCAAAAGTTGTATTTGGCCTGTATGACAACTCTCAGTTTTATTTATCCGAATTGCCAAAAGCTTTGATTTCAACCAATCGGAGTGTTGTAATTGATGCCCTAGAGTCGGCTATATTAACAGTACATTATGATCCATTTAAAGGAGAAAAACTTTTTAGCACGCAATTACTAGAGACACTGTGTGTCCCTCTAAAATGGCAGATGTTCCAATTGATGGGAGATATTCTTGATACATTTAGAGACTTTATAGAATATAGTACTATTGACTTTTCAAAAGCGGAAGAATACATTAATTATGCCCTTCAATATATTTTGAGTATCGATGTATTTACTAAAGAAATATCAGTAGCCCAATATCTTGAATTGAAACAGAGCGGCATTGCTATAGCCGGAACGCTCTATCGAAAATGTGAAGAAACAGGAAAAGAAATTCCGTCAATCTTATCACAATGGAAAGCAATAGCCGAAGACGAGAACGAGTTTGGAGATATACGAAACAGATGGAATAAACAACTTTAGAGTTTGGAATTTCCCCCTAAATACTGAGAAAACTATTTTAAAATGATGAGCATTATTCAACCAATCGTTGATTTTGTAACCAACCCTCAAAAAGCTACCTCAACAAAAGTATCTATTTGCATACTGATTGTACTGTTTATCTTATTGATGAATAATCTTTTTGTTTTTTTATATTACCATGAAAAGAAAAACCAGCTTAATCAATTACAATCAATCACTACCCTTCTAAATGATCCTAACTTATCATCTACAACAAAAGAAGAACTAAAGCAATTAGAACACTCAACACTGAAAAGGTTAACGATTGTTGATCATTCAATTGTTTTCTTTGACAAAATAAAGGAAGGGACAGTGCGAGGTGCCCGTAATGAGTTTTTGTTTCTAATCTCCTCATCAGGCTTTTATATCATAACAGTATTTTTAATCCTTATGGGATTTCTATCAAACATCCCATCCTCAGCATTACTCTTCAAGAATCTCCCGATTCTGATATCTACAGTTACTATTTATCTGATAATGATTTGGCTTTTCTATACTTTATTCGATATCATAATACCAGATAAAGTTTTTGGTAGCTGGACATGGAATTACATAATCAACTTTGTTCTACAAATAGGACTTTTAATAGTTGTTTACAGGTTTTCAATTTCAAAACCTTCCCGAGCCAATGATTAATACATCTCATTTTATCTTATGAAAAACCCATTCACTAACAACCCAATATTCCTTGTCGTAGCAATGAAGCTTACAGGTGCGGTGCTGATTCTGGCAGCGTTGTTCAACATGTTATTTATTGTAAGTCATTTACCAAGTTTCATTGGTAATATCAGAGAACTCTCATCTAACACTCCGGAAGCAGTAGGTTCGTTGCTATTCTGGATCATTGACTTGGCAATCACGTGGTTCTTGTGGAAATATGGTATTAAGTTAATCAAGGTAAAGAAACAGGAAGTGAGCTAGTATCAATTTTCAGATTTCAACAAGCGCTGAGCTATAAACGCATATCCATTTCATGGAAGATATTTTTTGAGGTACGAATATTGTCAGCAGCAGGATTTTCAGGATTAAAGGATGAACAGGATTTTTTTAGTACGACGTCAGAAACATGCAGAGCCATCATCCTACATATCCTAAAATCAGGTAAATCATGATACAGACAATAATTTATGAATGAACAGATTTTTAGTACACTATCGAAATACCCGGAATATAATCCTGCAAATCCTATAATCCTCTTGTCTCACACCCCTAATTATTGGACAGCTTCGCAAAATCAGTTTAGAAGATTTTGCTTATTATTTGCCTGCACAAAGGTAGCGAACACTTCCTTGCTGTCAAGGGCCTGACAAGTGCCTCGTACCTCGGCCCCCTTGACAACAACTCCGTTTTTCGCTCCGTTTTTGT